>WNFT01000183.1_pt1 | contig 50791 bp, 31 predicted proteins | sample 5400191 | NCBI WGS metagenome assembly WNFT01 (sample SAMN13153359, study PRJNA577476) | soil metagenome | isolation source: 80 cm saprolite under Madrone tree | place: USA:California | collected 2016-06-14 | reverse complement strand
GCCGCGGCCTGGCCGAGGTTCCCCGCGGTCCACCCCGCCCCGTTCATCAGGCTGCCCGCATTGCCGTTCCCCGAAGAGTCCGCGGCCGTCGTCCCGCTCCCCTCGTCCAGCTTCAGATAGGAAAGCAGGCCGGGGGGGTTCACGCCGGTCAGGGTCGTGAACGTGAAGTCTCCGGAGACCGCCAAGGTGCCGGCCCCGCTGCGCGACTTCACCCGATAGTGGTAAAGGGTCCCCGCCGTCAGGCCGCTCAGCACCTGTGAGTGCAACGTGACCAGGCTCGCGTTCAGCGTGGTCGACGAGCCGTAGGACGAGGTGAGACCGTACTCGACCTGGGTATCCGCCGGCTGGTCCGTGCTCCAGCCGATGGTCGCGCCCGAGCTTGAGGCCCCGGAAGCCGACACCGCCGAGATGATTGGCGCGGGGTTGTTGCTCACCGTCACCGTGACGGGGGCGGAAGCGGTCGAGTTGCCGGCCGCGTCGCGGGCGACCGCGGTCAGGGTATGGGACCCGTTGGTGGCTGCGGCCGTGTTCCACGACAAGGAGTAGGGTGGGCTCATGACCTCCGCGCCCAGGTTGGCACCATCGAGCTTGAGCTGCACGCCCAGCACCCCGACGTTGTCCGAGGCGCTCGCCGAGACCGGCGTGCTGCCGGAAACGACCTGTCCGGCCCCGGGGGCAGTCAGGGATGCGGAGGGAGACGTGGTGTCGAGGGTCGTGAAGGTGAAGTCCTGCGAGACGGCAAGGTTGCCCGCCGCGTCCCGCGACTTGACCCGATAGTGGTACAGGGTGGCCGTGGCCAAGCTGCTCAAGGCCTGTGCATGAGACGTCACCGGGCTCGTGTTCAGCGCGGTCGAGGACCCATAAGCCGCGGTGGGCCCGTACTCGACCTGGGTATCCGCGGGCTCGTTCGTGTTCCAGGCGACGGTCGCGCCGGTGCCGCTGATGCTGCCGGCGCTGATTCCGGAGAGGAGCGGAGGCGTCACATCGGCAACGGGCTTGCTGGCGTTGTAGAGCTGCAAGGCCTCGGCGGCGCTCAAGGCCCGGCCGTAGACTCGGAGCTCGTCGACCACGCCGGACAGGTACTCCGTCCCATCACCGGACACCGGATAGTGACCGACGTGCACGTCCTGGGCGGTGGCGGGCGGGCCGGCGACTCCCGTCCAGGGCTGAGTGCCCTTCTGCGCGCCGTCGAGGTACAACCGCCCGCCCGAAGCGTCCACCGTGAAGATCGCCTGATGCCACAGCCCGTCGTTGTACCCGGCCGTGCTCATCGTGCAAGCGCCGTTGTCGTAGACGTAGTTGGTGGTGTCCCTGAGGTACCAGGCGCAAAGGTTGCCGCCGTTGAAGAAGAGGTCGTAGCCGTTGTAGGAGCCGCCCACGTACTTGCTGACGAGGCCCCTCGTCCCCGAGGTGGTGCTGGTCCGGAACCAGACCGCCACCGTGAGGGGGAAGGCGTCGAGGGCGGGGGCGTGGGGGATGTTCACGTAGGTACTGACGCCGTCCACGACCACCGCCTGCCCGCTGGTGCCGCTGGTCCAGGTGGCCCCGTTCATCAGGGTGCCCGCATTGCCGCTTCCGGACGCGTCGGCGGTGGTGGTGCCGCTTCCCTCGTCAACCTTTAGGTACGCCACCAGGCCCGTGTCGAGGGTGGGCAGGGTGGCGAAGGTAAAATCCCCGGACACCGCCAGGTTCCCCAGGCCATCGCGTGACTTCACCCGGTAGTGGTACACGGTTCCCGCGGTGAGCCCGCTCAGGGCCTGGGAATGGGACGTCACCAGGGAGGTGTTGAGGGTGGTCAGGCTGCCGTAGGCGGTGGTGAGCCCGTATTCCACCTGGGTATCGCTCGGGATGTTGGTGGTCCAAGTGATGGTCGCGGCCGCGCTCGTGATGCCCGAGGAGGAGACCGCCGAGATGGCGGGCCCGCCCACGACGTTGCTGACGGTGACGCTCACGGGGGTGGACACCGTGGAGTTGCCGGCCGCATCCCGGGCCACCGCGGTCAGGGTGTGGCTCCCGTTGACGCTGAGGGTCGTGTTCCAGGAGACGCCGAACGGACCGACGGTCGCCTCCGCCCCGAGGTTGCCGCCGTCCAGCTTGAACTGGACCCCCGCGACTCCCACGTTGTCCGAGGCGTTGGCGGACACGGCGAGGGCGCTTCCGGAAACCGTGGCCCCCGCGCCGGGAGCGCTGATGGAGACGCTTGGGGGGGTGGCGTCGGGATTGGACAGGCCGGGGACCTCCGCCAGGAAGAGATCGCTCCGCGCGGAGCCGTTCATGTTCGACGTGAACAAGGCGTACTGGCCATCCGGCGAGAACTTGGCAAAGGAGAAGAAGGTGTAGTTCGTGGTCGTGTTGTAGGGATGTCCCAGGATGCGGCGCTGACCATTCGGGGTGATCAGGACCATGGCACCCGGAGCGAGCCACGTGCTTCCGGTCGGCTGCAAGCTCCCGTAGTGGGTGCACATGGCCCATTGATCATTCAGGTCGGCGGGAGACTGGACCCAGTTGCCGTTGCAATGGATCAAGGTGCCGTTGGCCGGCCCTCCGAGGTGGGTGGCTGAGTTGGGGACGTCGGAACTGAACATCAAGAACTCGTCGGGGAAGCTCAAGTTCCAATCCACGAGTACCCAGCGTCGCTTGAGGCTCGCGTTGTGTGCGAAGGGCGGTCCGGGGTCGCCGGGAGTCGTCCAGGAGATGGTATTGGTCAGCCAGTCCCAGACCGTGAGCCCGCCGTAGGGCGTGCCCATGCTCATGCCGATGTAGCGGCCAGCCCGGTCGATCCGGGGTTCATTCACGCCCGCGTTGGTGTACGTCTTGAGAGTGCCCGTGCCCGGTTGATAGCCGACGACGGTGGGCCCGGTGGCTCCGCGCATCCAGGTGAAGAAGCTGTCGTTCTCCGCCTGGTGCAGCCAGACGGGCCCATACCCGTCCGGGCTCGGGACATCGGTGTACGGCCAGCCATTGCCGGGGGCCTCGGACATGGTTCGGATGTCGAAGCGGCGAACCGTGGTGCCGTTGGCGACATAGGCGTAATACGGAGTGGCCGGGTTGTTCGAGAAGGAAAAGGCGAGGTCGATCCACGGAGAGAGAACGCCCGTCAACTGACGCGGATTGCTGACCCCGACTCCTGGTGTGAAGTCGATGAGCCAGTGCGACGACCCGCTGTAGACGAGGATCGCGCGCGTGCTCCCGTTGTAGGGCAGGGACACCTCGTCGCCGCCCTCGGCGTAATCGTGTCCCCAGGACGCGCCCGAGGTCGGGAAGGTCGCGGAGGTGAGCTTGTAGATCTTCACCCCCGTGGTCGGATCGAAATAGAAGCTGCCCGCCGCCTTCGCGGGCACGTTCAGGAGGTTGTAGGCCGCGGTGAGCGGTACCTGAAGGGTCGTGGCCACCGGCAACTGAAGCGGATCCGGCAGCGAGAGGAGTCGCTCCACCGGCACCTTCACGATGAAGGCGTCGCTGCGCCTGCCCCCCATGTTGCTGGTCCAGATGAAGTAGCGCCCGGTCACGTCGAGGCTGCCCCTGGGCTGCTTCAGGTCCCCGTTGCCGCCCCCGGCGGCGTTGAGGTCCGTCATGACCTGCGCGACCACCAGCGCGTCGAGCGAGCCGTCCAGCCGGAAACAGACGATCTCGTTGGAGCGGTTGGCCCGCAGCGTGGTCGCGCTGCCGCCGCACGCGTATTGCTCCGAGAGGGCCACCCCCGGCTGCGCATTCGAGTGATCGACGTAGCCGAGACCCGCGGTACCGGAGTAGGCGTCGTGGTAGACCACGGTCCCCCGGAGCGGGTCCTCGTCGAGGTTCCAGACCCGGAACGCCCCGGGCCAGGGGCTCAATCTGTCGGCCCCCACCAGGTAGCCGTGGCCGGTGTCGAAGACGCCTCCCCCGCCGTTCTGGCCGAGGAGCGTCCTCTCGGTTCCCCTCTCGAGATCGATGATCCGGCTGTCGTACCCGGGCACCGCGTCCACGTTTTCCCTGATCACCAGCCACCGGCCGCTCTTGTCGATCTGGCACTCGTCGAAGTCACCCTTGGCGGGGTAGTAGGAGAACTGTCCGGCGTCCTCCCGATAGGCGAGGCATCCCAGCTTCGCATGGGACGGCAGCTCCCTGAGGACCGCGGAATGGACGTTGTCGTCGTCGCTGGAGCGCGCGTGCTCGATGTAGCGGCCGCTTCCGAGCTGGGCCGTGCCGTCGAACACCGTCTCGAGGGTCTTCGCGATCACGTCGTAGCGCTGGAGCACGGGGCTCAGGGCGTCCGTGACGTAGAGCTTGGTGGGCTGGGTGGCGCTGAAATACCAGCCCTTGCCGAATCGGGCGGCGGGGGGGCCGGCTTGATCGAAGAGGGGACCCAGCCTCCGGACACGCTCCGTGACTTTGTTGTAGCTGAAGAGCGTCGGCACTCCCCGCAACCCGAGGAGGATGAGCATGGTGTCGCTGCCGCGGTGGTTGTTGATCGTCCGCCAGGAGGAGTTGCCGCCGTCGTCCAGGCAATCGGCGCCGCCACAGTCGGTCGAGTTCGTCAGGCGGATCCCCTCGGTGCCGTAGGGGGCCGGAAAGGAGAACTTCCCTCGGGCGGGCAGGAAAGCCTGGATCTGGGATTCCGTCCACAGCGGACGGATCGCGGTGCAGTCGGCCTTCTCGACGACCCCTCCAGGGGCCTGCGCGAGGGCCGGCGAGGAGGCCAGGGTGATCGCCAGGCCCATCGTCAGGCCCAGACCGAGACGCAACTTTGCGGCGGAGGGGGGTACGGCAAACATGGTCGTTCTCCTTCTTACGGGAGGCCACGTCTGCCTTGAGGAGCCCGACCCGGGATGCACGCCCGGGGGCTCTGCCTTTCTCGAGAGGCGGCTACCCTGATTCCGCGAACAGCGTAACCACCGGGCGGCCTTGGGGATATTGGGTATTCACCCTAGATCCCGCGGCGTTTTAACACTAGGGAGCTAAGGCCAAGGAAACACGGGCGGAAAAGCCACCCTCAGGGCGACTGCCAGGTCCGCAGCACCCTCTCCGCCGGCTTGTTGCGGGGCGTATACCCCGTGTCGTTCGCCGCCGGCACGGGCACGTCCCAGGCCCACCAGAGGATCCCGCGCATCCAGGCCGTCTGCTGAGACCAGACCCGGAAGGCGGCGTCGTAGCAGTCGGCCTGCTCGCCGGGATCGTAGGCGGCGCTCGCCTCCCAGTCCCAGGGCGCACGGTTGGCACCGTCCGCGGCGCGGTAGCCCAGCTCGGTGAAGAAGACGGGCTTGCCGTGGCTCGCCTGCCAGTTGCGGAAGGCGGCGACCATATTCTCCCCGTTGCGGTTCCGCGACCAGCCCTGGACCAGCTCCTCGCGGGTGGGGTTCGGCTTGTCGGTGAGCGGCGTGTAGGCGTCGAGGCCCGCGAGGTCCAGTTGGGACCAGAAGGACACGCTCGTGAACTCGTCGCCGGGGCTCACCGCGTTGGCGGCGTAGGTGAGCAGGCCCCGGTACGCCCCGCGCACCTTGCCGATGACCGCCGACCACCGCGACAGGTATCGCGCGTCGCTCATGGTGGCCAGCTCGGTGCCGACGCACAGCATCTCCACCTCGTTCGCCTGGGCCAGGGCCGCGTACCTCGTCAGGAACGCGTCGTAGCTCGCGAACCAGGCGGCGGGGTCCACGGGCCGGATGGTGCCCCGCCAGGAACCGTCGAGGACGTCCACGTGGGGCTTGAGCATCACCTTCAGGCCGCGGCGGCGGAGGTCGCGGATGGCCTCCACCACGGCCTCGTCGGTCGGCGTCTTGAGGGCGACGGGCGCGATGCTCGCCGAATCTCGGGCCTCCATGTACCAGGTGACGAGCACGCCCGCCCAGTTCGCACGCGTGGTCGCGAGCTGCTCGCGCGAGACCTGGGCGCCGCCATATTGGTACTCGTCGTGCCACCAGGAGACATGGTTCAGCCCGCGGTAGGTGAAGCCGGAGCGCGAGGCCGGGTCGGGACTGGCGGAGGGGCCCGGTGACGGGTTGTCGGACGAGCCGCAGGCGAGGGTCCCCAGGACGAGGACGAGAGCGGCCCGCCGCATGATCAGGGCTCGGCCGGGACGGCGGTGTGGGTCAGGCACCAGCTCTTGACCCGGATCTCGCCCCCGGCGCGGACAGCGTCCCGATCGCCGCCGCCCACCGGCCGCCCGGCCGAGCAGTCGTGATCGGGCGGGCAACCCTGCGTGCAGCCCTGGAGGCGCGTGATCCCGAGCCGATAGTCGGTCCCCGCGACCTCCTCGATCACGCCGCAGAATCCGCTTCCCGACCAGCGCCGGACGCAGACGGTGTCCCCCACGGACTTGCCCGAGCCCCTCGCGCCGCGACGCCGCAGCATGTCGACGATCTCGCGATGGCCGTTGCGCTGGGCCGCGTCCAGGGCCGTGCCCAGCTCGCGGTCGCGGGCGTCGGGGTCGGCCCCCGCCTCGATCAACACGCGCGCGACGCCGGTCCGGCCCCCGGCCGCGGCTACGATCAGCGGGGTGAGGCCGCCCGCGGTCGCCGCGTTGACGTTCGCCCCTTGGCGGACGAGCGCCTCCACGCGCGCGGCGTCGCCCCCGCGGGCGGCTTCCAGGAGCGCTGACTCGCGCTCCGGGGACGCGGAGAGGGCAACCGCGGTGGAGAGGACGATCAGGACGGGCGAGCCGCGCGGCATGGGAACAACCGTGCCTCACCGGCATCCTGCCACAGGGGGGGGCCTGATTCCATCCGGCCGGTGCCGGCGGGCGTGCAGTCGGCCGGCCGCAGTCGTGAGCCTGATTCCCCCGCGACTACGCGTATATTGACAGACGCTCGGATTTCCGTTCATCGAGTCGCGGCTTCGGTCCGGCGAAGCGGGCAAGGGCCGGCCGGCCGCGGGCCGGCGCGAAGTGTGCGGTGGATGCTGCTCTAACCAACGGAGGGCGTGCCATGAAACCTGCGTGGAGAGGATGGGTCCTGGGTGGGCTGGCCGGCGCATGTGCCCTGGTCTCGGGCGCACACGGTCAGGAGCTCGGTTCATCTCCAGTAGAGCTCGCGGTCGTCGAACAACTCAGCCCTGAGGAGAAGGCGCGGGAGCGCGCGCAGAAGGAGACGACCGTGGAGTCTATCGTCGCCCGGGAGGAACTGGCCGCGGGAAGAGCCTTCGATCCCGGATTCCGCGCCCGGGTCAGCCGGGGCCTCGCTTCCCTGCCGCTCTTGGCACTCGAGGCGCAAAGGCAACGACTCGGCCTGGGACCCTACACCCTGGGCGACACCCAGGCCGACCTCGTCTACACCCCCGTCGCGCCTTGCCGCATCATCGACACCCGCGTCGCGGGCGTCCCCCTCGCGGCGGGAACGACGAGGGACTTCCTGGTCGCCGCCACTGACTACAGCGGGCAGGGAGCAAGCGCGACCACTTGCGGGATTCCCAACGGCCCCGCCACCGCGGCCGTGATCAACTTCGTGGCCGTCAACCCTGCCGGCCAGGGCAATCTCCGCGCCTGGCCCTTCGGGCAGCCCGAGCCCCTGTCCAGCATCATCAACTACGCCGCCGTCGGTCTCAACATCGCCAATGGGCTGGTCGTGTCCCTGTGCGACCCTGCCACCGCCACCTGCGACTTCGATCTCACGGTGCGGGCCAACCTGAGCGCCACCCACCTCGTGGCGGACGTGCAGGGGTATTTCCAGAAGGTCCGGAAGGAGCAGGTCAAGAGCATCGTCGTGACGAAGCGCTTCGCTTCCGACGTGCTCATCGGATACCCCTGCACGAGCTACACGAGCATCGTGGTCGACGCGCCGGTGGCGGGGACGGTGCTGGTGCGCGCAAGCCTGCAAGTGGCGGTGGGCACCCATACCGCCGGCGCGACCGACACGGTGTACGCGAACCTGGCCACAGATGCCGCCACCTGTGATACGGCCCTTGCGGACCAGGGCTTCACCCAGTTCACTTACGTGCACAACAGTCAGCCCTCCGGCATCTACTATCCGGCCGCGAACCTCGTCAAGTCGTTCCCGGTGAGCGCCGGAATCAACACGTTCTACGTCAACGGTTCGAACGTTCAAGGCACGTCCAACCAGCGCTTCTACCACGTGGGGATCGACGCGACGTTCGTCCCGAACTGACCGGGTCGCGCCGGGGAAACGGGTGCGCTGCGGAGGAGCCTCCTCCTAAGACACCGGGTCAGTCGAGGAAGAAGCGGAGGTAGGGGCGCTGCTCGGCCTCGCGCAGCAGCAGCAAGGCCAGCTCCCGGACGTGGTAATCGCCCCACATGGAGGACTCCCCGCTCGGCACCTTCCGTCCCGGCGGGACGTAGTCCCAGCCGTTCGGGCGATGGTAGACGGAGTGGAGGAGCAGCCCCTCGTGACCGGGGTCGGTCGAGAGGTAGGGATCGGCCAGGAGGGTCCGCGCAACCGTCAGGCCCGCCTGGCGGTACCGACCGCCGTCCGACTCGCCCAGGTGGTTGCCCAGCCGGACCAGCCCCTGGGCGGCGATGGCGGCGGCCGAGCTGTCCACGGGCTCGAGCTCGTTGAAGGGATCGGCCGGACGCTCGAGGCCGTCTCCCAACCGCGCCAGACCGGGCGCGCCGGTGTCCCAGTAGGGGACGCCGTCCGTCGGGGTGCTGGCGATGTAGAAGTCCGCGGTGGCCTCCGCCACTTCACGAAACCGGGCCAGGACCTTCTTTCGGTCCTGCCCCACCGCGGTGAACGCGTCTCCCGGCACGGTGGCGAGGAACTCGAGCTGCTCGGCGTAGCCGAGGAGGATCCAGGCCAGCCCCCGGGTCCAGGTGGAGAACGGGGAGTAGCCCTGCTGGCTGCTCGGGCATCGGTAGGCGCCGTCGTTCACGTTGAATACGGACTCGTGGGCCACCCGCCCGCGGACGTCGTAGGCGTCGCGACCCGCGCCGAAGTAGACGTTGAAGCGCGCGGTGGCTTCCGCGTGCTGGAGCAGGCGGGAGAGCAGGGAGATGGCCCGATCGCCCTCGCCCATGAGAGGTTGGCCGAGCTGATGGGCGAGGGCCAGCGCGCGCAACGACCGGATGGTGTCCGCGAACAGCGAGTGGGGCCCGTTGAACGAGTAGATGTACCCGAGATCGGGGCCGAGGCGGGTCCAGCGCGCGGCCTGGACGGCGCCGCTCACCTTGAGGGCCAGCTCGTAGAAAAGCACCTCCCAGGGGCTCCGGGGGATGCGCCCCTCGCGCGACAGGCGCAGCAGGTTGCCGTAGGTGCTGACGTTGTTGAAGCCGTGGTCGTGGACCCCCATGTGGGTGAGGTGGTGGGCCATCCGCTCCACGGTCCCCCGCCGGCCCAGCTCCAGGAAGGTCTCGTCGTGGGTGGCGTCGAACTGCAGGATCGCCGCCCCGAACTGGAACCCCTGCGTCCACTCGGTCCAGCCCCGGCTCGTGTAGGTCCCGCGCACGGTGAACACGGGGGTGCCGAGAGCGGGGTCCCATCGCGCGAAGAGGCGCCTGATCTTCCCGGCGGAGAGCTCGAACAGGCGGAGGATGGCGGGGCGAAGGTCCGCGGCCCGCAGCGAAGCGTCGATCCGCAGCACCGTCAGAGCCTCCGGAGGTGGAGCCCGCCGTCGACGTGGACGACCTCGCCGGTGGAGAACGGGAAATGGCCGGTCATGACGGCGCTGACCGCGAGGCCCACGTCGCGGCCGGTCCCCCACCGGCCCTGGGGGACCAGCCCGTCCGCGATGAGCCGATCGTACTTGGCCTTCGCTCCGGCGGTCATGTCGGTCGCCATGATGCCCGGCCGTACCTCGAGGACCTGGATGCCCTCCCCCGCCAGACGCACCGCCCAGAGCTGGGAGGCCATGGCGAGCCCGGCCTTGGAGATGCAGTACTCGCCGCGGTTCACGGACGCCGTGTGGGCGGACATCGACGACACGAAGACCAGCTTGTACCCGCCGGAGAGCCGGCTCCCTCCGGGATGGGCCAGGAAGTGGCGGGCCACGAGCTGGGCGAGGAAATACGGGCCCTTCAGGTTGACCGCCACCACCTCGTCGAAGCTCTCCTCCGTGGCCTCGAGGATGTCGGCCCGGACCCGTGGCGCGATCCCGGCGTTGCTGACCAGGGCGTCCAACCGGCCCAGCTCGGCCAGGGTCCCGGCCACGATCGCCTGACGATCGGCCGCGCGGGACACGTCGCCCGCGACGACCGCGAACCTTTGCTCGGGCCGCGCCGCGAGCCGGCGGCAAGCGGAGGCCGTCTCGTCCGCCGCCGCGCGGTTGCTGGCGAAGTGGACGCCCACGCTGAAGCCCGCCCGGGCCAGCTCCTCGGCGATGCCGCGGCCGAGGCCGCGGCTCGCCCCGGTCACCAGGACGACGGCGGGCGCGGACGGATCGTTCTCGGGCATCGGGCTCGCGCTACGGCCCGCTCGCGGGAATTGGAGGGGCCTCGTCCACCGGCGCGATCTTCAGCGCGAGGGCGTGCTCGCCCTTCTCACCGGCGGGCAGGTCGACGGTCAGTCCCTCGGCGGTCCGCGACCACCGGACCTCGGCCTTCGACCCGAGCAGCTCGACGCGCGCGATCGCCTTCCTGGTGAGGGACGTCCCCTCCGCCAGCGACCGGATGGTGATCCGGCCGTCCGGCGGCCAGGCCAGGGCCACCGCGTAGAGCGTGCTGCCCTTGGCGGTGAAGCGGATGTCCGCCGCGGTGAAGGGCTGGCCCGCGGTGTCCTTGAACGAGCCGGCCACCACCTTCGTCGGGCCCTCGCCGTAGACCTTCCAGGGCCGGGTGCCGTAGACCGCCTCGCCGTTCCGGGCCAGCCACTGCCCGATCCCCAGCAGGATCTGCTCCTGCGGGTCCGGGATCACCCCGTCGGGCCGCGGCGCGATGTTGAGGAGGAGGGCCCCGTTCTTGCTGACGATGTCGACGAGGTCGTCCACCAGGGAGTCGACCGTGCGGTAGTCGTGGTTCAGGACGTAGCCCCAGGACCGCTTGCAGATCGAGGTGTCGGTCTGCCAGTACTGCGCGCGCACCTGGTCGAGCTTTCCGCGCTCCACGTCGAAGACCGCCGCCTCCTTCGGAAACGCCTCGTGCTTGTAGTTGATGACGGGGCCCCACTTCCCCGCCGCCGCGCGGTTGTGGTAGTAGGCCGCGAAGCGCGGCAGGTAGGGCCGGAACACCGGCTGCTCGATCCACCAGTCGAACCAGACCAGCTCCGGTTGGTACTTCTCCACCAGGTCGGACATGCGGGCGAGCCAGTCGTCGAGGAACGCCGGGTCGGGGGTCGAGGCCTTCTCCGGCTGGGCCGGCCCATAGAGGTCGGCGAACTGCGGGTCGCTCACGTCCGAATCGAACAGGCGCCCCTGGTCGAAGAACCACCAGTGCTCGGCCCGGTGGGACGAGAGCCCGAAGTGCAGCCCCTCCCCGCGCACCGCCGCCGCGAGCTCCCCGATCACGTCGCGCCGAGGGCCGATCTTCGCGGCCGTCCAGCGCGACAGGCTCGAGTCGTACATTGCATAGCCGTCGTGGTGCTCGGCCACCGGCACCACGAAGCGCGCCCCCGCCTTGCGGAACACCTCGGCCCAGTGCCGGGCGTCGAACTTCTCCGCGGTGAGCTTCGGGATGAAGTCCTTGTAACCGAAAGCCTTCTGCGGCCCGTAGGTCGCCACGTGATGCGCGAACTCCGGCGTGTCCTTCTTGTACATGTTGCGCGGGTACCACTCGTTGCCGAAGGCGGGCACCGAGTAGACGCCCCAATGAATAAAGATGCCGAACTTGGCGTCCAGGTACCACGCGGGGACCTGGTAGGCCTTCAGGGAATCCCAGTCGGGCTTGAACGGCCCCTGGGACGCCACCCGGTCGACGCGCGCGACCGCCGCCCGCACCTTCTCGGCAACCCCGGGCTCGGGGGTGGGCCAGGAGGACGCGGGCTCGGCGGCCTGGGCCCCGCGGCCGCCCAGGGCAACGAGAAGGAAGCCCGGGAGGAGCCGTGCCGCGACGTGGATGCCCTCGCGCATGCGCAAATACTACCCACGTCGAGCGTCGACGGCTACTGGCGCGCGATCCGTCGCTCCGGGCGGGGGGCCGCGGGCTGGAAGGCCTGCTCCCGCAGGATCGTCACCCGGCCCGGGAGCCGGTCCATCGCGCCCCGCACGGCCCGCAACAGCTCCTCCGGCGGACCGAGCGCTCGCAGGTTCACGAGCACGTCCATGCGCCGTGCGGCCGGGCCTTGCAGGTCCCCTTCCAGATCCGGCTCTTCTCCGTGCGCGGTGAGGCTCGCCTTCAGGGCGACGCCTCCGCTCGCCACCGCGCACTTCAGGTGCGCGACCGCTGCTCCCAGGAGGTGGAGCCGTTGGTCCAGGTCGTCGAGCATCGGCCCCACGACCTGCGCGGGCAGAAGGGCCGAGGGAAGGTCCAGTCGTCCTCGCCAGTTCACCCAGCCCAGCGCCGCCTCCGCGGCAGCGTAGCGCGCGTAGTCGATCTCGAGCTCGCGGGTGGCCGCCGGCGCGTCGCCTTCCAGCGCGTCGTTCAACCACGCGAGGACGCCTTCCTCCGTCCGCGCGCTGACCCGCCGCGCCCCGTCCATCGGCGTCCAGCCGTGTCGGTCGGACTTGCTGAGCAGGAGGAGGTCCGCTTCCTCCTCCTGCTTGCGAAAGAGGAAGCGGACGTCCGGGCCGGCGTCGCCGCGGTCGACCTCCGCCCGCCGGGCGGGGTCGATCACCACCGTGAGGGGGGCAACGCGCAGGGAGGTGCCGCACGACTCCTCCATGGGCCGCAGCACGGTCGCCGCCAGGTCGGTGCAGCTCCCCACCGGCTCCGCGAACACCACGTGAGGGGGCAGGGCGAGAAGGGACACCAGGGAGTTCCGAAGCTCGGAGAACCGGCAGCAGAAGCAGCCGCCGCCGACCTCCGCCCAGGGCATGCCGTTCGCGGCCACCCACTGGCTGTCGACGAGGTCGTCCCCTTGGTCGTTGGTGATGATGGCCGTGCGCCAGCCCCGGCGCGCGAGGATCCGCCCGGCGGCCAGGAGCAGCGTGGTCTTCCCCGCCCCCAGGAACCCCCCCACGACCGCCAGGACCGGAGTCTCAGGCGGTGACGACGAGGGGCGCATCCGCGGTCACCTCCAGCTCGCGTTCCAGGACCACGACCAGCCGCGCGCCGTCGGCTTCCGCCCGATGACCCACGGCCTTGCCGCCGACCGTCACCGAGGTCTTCGCCGATCCCGGCGGGCGCGCGAGCGCCACCCGCGCTACCGCGAGCCTGCCCTCTTTCGCACCGAGCTCGAGGCGCGAGCCCGTGGCGGGCCGGCCCAGGCGGAAGGAGCCCCATCCGCTGGCCGCGGACCAGAAGCTCCGGAATTCCGGGGCCTCCATCCGGGGGGTCACCGTGACCTGCCGTCGGGGCGCGTCGTACAGGAAGCCGCTCAGGGCCAGGATGCCCGACCACGCGGCCATCGCCCGCGCGTAGTGATGGCCGCATTCCGCCTCGTTCCACGGGTTGCGCCGCTCCCCGTCGTAGCGCCGCCGGACGTTCTCGAAGCACTCGACCCCCTCCCTCACCATACCGGCGTAGATCATGAGGGCGGCGGCGGCGTACTCGAACCCGGTCATCACCTCGGCGAAGTACGGGAAGGGGATGCGGGGGCGGGTTCCCTTGCCGTAGTCGCAGATCACGAGCGCCGCCTCGTCGTTCAGGGCGAAGACGCGCTGGACGGAATCGTGGTCGAACAGCTCCTTCTTGTAGTTGTACCGGTAGATGGACTGGAGGGCCGTGCGCGCGTGCCCGGGGTCGACGAGGGGGCCCAGGCCGGCGACGTCGGCCAGGTACTGCCCCAGGAGCTGGTCGATCAGGCAGCCGTCGCCGAGCTGGTATTCCGGGCTCTCGGTGTCCTCCGATCCCATGCTGCTCCGCAGGGCGGGAGCGATCCCGGCCTTGGGGACCCCGCGGACCTTCTGGACGTAGTACTCGCCGTTCCAGAGGTTGGCGTCGATCCAGCGGCGGCCGCTCTCGAAGAGCCGCCGGTATTCCGGGGCCTGGGGATCACCCACCGCCTTCGCCATCTCCTCCGCCGCGCGCAGGGCGCCGAGGTAGTAGACGCCGCACTGCGGGTTCGGGCCGTAGAACTCGACGTCGTAGGTGTTGTGCTGCACTCCCTCCATCACGCCGTCCTTGTCCGCGTCCCAGCCGCCCTCCACCCAGGCGAACTCGAGCGCCTTCCTGACCCGGGGCCAGGTGTCCCGGAGCCAGCGGTCGTCCCCGGAAAGACGCCAGTCGAGGTAGGTCTTGATGATCTGCCCCATCTGGCCGTCGGCGGCGGCGAACCCGGAGCGGCCCGTGCCCTCGGGCAGGACCTGGCGGAAGTGGATCGCCCCCGCGTCGTCGAGCGAATGGCCGAAGGCCGCGCGCCGCAGGGAGACGGAAAGGGAGGGGAAGAGGTGGGCGGTCGCGGTCTCGTAGTTCCACACGTGCGTGCAGTTGCCGAAGCAGCAGCCGCTCTTGTCGTTCACGCCTTCCCATCCGTGGAACTCGCCGTCCGCGGTCCGGAAGCAGGTGGTGGTGACGAGGGTGGACAGGTTCGACATGGCGGCGTCCTTGACCCCGCCGGGGAGCGTCGACTCGCGCACGGCCGCGGCAAACGCCCGGGTCTTGCCCTCGAGGGCGGAGAGCCGTGGAGTCGCGTCGTCCGCCACCGCGGCCGCGTCGGGGAACCTTCGGGCGTAGGCGTTGCCGACGACGGTCTTCTCCTCGCCCTTCGCGGCCTGCCAGCCCATGCGCTCCGGGGTCCGGTTGGGAAAGTGCCAGGCCAGGAGGAAGCCGAACGCTGCCTCGCCGCCAGCCGTGACCACCTTCCGCAGGCAAACCGTGCCGACCTGGTTCCGCTCGCGAGGCTCCTCGGCCAGGGAGCCCGTGGCCGAGAACGCGTCCCAGAACAGGAGAGGGCTGTTCCACCATCTCCCGCGCGGCCAGCCCCGCCACACGGTCAGCTCGTCCGGTCCCGGGGCCGTGGCCGCCAGGAGGAAGCTCCCCTGCAGCACGTCCTCCGGCGGCAGCCCCGGGTTGGTCATCACGAGGCCCTTCCACCCCGAACCCGACCTCAACTCGTTCACCCGCTTCTCGGCCGCGCTCTTCTGCTCGGGGGTCGAGGCCCCGAGCCCCACCGGGTTGTCGATCGACCAGGCGATGGCCACCTGCGCACGCTCCGCTCCGGGGTTCCTGACCGTGTACCGGAGGAACGCGACCGGCAGCCCCGAGTCGTCGGCGTTCAGGGGGAAGAACGGGCTGAACGCCTCCAGCGACACCCCGACCGGAAGTCTCCGGTCCTGGAAGTCGATGCGAGCGATGGGAAACTCGCCGGTGAAGATCGCGGCCTTGAGGCGGCGGAGACCCGGCGAGTTCTCGGATCCCAGCCCGTCCCGCCCCTCGTAGGGCGGGAGGTGCTGCGCCTCGAGGACCATGGCCACCGGCGGGGACGAGCCCTTCTGCACCCACAGGCTGGGAAGGGCGTACGAGGGCTTCAGCCCCTTGTCCGGGCGGTTGAAGATCTCCCAGTCGCGGAGCTGACCCCGGCCGCCCAGGCTGATCGAGCCCGCGCCGATCCCGCCCAGGGGGAACGCGAGCATGGCCAGTTGTCCTCCGCGGTAGCGCCGTGGGTATTCGAGGGAAGGGCGAGACGCGGACCCGGCCTCGGGAAGAGCCGTGGTCTTCCCGGCCGGCTCCGGTGGCTTCGCGGCCTGCCCCCGCGCGAGGGCGGGCGCCCCCGCCGCCAACGCCGCCGCCTTCAGGAAGGTGCGCCGCCGCGTTCCCGCCATGTTCCCGGATTCTACTAGGGTACGACCTCGCGGTTCAGGCACGACGTGACGCCGAGGACGGTCGCGCAGATGCTGAGCTCGCCCGGCAGGCGGGGATCGAGCGTCTTGTTGAACCTGCTGCTCGGCGCTTCGCCCACCACGATCCGCTGCTCGCCGTTCCTCACGAACCACTGGATCTCGCTCCCGTGCACCTCCGGGGGGAACGCTCCTCAGGTTCTCGTCCTTGGGGGTGGCGGTCACGTAGCCGAGGCACCGCATGGGCAGCTGATGGACTACCTCGAGGGCACGCTCGGCCCGGAGGACAGGGTGGCCCTCGGCGTCCACGTCTCGGGATGCCCCCGCTGCGTCGCCTTCGTGGAGAGCTATCGCCAGACCCCCCGCATCCTGCGCGCGGCCACCGCCGCATCCCTGCCCGAGTACCTGGCGGAGTCCCTGCGCCGCTTCCTCGCCGCGCGGCGCTGACTCCGAGGCGGACGTGCCCCCGGAGCTCGTCCGCTCCCGGGACGGGGACCGTTCGTCTCCGGACGCCGTCGCACACGGGGGATCCGGCCTTCAGGCATCGAAATCGCTGACTGCCAACGCGTTCGCGGCGGAGGCGCGCCTGGCACGTCCCTCGCCATCACGAAGGCGGGCCGTCGACGGTGCCGCGGCTCTCGGGAGGACCGATGGACGACCTCGGGCAGGATCTCCGGCTGGCCCTGCGGGCGTTCGTGAAGAACCCGGCTTTCACCGCGGTCGTGGTGCTGACCCTGGCCCTCGGGATCGGCGCCAACACCGCGATCTTCACCCTGATGGACCAGGTGCTCCTGCGGTTCCTCCCGGTGGAGGACCCGGAGCGCCTCGTGATCCTCGACGCTCCCGGCCAGTTCTCCGGCTCGAGCCACAGCCACAACCAGTTGGCCCCGATCTCGCACCCGATGTTCGAGGGCCTGCGCGACCGGAACACGGTCTTCGCCGGGGTCCTGGCTCACTACACCGCGCCCGTCCACCTGACGAGCGGAAGCCAGACCGACAGCGTGAACGGCGACCTCGTGTCCGGCACCTTCTTCGACGTGCTGGGGCTGAAGCCCGCGGCCGGCCGGCTCTTCACCCCGGACGACGACCGCATCCCCGGAGGCCATCCGGTCGTCGTCCTCAGCCACGGCTTCTGGACGCGCCGCTTCGGGGGCGACCCCAAGGTGGTGGGCCAGACCGTGCGCGTGAACGACCACCCCATGACGGTGATCGGTGTCTCTCCGCGGGGCTTCCACGGAGTCGAGGTCGGGGAGGCCGAGGACGTCTTCGTCCCGATCATGATGCAGGCCCAGGTGATTCCCACCTGGGATCGCGGGGTGGGCGACTGGCGCGCCCGCTGGCTCACGGCCATGGCGCGGCTCAAGGCGGGCGTCTCGCAGACCGAGGCGCGGGTGGGCATCAACCTTCTCTATCGCCAGCTCCTGGAAGAGGACGCGCAGCATCTCACGTCGAAGTCCGAGCGCTTCCGCACCGCCTTCCTCGCGAAGCGGCTCGAGCTGCTGCCCGGCGCGCGCGGCACCTCGGGGCTGCGCGATCAGTCGCGGACGCCGCTGTTCGTGCTCATGGGCATGGTGGGCCTCGTCCTGCTGATCGCGTGCGCCAACGTGGCCAACCTTCTCCTGGCGCGCGCCTCCTCGCGGCAGAGGGAGATGGCGGTGCGCCTCGCCCTCGGGGCGGGCCGCACGCGGTTGGTGCGTCAGCTCCTGGTGGAGAGTGTGGTGCTCTCGATCGCGGGGGGCGTCCTGGGCCTCGTGTTCGCGGCCTGGACGGGCGACCTGCTGCTGGGAGCCCTGCCCATCGAAGGAGCCGCCCAGGTGCTCACGGCCGAGCCCGACCTCCGGGTGGGCCTTTTCGCCCTGGGGCTCTCCCTCTTCACAGGCCTGGCCTTCGGCCTCGCTCCCGCCTTCCAGTCCACGCGTCCCGCCCTGGCCCCGACCTTGAAGAGCGAGGCGGGGGCGGTGATCGGGGGGCCCTTCCGCTTCCGCAAGGGCCTGGTGGTGGCCCAGGTCGCCCTGTCCCTCCTGCTCCTGATCGGAGCCGGCCTCTTCGCTCGCAGCCTGATGAACCTGCGGACCCTGGACCCCGGCTTCGAGCCCGAGCGATTGCTCGCGTTCTCGGTGGACCCGTCCCTGAACGGCCACGACCCCGCCCGCCGGTTGGCCCTCTGCAAGCAGATCCAGGACGAGATCGCGGTCGAACCCGGGGTGCGGTCGATCTCCCTGGCCCGGGAAGCGCTCATGACCAACAGCGAGCGGAGCAGCAACATCACGGTGGAGGGATACGAGGCCAAGGAGGACGAGGACATGAACTCCCTCTTCAACGGGGTGGGGCCGGGGTTCTTCTCCACCCTCGGCATCCCCCTTCTGGCCGGACGCGAGCTCGACGACGGCGACGCGCTCGAGAGGCCGAAGGTGGCGGTCGTCAACCAGACGTTCGCCCGCTACTTCTTCGGAGACCAGGACCCGATCGGGCGTCGGTTCGGTATCGGCGCGGGGCAGGTACGGCTGGACATCACCATCGTCGGCCTGGTCCGGGACGGCAAGTCGTCTTCCCTGCGCGAGAAGCCGCACCGCTTCGTCTACGTGCCCTACACGCAGCAGGCGAACGTGGGTGGGGTGACGTTCTATGTGCGCTCGGCCGCCGATCCCGAGGCGTTGGTCGGGCGCCTCCGCAAGGTCGTGCAGAGGGCCGACGCCAACCTCCCCGTCACCGGCCTCAAGACCATGCGGGTCCAGATCGGCGAGTCGCTGTTCGTGGAGCGCATGGTGGCCGCGCTCTCCGCCGCTTTCGGCTTCCTGGCCACCCTGCTGGCCGCGGTCGGCCTCTACGGCGTCATGAGCTACGCGGTCTCCCTGCGCACTCGGGAGATCGGCATCAGGGTCGCCCTGGGAGCGGAGCGCCGGGCGGTGCTCTTCATGGTGCTGAAGGAAGTCGCAATCCTGGCCGCGCTCGGCGTCGCCATCGGCTTGCCCAGCGGATACGGCCTCGGCCTCCTGGTCGAGGCCCAGCTCTTCGGGCTGACCGCGCGCGACCCCCTGACCTTCGCGACAGCGACCGCGACTCTCCTCCTGGCCGCGCTCCTGGCCGGCTACATCCCCGCGGCCCGCGCCACGCGCGTGGACCCGATGGTGGCGCTTCGGTACGAATAGGTGATCCGGGTCGGCCTGCTCCTGCCGAGATAGGGGCCCTTTCCGCGACAAATACGCGTTTGCCCCTATAGACGACAGGATCCTTACAGCGCTACTCTGTGGCCTGGGTTCAATGAGGGCGGGCGGTGCGCTCGGCCAAGGCATATTCCATGCCCAGTTTCTGCTCCCGTTCCCCGCCGCCCTGATGGATCCTGCGGCCTCTCGTGTGTTAACAATCTCTAAATCCCAGCTCGGCCCATGACCGCCCCGCCGCGGGACCGAAGGCGTGGCGGGAGGCCAGCCGGTGGCTCCCCCGGCCTCGACCGGAAGGCCCGCACCCTCGAAGCCCGCTTTGGTGGCCTGCTCGAGGCGGCGCCGGACGCCATGGTCATCGTGGATCGGGAGGGCCGCATCGTACTCGTCAACTCCGCGGCGGAAACGCTCTTCGGATTCCGGCGCGAGGATCTGCTGGGTCGGCCAGTAGAAGACCTGGTGCCCGAGCGTTTCCGCCCCGCGCATCCCCAGCATCGGACCGGCTACTTCCACGATCCCCGCCGGCGACCGATGGGAGCCGGAGTCGAGCTCTTCGGCCGCCGGAAGGACGGTGACGAATTCCCGGCCGAGATCAGCTTGAGCCCCATCGAGGTGGAGGGCGAGCTGCTGACGATCGCGGCGCTCCGCGACGTGACCGCGCGGAAGAAATCCGAGGCGAAGTTCCGGGGCCTGCTGGAAGCCGCCCCCGACGCCATGGTCATCGTGAACCGGGAGGGGCGGGTCGTCCTGATCAACTCCCAGGCCGAGCGCCTCTTCGGTTACTCGCGGGAGGAGCTGCTGGGAAGGCCCGTGGAGGACCTGGTCCCCAGCCGCTTCCACCCTGGCCATCCCGGGCACCGGACCGGCTACTTCAACCAGCCGCGGCCCCGACCGATGGGGAGCGGCCTCGCCCTCACGGGCCGGCGCAAGGACGGGACCGAGTTCCCCGTGGAGATCAGCCTGAGCCCGGTCGACACCGAGGAGGGCACGCTGGTCACCGCCGCGGTGCGCGACGTCACGGAGCAGAAGGCGCTCAGCGAGCGGCTCCGGAGGCAGAACGAAGAGCTGGAGGAGCAGTACCGGCGGGTACAGGAGGCGAACCGCCTGAAGAGCGAGTTCCTGGCCAACATGTCCCACGAGCTGCGCACCCCCTTGAACGCCGTCATTGGCTTCGCCGAGATGATGCACGACGGCAAGGTCGGCCCCGTCTCCGCCGACCAGAAGGAGTTCCTGGGCGACATCCTGACCAGCTCCCGTCACTTGCTGCAGCTCATCAACGACGTGCTGGACGTGGCCAAGGTGGAGTCGGGGAAGATGGAGTTCCGGCCCGAGCCGGTGGACGTCGGGAAGGTCGTGGGCGAGGTGCGGGACATCCTGCGCAGCCTGGCCGGCTCCAAGGGCATCCCGGTCGAGGTCGAGGTCGCCGCGGGCCTCGGCGCGGTGGTCATCGACGCCGGGAAGCTCAAGCAGGTCCTGTACAACTACCTGTCGAACGCCCTGAAGTTCACCGACGAGGGAGGGAAGGTCACGGTGCGGGTCGGGCCGGAAGGGGACGACCGGTTCCGCCTGGAGGTAGAGGACTCGGGGATCGGGATCAAGCCCGAGGACCACGCGCGGTTGTTCGTGGAGTTCCAGCAGCTCGACGCGAGCGCGGCCAAGAAGTACGCAGGCACCGGGCTGGGACTGGCCCTGACCCGGCGGATCGTGGAGGCCCAGGGAGGGCAGGTGGGAGTGCGGAGCGCTCCTGGCCGGGGGAGCGTCTTCTACGCGGTCCTGCCCCGCCGTCCCGTGGTGGCCCTCGAGGCGGGGCGGGAGGCCCCGCCAGGGTCGCACGGAGCCGGGGCTGCGAGCGTGCTCGTGATCGAGGACGACCCCCGCGATCGCGAATGGATCCTGGTGACGCTCTCCAAGGCGGGATACGCCGCACAAGGCGTCGCGTCGGGGACGGAGGCCATCCGGCGAGCCCGCGAGCAGGCCTATGGCGCCATCACCCTCGACCTCCTGCTCCCCGACATGTCGGCTCGGGACGTCCTCAAGGCGATCCGGGCGAGCGCTCTCAACCGGGACACGCCGGTGACGGTGGTGACGGTGGTGTCGGAGAAGGGCGTGCTCGCGGGCTTCCAGGTCAACGACATCCTCATCAAGCCGGTGGCGGAAGAGGATCTGGTGGCATCCCTCGAGCGGGCCCACGTCGTTCGAGGCGGCCTCCGCCCGATCCTCGTGGTGGACGACGACCCCAGCGCCTTGAAGCTCGCTGAACGCTCGCTCGAGCGGCTCGGCTACCGTCCGGTCTGCCGGAGTGACGGCGCGGCGGGACTGGCGGCGGTGGCGGAGGAGCCCCCGGCGGCCATCGTGCTCGACCTGCTCATGCCAGGCATGAACGGCTTCGAATTCCTGCGCCAGCTCCGGCAAACGAGCGCTCTGGAGATCCCGGTGACGGTCTGGACGGTCAAGGACCTGTCGAGCGACGAACGCGCGCAACTGGCCGCGCTGGCGCAGGGCGTCGTCCAGAAGGGCGCGGGGACGCAGGCCCTGCTCGACCAGCTGCGGGCCCTGCTTCCCCCGCCGGGGCGGACGAAGGCACCCCCGGGCCCGTGATGGGCGCCGTCCATCCCCGCCTCGTCGACGTCCTGCTGCAGCTCGCGCGGGCCGCGGCCGAGGCGGTGGTGGTGATGGGCGTGCTCGTCCTCCTCGGGTGGGCGCTCGACGTCCCGGTCCTCAAGTCCGCCGGTGCCGGCCTCGCCACCATGAAGCCGAACACGGCGACTTGTTTCGTCCTGGCCGGCCTCTCATTGTGGCTCCAGATCCCGCAAGGCGGGGACCGGAGGCGTGGCATCGCACGCCTGCTCGCCTTGGTTGCCGGCCTGACGGGCCTGCTGACCCTCGGCGAGCACGTCCTCGGTTGGGACATCGGCATCGACCGCATCCTGCTCCCGGCGGGCGCGGTGGCGAGCGACACCTCGACCCCCGGTCGGATGGCGCCCGCGACCGCCTTCAACGTGGTCCTGGTCGGGATCGCCCTGCTCTTCCTGGACGCCCGGCCCCCGGCCTTTCCGGCCCAATACCCGGCCATGCTGGTCGCGCTGGTCTCCTTCGTGGCCCTGATCGGCTACGCCTACGACGTCCAGGCCCTCTACAAGGTCGGCCCGTACGCGTCGGTGGCCCTGCACACGGCCGTGGCGTTCCTGATCCTTTCCCTCGGAATCCTGCATGCCCGCCCGGGCCGTGGCCTGATCCGAAAGTTCACCAGCGTCGGGCCGGGCGGGACGCTCCTCCGCCGCATGCTGCCGGCCGCGGTCATCGTCCCCTTCTTCGTGGGCTGGCTGCGCCTCCTGGGCGAGACCGCGGGTCTCTACAGCACCCACTTCGGGGTGGCGCTCTTTGCGACCTCCAACATCGTGGTCTTCGTCTTCCTGCTCGTGTGGACCGCCCACTCCGTGGAGGCGATCGACGCGATTCGCCAGCGCGCGGAGACCGCCCTTCGGGAGAGCGAGCAGCGTCTGATGGCCATCCTCGACGGCACGACGGCGGTGATCAGCGTCAAGGACACCCAGGGGCGATACCTCCTGACCAATCAGCGGTTCGAGGAAGTGTTCCAGGTCAAGCCGGAGGACGTGATCGGCCGAACGGACCACGACTGCTTCCCGAGAGAGATGGCCGACGCCTACCGCGCCAACGACCGGACGGTGATGGAGAGCCGCCAGCCGCTTCAGGTCGAGGAGACGGCCTTGCAGGGCGACGGCCTCCACACCTACGTCTCCGTCAAGGTGCCCCTCCTGGATTCCGGCGGCCTCCCCTTTGCTTTGTGCGTGGTGGCCACGGACATCACGGAGAGCAAGCGGCTGGCGGAGGCTCAGCGGCGGGCGGGGGAGCTCGAAGAGCTGAACCGGCGGGCGCGCGAGGCCAGCCGCCTGAAGAGCGAGTTCCTGGCCAACATGTCCCACGAGCTGCGCACGCCCTTGAACGCCATCCTCGGCTTCACGGAAATGATGCACGACGGCAAGGTGGGCCCCGTCTCCGCCGACCAGAAGGAGTTCCTGGCCGACGTCCTCACGAGCTCGCGCCACCTGCTCCAGCTCATCAACGACGTGCTGGACCTGGCCAAGGTGGAGTCGGGGAAGATGGAGTTCCGGCCCGAGCCGGTGGAGGTCGGGAAGGTCGCGGGCGAGGTGCAGGACATCCTGCGCAGCCTGGCGGGGTCCAAGCGCATTCCCGTCGAGCTCCTGGTCGCCCCCGGGCTCGGCGCGGTGGTGACCGACGCCGGCAGGCTCCGGCAGGTCCTCTACAACTACCTGTCGAATGCCCTGAAGTTCAGCAAGGAGGGCGGGAAGGTGACGGTGCGCGTTGGGCCGGACGGGGATGACCGCTTCCGGCTGGAGGTGGAGGACTCGGGGATCGGGATCGAGCCCGAGGACCTCGGCCGATTGTTCGTGGAGTTCCACCAGCTCGACGCGAGCAGCTCCAAGAAGTACGCGGGAACCGGCCTGGGCCTCGCCCTCACTCGGCGGATCGTCGAGGCGCAAGGCGGTCAGGTGGGGGCCACGAGCGCGCCCGGCCGGGGGAGCACCTTCTTTGCAGTCCTGCCCCGCCGGCCCATGGCCGGCACCACCGGTCAGATCGCCCCGCAGGAGGCCCCGCATGGCCGGTGAGCCGATCCTGATCGTGGACGACAACCCGGCCAACCTGAAGCTGGCTCGGGTGCTGCTCACGGGCGAGGGGTACGAGGTCCGCACGGCGGCCGACGCCGAGGAGGCCCTGTCCGTGCTGCAGGGCTTCCGCCCCCGGCTCATCCTGATGGACCTGCAGATGCCGGGGATGGACGGATTCGAGCTGACCCGGCGGCTGAAGGCCGATCCCGCGACGCGGGCGGTCGTGATCCTGGCCCTCACGGCCTACGCGATGAAGGGGGACGAGGAGAGGGCGCGGGCGGCCGGCTGCGACGGCTACGTCGCCAAGCCGATCGACACCCGGACCCTCCCGGGGCTGATTGCGCGCTGCCTCGGCGAAGCCGCGAGCGGTGGATCGACATGACGCGCGCCCTCATCCTGGTCGTGGAAGACAACCCGATCACCCGCAAGATGCTGCGCTTCGCGCTCCAGAGCGAGGGGCATGAGGTGCTGGAGGCGGGCGACGGCCACACCGCGCTGGAGCTCGGTGGGGGCCGCCCCCCCGACCTCGCGCTCCTGGACTACCTGCTGTCCGACATGGACGGCCTCCGCCTGGCCGAGAGCCTGCGGAACCTTCCGGGGCGGTCGGACCTCCCCGTCGTCCTGGTCACGGGGATGGTCTCGCAGCTCGAGGACCTCCGTGCGCGCGCCGGCCCCTCGATCACGGTCCTGCCCAAGCCCGTCGAGCCCTCGCTGCTCGCCGAGGTCGTGCGCACGCACCTCGCGAAGGGGGCGGGAACCGCGGGCCAGGGGCGACGCGTGCTGGTCGTGGACGACGAGGCCATGAACCGCAAGCTCGCGATGCTGCGGCTCCAGGACGCCGGCTTCGTGGTGGAGACTGCGCCGGGGGGTGCGGAGGCCCTGGAGGTGGCCCGGCGCTCGCCCCCGGACGCGGTCCTTTCCGACGTGCTCATGCCGGGGATGGACGGGTTCGGGTTCTGCGCGGCCCTGCGCCAGCAGCCCGGGCTGTCCCACGTGCCCGTGGTCCTGCTCTCCTCCGCGTTCGTGGACGAGGCCGACCGTCGGCTGGCGCGCGAGATGGGAGCCAGCGCGCTGCTGCTGCGGACCGCGGACTTGCAGGAAGCGATCCAGGTTCTCGGAGAGGCCCTTAGGACCGGGCCGCCGGCGCTGGCCGTAGAGACGCTGGAAGTGTCGGACCGCCACCGGGAGCGGCTGCACATCCAGCTCGAAAGACAGGTGGCCCGCAACGAAGCCTTGATCCGCCAGGGCGCGATCCAGGCCGCCGCCCTCTCGGTGATGCGCGGCCTCGCCGAGGCCCTGTCGAGGCCGCGCGACCTGCCGAGCATCCTGGCCGACGTGCTCGTGCACTGCCTCGACTCGGCCGGGCTCTCGATCGGGCTGCTCTACATCGCCGAGCCGGGCGGCGCGTTCCGGCTCCAGGCCCAGGCCGGTCTCTCCGCCGAGGCCCGGAAGGACGCGGCAGAATGCTTCGGCCATCCGGATTTGCTCCGGCGGATCCTCGAAGCGGGCGAGCCGCTCGCTTACGCCGCCGGGGCCGCGCACGTGCCCGAGCCGGCCCTGCCCGAGATCGCTTCGCGCATCTCGAGCCTTTCCGTCCTCACCGTCCCCTTCGCCGTGCAGGACGACCCGTTCGGCGTGCTCCTCCTGGCCTCCGACTCCCACGATCTCGCGGAGAGCGCGTGGCTCAGCTTCGCGCGGGCCCTGGCCGTGCAGTTCGGGCAGACGGTCACCCTGGGCCAGTCGCTCTCCCGGGGCGCCGCCTCGGAGGCCCGCTACCGAAGCCTCATGGAGCGGGCCAACGACTCGATTCTGCTCCTCGATTCCCAGCGCACGATCCTCGAAGCAAATCGGCAGGCGGAGGAGCTCCTGGGGCGGCCACGGGAGGAGATCACCGGGCGATCCTACGACGAGCTGGTGGCCCTCGCCGAGCGTGAAGCGACGGTCGCGGGCTGGGCGCGGCTACTCGCTGAGGGAACGATCCGGGTCGAGGGCCGCAGTTTGCTGCGCGCCGACGGCAGCCATGTCGTCGTCGACATCTCGTCGGCCGTGGTGCAGGTCGGCGAGGAGAGGGTCGTGCTCTCGATCCTGCGCGACATCACCGAGCGCCTGCGGGCCGAGGCGGAGCTGCGGGCGACCACGGAGCGCCTCGATTACGTGATCTCCGCCAACCCGGCGGTCATCTACACGCTGCACCTGGAGGGAGCCCAGCCCACTCCTTCCTGGGTGAGCGCGAACATGGAGCGCCTGGTGGGCTACAGCGCGGAAGAGGCTCTGGCCCCGGGGTGGTGGCTGGCCGGCCTCCACCCGGAGGACCGTGAGGCCGCGGAGGGGGGGGTGCGCGCCCTGTTCGACGAGGATCACCTGACGCATGAGTTCCGGTTTCGCCACCGGGACGGGACGTACCGCTGGATCCGGGACGAGCAGCGCCTCCTGCGGGACGCAGAGGGGGCGCCCGGGGAGATCGTGGGCTCGTGGTCGGATATCACCGAGCGCAAGCGTGCGGAGCTGAAGCTGGCCGAGAGCGAGGAGCAGTTTCGGGCGGTCTTCGACGGCGCCATCGACGCGAAGGTGGTCACCGACGACGACGGACGTTTCCTGGAGGTGAATCCCGCCGCTTGCGAGCTCTACGGGTGCCCCCGCGCGGAGCTCTTGAAGCGCAAGGTCGAGGAATTTGCCGAGCCCGGCTTCCATTTCGAACAGGTATTGGCGACGGCCGGCGCCACCGGCCGCTTCCGCGCGAGCCACCGCCTCTTCCGCCCCGACGGGAGCGTGCGGGACGTGGACGCGAGCACGACCATCAACGTGCTGCCCGGCCGCCACTTCAGCGCCCTGCGCGACATGACCGAGCACCGCCAGCTCGAGGGGCAGTTCCGCCAGGCGCAGAAGATGGAGGCGGTCGGCCAGCTGGCGGGCGGGGTCGCCCACGACTTCAACAACCTGCTGGGCGTCATCACCGGCTATAGCGAGCTGCTGAAGAAACGGCTCGAGGCCGAGCACGCGGGCCACAAAGCCCTGGAGCAGATCCGCAAGGCGGCCGACCGGGCCGCGGGCCTGACCCGCCAGCTCCTGGCCTTCAGCCGCAAGCAGGTCCTGGAGCCGAAGGTCCTCGACCTGAACGAGGTCCTGGGCGGCGTGGACAAGATGCTCCGCCGGCTCATCGGCGAGGACATCCAGATCCAGACGCGTTTTGCCGAAGATCTCTGGCAGGTCAAAGCCGACCCGGGACAGATCGAGCAGGTCATCATGAACCTGGCCGTCAACGCCCGGGACGCCATGCCCATGGGCGGCCAGCTGACCCTCGAGACCGCCAACGTGACCCTCGACGCGGCCTACGCGCGCACCCACACCTATGTGCGGCCCGGGCTGTACGTCCTGCTGGCGGTGAGCGACACCGGGCACGGCATGGACGCCGAGACCCAGTCTCACATCTTCGAGCCCTTCTTCACTACCAAGGAGCCGGGCAAGGGGACCGGGCTCGGGCTCGCCACTGTCTTCGGGATCGTCAAGCAGAGCGGCGGCCACCTCAACGTGTACAGCGAGCCCGGGCGCGGCTCCACGTTCAAGGTCTACCTCCCCCGGATCGACGAGGTGGCGACGAAGGAGGAACCGGCGACGCCCTCGCCGCCGGTGCCCACCGGAACCGAGACCATCCTGCTGGTCGAGGACGCGGAGGCGCTGCGGGTGATGATCCGCGAGGTCCTCGAGAGCGGGGGCTACGCCGTCCTCGAAGCGTCGCAGCCGGAGGAGGCCCTGGCCACCGCCAAGGCCCACCCCAGCCCGGTCCACCTGATGCTGACCGACGTGGTCCTGCCCCGCATGAGCGGGCCGGATCTCGCCCTGAGCCTGGCCGGCGTGCGGCCCGAGACACGGGTGCTCTACATGTCGGGCTACACGGCCGACGCCATCGGGAACCACGGCGTGCTCGAGCCCGGCACTCATTTCATCCAGAAGCCCTTCACCGCAGGCGACCTGCTGCGCAAGCTGCGGTCCGTGCTGGACGCGCCGTCGTCCTGATCGTCCATTGATTTCGAGATTCGGCCCGCCCTTACAATTTCTTTCAGAGTCACGAGCAAGGGACGACGCGGCGCGTCCCGCCAAGCCCTTGAGGGCACTTTACAAGTGACGGTGGTCACGGACCTGGCATCCGGCGTGCTTTAGGTTTGGGCAGGGCCCTTCGATCAGGGCCGTACGGGGCCCCGGCGTCCTGCCGGGGCAGCCGAGCCACGAGGAGTTTCTACGGGCTCTGATGCGTCTGCATCAGGGCCGACTCGTTTGGGGCTCAAACGAATGAAGCCAGTCTTACCGACGTCTCATTTCCTGTTTGCCGTCTTTTTTGCGATCGGGGCCGCGGGTTGCGGCTCGAGCGCGATGACCAGCTCGCCCACGGGGCCGGCCCTCCCCGCCGCACCCCTCGGGGCCACCATCCAGGGGACCCTGGTGACGGGGGCGGCGGCCGCCCAGGCCGGCCTTCCCCACGCGTCGGGCGCGTCCGGGATCCGCGTCAGCATCACCGGCACCAACCTCGCCACCACCACCGACGGGGCCGGCAAGTTCATGATCACCGGCGTTCCTTCGGGCACGGCGGAGCTGCGCTTGCAGGGCCCGGGGCTCGATGCCCGCCTCACCATCACCGGTCTCACCGCGGGCCAGACCCTCACCATCACCGTGCGCGCCTCCGGCTCCCAGGCATCCCTCGAGGGCGATGACGACGATCAGGGCGAGGCGGACCTCCGGGGCGCCATCCAGTCGATCGACCTCGCGACGAGCAGCCTCATGGTCGCCGGCAAGAAGGTCGTCACCAACGCCAGCACCCGCATCGTGGGGGACCATGACGCCATCCTGGCTCTCAAGGACCTCAAGGTCGGGGAGAAGGTCGAGGTGGAGGGCACCACTCAGGCGGACCAGAGCGTGCTCGCCCGAAAGATCAAGCTCGAGGACGCAGACGATGACGACGACGTCAACGAAATCGAGTTCAAGGGCGCGATCCAATCGATCAACCCCGGCGCGGGCAGCCTCATGGTCGCCGGACGGAACGTCCTCACGGACGGCCAGACCCGGATCCTGGGCGACCACGACAAGCCGCTCACCCTGGCCGGCCTCAAAGTCGGGCAGAAGGTCGAGGTGAAGGGCGTATGCCCGCCCCGGTCCGCGCGACCGGGGCGGGCGCGACCTTTCTCGCGCTCGAGACCGGAACGTCCTGTCTGGAAAGCGGCGAGAGAACCGCCGACGGCGATGGGCGACCCGGCCGCAACCCCTTGACGATCAAGGGGACGACCATCGCGGGACCCGCGGAAGCAGATCGAGCGGCGGGCCCGGACCTTGCAAAGGACGATAGAGTGTCCTTGTCTGCCGTCCCGGAGGTGATCCCCCCCATGAAGCTGCCGCCGGGCGAACCGGGTGCTCGAATCGGCAAGGATACGCTCGAGCTGGAGGCGAGCCGGGCCGAGGAGCTGAAGTGGAAGATTCGCAGCCTCCACTCCGCGGCGGCGGCCGCCCCCCGCCCCCGCCTGCGGTGGCACCTCGAATCGCTGGGAGACGGCGGAGAGCTCCGCCGCGTCCCCATCCGGCCCCTGCCTTTCCGGATCGGTCGTGGGCAGGGCCTCGAGCTGATGCTGCCCTCGGGCTCGGTCTCGAAGGTCCACGCCGAGATCTACGAGGCCGAGGGCAGCCTGCGCCTCCGCGACCTGGAGAGCACGAACGGGACCTTCGTGAACGGTCAGCTCATCGAGGACGCGGCCATCCGGGAAGGCGACGTCCTGCATTTCGCGGACTTCGAGTTCCGCCTGGGCGCGCCCGCCCCCGAAGCGTCCGAGGAAGCGCCCGCGACCCTGTCGCTCGGCCGCCTCCGCCTGCCCAACCGGTTCGTCCCCGGCACCCGGGAGCTGAAGGAGCTGCTTCGGGACGGGGCGATCACGACGGTCTTCCAGCCGATCGTCCTCATGTCGGGGGGAACTCCCACGGCCTACGAGGTGCTGGGGCGGGGGCGGCACCCCGGCCTCCCCGAGACCCCGCTCGAGCTCTTCCGGATCGCGGAGAGCATGGGCGCGGAGGCGGAGCTGAGCCGGCTCTTCCGCCGCAAGGCGGTGGAGCTGGTGCGGCACCGCACCGACCTGCCCACCCTCTTCCTGAACACCCATCCCGCGGAGCTGTCCGGGCCCGGCCTCCTGGAATCGCTCGAGGAGCTGCGCGGCCTGGCGCCCCACCTGGACCTGGCCCTCGAGATCCACGAGAGCGTTCTCACCCGGCCGGCGGCCCTCGCCGAGCTCCGCAGGCTCCTTTCCGAGAGCAACATCGGCCTGGCCTACGACGACTTCGGGGCCGGACAGGCCCGCCTGCTCGAGCTCTCGGAGGCGCCGCCCCACTACCTCAAGTTCGACCGCCGCTTCGTGGCCGGGATCGACCTGCCCGACCTGGCCAACCGTCGTCGGCTCCTCCGCTCCCTGGTGGGCATCGCCCACGACCTTCGGGTGAAGACGGTCGCGGAGGGGATCGAGACGGAGGGGGAAGCGCAGGCGTGCCGGGAGATCGGCTTCAGCCATGGCCAGGGCTTCCACCTCGGCCGCCCCATCCCGGCGGACCAGCTCTAACCGAACACCGGACTCGCTCCGCCTCCTCGAAGGGCGGCACGCGAAATAAGGATTGACAACTCGAGGCTCGAGGAGTACTCATAGGTCAAACATCAGCTTGGTTCGCCGGGGAACGAGCACTCTCCGCCTCTCCTCGGGCTAGCGTTAGGTTTACGTCGCTTCACAACGGGGGATCTTGTGAAGGACTCCAGGAGCGTGCGGTCGTTCCTTCCCTGGTCCATCGCCTTGCTGGTGCTCGCGGCGCCCGGCACGGCCCTGGCCTGGAAGCCCTACACCCACAACACCACGGCGGCCGAGGCCCTGGCCGACGTCGTCGCGGACGGTCAAGTCACGATCAACGGCCGGCCGTATCCCGTTCGGCCGGAGGTCGTGGCGGCGCTTCGCGCCTGGCCGCAGTTCTACAACGCGGGGGTGATCGGGCCGGACGGGTTTCCCGATCTGACCTTCGGGCAGGCCATCATCCATCCCGGCTCGACGGCGCACGGAGTGCCGGCCCCGGGGCCGGCCGAGGCGGCGGCCTTTACGGGGGCATGGCTGCGTCACCTCTACGGCCGGGCCTGGGCGGCCCAGTCGGATCCCCGATACAGCGCCGCGCAGCGAGCGCAGATCCTGGCCTTTACCTACGGCTTCCTCACGCACGCCGCGGGGGACATGTGGGGGCACACCCTCATCAACGACTTCGCGGACGGGGTGTTCCCGGCCCTGAAGGAGATACCGGGGGACGTCCACAAGGGGGAGAACGCGCTCCGGCACCTCATCGCCGAAGGCTACGTCGGCGATGCCACCCCCGGCTTCGACGGCTTCCAGGACGCCGACGACCCCCGGGACCCCCGGGGGCCCGCGCCGGGGGGAGACACCAGCGACGACAGCACGCCGGGGTTCGCCTACGACGCTCCCCACTCCTTCATCTACGACGTGCTGATCGACGAGGCGGCGGCCACGCCCCTCCCCGATCGCGGCCCGATCATCGACTTCTTCCAGGGCCTCCGCGCCTCCCTCGCGGCGGCGATCACGGTGCCCCCGGATCCCATCCAGGACGCGGTCGACGCCTACGACGACCTGGCGGCGCTGCTGATGGACGTGCAGGAGGACTGCAACTTCGAGGACGTCCTGGACGCCCTCCACGACATCGTCGCCTGTCCGATCGCGCTGGGAGCCCTCGCGGTCGGCTTCGTCATCGACTCCTTCGAGGCCTTCCTGGCCTTCGCGGTGGACGTGATCGAGGATGCGGCCCTCCTCGTCTTCAACTCCTACCTGAACGCCTGGATCGGGGACATCGAGGACGGCCTGCGGCACTGGAGCGAGTTCGGCCTGGCCACCACCCAGGGGCTCTTCAACCCGCAGGCGAGACGGAACGTCCAGAACGCGGAGTGCGACTGCCCGGTCGGATGCGAGGAGGACACCCTGCTGCGCGCGCAGTGCGAGGACGGGGTCTCGATCGTGGACACCATCTTCAGCGCGGAAGGGACCGCGAACGATTTCATCAACCACCACCTGCTCAGCATGCTCGGCTTGCCGGACTTCGTGGGGGGACTGAGGGAGATCCTGCAAGAGTTCACGGCCTTCCTCGACGACATCATGGCCGTGCTCACCGCCCCCTTCAACCCGATCCGGGAGGCCCTGGCCGAGCTCAAGCTCTTCTTCAAGGAGCTGGTCCAGGACGCGATCTCCGACGCCATCGGCATCGACATCGACGCCCTGGACGATCTCCTGAAGCACCCCAGCCGGTTCGTCTGCCTCGACGACACGCAGTTCACCTTCCCCGAGCCCCTGGGCACCGTGAACGTGACCCTGTTCAAGGCCGGGGAGCACGACCGGCTCGACGGAATCCTCCACCTGGCCGACCCCCACCACGTGGACGAGCCGGGCCTCCCCGAGGGATGCGGGCGGCTGCTCGACACCGCCGAGGTCAACGCGGGCGCCTTCGCCGCATACGGGGACACCATCACGACCGCGAAGCTGCTGCTGCTGGACGGAGGAGAGCTGAATCACCTCCTGAGCGACCTCCTCGGGAGGACGATCAGCGTGTACGGGGCGGACCAGAACTACATGATAGACGGGCTGGAGCCGGAGACCTGGCTGAAGCTCATCGACGGCGACCACGCCTGGCGCGCCGACGGGCAGCCCCGGTTCTGCGCCAGCGGCGGCACCTGCGCCCCCGGGGCCACCCTGCGGGATGCCGAGCTCGACGGAGGCACCGGCCAGCTCCCCGTGTGGGCGAGCTGCGTGCTCCGGCCGGCCTTCCGCCAGCTCTATCAGGACTGGGAAAACGGCACCGTCAACTTCCCGGACCTCGGCGACGCGGTGTCCGCCGACCCCGCGGACGACCCGAATCCTCCCACGAGCTTCCTCGACCGCACGGGCGCCTTCTACGACGACGGCGCGCGGCAGTTCATCGGTGGAGACAACCTCTTCACCCAGACCGCCCACGACACCCCCGTGGGCCGGGGATTCACGGACGCGGAGCTCGGGCTGCAGCGGCGCACCTACACCGACCCCGCCGCCCCCGGACCGTTCTCCGAGGCCGTCCAGGGGGAGACGTTCCAGATCGGCGCGCCCGACGGCCTTCACGTGATCGACGTCCGCGCCGCGGACAACTGCCACGCCTTCTCGGGCGCCCCCCTGCCCCCGGAGCCCACGCAGAGCTTCGAGTACTGGCTGGACACGACGGGGCCGGCCGCCCTCTGCAACACCCCGCCTTTCGGCCTCGTCTTCGACACGGACGACGTCTCGAGCGTCAGCTACGGCCTCACCGACGGCTCGGGCGGGTCGGGGGTGGCGAGCAGCTCCTCCACGATCGACGGCTTCCTCACCCTGCCCGGGGTGGTTCCCATCGCCAACGGGGCCCCCCTGGACATGTATTTCTACTATCCGGGCACGCGCACGGTCGCGGTGACGGCGACGGATCACATCGGCAACGGCGCCGTGAGCATCTGCACCTTCGAGATCCACGCCACCGCGGACAGCTTGCTCAGCAGCCTCGACCGCGCCCTCTCTCTCGGACTCATCAAGAACCCGGGACTCTACCGGTCCTTCCGGTCGAAGCTCGAGGCGGCCAGGATGCATCACGACCGGGGACAGCCCATACCGGAGCTGAACGAGCTCCAGGCCTATGTCCACGAGCTGGAGGCCCAGAGGGGCCTGGGCATCGACGCGCTGACCGCCGATCGCTTCATCGCCTTGGCCCTGGACCTGATTCAGAGGGGCGGCTAGATCATGAAAAGCTCGAGATTCGTCGCGACCATGGCGGCGCTCTCCGTGGGCGCCCTCTGCGTGGCCACCGCTCGTCCCCAGGACCCGCCCGCGAACGCGCCCGCGAAGCCGGCTCCCAAGCGGGGAGAGACCCTGGGAAAGATCACGGGGCCCACGCTCGAAAAGTACGACTTGAACCGGAATGGCTTCCTGGAGCCCTCCGAGAGGGAGGCCATGAGGAAGGACCGCGAGGCCCGGGTCAAGACGATCACGCCCCGGCTCTTCGCCAAGTACGACGCCAACAAGAACGGCGTCCTGGACCCGGAGGAGACGGCGGCGATCCAGAAGGATCGCGAGCGGCTCCGGGCCGCCAGCCGCGGGAGGGCCCTGCAGAGATACGACGCGAACCACAACGGGGTCCTCGATCCGGACGAGAGAAAGGCCATGACGGCGGCCCGAGAGGCCTGGTTGAAGCGGCTCCACGCCAGGGTCCTGGAGAAGTTCGACGCGAACCGCAACGGCGTGCTCGACCCCGAGGAGAAGGAGGCCATGAGGGCGCTCCTGAGCCGCGGCAAGCGGGGGGCGCCGGGGACCGGACCCCTTCCTCGCAGCCCATCCGGCCCCGCTCCCCAAGACCCATCCTGATCCGCTCCTTCAACCGCTCCGCCAGGCCGCTCGGCGCTTTCGTCCTGCTGCTGGCCGCCTCGCGCGCTGGCGTGGCGGACGCGACGGTCCACCTCCGCTGGAACCAGGCCGGGTACCGGCCGGATGACGCGAAGGTCGCGGTCGCCTTTTCGGCGGAGCCGCTTCCCGCAGCCTTCAGCGTGCGTGACGCGGGGACCAACCGGGTCGCCCTGGAGGGGACGGCGCAAGCGGTGCCCGGCCGCTGGGCGGCCTTCGAGCACCACGCCGAGCTGGACTTCTCGGCCTTGCGCACGCCGGGCCGATACGTCCTCGTCCACGGCGAGGCGCGCTCCCGGCCCTTTCCCCTGGGCGACCCCGCCGACCTGCCGGACGTGCTCCTCGAGTACCTGCGGCAGCAGCGCTGCGGATACAACCCCTGGCTCGACGCCGTGTGCCACCCCTTCGACGGCCGCACCGCCTACGGTCCGCCTCCCGAGGGCCGCTACCTGGACGCCCGGGGTGGCTGGCACGACGCCGGGGACCTGCTCAAGTACCTGCTCACTTCGAGCAACGCCACCGCCCAGCTCCTGCTGGCCTTCTCGATCGCCCCCAGCACCTTCGGCGACCGCGTGAACGGCCTCGGCCAGCCCGGCCCGAACGGCAGGGCCGACGTGCTCGACGAGGCCCGCTGGGGTCTCGAGTGGATGCTCCGCCTGCATCCCTCCCCCGCCGAGCTCTATCACCAGGTGGCGGACGACCGCGACCACTCGGGCTGGCGTCTCCCCCAGGACGAGACCACCGACTACGGCTGGGGGCCGGGACGCTATCGCGTCGTCTACTTCGCCGACGGGAAGCCCCAGGGACTTGGCCCGTACAAGAGCGACTCCACCGGCCTCGCCAACCTGGCCGGGCGCTACGCGGCCGCCATGGCCCTCGCCTTCCGGGTCTTCAAGGACGATCCGGGGGAAGCGCCTTTCGCCCGCCGCTGCCTGCGCGCGGGGATCGAGGTCTACCGCCTCGGGCGGGAGAAGGAGGGCGTCCAGCAGGGCAACTCCCATGGCTCCCCCTACCGCTACGCGGAGGCCACCTGGGCCGACGACATGGAGTGGGGCGCGGCCGAGCTCTACCGCGCGACCGGCGAGGCCCCCTACCTGCGCGACGCGCGGCGCTACGCTGCCCTCGCCGGCGCCACCTCGTGGATGGGCCGGGAGAGGGCCGGGCACTACGAGCTCTACCCCTTCCAGAACGCCGGCCACTTCGCGCTCTTCGGCCTAGTGGGGGCGGCGCAGCGCGGCCGCCTGGCCGCCTTCTACCGCGAAGGGATCGAGGCGTGCCTGCGCACGGCGGGCGGCAACCCCTACCGCGTGGGGGTCCCGTTCCTCTGGTGCTCGAACAACCTGGTGGTGGCCCTGGCGACCCAGGTGCGTCTCTACGAGCGGATGACGGGCGACGCCCGGTACGGCGCCTTCGGGGATGCCCAGCGCGATTGGCTCCTCGGCCGCAACCCCTGGGGGACTTCGATGATCACGGGCGTGCCCGAGGACGGCGTCTTCCCGCGCGACGTCCACCTCATGACCACGAAGATCACCGGGCGGGCGGTGCGCGGCGGGCTCGTGGACGGCCCGGTGGCCGAAGCCATCTTCGGGGCCCTCAAGGGAGTGGCCATCCGGACCCCCGATCCCCTCGCCTCGTTCCAGGACCCGCGCGCCGTCTACCACGACGACATCGGCGACTACTCGACCAACGAGCCGACCATGGACGGCACCGCCTCCGCCGTCTTGCTCTGGGCGCTGGAGGCGGCGCGTCCGGCTACGGGCGCGCCGCGGTCCGGTCGAGCGCTTCCGCCTTCCAGCCTCCCCCGAGCGCGCGGTAAAGGTCCACCACCGCGATGAGCTGGTCGCGGCGCGTCTGGGCCAGGGTGATCTCGGCGGGGAAGAGCTGCTGCTGCGACTCCAGCACCTCGAAATAGGCGGAGAGCCCGGAAAGGTAGCGGAGGTTGGCCAGGCGCACCGCCTCCTGGTAGGCGGCCACCGCGCGCGCCCGCTGCCGCTCCGTCTCCACGAGCTTGGCCCGGGACACGAGCGCGGTCGAGACCTCGGCGAGCGCGTTCGTCACCGCCGCCTCGTAGAGGACCTTCGCCTGCTCCCACTGCGCCTTGGTGACCTCGTAGCTGCGCTTCAGGCTCCCCCCCGTGAACAGGGGGCCCAGGACGCTCGTCGCCAGGCTCCAGGTCTTGCCGTTGTTGAACACCTCGCCCAGCTCGGGGCTGACGTTTCCGAAGAGGCCGGTCAGGCTGAGGGTGGGAAAGAAGGCGGCCTTGGCCGCCCCGATGCCGGCGTTGGCGGCCACCAGCTGCTGCTCCGCCTCCCGCAGGTCGGGCCGGCGCTCCAGGAGCGTCGCGGGCAGACCGGCGGGGATCGCGGGGGGGAGGGAGGCGACCGGCGACTCCCGCGCGATCGGCTGGGGCCTACGCCCCAGCAGCAGGTTGATCTGGTTCTCGCGGGCCACGATGGCGCGCTCCAGCTCGGGGATCTGCGCGGCCACCTGGCCCAGGGAGGCCTCCGCGCGGGAGGTTTCGAGGGCCGAGGCGGCGCCGCCCTCGAGCCGGCGGTTGAAGAGGTCGTAGGTGTCCTGGAAGGCGGCCGTCGTGCGCCGCGCGATCTCCAGCTCGATGTCCAGCTCGCGGAGCTCGAAGTAGGCGGTGGCCACGTCGGAGACGAGGGAGAGGAGCACGCCGCGCCGCGCCTCCTCGGTGGCCAGGTATCGGGCGCGGGCCGCCTCGTTGAGCCTCCGGATGCGCCCCCAGAGGTCGAGCTCCCAGGAGAAGCCCACCTTGGCCGTCCATTTCGTGTCGGTTTTGTTGTCGGGATTCGCGAACTGGTCGAGACGAGTGCGCTCCCAGCCGGCCTGGTAGCCGGCGACCGGGAAGAGGTCGGACCGGGCGATCCCGTAGCGCGCGCGGGCCTCCTCCACCCGGGCCGCCGCCCGCCTCGCGTCGTAGCCGTTCTTGAGGGCCTCGGCGACGAGCCCCTCGAGCACGGGGTCGTCGAAGACCTCCCACCACGGGAGGTCGGCGAGGGTGCGGGCCGCCGCCGCCGCCGACGCGCCGTAGAACCGGTCGGGCACCTCCACCGGGGGCCGCTGGTAGTTCGGACCCATGGCGCAGCCCGAGAGAAGAGCACCCGCGAGGACGACCAGGGCGAAGTTGCGCATCTCAGTGCGCTCCCTCGACCGCTCCCCCACCCGCTCTCGAGGCCGCGGCTCGGCGATCTGCCCCCGAGAGCCTCTCCACCACCACGAACAGCACGGGGATGATGAAGATCGCGATGCCGGTGGCGGCGAGCATCCCCGCGATCACCGCGGTGCCGAGGATCTGCCGGCCGACCGCGCCCGCGCCCTTGGCCAGCCAGAGGGGCACGCAGCCGAAGATGAAGGCAAAAGACGTCATGAGGATCGGCCGCAGGCGGAGACGCGCTCCGGTGAGAGCCGCGTCCACGAGCCCCCGCCCCTTCTCAAGCTCGTCCTTGGCGAACTCCACGATCAGGATCGCGTTCTTGGCCGCGAGGCCGATGAGCATCACGAGGCCGATCTGCCCGTACACGTCGAGAGCGAACCCGCGGGACAGCAGCCCCAGGAAAGCTCCGACCACCGCCACCGGGACGGAGAGGAGCACGCTGAACGGCAGGGACCAGCTCTCGTAGAGCGCGGCCAGGATGAGGAAGACGAAGCCCAGGGACAGGGCGAAGACGGCGCCGGAGCGGCCGGCCGCCCGCCTCTCCTGGAACGAGAGGTCCGCCCAGTCGTAGCCCATCTCCCGGGGCAGGACCTCTTTCGCCACCGCCTCCAGCGCGGCCATGGCCTGGCCCGAGCTGTAGCCGGGCGCGGGCTGGCCGGTGACCTGGGCCGATCGGAACAGGTTGAAGCGCTGCGTGTACTCGGGCCCGAGGATGTGGCGGGTGGCCACCACGGTGGAGAGCGGCAGCATGTTGCCGTCGTTGTTGCGGACGAAGAACCGGTCGATGTCCTCCGGGGCCACCCGGTCCGCGGCCTCGGCCTGCAGGAAGACGCGCCATTGCCGTCCGAAGCGGTTGAACTGGTTCACGTAGATCCCGCCCAGGAAGGCTTGCAGCGTCTGGTAAACCTCCGCCACCGCCACTCCCTGCTTCAGCACCTTGTCGCGATTCACGTCCGCGAAGATCTGCGGCACGGAAGCCCGGAACGGGCTGTTCACGTTCTGTAGCTCCGGCCGCTTGCGGGCGGCCTCCAGGAACTTCTGCAGGTTGTCGTTCAGCAGCTCCACCGAGCCGCCGCTGCGGTCCTGGAGCCAGAACGAGAAGCCGCCGGCGGTCCCGATGCCCGGAATGGCCGGGGGCGCGAACGCGAAGGCGATGGCTTCCGGGACCTCCGTCCGCAGGGTCCGGTTCAGGTTGGCCAGGATCTCCTTCGCGGAGAGCCCGGGGCCACGACGCTCGTCCCAGGGATCCAGGGAGAGGAAGAAGAACGCGGTATAGGAGGCCGAGGTGCGGGTGAGCAGGCTGAAGCCATTGATGGTGGTGGTCAGGTGGACGCCCTTTGTGCGAGCCATCAGCTTCTCGATCTTCTCGGTCACCTCGGTCGTCCGCTGAAGTGACGCCGCGTCCGGGAGCTGCACGTTCAGCACGAGGTAGCCCTGGTCTTCCTCGGGGATGAAGCCCGTGGGCAGGCGGCTGCCCAGGCCGGCGGCCAGGGCCGCGAAGCCGGCAAGGATCAGCAGGCTCACCGCCGTCTTGCGGATGAGCCGGTCCGAGAGATCGACGTAGCCGCTGGTGGCCCGCGCGAACCACCGGTTGAAGCCTCCGAAGAAGCGCGCCAGGGGCCCCTTCGCCTCGTGCCGGGGCCGCAGCAGCATCGCGGAAAGGGCGGGGGAGAGGGTCAGCGCGTTGAAGGCGGAGATGATCACCGAGATGGCGATCGTCACCGCGAACTGCTTGTTGAGCCGCCCCTGGATCCCGCTCATGAGGCCGATGGGGATGAAGACCGAGGAAAGCACGAGGGCGATCCCCACCACGGGGCCCGAGACCTCGGACATGGCCTGGAGGGTGGCGGCACGCGGCGCCATCCCTTCCTCGATGTGGTGCTCCACCGCCTCCACCACCACGATCGCATCGTCAACCACGAGGCCGATGGCGAGCACGAGCCCGAAGAGGGAGAGGGTGTTGATGGAGAACCCGAGCATGGGGAACACGGCAAAGGTGCCGATCAGGGAGACGGGCACCGCGATCAGGGGAATGAGGGTGGCCCTCCAGTTCTGCAGGAAGAGGAAGACGACCAGGATGACCAGGACCATGGCCTCGACGAGGGTGGTCGCGATCTCCTTGATCCCCTCGGTCACGGGGAGGGTGGTGTCCAGGGAAATCGCGTAGTCCAGGTCGCTGGGGAAGCGCTCCTTCAGCTCGCGCATCCTCGCCTTCACGGCGTCCGCCACCGCGAGGGCGTTGGCGCCCGGGGCCTGGAAGACGGCGATCAGGGCGCCCGGGCGGCCGTTGTAGCGGCCGGACTGGTTGTAGCTCAGGGCCCCCAGCTCGATGCGCGAGACGTCCTTCAGGCGCACCACCGAGCCCGCGGGCGTCAGGCGCACCACAACGTCGCCGAACTCCTCGGCGGTGATGAGGCGGCCCTTGGCCCGCACCGTGTAGGTGAGCTGCTGGCCGGGCGGAGCGGGCTCCCCGCCCACGCGTCCTGCCGGGTTGACTGCGCTCTGCTGCTGGAGCGCGCGCACGAGGTCGGGCACCGTGAGGCCCAGCTTGGCCAGCTTGTCGGGCCGGACCCACACCCGCATCGCGTACTCGGCGATGCCGAAGTTGACGATCTGGCCCACGCCGGACACGCGGTAGAGGGCGTCGTTGACGTTGATGAGCGAGTAGTTGCCGAGGAAGAGCGAGTCGTAGCTGCCGTTCGGCGAGTAGAGCGAGACCACCACGAGGGGCAGCCCGACCGTGCTGCGGTAGGTGAGCCCGAACTGGTTCACGTCGACCGGAAGGTTCGGCTGGGCCTGGGAAACCCGGTTCTGCGCGTTCACCTGGTCCGTGTTGACGTCGCTCTCGACGTCGAAGGTGACGCTCAGGGTCATGGTCCCGTCGTTGGCGTTCGTGGACTGCATGTACAGCATCTTCTCGACGCCGTTCATCTGCTGCTCGAGAGGTGTCGCCACCGATTGCTCGATGGTGACGGCGTCCGCCCCGGTGTAGGTGGTCTGGATCTGGATGATGGGAGGGATGATCGACGGGAATTGCGCGATGGGCAGCCCGGTCATGGAGACGAGGCCGAGCACCACGGTGACGATGGCGATGACGATGGCGACGATGGGCCGGTCGACGAAGAAGCGGGCCATGGGGCGTCAGCGGCCCGCGGGGTCGGTCTTCGCCCGGACCGCCATCCCCGCCCGCACGTACTGAAGGCCGGCCACGATCACCTGCTCGCCCTCCTTCAAGCCCTTCTCGATGACCCAGAGCTCGCCCACCCGCACGCCCGGCTCCACCGCGCGGATCTCGGCTTTCCCATCCGGCCCCACGACCCCCACCCGGTAACCTCCTTGCAGCTCGGTCACCGCCTTTTGCGGGACCAGCAGGGCGCCGGTCTTCACGTCGAGGGCCGCCCGGACCTTGCCGTACTGCCCCGGGCGCAGGATGTTTCCGGGGTTGGGGAAGAAGCCCCGGACCGTCATGGTCCCCGTCTTCACGTCCACCTCGCGGTCCACCAGCACCGCCTTGCCCGGGTGGGAGTAGGTGCGGCCGTCGTCGAGGATCAGCTCGAGGGCCGGGCCCCGCTCGGTGGTCGCGTAGTTCGCGCGGTTGATGCGCTCCGCGAAGGCCATGTACTCGCGCTCACTGATGCCGTAGGTCACGCGGATGGGGTCCACGGTGGAGACGGTCGTCATCACCGTCTGGGGGCTCACGAGATCGCCGACCTGGGACTTCGCGATGCCCACGATGCCGCGGATCGGCGAGACGAGCCTCGTCCAGCCGAGGTTGAGGGCGGTCTGCTCCACCGCCGCCCGCGCGGACTCCAATGCCGCCTTCGCCTCTCGCTCCGAGGAGAGGGCGTTGTCCAGCTCCTGCTGGCTGACCGCCCTCTGGGCGGCCAGCGGCCGGAACCGCTCGACGTCCTTTGCGGCCTTGGAGAGCTGGGCCTCGGCGCGGGCGAGCGCCCCCTGGGCCTGCTCGTGAGCAGCCCGGAACTGGCGGGGATCGATCTCGAACAGCGGGTCCTTGGCCTCGACGAACTGCCCCTCCTTATAGAACTGCCTCATCAAGTAGCCCTCGACCTTGGGCCGGATGTCGGCGTTCACCGAGCCGTCGAGGGTGCCGATCCACTCGCCCAAGACGGGCACGTCCCGCTGGACGACCGGTACCACCAGGACCTCGGGAGGCGGGGGGGGAGGCGGATCTCTTCGGGCGCAGGCGAGGATCGCGACCGAGACGCACGTCAGGGAAACGAAGCGGAGGGTCACCGGGTGCTCCTTGTCGAAACGCGTGCGCCCCATCTCGGATTCTACCGAAGGACGCGCCTGCCTGCTCGGCCGCGGACCGGCGCGAGGGGAATGGCGTCAGGCCGGCCGCAGGGCCCAGGTCGAGCCGGCCAGCCACCGATCGAGGTCGGCGGCGGGCATCGGGCGGCCGATGAAGTAGCCCTGGGCGCCGTCGCAGCCGATGGTGCCCAGGAGCTCGAGGGTGCGCTCGTCCTCCACTCCCTCCGCCACCACGCTCAGGCCCAGGTTGTGGCCCAGCTCGCTGGTGGAGCGCACGATCAGGGTGTCCTCCTGGTCGAGGCTGGTCATCCCCATCACGAAGGACTTGTCGATCTTCAGCTCCGAGACCGGCAGCCTCCGCAGATAAGTGAGGGAGGAGTAGCCGGTGCCGAAGTCGTCGATGGCCATGGCCACCCCCCTTGCTTCGAGGCTGGCCAGGACGGAAGCCGCGTGGGTGGGGTCGGCCATCATCGCGCTCTCCGTGAGCTCGAGGCGCAGGAGCCGCGCGGGGAGCGCACGGGTCTCCAGGAGGCCGGTGATGTGCTCGACGAGCTGGACGTCCTGGAGGTTACGGGCCGAGAGGTTCACGGAGACCGCCAGGTCCCGCCCCTTGTGCTGCCAGGCGTGGCACTGCTCGATGGCCTCCCCCAGCACCCAGCGGGTGAGCGGCTTGATGAGCCCGCCCTGCTCGGCCAGGGGAATGAAGCGGTCCGGGGGGACGATCCCGCGCTTGGGGTGCCGCCAACGGACGAGGGCCTCCGCCCCCACCACCGCGTGCGATTTCAGGTCGACCTTGGGCTGGTAGTGCAGGAGCAGCTCGTCGCCCTCGATGGCCCGCCGCAGCTCGCCCAGCAGCACGAGAGCGCCGGGGTCGTAGGGGTCTCCCTCTGGCGAGTAGACCACGAAGCCGCTCCCGCTGCGGCGGGCCGCCTCCAGGGCCGTGTCCGCGCGCCGCAGCAGCAGCTCGCCCGTCTCCCCGTGGTCGGGGCCCACGCTGATGCCGATGCTCATCGCCACGTCGATGGGCAGCTTCTCCACCACGAAGGGCGCTTCCAGGGCCTTGAGGATCGTGGAGGCCACCTGCTGGGCGAGATGCGCGTCCGCCCCGGGGAGGATGGCGGCGAACTCGTCCCCGCGCAGCCGGGCCACCCGGTCCGCTTCCCCGAGCACGTCCCCGATCCGGCGGGCCAGCTCGCGCACGATGCGGTCCGCGTGGGCGTCCCCCAGGGTGTTCCGGATCTCGCGGTAACGGTCGAGGGTCATGAACAGCAGGGCCACCGGCCGGCCCTCCTTCATCCCCGCGGCCAGGGCATGCGCGAGCTGCTCCAGGAGCAGGGCGCGGTTGGGGAGGCCGGTGAGGGGGTCGTGGTGGGTCAGCTGCCGGATGGTCGCGGCCGACCGCTTCTGCTCCGTGACGTCCACCACGAAGCCCCGCACGAAGCGCGGGTTCCCCTCCGCGTCGCGGAAGGGCCTCCCCTCCGCGCGCCACCACAGGACGTGGCCCTCGCGGTCCAGCAGCCGGTACTCGCACAGGAAGGGTTTCTCGGCCGCGCAGGCGTCGCGATATTCCGTGAGCACCCGGTCGCGGTCCTCGGGGTGGATCTGGTTGGCCCAGGAGCGGGGATCGGCCAGCCACTCCGCGGGGGAGTAGCCCGTCATGGACTTGAGCTGCGGGCTGACGTAGACCGGGCTCGCGTGCTCGTCGGCCCAGGAGATGTAGGTGAGGGCGGGGATCTCCTCGATCAGGCGGCGATAGAGGTCCTCGGTCTCCTGCCGCCGCCGCTCGGCCTCCCGGCGGGCCCGGCGCTCCCCGGCCTCCCGCAGCTCCCGCTCGACCGCGGCCCCCAGCCGGCCGAGGCTGCCCTTGGACAGGCAGTCCTGGGCGCCCGCCCGCATGACGGCCACCAGCTCCTCCTCTGCCACCGTGCGCGAGACCACGATCACGGGCAAGTCGATCCGCTGCCGCTCCAGTACCCCCAGGACCTCGACGGCACTGAGCGCGGACAGCGTGTGGTCGGTGACGGCCACGTCCCACGTCTCGCCCGCGAGGGCCGACCGCAGCTCCGGTTCCGTCTGCACCCGGGACCAGGTGGGCTCGAACCCGCGGCGGCGGAGCTCGGTCACGATGTGCTCGGCATCCTCGGGGCGGTCGTCGACGATCAAGACTCGAAGCGGCCTTGCCATCCCCTCCCCCGATCATTCAATCCGGCTACGCTTTGCGTGACGTGTCATGCTAAGCCAGCGTGGCCGGAAGGTCCAGGAGGCCTCAGGCGCGTTCGAATCCTGGATCGAGAGAGTCCGGTCGCTCAGCGCGGGAGCATCACCCACGCGACCAGCGCGGCCGCTCGCTCGTCCGCCCGCCAAGGCGGCCCCACGGGACGGCCCATGTCCTTCAGCCGGCGCTCGAGCTCGGAGGTGCGCAGGTGGAGCCTCCCCGCCGCCTCCGCGGAGGCCTTGCGCTCGATCAGGAACGTGCTGGGCAGACCCCCGGCGGCTGCCGCCTCGCGGAGTGCCTCCCGGTAGAGGATGGCCTCGGCCGCGTGGGCGTGGATGTGCGCGCCGCGGCAACGGGCGGGATCGGGATCGCTGCTGACCACGAGCCCCGCGCCCGCGACCACGTGGCCCTGCTCCCCGAGCTCCCGCACGAGCAGCCCCAGGACGTGGCGGGCGACGGACCGGACCGCCCGGCTTCCCCGCTCGACGAGGGTCGCGGCCGCCGGACCGGGGTTCTCCATCGCGGCGTGCCAGGGGCCCGCCGACTCGGGGACCTTGGGGTCCCACAGCTCCACCCGGCGGCGGAGGAGGACGACCGGGGAGGCGGCCTCACCCCCGAGCGCCACCGCGGTCGCCCAGCCCGCGTGGACCCGGAAGCCGAGGGAGGCGTGCTTCATGGCGGCAAGACTAACTCATCGACCCCACCGGCTGGTTTCAAACGAAAGAGGCGGTGCCGGTGCCGCACCGCTACCTGTGAGCGTCTCGAATCTGGAAGGCGGCTTCCAGGAACCGGACGTCGGCGCGGGGCGGAAGCAGAATGCCGGGACCCTTCGGCGCATCCCACGGCTGGGCAACGAATTGGCCCAGGGTTGTTCGGGGGCTGCGTGGCACCAGGCTTGCTAAGTCACCCGCGTGCCCGTCTGCGCCGGCCCACCGTGGCCTTGACCGCTCGCGTCCGGCGCCCTCCGTCCTCCCTGCCGCCCACGGCCGGCGACCGGTTCCCCGACCTCGTCCTGCCCGCCGTCTCCGGCGAGCGGCGAGGAGCCCTGCACCGGACCGCCCCCGAGGGCTTCGGCGGGAAATGGCTCCTCTTTCTCTATTGGCCCCGGGACTTCGGCCCGTCCAACGGGCTCGCTGCGCTCCGGCGGCATCGCCTGGTGACGGGCGACGTCGTCCGGGTTCTCGGCGTCACCTCCGCCGATCAGAAGGTCGGGGCGTCGCCGTTCCCGGTCCTGGCGGACGCGCGACGGCAGCTCGCGCAGGCGCTGGCCCTGCCGTGGGGACGCAGCCTTCGCGCAACCTATCTCGTGGACCCGGCCGGGATCATCCGCTGGACGAGCCTCGAGGACCTGCCCGAGCCGCGCCCCCTCGAGGCGGCGCTCCGGACCCTCGACGCCGTGCCGTGCCCGGAGCCCTCCGCGGAGGGCCGGAGACTCGAGTGCATGTGCGCCTGGTGCCGCCAGGTACAGGCGGAAGACGGACACTGGAGCTCGGTCGAGGCTTTCATCGAGGCCCGGCTGCCCATCCAGTTCACCCACGGAATCTGCCCCGCTTGCCTGGAGGAGCAGGAGCAGAGCGCCCGGGAGCGTCCGGCGCGCCTCGGGCCGGAGGCCCGACGGAGCGCGCGCGTCCTGCTCCGCTTCCAGGTCCTGCTGGACACGGACGGCGGGGCCCATCCCGCCGAGACCGTGGTGGTGAGCCGCCACGGGGCGCTCGTCCTCTCGCCGGTGCCGCACCCGGAGGAGGCCGAGCTCGTGGTCGCGAACCTCGAATCGGGCGAGTCGGCGCGGTGCCGGGTCGCCTGGAACGGCGGGGAAGCCGCTCCGGGCCTGCACAAGCTCGGCCTCGAATTGCTCGAGCCACGGCCCGCGTTCTGGGGACCGGATTACGACGCGAGGCGCAGCGAGGCCTGAGGCCCGGGGCGTTAGGATAGACCCGTGCATCCCCTGGACGACCGCGACTCCCTTCAGCGCTTCGTGTTCGAGCGGGCCAGGGTCCGCGGCGAGTTGGTGCGCCTCGACGCGAGCTGGAGGGAAGTGCTGCGCCGCCACCCGTACCCGCCGGCCCTTCGGGCCGCCCTGGGGGAGCTGATGGCCGCCTGCGCGCTGCTCTCCGCGACTCTCAAGCTCGACGGCGGCGCCCTCGTGCTGCAGATCCAGGGCGGGGGGCCGGTCACCCTGCTCGTCGTCGAGTGCCAGAGCGATCTCTCGCTCCGGGCGGTCGCGAAGTGGGAGGGCGAGCTCGACGGGCTGGGCCCCGAGCCCACCCTGCGCGGCCTCGCGGCGGGCGGCCGCTGCGCCCTCACCCTGGATCCGGGACCGGGCAAGCAAGCCTACCAGAGCGTCGTCCCCCTCGAGGGGCTTACGGCCGCGGAGATCCTCGAGCGGTACATGGCCCGCTCGGAGCAGCTGGAGACGCGCTTGAGCCTGGCCGCCGACGAGCGCCGCGCGGCGGGGGTGCTGCTCCAGAAGATGCCGGACACGGGGGGCAGGGCGACCGCCGCCGAGGACGGCGACCTCTGGGACCGCGCATCGCTGCTCCTGCGGACCCTGACCCGGGACGAGCTCCTCGCCCGCCCCGGGGCGGAGATCCTGCGCCGGCTCTTCCACCAGGAGGATCTCCAGCTCTTCGAGAGCATGGGGGTGCGCTTCTTCTGCCGCTGCTCTCGCGAGCGAGTGGGGGGCGTGATCCGCATGATCGGGCCCGACGAGGCCCGGGCGCTCCTCGCCGAGAAGGGCGAGATCATCGTGACCTGCGAGTTCTGCAACGAGACATACGTCTTCGACCCTGGCCAGACGGAGGCCGCACTATCGGGAGGGCGCGCATGAGCTGCCGGATCCGGGAAGCCGCGAGGGCGGTCGTGGTGGCGGGCGGGCTCGCCGCCTTCCTTGCCGGGGCCGCGGACCCCTCGCGTGCCCAGGACGTCCCCTCGTTCACCCCGGACTTCCCCCCGGAGGAGCTCGCCGCTCGGCGGTCCCTGCTCTTCGACGCGATGGGGACGGAGGGGCTGGCCGTCCTCCAGGGCGCCCCCAGCCCGCCCGGATACACCCGCTTCCGACAATCGAACGACTTCTACTACCTGACCGGCATCGAATCTCCGCACGCCTACCTCCTGCTCGACGGCGGCTCCCGGCGTGCCACCCTCTTTCTCCCCCACCGCAACCCGGCTCGCGAGGCGAGCGAGGGGAAGCTGCTCTCGGCCGAGGACGCCGACCTCGTGAAGAGGCTCTCGGGGCTGGAGGAGGTGCAGCCGACCGAGATGCTTCTCGAGGATCTGGCCCGGCGGGGCCGCACGGGTACGTCGCACCGCCTCTACACGCCGCTCCGGCCCGCCGAGGGAGCCTCCATGAGCCGCGACCTGGCCCTGCGCCACGTCGCCGACTCGGGCAACGACCCCGGGGACGGGCAGACCTCGCGCGAGGGCCGGTTCGTGCGCCTGCTCCTCGAACGCTTCCCCTGGCTCGAGGTGAAGGACCTCACCCCGGCCCTGGACGCGTCCCGCCTGATCAAGAGCCCGCGCGAGATCGCCCTCATCAAGCGGGCCACGCGGCTGGCCTGCCTCGCCCTCCAGGAGGCGATGCGGTCGACCGTTCCCGGCCTCTACGAGCACGAGCTGGACGGGCTGGCCAAGTTCGTCTTCTTCCGGAACGGCGCCCAGGGCGAGGCCTACTACTCGCTGATCGCGAGCGGCCCCAACGCCGTCTACCCGCACTACAACGCGGGCAAGCGCCGGATGAAGGACGGCGAGCTGCTGCTCATGGACTTCGCCCCGGACGTCGGGTACTACATGAGCGACATCACGCGCATGTGGCCGGTGAACGGGCGGTTCAGCTCCGGGCAGCGCGAGCTCTATGGCTTCTACCTCGCCTGCTACCGGGCGATCCTGAAGGCCATCCGGCCGGGGGCCACGCCCGGCGCGATCATGAAGGAGGCCGCGGGCGAGATGGAGAAGGTCCTGGCAGGAGCCCGGCTCTCCAAGCCCGCCTACGAGGCCGCGGCCCGTGACTTCGTCGCGCGATACCGCGAGGCGGCCGACGCGCGGCCCCGGCTCGGCCATTGGGTCGGCATGGCCACCCACGACGTGGGGGACGACACCGGGCCCCTCCGCCCCGGCATGGTCTTCACCATCGAGCCCGCCCTGCGCGTGCCGGAGGAGCAGCTCTACCTCCGGCTGGAGGACCTGGTTATCGTGACCGACCGCGGCCCAGACCTCCCGTCGGACTGGCTGCCCATGGACATGGCGGCCATCGAGAAGGTGATGGCGGAAGAGGGCCTGCTGCAGAAGTACCCGCGGGATGCCGCGGGCGCCGCCCCCTAGCAGCAGCAGGAGGGCGAGAAGCGCGCTATCCCCCGTCGGTCGAATGGGCCTCGAGCCCGGGCTCGGGAGGCAGGTTCAGGACGCGGGCGGGCAGCAGCGAGACGATGAACGACACCACCTCGCGCAGCGAGAGGACGGCCAGGGGAGCGCCCGCGTCGTCCACGATCGGGATGTGACGGTAGCCGCGGAGGATCATCCGGTTGAGCGCGAAGGCGATTCCGTCGTCAGGGCCGAGGGTCTCGGGGTTGGGGGTCATCAGCTCGCTCACCGGCCGTCCCTGGTCGATCTTCGCGGCTGCCACCCGGCGCAGGACGTCGCGCTCGGTGAAGATGCCGACCGCCCGCCCATCCCGCTCCACGAGAACCGCGCCGATCTGCCGTCCGAGCATGAGTTGGATCGCCTCGCGGATCGGGGTCGATTCGGGGACGCACACCGCGGGCTGCGGGTCGAGGGCGCGGATGGGAGCGCCCAGGATCGCCTCCCCGAGCATCTGCTCCTCGCGGTCGCGGCCGCTGGTGTCGTCCTCGTAGGCCTCGTCGAACTCGCTGAGGTTCATGTGCCCCTGGACGGGAGCCTCCTTGCCACGAAGCTACGACCGGAAGGGGGTCCAGGTCAACGATTTTCGGCGGGCCCGGGTGTACCATTCCGTCATTCCGATGCAGCGTGCCCTGTGGTCGCTCACCGTCGTCCTCGGCTTCTTGCCGGGGGCGTGGGCCCGTCCCGGCGACGAGGCCCAGCAGCGCAAGGCCATGGACCACTACCAGAAGGGCGAGGATCGCCTGCGCGACGAGAAGTGGGAGCAGGCGGCCGAGGAGTTCCGGAGGGCGGTCGAGCTGCACCCGCTCTTCGTGCTCGCCCATTACGGGCTGGGCCAGGCCCACATGGCCCTGAAGCGGTTCCCGGACGCCGTCCAGGCCTTCTCCGCCTCCCGGGACGCCTACTACAAGGTCGCCGCCCTCAAGATAGCGGACCGCATGCGCGCGGCGGAGGTGAGCCAGCGGATGGTCGACGACTACCGGAGCCTCACGGGCGTCGACGCCCGCGGGAGCGCCAGCAAGGCGGTGACCGCGCGCCTGAACGTGCTGCGCGACCTCGAGCAGGCCAAGCGTCTGGACGACGGCAACCCCGAGCCCCCGGCCGAGATCTCCCTCGCCCTGGCCGGGGCCTGGTTCCGCCAGGGCAACGTGGAGGAAGCGGAGAAGGAGAACCGGAACGCGCTGAAGGGCCGCCCCGACTACGGCCAAGCCCACAATAACCTGGCCGTCATCTACATGATGACGGGGCGCTTCCCGGAGGCCCGGGAGGCGGTCGAGAAGGCCGAGAAGTCGGGCTTCGCCGTGAACCCGAAGCTCAAGGAAGAGCTGGAGCGCCGGGCCGCCGCCCGGTAGGGCGGCTTCGGGCCCACCCCCGAGGAGGTTGATCAAGAGGATGCCTGCCGATCCCGAGTTGCTGAAGAGCGTCCCTTTCTTCCAGACCCTCGACCACGAGGAGCGGACGGCGGTGGCCGCGCTCATGCACGAGGAGCGCATCCCCGCCGGGACCACCATCTTCCGCGAGAACGATCCCGGAGGCGTGCTCTACATCATCGCCGGGGGGCGGGTGGAGCTCTCGGTGATCGGGGAGGACCGCCAGAAGGTGGTGGTGGACGTCCTCGAGCCGGGGGAGTTCTTCGGCGAGGTCTCACTCCTCGACGGCGGAGGGCGCAGCGCCACCGCGACCGCCTCGCAAGGCGTGGACGCCTTCCGCCTGGAGCGGCAGCCCTTCCTGGGCCTTCTCCGCCGGCGGCCGGAGGTGGCCCTGGACGTGCTGGCCGCGTTCGCCAAGCGCTTCCGCAAGACCGACGAGCTGCTCCGCCGGCGCGTCCCCAACCCCAACGAGGTGGTGGAGGAGAGCGAGACCTTCGGGGAGCGGGTGGCGGACGGAGTCGCCCGGTTCGGCGGCTCCTGGGGCTTCATCTTTTTGTTCGGGTCCGTGCTCCTCACCTGGGTGGTCCTGAACACGGTCCTGCTGCTCGGCCGCAGCCACGAGCCCTTCGACCCCTACCCCTTCATCCTCCTGAACCTCTTCCTCTCCATGCTGGCCGCGATCCAGGCGCCGGTGATCATGATGAGCCAGAACCGGCAGGACACGAGGGACCGCATCCGCAGCGAGCTCGACTACCAGGTGAACCTGAGGGCCGAAGCCGGGATCATGCAGCTCCACGAGAAGTTCGACGAGCTGCGGCGGGAGATCCTGAAGGGAAGGGGATAGCCGGGCGGCTATCCCGCCGAGCGCCGCACCCGGGCCGCGAGCGACGCGAGGCGCGGATCGCCCCGGAGCGGGTCAAGCATCGGGTCGACCCCGATCAAGACCGACCATGGATCGCGCGCGGCCGCGGCCTGCTCGAGGCTCGCGAGCGCGGCCTCGCGCTCACCGAGGGCGGCCAGCACGGTCGCCCGCTGGTAGGCGAACGCGCCGCCCGAGCCGGACTCGATCTCGGCCAGCACAGCCCGCGCCTCGTCGGCCCGCCCCGCCCGCGCCAGGGTCCAGGCCAGGACGGCCTTCATCACCGACGCCCCCCCCGCCACCTCCACCGCGCGACGGTGGGCCGCCACCGCCTCGTCGAGGAGCCCGTTGTGGGCGCAGGCGAGGCCGAGGCTCCACTGCGCGAGGAAGCGGCCCGGCTCGAGCTCCGCCGCGCGACGGACGAGGGCGAGCTCCGCCTCGTGCTCGCGGGCGAGGGAGTGCACGAGGCCGGCCACCATGCCCGCCACGAGCGAGAGGGGGTCGGACTCGCGGGCCCGCCCCACTTCCGCCCGGGCCGCCTC
>WNFT01000141.1_pt1 | contig 50943 bp, 54 predicted proteins | sample 5400191 | NCBI WGS metagenome assembly WNFT01 (sample SAMN13153359, study PRJNA577476) | soil metagenome | isolation source: 80 cm saprolite under Madrone tree | place: USA:California | collected 2016-06-14 | reverse complement strand
TATCTATCATGGAGGGAAGGAAAAGAAATGAAGAGTAATCGAGGTTTTTCACTGTTGGAACTTTTGATCGTCGTGGCGATCATTCTGATCATCGCAACCATCGCCATTCCGAGCTTGCTGCGATCGCGCCAGGCAGCCAACGAATCGTCGGCGGTCGCAAACGTTCGAACGATCAACACTGCGGAAGTCACCTATCTGTCGTCCGCCGGCGGTAACTACGGCGGAGTCCCGGAACTGGTTACGGCTGGACTGCTGGATTCACGGTTCACCGGTCCGGTGTCGGGATACGGCTTCAGTGTGACCGCGGTCGGCTCCAACTACACCGTTAACGCGGCACCGACGACGACCAACACCGGCAGGTTCGGTTACATGAGCGGTCCGGACGCTGTGGTTCGCTACGCCACCTACACGGACGCCAATTGCAGTCCCTGCTATCCGGCCACCGCGACGCCGGTCGGCAGCGTGGGCTCACCGGTTCAGTAAACCAACAAGCCTTGTAGCGGCGGCATCGAGGCGCCGCTGCAAGGCATCCGTAATATGAAACGTAACGACGGATTTTCGCTGCTCGAACTACTGATCGTAGTGGCAATCATTCTGATCATCGCAACCATCGCGATTCCCAGCCTTCTGCGGTCCCGCCAGGCTGCGAACGAATCGGCGGCCGTCTCGAATCTTCGAAACCTGAACTCAGCGGAGGTCGGTTATTCGTCAAGCCATTCCGGACAGTACGGCTCAATCGGCGACCTCGTGAGCGCGGGACTCATCGACAATCGATATCAAGGTTTAATGTCTGGATACCAAATGACAGTAGAGCTTTCGACGAATGCATTGGATTACACCGCAGCGGCGACAGCTCGTGGACCGAACGATGGCAGATTTGATTATTACAGCATCCCCGACTACGTCATCCGATACAGTACCATTGCCGCTCGAGCACCAGCAAGCCTCTCCGGCGAACCCGTCCGTTAGACGCAGGCCCGCGCTGTGGGCGTTGGCCGCCTGCCTGCTGCTTGTTGCGCTGTGCTATGCGAACTCGATAACCAACGCGTTCATCCTCGACGACGTTCTGATCGTCGCAGCAAACGAACAGATCCGCAGCATCCAGCCGCTGCACTTCCTCTCCCGTTCATATTGGGGAGACCAGATCAATGGCTGGGTTTACCGGCCGCTGACCATATTTTCGTTCTCCGTCGAGTATTCGATCTGGCAGGCCTGGCCGCCCGGTTTCCGATTCACCAATCTGTTGCTGCACGCGCTGAACGGATGGCTCGTGTTCCTGCTAGTTCGAAGCATTTTCGGTTCGTTGCCCGCCGCGTGGGCTTCGGCCATCGTCTACGTTGTTCATCCGGCACATACGGAGGCCGTGGTGAGCATTGTCGGAAGGAGCGAGCTGCTGGCCGCCTCGCTGTTCTTTTCCGCGTGGCTCGCATTTCGGAGCGGGCGCACGTGGCTGGCGGCAGCGGCGTACTTCCTGAGCCTGCTGGCGAAAGAGAACGCCATCACCCTTCCGGCTGTCATCGCGGTCGAAATGCTGTTGACCGAAGGCAGCCTTCGCAAGGTTCTGCTTTCGTGGCGGCGGTTTGCAGTTCTTGGTTCGGTCGCCGTCGTTTATCTCGCAATCCGCATCTATATACTTGGTCGCCTTGGACCGCCTTGGATGGGCCAGTACCTGCATGGCAGTCTGACCCTCACCGAACGCTGGATGACGTCCGGGCGTGTGTTTCTGCAGTACCTGCGGCTGATGTTCTGGCCCGTTGAAGTGACGGGCGATTATGACTTCAACACCATACCCGTCGCCGGTTTGCGGAATTGGGATGCATGGATCGGGTTGATGCTCGTTGCGGCCTGCCTTGTGACAGCGTTGTGGTCCGCCAGGAGGCGTCCGAAGCTCAGCCTGGGAATTCTCTTCGTCTTCGTGACGTTGTTGCCGGTTTCGAACTGGATCATGCCGATCGCTGTCCTGATGGCCGAGCGATTTCTTTATACGCCGATGTTTGGTTTCGCCCTCGTCGTCGGCGGATTCTGGGCATGGATTCCAGACAAGCGCATCCGACGGTTGACTGCATTGGGCGTTGTGGCGGTGGCCGCGGTTCTTTGTATTGGGCATAACTACATCTGGCAGGACAAGCTCTCGTATCACCGCAACCTGGTCCGGGTGTTTCCAGAGAATGCCAGGGGACGGCTCGGATACGGTTTCGCGCTGCTGACCATGGGAAAACCTGAGGATGCCAGGATGCAGTTCGAGGAAGGTCTTCGGATCATGCCGGACAGCGTTCCCCTGATTTTAGGTCTGGCCGCGGCAACGATGCGACTGGATCACAGTTGCGATCGGGTTCGTCCCATGGTCGCCAAAGCACTGTACGAGGACCCCACCCACAGTACGGCTCACTGGATCCTCGGGGACTGCTTCCGGCAAGACGGAAACAAAGAACTCGCTGAGAAGGCGTACAGTGAGGCGGTCCGGCTTACCGATTTTCCGGATCCCGAGCTCCTTTATTTTTGGGGCCGGTCCCTGGAAGACACCGGTCAGACGCAGAAAGCCATCGGCGTTTATCAGCGGGGCGCCTTAATCGATCCGACTAACCAGGATATAAAACTAAGGATAAAGGTTCTCGGCAGTTCAAATCACTGATCACTCATGTCCAATGACTAATGAAATTGAGGATTGAAAACTGAACGGATTTCTCAATCCTCATTTTCGATTCCTCAAGTTAGTCTCCGTCTACTGTAGCGGCGGTCTATGACCGCCTGTATTTCGTTGATTCCGGAAAAACCGGCGCTCAATAGAGCGCCGCTACAGTAAGAGTCAAACGCTCGATTCACGCGCACCTTATCCAATCGGTGCGCTACGCGAATATCTATAGCCTTCCCATTGATCTAATCAGTTCAACTGTCTTACTCTCAGAGATATGCGATTTTGCCTCGCCGTGTTCCTTGCGTTGCTGCAGGCTCCTGCGTCTCCCCCGAATCTCTCGACTCTCGTTGAAGGCGTCGAGCGCTCCTTCGCTCAAATGAAGGACTTCAGTGCGGATTTCATTCAAATTGAAGATTCTTTGAACCAAAAGCACCAGGAGTCGGGTCATTTATATCTGATGCGGTCACGGATGATGCGATGGGAGTACAAGAAACCCGAGGAGAAGCTATTCATTTCAAACGGTAAAACGGTGTACTTCTACGTACCGGCGGACCGGCAGGTAAGCAAAGACGCGGTTCGGGAGACTGTGGATGACCGGATTCCTTTGATGTTTCTGCTCGGCCGGTCCGATCTTCGCAAGGAATTTACGAAGTTTGAGCTGCTCTCCACCAGGCCGTTCCTGGAGGGAACAAAGGTGGTGCGAATGTATCCCCGAAGAAAGTCGGACCTGTCTGAAGTAGTCATGGAAGTCGATCCCGCGAATTTTTTGATTCGAAGGCTGCTGCTCGCTCACGCCGACGGCTCGCGAATGGAATTTATCTTCTCGAATATCCGCATCAATACCGGGCTCCGGGCGTCTATGTTTGAATTCAAGATCCCTCCCGGCGTCGAGGTTACTGAAGGGATCGCGCAGTAGGCGGTAATGCGGGCGTAATTCGGGGACAGACGTATAAATCACCTAATTAGCAAGTAAAGTCGGCTCGAATGCTAATTAGGTGATTTATACGTCTGTCCCCGAATTACGCCCGCATTACCGCCCCAGAAAATCCAATGGAATTCAATTGCAAATACGCCAAGCCATCGGGCGAAGTCGTGAAGGCGGTACTCGTTGGCCAGAATATGGACGAGGTCCAGCACCGGCTTCAGGAGCAAGGCTTCCTGCCCATGGCGATCCGGCCCCGCGGCTGGTCGATTTCGCTGCGGCGGCGCAAGCGGCAGGAGACGGTCAAGTCGGAAGATTTCATCATGTTCAACCAGCAGTTCGTGGCTTTGATCCGGGCCGGTTTGCCGATTCTGCGGGGACTCGACCTGCTCAAGGACCGGATTCGGAACCCGCTGTTGCAGCGGCACATCGCCGATGTTCGTGACCGCGTGCACTCTGGAGCGCTGCTTTCGGAGGCCATCCGGGTGCAGGGCATTTTCCCGACCGTGTACACGGCATCGGTCTTCGCCGGTGAACGCAGCGGAAATCTTGTCGAAGTCATCACAAGGTACATCCAATACGAGAAGACGATCCTGACGGTCCGGAAAAGATTTCTAAATTCATTGATCTATCCGGCTTTCCTGGTTGTCCTTGCAGTGGTGATGGTTGCGGTCATCATGACCTATGTCATCCCCCGCTTTGCCGAGTTGTATTCCGGGCTGGGCACGCAATTGCCGGTATCGACAAAGGTGCTGATCGCCATTTCGAACGCGATTCAGGGCCAGCTGGTACTGATCGTGCCCTTGCTTGTGGGCAGCATTGTCGCATTGAAGATCTGGTCCGGAACCAGAGGCGGACGCCACTGGATCGACGAGTTCAAGCTGAACGCGCCGGTCGTCGGCAATTTGTGGACGATGTTTTCCATGGCCCAGCTTTCGCGAACGCTGGCCACACTGCTGCAGGGTGGAATTCCGCTGGTTGCGGCGCTCGAAGTTGCGAAAGAAGCATCGGGCAACCGGGTGATCGGCGACTCGATCCGCAGCGCCATAACCCAGGTTCGGGAAGGGCAGTCCCTGTCCGATAGCCTGGAGCAGAGCGGGCATTTCCCGGATCTCGCTTTGGAAATGATGCGGGTTGGTGAACAAACCGGATCACTGCCCGAGATGCTGAATCACGTGGCCGACTTTTATGATGAGGATGTGGACCTCCGATCCACCGCTCTGTTGAGCTGGGTCGAGCCCATCATCCTGATCTTCGTCGCCGTGTTCATAGCGACGATCCTGATTTCGCTGTATATGCCGATATTCAGCATTCGTGGTTCGATGCAAACATGAAACAAATTACCGAAAGCAAAGAGAAAGATCGCGCCGCGGCGCAACAGCTCGCCCAGCGCTATCGTTACGAGTTCGTGGACCTGAAGGGTGCTCATATGGACCTGGAGTTATTCCATTCGATCCAGGTCGATCTGATGTTTCGTTATAACTTCGTCCCGCTGCGGGTGGAAGGACATGCGCTCGTCGTGGCGATGGCCGATCCGAGCGATCTCATCGTTATCGATGAAGTTTCCGCCCTCCTGGGCCGGCCGCTGATCATCAACGTCGCGCCGCTTTCCGAGATTCAGGACCTCCTGAAGAAATCGGAATCGTCCCAGCGAATGCTCGAGGAGGCTACCGAAGGCTTCAAGCTCGAAGTGATCCGCGAAAACGAATCCGGCGAAGAAACGATCACGATCGAGAAGATCACGCAGGAAGAGTCGAGTCCAATCATCCGTCTCGTCGATACGATCATCTTCACGGCACTCGAGCGCCGGGCGAGCGACATTCATATCGAAACGCGAGACACGGAAGTCGGCGTGAAATACCGGATCGACGGGTCGCTGGGCGAAGCCATGGCGCCTATCGCGAAGGAACATCACTCGACGATCATTTCGAGAATCAAAGTCATGTCCGAGCTCGACATCTCCGAGCGCCGCGTGCCGCAGGACGGCCGCTTCAAAACGAGATACAAAGGCCGCTCGATCGACTTTCGTGTCTCGATCATGCCATCGATTCACGGAGAGGATGCGGTCGTCCGTATCCTCGACAAGGAGACGATCAGCGAGAAGTTTCGAAACCTGAGTCTCGAGGTTGTCGGTTTCCTGGAAGAGGATCTCGTGAAGTTTCGCCGTTACATCAAGGAACCCTACGGAATGGTTCTGGTCACGGGTCCGACCGGAAGCGGCAAGACCACGACGCTTTACGCCGCCCTGATGGAGATCAAGAATGAAGAGGACAAGATCCTCACCATTGAGGACCCCGTTGAATACCAGATCCGCGGCATCACGCAAATTCCGGTAAACGAGAAGAAGGGGCTCACTTTCGCCCGCGGTCTCCGATCCATTCTGCGTCACGATCCGGACAAGATCATGGTCGGAGAAATCCGCGACGTTGAAACCGCACAGATTGCCATCCAGTCCGCGCTCACCGGCCACCTTGTGTTCACTACCGTCCACGCGAACAACGTCGTGGACGTTCTGGGCCGATTTCTGAACATGGGCGTCGATCCGTACAACTTCGTTTCGGCCCTCAACTGCATTCTGGCCCAGCGCCTGGTTCGGATGATCTGTTCGAACTGCAGAAAGCCGGTGCAGCATTCGGAGCAGACTTTGACGGAGTCCGGCTTAGATCTGGAGAAGTACAGGGACTTCGTGTTTTACGAAGGCGAAGGCTGCCTCGAGTGCAACGGAAGCGGCTTTCGCGGCCGGACGGCGATCCACGAACTGCTCGATCTTTCCGACCGCATTCGCGAAATGATCACCGAAAAGAGGCCCACATCCGAAATCAAGCGCGCCGCGCATGAAGAAGGCATGAGTTCCCTGCGTGAGTCCGCCCTCGAGAAAGTTTTCTCGGGAACAACAACGCTGAAAGAAATCAATAAGGTCACGTTCATTGAGTAAGACAGTCGTCGACAGAGTCCGCGAGGTATTCAGGCCACAGGCGCCCCTGTGGGCCTGCGAAGTCACGTCGAAGCACGTTATCGTTGCCGGGGTTAATAAGAAGCGCAACCAGATTGAGGGCAAGGTGGCGACCGATGTCACTCCGGGACCCGAAGGCCTGCGTGCCGGCGTGAGATACGCCTTGAGCAATGCAGGTTTCAAGGGCTCGGAGATCGGTGTCGTCGTTCCGGACGACACCGCCCGCATCGCATTTCTGACGGCCGAGAAGCTGTCCCGCGACCCCGAGGAACAGAAAACATTCATCCGCTGGAAATTGAAGAAGACAGTCCCTTTTGACGTGGACACCGCGCAGGTCGCATTTCGAGTGCTCGGTCCGCATCCGGCAGGCACAGGAGTGGACTTGCTGGTGGCGCTTTCACCGCGGTCGATCGTCCAGGAATACGAAAATCTGTTCGATTCTCTGGGTATTCATGCCGGCATGGTTATGCCCTCGACTCTGGCAGCGTTGAATCTCTTCAACGTGCCGTCCGTTGATGCCTTGTTTTTGAAAATCGCCCCGGACTGCATCACGACGACCGTTTTTCAAAACCAGCGCATGGCGTTCTACCGGCGCATCGCAGAGACGGCGCTTTACGATGCGGTTTATCCAACGGTGATGTATTACCAGGACAAGCTTGGAGGCAAGGCGCTCGAACAATTGACCGTCTGCGGATACGAGACGGATATACGATTTTCACTGGTTGAGCTTCAGGAAAAGCTCGGGCTGTCCCCCGAGCGCCTGGACCCCAAAAGTGTCGATGACATTTTCAAACCGGTACTCGGGAGTGTGCACGTACTGTGGCAGAGTTTGATCTAAATCTATCGACGCGGCCTTTTCCCGCGTATCGCGTCATCAATCTGGCGATGTTGGTAGTCCTGGTGGTGCTGGCGCTCTTTTCGGTGTGGCAGGCGTCCGGTTTCGTACAGTTTTCTGCCAGGGCGCGATCCATCCGCAACGATGAACAAAGCGCGCGTGTAGAGGCCGAAGCCCTTGGAAAACACCTCACTGCACTGGAAAAAGGATTGGATCGGCCGGAAGCGGCAGCCAAACTGAATGAGATCGGATTTCTGAACTCGCTGATCGCTCGCAGAGAGCTGTCGTGGACGAAAATGTTCGCCACGCTCGAGCAGATGGTTCCCGAAAAGGTTCACCTCGTGAGTCTGAGCCCCGAGTTTCGTCCTGAAGGCGCAGTGATGCTGAGAATGCAGGTTCAGGGGAAGAGCGTCACCGACGTCAGTAACTTCGTCCATGCGCTCGAGCTCTCGCCGGTGTTTGCCGATATTAAGGTCTCGGTCGAACAAAAGCGCAGCACGGCCCCCGGTCAGGGCCCGAGCCCGAGCCAGGGCACGGAACACGATGTCAATCTGACCGCGAATTATTTTCCGCAGAAGGAATCCCGATGAAGCTCACATACCGGCGCCAGCGCCAACAATATTTGTTTGCGGGTCTTCTCGGGGTGTTCGCAGTCATCAACCTTCTGTTCTTCCTTATTCTGTACGCGCCCGCGCGTTCGGACTATTATCAGCTGCGGGACGCGATCGGGACGCTCCAGGGTGAAGTTTCGGCGCGGCAAAACGCCGTGGAAAGGCTCGAGAAATTGAATGCTCAGTTGGAGACATCCGGGCAGGATCGGCTCCGGCTGTACACCAGGCATTTCCTCGCCCGGGATATCGCTTACTCGCAAATACTTCCCAAGCTCGATTCGATGGCGCAGGAGGCGGGGGTAATATCGACGCGTAAAGGATTCACCATCGACGAGGCTCCACAATACGGCCTGTATTCCGTTAAAATAACAGTACCGGTGACCGGTGGATACGCGAACGTTGTGCGGTTCATCAAAGAACTGGAAACATCGGAAACGTTCTTCATTATTAATTCGATCGACGTGCGTGGCAGTGACACATCGACGGCGGTGAACACCGATATTTCGCTCGATTTGAGACTGGAAACTTTCTTTTATCAATGAGTAAAAAGGATCGGCAAAAGGTCAGCATTCTTGTGGTCTTGCTCGGGGTACTCGGGCTGACGCTGGTGCTCGCCTATCGGATGAACAAACCTGCAAGCACGGCCGCGGTGCAGTCGCCGGAAACCAAACCCGCCCCAAGCGCGCAGACTGCCACCGACGCGAAAATTCGTCTGGACGAGCTCGAGAATCAGGAAGCTGCTGATGCCGGTCGGACCAACGTGTTCCAGTATCGGGAGGGGCGCGGCGCGCCGGGCAGCTCAGTCCCGGGTTCAAGCGGGATCGCTCCGCCGCCACCACCGGCGCCCGTCGTGCAAACACCGGCCCCGGGACCGCCTCGGCCGGTAGTGCCGCCGCCGGGGCCACCTCCAATTCCGCTCAAGTATCAGGGATTCGCCGTAGTGAGTTCTCCAACGCCCAAGCTCACAGCATTCCTCCAGGATGATTCGCAGCGTCATTTCAACGTGACCGTGGGCGAGGTCCTGCTGGGCCGATACCGCATTGCAACAATTACGGACACGTCGATCGAAATCGAGGATCTGCAGTTCAACCGGCGGCAAGTATTGCCGCTGCAAAAATGATCATGAAACATAGACGCGATGCCGGGTTTTCTCTTGCCGCATTGATTTTTTTCGCGACCGCCCTCTCTATTCTGATGGCTGCAGCGGTTCCTGCTTATCAAATGCAGGCGAAACGGGCGCTCGAAGAAGAATTGATTTTTCGCGGTGAGGAATATACGCGCGCCATTCAAAAGTATCAGCGAAAGTTCGGCGTCTATCCCACGTCCATGGATCAACTCGTCGAGACCAACGGTTTGCGCTTCGTGCGGAAGAAATACAAGGATCCAATCACCGATAAGGACTTTCGCCTGATCCTAATCAATCCCGATGGCAGCCTCACAGGCTCGAAGACGTTCGCTCAGAACGTGAATAACCAGTCCCTGTTCGGCAACACGCAACCCTTCAACTCGCAGCCGAACCAGCCAAACCAGCAGAATCAGGCAAACCCGTTCAGTCAGCCCAATCAGCAGAATTCGACAAACCGGCAAAATCAACCGAACCAGCCGAACCAATTCAATCAGCCGAATCAGTTCAATCAGCCGAATCAGTTCAATCAGCCAAATCAGATCGGTCAGCCGAACCAGAATCAATTTAACCAACCGAACCAGCCGAATCGACCAAACCAGTCGAATCCATTCGGCCAGCCGAATCAGGGATCGGCGCAGCCTACCGGCCTGGGCGGTAGTCCGTCCGTCAGTGGCGGCATCATAGGCGTGGCATCAAACAGTTCGAAAGAATCCCTCAAGATCTATAACAACCATCAGAAGTACGACGAGTGGGAGTTCTTCGCGATCCTCGGTCAGACGGGGCAGCCGGGCCAGAATCCGAACAACCGGAACCCGAACGCGCCCAACAACCCGAATGGCGCACCAAATCAGGGGCAAAACCCGAACCAGCCGAACGTTTTTCAGCCGCAAGGTAACACCTTTCAACCTCAGGGTAATACCTTTCAGCCGCAAGGTAACACCTTCCAGCCCCAGGGTAATCCCTTTCAGCCGCAAGGCAATCCTTTCCAGCCGCAGCCGAACCAGCAGCCCAACACACCGATCAAGCGGCCATGAGCTTTTCGACAATTCAACTTCATCCCGGCCCGCGAGTAGCGAGCGTCGTACTGAACCGTCCGCCCCTCAATATCATCAACCTGGAGATGATGGAGGAATTGAATGCCGCCTGGGATGAGATCAAGGATCTCGGGGCGCAGGTTGTCGTGATTTCAGGCGCGGGAAGCCAGGCATTCTCGGCCGGTGTGGATGTCGCGGATCATGTGCCCGAAAAAGTCAGTTTGATGCTCGAAAAGTTTCATCAGCTCATCCTGAAAATCCGCAAATCCGACTGCGTGAGTATCGCCGCGATCCATGGGCACACGCTTGGGGGAGGCGCCGAGCTGGCCATGATGTGCGACCTGATCATCGCTGCAGATGACGCCAGGATCGGTCAGCCCGAAATTTCGATCGGCTGCTATCCGCCGGTGGCAGTGGCGTATCTGCCGGGTGCGATCGGTTTTCACAAAGCGTCGGAGATCGTGCTGGTGGGCGAACCGGTCAGCGCAGTCGAGGCGGAGAGACTCGGCCTCGTGAACAAAGTCGTGCCGCGTTCGGACCTGAATGAGGCGGTCGATTCATTTGTGGACAGGCTTCTGACGAAAAGCTCCGCAGTCCTCGCTCTGACGAAGCGCGCCCTCAGGGAAGGAACCGGGCACCATTTCGAAAAGGCTCTGGACCGATCGGAGGAGCTTTATTTGCGCGAGCTCGCGAAGACGGATGACATGGAGGAAGGAATCCGGGCGTTTATGGAGAAGCGGCCGCCGTCCTGGAAGAACAAATGACTGTAGCGGCGGTCTATGACCGCCGAAAAACCCGCGCTCATAGAGCGCCGCTACAGCTCAGTCTTCGAGCGCGTCGATCACCTCGTCGTAGTGTTCATCCACTTTCACTTTTGGGAAGATGTGCGAGATCTTTCCTTCCTTGTTGATGATGAACGTGGTCCGCTCGATGCCCATGTATTTCTTTCCATAGTTAATTTTTTCCTTCCACACTCCATAGGCTTCGACGATTTTCTTGTCCGTGTCCGCGAGCAGCGGAAAGTTCAGGTCGAACTTACTCTTGAACTTCTTGTGCGAGTCCACTGAATCCGTGCTGACGCCCAGAACTACAGCTCCCCGATCCTTGATTTCGCTGATCCCGTCACGGAAAGCGCACGCCTCCTTAGTACAGCCCGGCGTGTCGTCCTTCGGATAAAAGTACAAAACGATCTTCTTTCCCTTGAAATCCGAGAGCTTAACTTTTTGTCCCGCGTCGGTCGACACGTTGAAATCAGGCGCTTTATCTCCGACTTTCAATCCGTTCCCCCCAGGTTCGTTGGCTGCTTTAGACATACCTTCTCCTATAATGCAGGTTTATGCGTGATCTTCAGCGTCTTCAGGTCCTCAAACTCGATGACGAACGTCTTCAGCATACAGAAGATGACGTTGTCGTGGAAGAGCCGCTCGAGATTCGTGTGAATGGTGACAGCGTTTCCGTAACCATGCGAACACCCGGCGATGATTTCGACCTCGCCGTGGGACTTTTGTGGACGGAAGGGATCATTCGTTCGGCGGATGAAATCGGGACGATCGCATACTGCCCCGACGAAGACCAGCCGGAGTTGAAAAATGTGGTGAACGTCGGGCTGGTGGATGCCAACCGCAAGCTCGAATCCTCCCGCAGGCTTTGGTCGAACTCGAGTTGCGGGCTGTGCGGAAAAGCCACGCTGGAGGCGATCCATCAAGTGTGCCGTCCCATCGACAGCCGGGTGACCGTCGATTATGAGCTGCTTTGCGCGCTGCCGTCACGGTTGCGGCAATCCCAGGCCAATTTCGAACGCACAGGCGGGATTCATGCCGTGGGATTGTTCGATACGGGCGGCAATCTGCTGCTGCTTCGTGAAGACATCGGGCGGCACAATGCGGTGGATAAAGTGCTCGGTGCTGCTCTCCGCGATCGCCGGATTTCGCAGTCCGAAGCTATCATGATGGTCAGCGGCCGGCTTGGATTCGAGATCGCTCAAAAGGCGCTTGTGGCCGGGATCCCCATTGTCGCTTCGATCTCGGCGCCGTCCAGTCTGGCAGTTCAACTTGCCCGCGACTTCGGGATGACCCTGATTGGGTTTCTCCGCGGCCCGTCCATGAACATCTACGCGCACGCGGAACGGATCGTCTGTAGCGGCGGTCTATGACCGCCGAAAAACCGGCGCTCATAGAGCGCCGCTGCAGTAAGAACCTCACGGTGTCAGCACGATCTTTCCAAAGACGGCCCTCTGCTCGATCAATTCGTGACCCTTCGCTGCCTCGGCGAGCGGCAGTACCCGGTCGATGACCGGTTTCAATTGCCCGCGAAACACGCACTTCATCACATCGAGAAATTCTCGGTGGCTTCCCATCGTCGAACCCAGCACCTGAACCTGCCGGAAAAAGATTTGCCGCAAATCGGTCTGAGGGGCGAAACCTGTCGTCGCGCCACACGTCAGAACGCGCCCGCCGCGGCGGGCGGATCGAAGACTGCGGACCCAGGTGTCTGCGCCGATGTAGTCCACAACGACATCGACGCCGCGCTTGTTCGTGAGGTCGCGAATCTTCTTGTCGAATTCCTCGGTCTTGTAATTGATGAGAAAGTCCGCGCCGAGCAGTTTCGCGTGTTCCAGCTTTTCCTGGCTGCTGGCGGTTGCGTAAACGCGGCATCCTGCCATCTTTGCAATCTGGATGGCTGCCGTTCCTACACCGCCGCCGGCGCCGAGAATCAGCACGTCTTCGCCCGGACGGATGTTGCCCTTGGTGACCATCATGCTCCATGCCGTCAAAAAAACCAGCGGCGCGGCTGCAGCTTCCTCGAAGGAAAGAGAGTCGGGAATCGGCAGAACAATGTGAGCGGGCACTTTTAAAAGCTGCGCGTAGGAGCCGTCCGTATTCTCACCAACCATGGCGTAAGAGAGGCACTGGCTTCCGAATCCCGCAGTACAGAACTCGCAGTGACCGCAACTGATACCTGGATTGATCGTGACGCGCTGACCGGCGGAAAGTTCCTGCACATCCGGCCCGACTTGCCGAATGACGCCGGATGCGTCGCTGCCGATGATTTTAGGCATCAGCACTTTGATGCCGGGCATGCCGCGGCGGAGAAAGATATCGATGTGATTGATCGATGCGGCCTTCACCTCGATCAACACTTCACCTCGCGAAGGAGTGGGATCGGGCACATCCTCGTAGTGGAGAACTTCAGGGCTGCCGTGCTGGTGAAAAACGACTGCTTTCATGCAAGTCAGTTAGTCTATCCTACGATTGATGAGCATTAAAACCGTTGTCGTGATCGGCGCCGGGATCATGGGGCGCGGCATCGCGCACGTCTCCGTGCTCGGTGGGTTCAACACCATATTGAACGACGTTTCGGACGATTTCCTCCAGAAAGCCCAGGAGCGAATTCGCAAGGATCTTCAGCAGGGCGTCGAGCTTGGCAAGCTGTCCGGTGAAGAGATGAACACGTCGCTTCAGCGGCTCGGCCTGGATGCCGATATGGAGCGCGCCGCGAAGAACGCGGATCTTGTCATCGAGGCGGTTCCGGAGAGAATCGATCTGAAGCTCGAACTGTTCGCGAGGCTCGATCGCGTGTGCGCGCCGCACACGGTTCTCGCGTCGAATACATCCGCACTGAGCATCACGGAAATGGCCGCCGCCACGAAACGCCCGCAGCAGTTCATCGGGATGCACTTTTTCAACCCGGTTCACAAAATGAAGCTCGTCGAGATCATTCGCGGCCTCGAGACGAACAACGAAACCTTTCAGACCGTCGAATCGGTTTCTCGAAAAATGGGAAAAGAGACCGTTGAAGTAAGGGAGTCGCCAGGTTTCGTGACGTCGCGAATCAACGCCCTCATCGGCAACGAGGCGTTCTACATGCTGCAGGAAGGCATTGCCAGCGCCCGCGACATCGACAAGGCGTTGAAGCTTGGGTTGAACCATCCGATGGGTCCATTCGAAATGGTCGATCTTGTCGGTCTCGACACGCGCCTCAGCATTCTGAATTTCCTTCACCAGACCCTCGGCGAAAAGTATCGCCCGTGTCCGCTTCTCGTGAAATACGTGAAAGCCGGCCGGCTTGGAAAGAAAGTCGGGAAGGGTGTGTACGAATATTCGGACAATCCGGGGGGTCCGTCATGAAGCTATGGACATAGGCGGGAAGGTCGCATTAATCACCGGTTCAGCAAAACGCATCGGCAGCAGGATCGCGATCGAGCTGGCGAAGAGAGGCGCACGAATAGCGGTGCATTATCGATCCAGCCGGCACGAGGCAGAAGAGACGACGAAGACGATTCGAAGTTCCGGCGGAGAGGCCGTGACCTTCCAGGCGGACCTTACCCAGATCCCCGCCGTGGACAAACTGTTTCGAGATATCCGGACGGCGTTCGGCGGGCTGGACATCCTGGTCAACAGCGCGTCCATCTTTGAGCCCTCAACCGTGCAAGAAACGAATCCGGAACAATGGGACGCGCAGATGGATTCCAATGCAAGGGCGCCGTTTTTTGTCGCTCAGCAGGCCGCATCTCTCATGCTGGCTCGCGGCCATGGCAAGATCATCAACATTGCGGACGTCGCTGGGGAAGTAATCTGGCCGGCATACTTTGCCTACAGCGTTTCCAAGGCGGCGCTCATTGCGGTGAATCGCGGGTTAGCGAAAAGCTACGCTCCACACGTTCAGGTCAATGCGATTGCCCCAGGGCCCATTCTTTTTCCCGAGAACTACACGGAACAGCAGAAGAAAGCCGCCATTGAAAGAACGCTCTTGAAGCGCGAGGGCAGCCCGCAGGACATTGTGAATGCCGTGGTGTTCCTGATTGAGAACGACTACATTACCGGCGAGTTGATCCACGTGGATGGAGGGCGGCATATACTGTAGCGGCGCTCTGCGAGCGCCGGCGATACGGCGGTCATAGACCGCCGCTACAGTCAAAGTGCGCGAATGATCGCGTCGGTGAATTCGGTCGTGGTGGCTTTGCCGCCGAGATCCCGCGTCAGCGTCTTGCGTTCCCCGAGCACCTTGTTCAAAGCGGCTTCGACGCGATCCCCTGCAGTGCGTTCACCGATGTGCCGCAGCATCATGATCGCCGACATCAGAAGGGCAGTTGGATTCGCCAGGTTCTTTCCCGCTATATCGGGCGCTGTGCCGTGCACGGCTTCGAACAGGGCGGCTTTCTCGCCCAGATTGGCGCTGGGAACGACCCCGAGTCCGCCGACCAGTCCCGCCGCAAGGTCGGACACAATGTCGCCGTAGAGGTTTTCCATCAGCAGCACGTCGAACTGGTACGGATTCATCACAAGTTGCATGCACGTGTTGTCAACGATCTTCTCATCGTGCTCGATGTCCGGATAATTCACAGCGACACGCCGGAAGCACTCCAGAAAGAGCCCGTCCGACTTTTTCATGATGTTCGCCTTGTGGACGGCCGTGACTTTCTTTCTTCCGTACTTCCGCGAGAACTCGAAAGCGAACACCGCGATTCGAGTGCTTGCCTTCTCGGTAATGATTTTCAACGACTCGACGACTCCCGGCACAACCTCGTGCTCGAGTCCGGAATAAAGGCCTTCTGTATTTTCACGCACGATGACCAGGTCGACGTCGCCGAACCGCGACTGGACGCCGGGCAGGTTGCGTACAGGGCGCAGATTCGAATACAGGTCGAGTATTTTTCGCAAGCGCACGTTCACGCTTTCAAAGCCGCCTCCGACCGGAGTCGCGACCGGGCCTTTCAGCGCAACCGTGTTGCGTCGCACGGAATCCACGACTGCTACGGGCAGCGACGATCCCGCGATGTCCTGCGCGTGACCGCCGACAATGAACCTTTCCCATTCGATCTGCACTCCAACAGCTTCGATGATGCGCAGCACCGCTGCGGAAACTTCTGGACCAATCCCATCGCCCGGAATCAACGTGACCCGATATACCATCTTTCGATGAAAGATAGTTTCAGCGGATTTGTCAAGTTTCTTCGAAGCACGATTCTTTGAATGCCACGTCAGCCGTGAGTTTTGGCTTGATGCGGCTCAAACGCTTGCTTGACACCGCCTATTCCGTAGAGATATAACGCGCAGCGACCCTGTTGGACGGTTAACTTCCGAATTACCGAGGAGAGAGCACATGAACAAGGGCGAGTTAATTGACAAGATCGCAAAGGATGCGAAGATCTCGAAGGTCCAGGCAAGCAATGCCCTCAATTCTGCGATCGACGGTGTTGTATCGTCGTTGAAGAAAGGAAGCAAAGTCACACTGGTTGGCTTCGGTACCTTTTCGGTCAGCTCGCGCAAGGCGAGAACGGGTCGGAATCCCCAGACCGGAGCACCTCTGAAAATTCCCGCCAAGAAAGTCACAAAATTTGTTTCGGGAGCCGAACTCAAGAAAGCCGTCAATCGCGGCCGCTAGCCAGTTAGGTTCTCGGAGACCGGAACGCATTATTCATGAACGTATTGTGGGCAGCTTTTGGGCTGCCCGTACGTTTTTCATGGAAGAGTTTCCGGAATTCCTCCCCGGTGGTACATCGTTTCCACTGCATGCCGGCCAAAATACTGGTTTTCCACAGGAATTGAACTGGAACCCCGCTTGCTGATCTGACGTAGAATTAATTCAGGTAGTTTGCATTTGTACGCGTTGAGTGTTTTGGCTCCGCGACAAGGAGGAAGGTTCATGCGAAGGATAAATGATCAGTTCTCGATTCTGGGTTTTGTGATTCTCGCGGCGGTCCTGGTCTTGCCGGGATGCGCAACCAAGAAGTATGTCCGCGATCAAGTGGGCGGACTGCAGCCTGCCATTAGCGAAGCAAGCAATGCGGCAAAGGAAAATGCAGAGCGAATCGATGCGGTCGATCGGCGCGCGCAGCAGGGAATCACTGCGGCGTCGGCAGCGGCGGCCGCCGCCGATCAGAAGGCGACGCAGGCCGGCCAGTCCGCTCAGGCAGCGCAGCAAGCCGCTCAGGCTGCAGATCGCAAGGCTGACACGGCCAACACGGCAGTTACGAGTGCGAACAATAGAATCACCACCATCGAGACCCGGGTCAACTCTCTGAATGACAATTACACACCGGGTGAAACCCAGACAGTTACGTTCAAGACGAATTCCTGGGAATTGTCGGAAGGGGCAAAGGGTACACTGGACAGAGTTGCAAGCGATGTGGGGAACATGCGCACCGGCTTCATGATTGAGGTGCAGGGCTTCACCGATGCTCAGGGTCCCGACAGCTACAACCTGAATCTCAGCCAGCGCCGGGCCGACAGTGTTCTGCGCTATCTCGTCGGCAAAGGTGTTCCTTTGTACCGCGTCTCGATCGTCGGTCTTGGCAAAGCCAGCCCCGTCGCCGACAACAAGACAAGGGCCGGCCGCGATCAAAACCGGCGGGTTGAAATCCGAATTCTGAGAGCTACTTCAGGCAGGACAACCAACGACTAGCTGCAGGAGAGCGAAAAGCAATTAGCCGCAGATGACGCGGATTACGCAGATGGGCGCTTAAAGTAATTTTTGATGCGCCCATCTGCGTAATCCGCGTCATCTGCGGCTAATTGCTTTTCACTTCGCATAATATCCGGCACGTGACTGAGTGAGATGTAGCTTACCTGCACGTGGCCGGATTTCAATTCGACGGAATGAGCCATTCGGCGCCGGGTTCGACGATACGTATCCCAGACTGTAAGACGTTCCCAGTTCACGTCCGAGCTGCCTGTATAACGGAATAACCTGATCCATGTTCTCCGGGTAGAGAATGCGTCCACCGGAAACCTCGGCAATTTGCTCCATGCGGATTCGTACCTGATTCAGGTAACGCTGAGGCATGAGCGAGTTGCGAAAAATAATCTGAAGATTCCGGTACTCGTCGCCGCCGATTGTGTTGGGTTCGAGATTTCTGTCCGTATTGAACGCGACGAAGTAGGTCGGAATTCGCTGATCCCGTGCCGACTTGAAAGCCTTCTGAAACTCTCGATCTTCGGACGGATCGAGCAGCCGATTCCTCATCACCAGGTCCCGGTACAGCGACGTGTCGCGGCCGTCTGTCAATACAAGCAACACGCGGCGCCCGGCCACTTTCTTGAATTGATTGCGCAGAGCGCGGTCGAGGGCATCGTAAAGATTCGTTCCGCCGATAGTCTTCGCCTTGATCAATTCCGGCAAGGCACGCGCCGCTTGAGCCCGCGAATCGGTCCAGCTCATTTGGAGCTGAAGTTCGTAGTCGAATGTGCCGATAGCAATATGGTCTTGACGCCGAAGGTTGGAGATCAGAGCAGCAACAGCCCTCTGCATGAATGGCCATTTGTGTTGGGTGCTTCCGCTGCGGTCGAACAGCAGAAAAACGTTGTAGGGCGTGGACACGGGGCTGAAATAGCCGATCTCCTGGCGCACTCCGTCTTCGTACAGTTCGAAGTCGGAGGCCGCGAGGTCGTTTATCGTCTCCCCTGCGGTATCCTGAACAGAGACGTCCACGGAAACATAAGGGACGTCAACCTTAAGTGTGTACGGGCCTTCCTGGGCTGCAACCAGCGCCGCGCTTACCAACGCGGCCACCAGAAGTCTAAGCATAATGCTTGGCATCGGTGTGCTATCCTACCACCACAAGTCAAGAGGTGAGCAATTTGAGTAAGATAATTCGAGCTTTGGCCCTAATTGGCGGCGTAGCAATACTTTTCGCGCCCTTTGCGGTCGGGACTCCGGAATTTGCCAAAAAAGAAAACAAGCAGTGTGTCTACTGCCATACGGCTATTGGCAAGCCGGACCTCAATGAAGCCGGAAAGTACTATAAAGACCATAAGACCCTCGACGGTTACCTGGAAAAGAAGCCCTAGTCTCGCCGCCCTCCGTCTTTATAATCTCGTTTATGAAAATCGCCATGACGGGTTCGACAGGACTCGTGGGTTCGGCCCTCGTTCCATTGCTTGAGGGCAATGGGCATCAGGTGCTCCGGATGCGGCGTCCCGGCCATTGGGATCCTGAAAAAGGCACCATCGACAAGTCCGTACTGGAAGGAGTCGACGCGGTCATCAACCTTGCGGGAGAAAGCATTGCCGGGTCGCGATGGACCGCGACGAAGAAGGCCCGGATACGGGACAGCCGCGTGAAGGGAACAAAGCTTCTTTCGGAATCGCTCGCGAAACTCAATCGGCAGCCGCAGGTGCTGGTGAGTTCGTCGGCCATCGGTTATTACGGCGACCGGGGCAGCGAAGTGCTTCGCGAAGAGAGTCCGCCCGGGAAGGGCTTTCTGCCCGACGTATGCCGTCAGTGGGAGGCAGCGACCGATCCCGCAACCCGCGCCGGCATTCGAGTAGTGCATATCCGCACCGGACTTGTCCTGAGCGGCAAAGGCGGCGCACTGCGCCAGATGCTCTTACCCTTTAAGCTGGGAGTGGGTGGAAAAATCGGTTCGGGGCGCCAGTATTGGAGCTGGATATCGCTCGACGATCTCTGCGGCGCGTTTGTCCACTCGCTGCAAGCCAACGTGCACGGTCCGGTCAATGCCGTTTCGCCGACGCCGGCGACGAACCTCGAATTCACCAAAGCGCTGGGCCATGCGATTTCCCGCCCGACAATCTTTCCAATGCCCGCATTCGCGGCCCGTATCGCTCTGGGCGAAATGGCCGACGAGCTGCTTCTTGCAAGCGCTCGCGTTGAGCCAACCAAGTTAATGGCGACTCGCTTCGGCTTTCGCCACCGGGATCTCGAACCGACGTTGCGATATTTGTTGGGAAAGAACGCGGGCTAAAGCCCGCGACTACATTTCGGGGCAGGTGAAATCAGAATTTCGGGACAGGTGAAATCAGATGTAGTCGCGGGCTTTAGCCCGCGTTCTTTCATTCCTACTTCAGCGTTGACTGAATGGCCTGTTCCAGGACTGGCTTATCCTGGAAATTCACAAATAGTTTCACGATGGTGCCCTTCTTATCCACGAAGAACATCGTGGGAAAGACGCTTACGCCGCCATAAGCCTGCTGCATCTGCGGATTCAGATGCCCAATGGAGAACTTGAATCCGTACTTCTTGACGTAGTCGGCGCGGACCTTGTCGTCGTAAGGCAGTTCGAGGAATCGGTCCGCATTCGCGCCGATAATCTTAAATCCCTTCGCAGCGTACTGGTTGTACAACTCCGCCAGTATGGGAGCGCTTCTCACGCACGGCGGGCAGTTGGTGAACCAGAAGTAGATCAGGTGTGCCTGGCCGGAAACCTGCTGGGACGTGACGGGTTTCCCGTCGAGCGACGTGATCGCGAAGGGCGGGGCTTCGCGGCCTTCCCAGCCGGTAATGCTGCGCTCGAGCACTTTGCCAAACTGAGGGCTGGCCTGGATTGCGGGAATGTCCACTTTCGTGATCTCGCCGGTTTTCGGATTGCGCTGGATGAACTTCGGCACGCGTGGATCGGCTTCCATGATGCGAAGCATGACATCCGCTTCGCCGGGCACCGTGAAGTTGAACTGTTCGGAGAGCTCGCGAAGTGTAGGAATCTTTTTGCTCGTCGCGTTGTACTGGACGATGAACATCGGAATCTTGAAGAACGTATTGAAGAGACGGTCGAGAACCTTCCGTTCCTCCGGCGTCTTGAAGACATTGTTGTAGAGTTCCGAAACCACAACCTGCCGGCCCGGAGTCACGTGGGTCTTGAGGTATTCAATGATCCGTTGTTCGGCATTCGGGGCCTGGAACAACAGCGCCGTCAAGATCAGTGCAATCGAAGTGTGCATGGGGACTCGCCTCCATCTGTGTCAGGCCTCTGTCACGCGAAATTATACTATCGGATACGGCTGAGCCGGATATCGCGGTCCCGGCCAAGCAGGTATTTCTCAAACAACGCGTCGATTCCTTCCATCGCAAGCCGCACGGTGTTGGGGCGCCAGGACTGCCAGCCGTCGGATTCGTTGTCGAATATGCGGTAGTCGAACCATTTGCCTTTGACCTCTGCCTGCACGGCGAACTGTTGAAGCTGCTGGAACGGCGCGGAGATGTCGTCGGCGGCGTAGAGGAAGATGATGGGAGTCCGAAGCTTGTCTACGAAGTTCACGAGCGAGCGTTCATAGAAGGCAAGAGGATTGCCAATCGGAGTCGATCCGATCATGTAGCGGGACCACAGGTCCATCTTCGGATAGGAAGCGGCAGTGACCGCATCGACGATTCCGTACAGACAGACGGCGGCTTTGAAACGAGCTTCATCCTTAATGAGCGCCGCCGTGGTGAGAAAACCACCGGTGCCCGCCCCGAAAACTCCGAGGCGCTGGGTGTCGATGAGGCCTTCGGACGAGAGCTTGTCCAGGCCGATGAAGGCATCGCGCACATCGTGGTCGCCCCCGTGTTCGAACACAAGCTGGCGGAAATCTTTGCCTCGGCCGCTCGATCCGCGAACATTTGGAGCAAAGACGACGTAGCCGTCACTGACAAGAGTCTGGATGAACGGATCCCAGGAAACGGCGTTCTGCCCGTCGATCGTGTCACGGAACATGAGCAGGGCCGGATGCCCCGCCTTCGGCTTCACGCCGCGCGGCTTGTATACAAGTCCACGGATTTCGGTTCCGTCGAAGCTCCGGTACGTTGTGATGTCAGGCCAGACAAAGCGAGACTCGCGGCGAAGATCGACGGGCATGGAATTTGTGACCTGAATCGTGCGTGTCGCATCGAGACTGGCAACCCAGATGTCCGAGGTTCTTCCGGGATCGGAATGGGTGAATGCGATCTTCTTGCCGTCCGGCGACCATTGATACATGCCGCGCGGTGTCGCATCCAGTGCGTCAAAGCCGCCGTTGACGCCATCACGCTCGGAAACCCGGACGGCGCGACCCCCCGGCGCCGGAATGGTCCAGATGTTGAATTGCGAATCCTCGTTACGGATGAAGGCAATGTTACTTCCGTCCGGCGACCATTTGGGCGCGATGAGGTCCGCCATGACAGGATAAAGACTTCGTTTCCCGCCGGTCTGCGTGTCCAAAACGAATATGCTGCTGTAACCCGGACTGTCGGATGAAAACACAATCTGACGCGAATCCGGTGACCATGATGGACCGGTTTCCCGGAAACGTGGTGTCCCGGGCGTGAGCAATCGAGGCGTTCCGCCTCCGACCGGAACAACGAAGATGTCTTCGTTGTCGCGCCGATCGTCATTGGGAAGGAGCGGATCGGAAACAAACACAATGGTCTTTCCATCGGGCGACCATTGCAGGTCGGAAGCAGGAATTTCGGCGAGAGTAACAATCGATTGGCTTTCGATATCGGCAATAACAATACGGGTTCGTTTTCCGGCGGTTTCGGTAAAAGCGAGCTGGCGCCCATCCGGAGACCACGTGGGATTGCGGTCGTCGGCTGGAGTTTCGGTCAGATTGGTGCGCATCTCTCCATCCGAGCTGACCAGTTGAATATCGCCGGCTCCCCCCGGCTGCACGGCTACATACGCGATCCATTTTCCATCCTTCGACCACCGCGGCTGCTTCTTCGCGGCCGTTGTCGAAGTCAGCCGCGTCGGAGTTCCGCCGGCCGCCGGCACAACCCACACTTCCGAATTTCCGTTCTGACTTGAAATGTACGCAATGGATTTCCCATCCGGCGCCCACGAAAACTCGTACACCCCGGCCGTCAATGCCACCTGATCCGGAAGAAGCGGCACTCTCCCGCCCTCCTGCGTCACCAGCATTCCTACCCCGATCGACAGAATAAAGATGCCGGCCACTACCGACAGCCTTGAAACGTAAACCCGCATGGGGGCATTGTACCGCTGTAGCGGCGGTCTATGACCGCCGAAAAACCCGGCGCTCATAGAGCGCCGCTACAGTTAAGGTTAGAATCATTCCGTGATCCGCGTCACGAATGAGTTGTTGATTCCGGAAAATGAGATTACCTTCACTGCGTCACGAAGTGGCGGGCCGGGCGGCCAGAATGTGAATAAAGTGAGCAGCCGGGTGACGCTTTCGTTTGATGTTTGGGGTTCGACGGCGCTTTCGCAGGAGCAGAAGCAAAAGGTCGCATCGAAGCTCGTGACGCGCATCAACAAGGATGGTGTCCTGCGTATCATCTCGCAGCGGACCAGAAGTCAGGAGATGAATCGGACGGATGCGCTGGAGCGATTTGTGGACCTGCTCAACGATGCGCTGACTCCCGAACGGCCGCGAGTCAAGACGCGAATGCCTCGAGCTGCGAAAGAAAGGCGAATGGAAGAAAAGAAGAAGCGCAGGGTCATCAAGGAAACGCGATCCAAAAAAGGATGGGATTCATGATTCGTCTTGCTCTGGTTCTCGTACTGACGCTTCTCGCACCAGCCCAGGAGCCGCAGGCCTACGGCATCAGCTACCGACTGGCCATGTCGCGGCCCGCATCTCACCTTTTTGAAGTCACGATTGACGTCAGCGTACCGGCAGGCGAACAGGCGGCGTTCGTGGATTTTCAGATGCCAAAGTGGCAGCCTGGCCGGTACTCTGTCGCGGATTTTGCGAAGAACGTTCAGGAGTTCACCGCTCAGGCACAGGACCATCCGCTGCAATGGATGAAGATCGATGATCAGACATGGCGGGTCCAGAGGCAGGGTAATCGCAGCATCACCGCGACATATAAAATGTTTGGCGACGATCTCTCCGGAACTTACGGCCAGCTCGATGCAGGCCACGCGAGCTATACGGGCGGCGAGATCTTCATGTATATCGCCGGCCACAAGCCGGATCCGGTCGAACTGCACATCGAACCGCCGCAGAAATGGCGCGTCATTAACGGACGCACGGAGCGGCCGAATCAAGTCGATTGGAAGTATCCCGATTACGAACTCATGATCGACAATCCCACGGAGATCGGTCCGGACTGGACGCTCGATGAATTCAAAGTCGACGGGAGGACCTATCGAGTCATGGTTCATTCGCGCGGAGACGAGGGCGGCAGACGGCCCGCCTTCGTGCGCGATGTCGAGAAGATCGTTCGAGCCGAGGTCGCGATGTGGGGAAGACCCGAGTTCGACAACTATACGTTCATGTATCACTTCGCGGCCGACGACCGCTCCAGCGATGGCATGGAACACCTCACGTCCACGCAGATCATTGAACCCGGCATTCTTGCCGACCGCAGCACGTATGATGGCGCCCTGGCAACGACCGCTCACGAATTCTTCCACGCCTGGAACGTAAAACGGCTTCGCCCGATCGAGTTGGGGCCCTGGGACTGGACGAGACCGGCCGCGACGCGCGGGCTCTGGATTGCCGAAGGCTTCACGCAGTACTACGGAATCGTGCTGTTCCATCGCGCCGGCTTCGAGGACTCTTCCGGATTTCTTCGGGATCTCGGCTACACCATTTCGACTATCGAGAACTCGCCGGCAAGCAAACTGATGAGCGCCGAAGAATCCTCAATGGCGGCTCCGTTCACCGATGCGGCGCTTAGCAGGCAGCGGACGAACCTTTCGAATACCTCGTTCAGCTACTACCTGAAAGGGGAACTGATCGCGCTCAATCTCGATTTGATCATCCGCGGGAAGACAAATGGCCGGCGTTCGCTGGACGACGTCATGCGGCGAGCCTACGACGAGTTCTACGTCAAGAGCCCGAACGCAGGCTACTACCTCAAGGGACGTGGTTACACGACCGAGGATTTCGCTCGCGTGGTTTCCGATGTCGCCGGAGCGGACATGACCGACTTCTTCAGGCGGTACATTCGCGGCACCGAGACGCTGCCCTACGACGACGCATTCTCATCCGTCGGCCTGCGTCTCGTGAAGACGTTGGAGAATCAACCGTACACCGGCGGAATCGTAATCGATCCGCAGGACCGGCAGGGGCTCCGCCTGGGCGCGCTCCAGACGGATTCGCCCGCAGAGCGCGGCGGCTTGCAGCAGGGAGACGTTCTTCTCTCGATTGGCGGAACTCCGGTGAACCGCGCGGACTGGACCTTCACGCTCAATCGCTACAAGCAAGGGGACCGGATCCCGATCAAGGTTCGCCGCTTCCGGCAAGAGCTGAATCTCACGATTCAGCTCGATGCGCCTGAACTTTACTCGTATCGGATCGAAGAAGATCCCAACGCCTCCGCGGAAGCCAGGAGCCTGCGCGATGCGTGGTTGGGGAAGTAGGGCTTAGGGAAGTAGGGGCCGGCTTTAGCCGGGCCGCGCCGGCTAAAGCCGGCGCCTACTATTCCACAGGCTCGTTAGCGTCTTCCAGGTAGATGCTCAGGTAGCAGTGAACGCGGCTGTCGCTGTGAATGCGTAGCCGGAAACCTTCGTCGTTGACCTCATCGAGGACGCGCTCGCCGAATTCGACGATGTATTCCTGAAGAGACTCGTCGCCGGTCGGATTATCCAGCACTTTTCGAACGATGCCTGCGTCACCCGGGCGAAGCACATCCTTCTTTGAAACTCGAACCAGATCTCCGACGCGAAATCGTGTCATAAGGGAATTGTATAACGGTGCGAGCGGTGCTATAAGAGTGGCATTCCTGTAAGTCGCGTAGAGTCCTCGAGCATGGTGCTCATGTCCTCTGCGGCTGCCCAGGGGAGGCACATGGGTAAGAAACTATATGTAGGCAACCTGCCATTTAATGCCACAGACGAAGCTCTTCAGGGAATTTTTGCTCAGGTCGGAACCGTTCAGTCGGCGAAGATCATCACCGACCGTGACACCGGCCGCAGCAAAGGCTTCGGGTTTGTCGAGATGTCCACGGATCAGGAAGCTGCGGATGCGATCCAGAAGTTCAATGGCGCCGATTACGGCGGCCGGAATATGACGGTTGCGGAAGCGCGCCCGATGGCTCCCCGGGAAGATCGTGGGGGTCGTGGTGGTGGCGGTGGCGGACGCCGCTGGTAGGGTTTGCACAACACAACGCGGGCTAAAGCCCGCGACTACACTTTGAGAACGATGTCAGTCCCAATGTAGTCGCGGGCTTTAGCCCGCGTTTTGTCCTACTGCGTTTCTTTCAACGCCCGAGCTTTCCGCACGAGTCTCACAAACTCATCCCGATAACCATTCGTGTCGGCTCCCCTGCTTCTATCTGCCATGTCAATGACGGACTCGAACGTGGATTGTCCCTTGTGAGGTGAATCCCGCAGGATCATGCCGAACGAGGCGACAGATGCCGCGAATCGCAGATCGGTGTCGGCCGAGTTGAACCGGCTGCCGTGATCGACGACCGGAACTTCCATCAGTTGACTGGTCGCTCCGTCAGGTTCCTTGTAACGGATCTTGAGATTGAGCAACTCTCCATTTCGCGCGCGACCATTGGCCTGGGCCGCCTGCTGATATTTCAAAGGGTCCACCGATGGAATGGGAACCTCGACGCCGCGCGGCACCACTTCGAAGAGCGCCGTCACCGTATGGCCGGCGCCCATGTCGCCGGCGTCTTTCTGATCATCGTTGAAGTCCTGATCCCGGAGGATGCGATTCTCATACCCGATCAATCGATACCCGTTGACCTCCGCCGGATTGAACTCAATCTGAATCTTGACATCCTTGGCAATCGTCACCAGCGTCCCCGCCAATTCTTCGACGAGAACTTTGCGAGCTTCCTGAAGCGTGTCGATATACGCGTAGTTGCCGTTGCCCTTGTCCGCCAGCTTCTCGAGCGTGGAATCCTTGTAGTTGCCCATGCCGAAGCCGAGCACGCTGAGAAACACTCCACTCTTTGCTTTGTCTTCGATCAAGCGGATCAGATCACCCTGGCTGGTCACTCCGACATTGAAGTCTCCGTCGGTTGCGAGAATCACCCGATTGACTCCGCCTTTGATGAAGTTGGACGTGGCCGTGTCGTACGCGAGTTGAATGCCGGATGCGCCGTTCGTGGATCCGCCGGCCTCGAGGTTGTCCAGCGCCCTGGCCAGCACGGCCTTCTTATCGCCCGGGGTGGAGGGCAACACCAGCCCGGAATTACCGGCGTAGACGACCATCGCTACTCTGTCGTTCTCGCGAAGCTGGTCGATCATGAGCTTCATCGCGCTTTTCAGCAGCGGCAGCTTTTCAGGCGTAGCCATCGAGCCGGAAACGTCGATCAGGAACACAAGGTTGCTCGCCGGCCGTTTCGACAGATCGATTTCCTTGCCTTTGATTCCGATGCGCACCAGCCGGTGATCCGGTTTCCACGGCGCACTTGTGACTTCCGTATACGCCGCGATGGGATGCGATCCCGTGGGCGCAGGATAATCGTAGGTGAAGTAGTTGATCATCTCTTCGATGCGCACCGAATCTTTTGGCGGCACCTGATTCGAGGTGAGGAAACGCCGGAGATTGGCATAGGCCGCGGTATCCACGTCAATGGAGAACGTCGCCAGGGGATTCTGTGTCACACGGACGAATGGATTGTCGGAAATGTGATCATACGCTTCCGTGTTGAACTGCGGACGATCGTGGCCGTCGTCGCGAGCGGCTGGACCTGCTCCCGGCGCATCAAGAACCTTTTCGTTCGCAAACGAATTTGCAGCGGGCACCAACCGCTGCGCCTCTCTTAACCTGCTTTCATAAAGACGACTATCCTGAGCCACCTGACCTAATGCCGTAGCCGCCGACGCCTGACCTTTCTCCAACCTTTGCTCGAACTTCTCTTGGCGCCCGTCGGCGAGCTTGGCTCCAACAACAGCACTCGGGGCTGGAGTCGTGGTGTAAGACTTGACCTCTGATTCTTCAGTCTGGAGCCGCGGTGCACGGAGCTCCGTCGTGGCTGGAAGCGGCGCCTGCCGCGACCGCAGCAACGAAGGTATCGAAAGCGTCGCGATGATCAAAATTGCAGCAGCGGCCATTGCCGTGGCGGCAAAGGCTTTCCGAACGGTGTACCACGGCCCCGATACTCTGGGTTCTGCAGCCGCCCCGATCGCACGTTTTTGCTCAACGCCCAGGCCGACGGCTGTTTCCTTTGCGAACTCGTCCGTCAAGAGAGCGGTGGCCATGCGGATTTCGTCGACGAGCTCTCTGGCAGCGGCGGAAGATTCCAGCTCCTTCTCCAGTTCGGCGCGCTCTGCCTCACTGAGTTCACCCAGGACATAGGCCGTCCATTTCGGGTTGTCCGGATTGATATTCATTGAATGCTCCCTTTCGCAGCCCCCGTGAGCAGTTCTTTGCGCAGCGTTTGAATGGCGGTGTGGATCAGAAAACCGACGTTGGTGACGGACAGGTGCGTGACCTCACTGATTTCCTTATAGCTGAGGTCGAATTGAAACTTGAGCAAGATGACTTCGCGCTGATTTTTCGGCAGGCGGTCAACGACGCGAAGAACCTGGTCCAGCTTTTCCTTGCGTTCCAGGGCCTCCACAGGCCGCCGTCCCAGCTGCTCGCTCGGAAGCGCATCCACATCGGCATCGCTTAGTGGGCTCATGCGGTTCTCCTTCTTTCGAACATCGAATGCCAGGTTTCGACATACGGTGAATAACCATTGGGCCAGATGGTCCTCGACTCGGGACGGCTTCTCCTTGCAGAGCCGCAGGAACGTTTCCTGGACCACTTCACGGGCGCGTTCGATGTCGCCGAGAATCCACATGGCATAGCGGACGAGATGGCTCTCATGTCGTTCCAGCGCAGCCACGATCCATGTGGATTTCGACCCGTCTTCCATCTGAGCCTCACCTGTAATAACGTTCGCCGCCGATGTTTCTTAGGGGTAATTCGGGGACAGACGTATAAATCACCTAATTCGGGGACGGACACCGCATTCCGTGAACAGCGGCGTAGGAGAGTCGCAGGAGTTCGGTGTCTGTGTCCCCGAATTAGGTGATTTATACGTCTGTCCCCGAATTACCCCACGTCCCTTAGACTATTGTTTGAGACATGCGTAACGGCGATTTCGTTCAATGGTTTGAGGCCCTTGAGAAACGGCATCTCGCGAACCTGGGGTTTTCCGAGGTCCGGCGGGCAGTTCAGGCGCTTTCGTCCCTGTACGTGGAGCGCCGGGGCCGTCTGGGTGGAGCCTCAGCCCTGGATGGCGCCGGGAAACGGGCCGCCTTCGCGCTGTTCTTCGGGCCTCTGCACTTTCTTCTCATACGCGAGGTAATTCGGGAACTTCAGGCTGGAGTTCCGAAAAAGGCTGCAATTCTGGACATCGGATGCGGTACGGGTGTGGCGGGCGCCGCATGGGCCCTGGCGATGGATCGCCGCCCGAGGATCATCGGCGTCGATCGGAATTCGTGGGCACTTCAGGAGTGCAAATGGACCTATCGATCGTTGGGCATTTCGGGCGTAGCGAAATCAGCGGACCTCAATACGCTGCGAGTTCCCGCCGAAACCGCCGCCGTCGCCGCATTCACCATCAACGAACTCGATTCCGATACACGCGACCGTTTTCATGATGACTTCCTTGGGACTGCGCAGAAGGGCATGCCGGTGCTTGTAATCGAACCTATCGCGCGCAGGCTGACATCCTGGTGGGACGCCTGGGCGGGCGACTGGACTGCCGCCGGAGGACGCGAAGACCACTGGCGATTTCGCATCGAGTTGCCGGAGCGTCTTGCGCTGATGGATCGGGCGGCCGGACTCGATCACCAGGAACTCACCGGCAGATCCCTGTGGTTGCCCGGAAAGCCGTGATAAAATCCGGCGCCATGTTTTGTCCGAAATGCGGGCAGCAAAACGACAACCGGGCGGTGTATTGCCAGTCTTGTGGACATTCCTTTGAAATCAAGCCTGCGCCCATCGACGTGGCCTCGGAACCTTACGCCGGCTTCTGGGTGCGATTCGGAGCAGTGCTTATCGATGCGATCATTGTGGCTGCCGCGACCGGCATACTGACCGCAATCACGTTTGGGGCGGGCGTCATCCTTTTCTTTTTCGGTCCGTGGATCTATGAAGCGTGGATGATGAGCTCCGAATGGCAGGCTACGGTCGGCAAGCGTGCCCTCGGAATCAAAGTGACGGGGCTGGACGGTGGACGCATCTCGTTTGCGCGCGCGACCGGAAGACACTTCGCAAAATACATCTCACTGTGCCTTCTGTTTGTCGGCTACATCATGGCGGCGTTCACTGCAAGAAAGCAGGCGCTTCACGACCTGATCGCCGAGACGCTGGTTGTTAATCAGTAGTCCGAGTTCCAGGAGGTTCGGTGATGCGAAAAACCACATTCTTCTTCTTACTACTCGGGATCGGAAACGTCACAGCGTTTGCGCAAACCTCAACCAGTTCGGTCGCCTTCACGACCCGTGATCGTGGCGGCGTGGTAGTGGAAACGGCCGGTGGTACCGGGGCATTGACTGTTGGCTACGGCCGGGTTCAGCCGTCTTCGAGCACAACTCCGGCAGGGGTTGCCGTCTTCGGACTTCGTCAGAATGGGGTCCTGGTCTCGGAAGCCGGTGTTCCTGGATTGTTCACGATGATTAGCGGCCGTACCTATGCCGAAGCGAGCGCTCTGACGAACACCGGAGTAGCGTTCGTGAATTCCATCCCTTCGCCAATCAATATCATTTTCAATTTCACGGACCAGAACGGAACCGATTTAGGGCAAGGCAACTTCACGCTGGGGGCGAATTCGCAAATTACAAAGTTCATCACCGAATCCCCGTTCAGGATCAGCGGCAACTTCGCGGGGACTCTTACATTCAGCGCGTCTGCGCCTGTCGCCGTGATCGCGTTGCGCACGTTCATCAATGAGCGCAGCGAATTCCTGATGACGACGCAGCCTGTCACATCGCTGCCGGATTTCCTATCCGGCAGCCCGTTTACCATGGCGCATTTCGCCTATGGCGGTGGTTGGAAAACATCGGTGATTCTCGTCAATACTTCGGACGCCGTATTGACTGGATCGGTGCAATTCCTCAGCGAAGGAACTGCTACGGTCGCTGGAGCGCCGATCTCGCTGAGTGTGAATGGCATCCTCGCCGCGTCATTCAGCTACAACTTACGGGCGCGTTCATCCGTGAAGCTGGAAACCACAGCCCCGGCCGGTGCTGCCCTGCAGGTGGGGAGCGTGCTCCTCACACCGACCGCCGGCACCAACTCGCCGGCCGGATTTGCGGTGTTTTCGCAGTTCAATAACGGCGCGACGGTGTCACAGGCGACCGTCCAGGTTCAACAGCCCGGGAATGCGTTTCGAAGCTACGTCGAGGTATCTTGTCGGGTGCCGGCTACTGTAGGGTGCGCCGTGGATCCCAGCCCAACGGTTCCAAAGCCCGGGCAAATTCAAAGCGCGCTCGCGATTTCAAACTCCTCGTCAACGGCGGCTACGTTGAATCTTGAACTGACCCTGCTGGATGGAACGCCGACGGGATTGACGGCCAGCGTCGTGGTACCGCCGTCAGGTCATGTTTCAAGATTCATTCAGGAGTTGTTCCCGACATTGAGTCTTCCATTCCGCGGGATTGTTCGTTTGTCTACAGGAGGCCAGGTCAATATCGTCAACGAGCGCACAAGGTACAACGAGCGCACGGATCTCCTCATTACGACGATGCCGGTAACCAGCGAGACGTCGTCATCGACCAGCGTGGACATGTTCTTTCCCGTCGTTGCGGATGGCGGCGGTTATTCGACGCAATTCATCTTGTATAGCGGTATCACCGGTCAATCGACGACAGGTACCCTGAATTTCTTCAGCCCAAGTGGCCAACCCCTGAACGTGAACATCCGTTGAAGCGCGGGTAAAAGTGGCCTTCCAACTGCAACGGAAATGGCGGGAGGCACCATTACATGCTTTGGACCATTTTTGTGATTCTTTTGATAATGTGGGCCCTGGGTATGGTTTCGTCCTACACCTTGGGTGGTTTCATCCACATTCTACTGATCTTAGCGCTGGTTGCAGTATGTATCCAGCTGATTACCGGCCGAAGGGCGTTGTGACCGATGCCGACAGCATAAATATCAATGCTGTCAGTAGCATGAGGATGGGGATTAGCCCGGCAGGGTAGCCCTGTTCCTCTGAGGCGTGCATGATTCTCTTGAGGGCCGCGAACGCCTTTTCATCGAGTTCGCGGCTCATGCTTTGAAAGCGTCCGGAAGTACGGATCAGTCCGACCAGGGCAGTTACTATCAGAAGTTTGCTAAATATAATCACAAAGACAAGCATCCTACGCTAAGGGCGAAACCCGCGTCAATACTGGATCTCCGCCCATCCTGTAAAGCTTTTAATAACCTTAGATGCCATTTTGCAGGAGGTTTTTATGCCCGAAAAAAGGACTCTCGAGCGAGCAAGGAAGGCCCGGAGAGAAGGAAAAGCGCCGACGACTCAAGCCGGCGAATTCGTTCATGAGGAGATCGAACACATTCGCGAAGGAAAGCATGGAGCCCGCTCGACGAAACAGGCCATAGCGATCGGACTTTCAAAAGCCCGCCACGCAGGCGTGAAGTTGAATCCGCCCAGAAAAGGAACAACCTCGGCGCGGACGCGCAAACAGGCCGAACGCGACCTTGCGCGCGGCAAATCACCGAAGGGAAGGCGATCACCCAAGCGATCCCGCGCGGTTCTACGGGCGTTGAAGCGGGAAGGCCGCGGGGCAGCTTCGCGCGCCAGCCTGTCCCGGCAGGCACGGTCGGCCGCCAGAAAACGTTAACGTTTGCACTGATCGATTGCCTCGTCGATGGCGAGGCAGAGGACGTGGCGCTGTCCCTGTTCGAGGCGGCCGTCCGGGGTGAGCCGCTACCGCGCAAGGCCTCCGGACAAAGTCCCGCTCGAGCGGATTCCGCGGATTCGCCATCGATCAACCCTGGGTGTGGTCGAGATCACTCGAGGCTGCGGCCGCGGTTGCGATTTCTGTTCGGTTGCGGCCGCGCTGCGTTGTGTCTTTGTGGTTCCCTAACGTTCACACGTCGAACTCCGCCCAGAGAAATGTGTGATCAGATGCGCGCGGTGCGCGGCGCGGTTCGATGTCCACATCAACTTGTCTGCACTTCTCCGCCAGCGGGCGAGTCGCAAGAATGTGGTCGATCCGCCATCCTTTGTTTTTCTCCAGCGAGCTTGGTCTTAGATAATCCCAAAATGTGAAAAGTTGTTTCTCGGGATAGAGGTGGCGAAAAACGTCCACGAAACCCCACGAAAGAGTTTGCCTGTACGCACGGCGGACATCCTCGTGAAAGCACACATGCCTGAGGTGTTTTTCGGGACTGTGAACGTCGATGGGTTCCGGCGCGACGTTCATGTCCCCACACCACAGGGCGGGCCGGTCCGGGGACAAATGGCGTGCAAAATAGTTCTGGAGACGTCCGTACCACTGAAGCTTGTACTTATATTGCGGGGAGCCCAGCTTGAAGCCATTCGGAACGTAGGTATTGATGACAGGAATGCCGCCCACCACGACGCGCATCAACCGGGCATCGTCGATCTCGGGTAACTGATCGTCGAATCCGTAAAAGACTTCGTCGGGTGCCACGCGGGTCAGGACGGCCACGCCGTTATAGGACTTCATGCCGCGATAGTGAAGGTGGTAGCCGGTCGAGGAGAGGATCAGCGCAGGAAATAACTCGTCCTGGCACTTTGTTTCCTGGATGCAAAGCACGTCGGGCTGGTGTTTTTCGAGCCAGGCCAGGATCACGTCCAGCCGGATACGGATGGAATTCACGTTATAGGTGGCAATTTTCATCGCAAACTGAACCGTTTTTTGACCGTCAATTAATGTAGGAGGAGATTGCCATGGGAGATAACTCTAGTAGTAGTGTGGCTTCCGTAGCCATTGTCGTCATTATCCTGCTGGCGGTGTTCGGTTTCTACATGGTCTTTGGCCGGGGCGTTCAGGCGAAAAAAGATATTCACATCGATATCAAGCCCCCGGGTGCAATAGTACTTCCAATTGGTGGTAGGTAAGGTGTCTAAGAACCTGCCAATTCGACGAACACGGCAAGCTGAGGATTACGCGAAAAAAGTACGAATCGAGCCTCCCAAACAGAGCCGACAGGAAGACCCGAGAACGAAGCGGATGCGCTCGAAGGTCGGTGGCCAGCACGATCACGGCCCCGCTCAGGAAAACAGGAACAGGAAACCTTGACGTGCGGTGATCAAACACAAAGACACAAAGGCACAAAGAAATTCGGCGTCCCCTGGTTGCCGAATTTCTTTGTGCCTTTGTGTCTTTGTGTTTAATCACCGCATACGGTCTGTCCACAAGTTAGATTTTTCTGTATCCTCCTGAGAGGAGGTCTATGTCAAACCCTCTATTCGCGAAAAAACCAGTCAAGCTGCTGCTCGAGGAAATGGAAGGCGAGAACCGGTTGCGCCGTATTCTCGGACCCGTTCAACTGAGTTCGCTTGGTATCGGTGCCATCATTGGAACCGGCATCTTTGTATTAACGGGCGTGGCCGCGCACGACAAGACTGGGCCGGCGTTGATGTTGTCGTTTGTCGTTTCCGGGCTGGCCTGCATTTTTGCGGCGCTCTGCTACGCCGAATTTGCCGCAATGGTTCCCGTTGCGGGCTCGGCATACACGTATGCCTACGCGACGCTTGGCGAACTCTTTGCATGGATCGTCGGATGGGACCTGGTATTGGAATATGCGGTCGCATCAGCTGCGGTCGCGCACGGCTGGTCTCACTACTTCCAGGATTTCATAGGTATCTTCGGCATACACTTGCCATTTGCGCTGGCCAACACGCCGTTTGATCTCGATCCGGCGATAGGGACGTACGGCCCGACGGGCAGGATCATCGATTTTCCTGCTTTGGTGATCACGGCGATCGTCACGGCGATCCTCGTCAAAGGAATCCGGGAAAGCGCTTCATTCAACGCGTTCATGGTGGCTGTGAAGCTTGTTGTGGTTCTGATGGTGATCGGCGTCGGCGTTTTCTATATCGATCCGCGCAACTGGCATCCGTTTGCGCCATACGGACTCACGGGAGTGAGTTTCTTTGGAAAGACAATTTTCGGCCAGACAGGTATAGGCGGAGAACCGCTGGGAATGTTGGCCGGCGCAGCAACGATATTCTTTGCGTATATCGGATTTGATTCCGTTTCCACCCACGCCGAGGAAGCCCGAAATCCGCGTCGCGATGTGCCTATTGGCATCATCAGTTCTCTCATAATCTGCACGGTTCTCTATATTGCAGTGTCCGCGGTTCTGACGGGAATGGTTCCGTACGACAAGATCAACATCGATGCTCCAGTATCCAATGCCTTTGCACAAGTTGGACTTCGGTGGGCGCAGTTTTTGATTTCCCTGGGGGCTTTAACCGGCATCACCTCCGTCCTCCTGGTCCTGATGCTGAGCCAGCCCCGTGTCATGCTGGCAATGGCTCGCGATCGCCTGATTCCGCCGTCGTTCTTTGGAGCCATCCACGAAAAATTCCGGACACCGTGGAAGGCGACCATTCTCACGGGTCTGTTCGTGGCTGTCCAGGCATCGCTCCTGCCACTGCGCATTTTGTCGGAGCTGGTAAATATTGGTACGTTGCTCGCGTTCGTCATTGTGTGCGCAGCGGTTCTCATCATGCGTCGAACAAACCCGGAGCTTCCGCGTCCTTTTCGTGCGCCGCTGTTTCCGTTCGTTCCTATCGCCGGTATCGCGATTTGCCTTCTTTTGATGTTCTCGCTGCCGGGAGAAAACTGGTTGCGCCTGTTCGTTTGGCTCTTTATCGGTTTTGCGATCTACTTTACATACGGCAGAAAGCACAGCGCATTACGCCACATGAATCAGGTAGCAGGTTCTAAAGTAACGGTCAAACGGTAAGCCGGTCCTCGAGAAGGCGCGCGCCTCTGAAAAAGAGGTACAACCCTGCAATTTGGATCATGTGATAGGCGTCGTTGTGGTTGAAGTCCTGGTGAGACCGAAAGCCCGTAAGCTGGACCGCGAATCCCGCCAGAGTCAGCATAATTCCACCCAGGAGCCATGCGCGGCTCTCATCGTCTCTCCGGATTGAGGACGCGAGAACACCGGATACCATAAATGCGCCGCTTGCTCCGATCGAATAGATCGTGATGTTCCACAGCGCCCGCAGGGCGGAAGCGCTGAGTTCAAGCGAGAAGCCGTGATAAGTCCCTCCGACGAAGGCGGCAACGGCTCCTGTGATGAAGCCGATAACCCATAATCGAACCGTCAACCGATTCCTGAAGTTGACTACTCTCAGAAGCGAACCCCCGAAATACAGGCTGGCCGCGCCCAGGGCGTAGTCCGTCAGCATTGTGACCGGTTCGGTGATCTGCATGGATTTTGATAGCATAGTGAATTCTTTCTGAAGGAGAAACAGATGACTTATTACGGAGCTAAAGAATTGGCAGAATGGTTCAGAACGGTTCGCAACAATACCATCCGTGTTGCGGAAGACATCCCCGAAGACAAATACAGCTTTAAAGCGGCGCCCGACACTCGCACCGTGGAAAAGCTGCTCACGCATATTGCGCTGGGATCCCGGTTTGCGTATCTGATTCACGGTGTCGAACGCCGGACGACACTCGAGGGGTTCAATTTCCCCGCATGGATGCAGCAGATTGGCGCAGAAGAGGCAAAGCCGCGCCCGAAAGCGGAAGTCACCGCGTTGTTAAGAGAGGAAGGGGAGAAGTGGGCCACTTTCCTCGAAGGCGTCCCGGAAGCTTTTCTCGGCCAGGTTCTTGCCATGCCTGCGGGCGCAACGCCACCCGCCAGGAGCCGCTTCGACATGATTCTCTCCGTCAAGGAGCACGAGATGCATCACCGCGGGCAACTGATGCTCATCGAGCGCATGATCGGCATCGTGCCTCACATCACCCGCGACATGCAGGCGCGCATCGCCCAGGCTCAGCAACAACAGACCCAGGCCACAAGTTAGTCCAGCATTACTGTAGCGGCGGTCTATGACCGCCGGGTCCAGTGCTCAATGCCACCGGATGAGGCTGAGCAGGTTCGAGTAATCATCGGTCCAGAGCTGGAAGTCCGTGGGACGCGTCACGCGCTTCCAGTTGGGATTGGCCGCAATGGGACCGAGATCCTCGAGGCGGCGGGCAGCGACAAGATGATTGGCGCTGCTCTTCCCTTCTTTTCTCAACTCACCCGCATCGTCAAACCGGGAAAACGCAACCAGACCTCGATCGATGACCAGCGACGAAACCAGCCGTTCCACGTCGAGAAAGCGATTCGACACATGGAAGAGCAGAATCCCGTCCCGGGCGAGCTTTGACAGATAGAGCTCGAGCGCTTCGCGTGAGACGAGATGCGTGGGAACGGAATCCGAGCTGAATGCGTCCAGCATGAGCAAATCGAAAGATTCATTGTCGGCCCGTACCAGTTGCAGGCGTCCGTCGCCGATGACCACATCGCAATTCGAGCCGCATCGAGTGAGAAACGTAAAATACTGGCGGGCGATCGGCTCGATCGATGGATCGATCTCATAGAACGTCACGTGATGGCCGGCGTCCGCGTACGCCGCCATCGTGCCCGAGCCCAGGCCGACCACACCGAAACGCTGCTGCGGCCCGCGTTCACGCAACATCTCCACTACGTTAGCCACCGAGCCGTCCGGGTAGTAATAAGACAACGGCTTTCCCGCCCGCGCCGGGTCCGTACTCTCGATGCCGTGCAGCGTGTCCCCGTGCAGAAACTTTCGAAGATGCGTGTCCGGCTCATCCAGCACCTTTTTCACGCCGAAGAAATTCCGTCCGACATAGGCCCGGTTCGCACCCTCAATGTAGTCCGGCAGGATGAACGAATACGCGATGATGAGGATCGCAAACGCCGTGGCAAATCGTTGCACGTGATCCTTGAGTTTGTAGCACACGAAGAGAAATGACGTGTGGGCAAGCGCAGCGGCTTCCGTACTGGAATCGAGCCCTGTGGCTCGAAAGACGATCCAGATAACAAGAATCGCAGCCCCGAACAGAGCCGGAACAAGCCAGTTCGGCTTTTCATTTTTACCGGTGCGAAAGAATCCCAGCGTGGCCACGATCAGCGGATACTCGAGAACCGTCTTGAAGGCGGCCGGCGCAATGGTCGCCGTGAAAACACCACCAAGCACGCCGCCCAAAGCGATCCAGAAGTAGAACTCCGTCAGATGCTGCGGCCCCGGCCGGCTTTCCGCCAGAGCCGTATGACAGAGCAGGGCACCACAATACAAAAGGACCAGGTGACCGCCGATGATGATCCAGTTCAAACCCGGGGGGGCCACCACTCCGGCCGCAACTACCGGAAACGTTGCCAGCAGGACGACCGGAATCAGTCTCGACACGCGTGCGGACGTCACGCGCAGGCGTCGAGCGAAAGCAAGTATGAAGGTCACAAGATAAATCGCCAGCGGGACTATCCAAAGAAATGGCGCCGATGCGAGATTGGCGGCGATGTGATTCGTTACAGCCAGCATCAATCCAGACGGCACGAACGCTGCCGCGACCCAATACAGCCGCGTGCGAAAAACTGTAACGGCGGGCTGTGACTGTCGGCGGTCACAGACCGCCGCTACAGTTTTCCCACGCGGCCACAGCAATGCCGAGGCGACAGCCAGCAGCCCCAGGAACACGATATAACCCACAAGCCACAAGCGGTTCTGCGCTGCGACGCCCACGCGCGGCTCCACCAGGAACGGATATGCAATCAACGCGAGCAGGCTCCCCGTGTTGCTGGCCGAGTAAAGAAAATATGGATCGCGTGCGGAGGAATCTTCGGTTCGTGAGAACCAGTTCTGCAGCAGCGGTGCCGTCGTCGATATGACAAAGAAGGGAACGCCTACGGACGCGGCGAGTAGCGCGAGAAGCTGTAGCGACGGGTGTTGGAAGAAAGATTCCGTGGAAGCGCCGGCAAATTGGAACGGGAGGAAAGCGATCGGAAGCAGCAGAACGACGCCGTGAGTGAGAATCTGTTTCCGCACATCGGCTACGCGGCCAAGCGCGTGCGCGTAGACGTAACCCGCGAGCAGCATGACCTGGAAAAACAACACACACGTGGTCCAGACCGCGGCGGCTCCACCCAGGAAAGGGAGGACCATCTTGCCAACCATCGGCTGGCAGACGAAAAGCAGGAATGCGCTGGCGAACAGCGTCATTCCAAGAACGGGCACTCTTAAGCGGCTGACTGAGCTTATTGGGTTAACTCCGGATGCAGTTTGATGTACGCATCATAACGCATGCGAAGAGTCTTGACCGGATTGGCATTTTCAGTGGCCAGTATGTTTCCCTGTGTGACGCTAAGGTACATCAGGTACTGGCCGTCGTTGTAGGAGGAGCCGGCCGGATCTTTCGGATCCGCCAGAAGGATGTATGCAACATGAGACGTCTTGCCGTCGCACGCAGCGGTCGGATGCTTCGGCTCCGTCGCGCAGGTGCACCGGCTGTCGCCTCCTTGTTTGTCGGCGGCTTCCATTGCGGCCATCACTCGATCGGTGATTGTTCCTCCTGCTGCCCTGAACGCTGCCGCTGCATCCTGCACCACCTCGGGTTTTGTAAGAATGTTTCCCTGGATCGAAAAGAAAATTCTCTCGCTGGGAATGCTGCCTTGAATGGCGGTTGACACTTTGCCGTTGGCAGTCCCGTTGAACGCGGCACTGCGGCCTCGAAGGTCCACGATTCCAAACTGCTTGTTCTCGACGCGCGGATCCTCCGCCTGAAGCAACCGGATGATCTGCTGCGGTTCGGTTCCTTTCTGGATTTCCTGAAACACAAGCATCTGGGTCCGGCCCGACACATCGATCGCAGCCTGGCATGCGGCTACGCCTTTGCCGGGCACGACGACGGCCTGGACCGACATCAAAGTGCGCGGCGGTTCGAGCATGACACAAGTGGCCGAAGCGATGACGACTCGGCCTGTCTTCTGGTCGACGGCGACAATGGACCAGGTTGCCCACGCAGGGACCTGGAGGGCTAAGAGCAGAATGGATATGAGAACGGCTCGTTTCATCCGGGAATCTAAACTGTAGCGGCGGTCTGTGAAGGTGTGAATGAATTGCAGGGAAGCGTGTTCCCCTCCTCGGAGAGGAGGGGTGGCTGCGCCATCAAGAAAACGCTGCGAAGCCTCCTTATGAAGGCGCAGACGGGGTGGTCAGTCCCGGATAACGTTTTAACGTCAAGATGTACCACAGTGACCACCCCGTCTGCGCCGCTTCGGAGGCTTCGCGCCTTTTTATTACTGGCGCAGCCACCCTCCTGTTCCAGGAGGGGAACACCCTGTCCCGGCAATTCGTTCACATCCTCTATGACCGCCGCTACAGTGAGAACATTTATTGGTGGAACCGTCCCACGATGATCGCTTTCCCGAGGATGTGTCCATCCATTGCCTTGAAAGCGGCCATGCGAGTGTTCGCAGCTTCCTGTGGGGTTGCCGCCGGCACATCGAGCTTCATATCCAACGCATAGAGTTCGAATGTGTAGTGATGATAAGGGCCGGCAGGGGCGCCAGGACCCATGTAGCCGTTTACGCGCAGGCTGACCTGGCGGGTGCCGTCAGGCAGTTCTGCCCCGGCTCCTACACCTTCCTGGAGACCAGTCGACGTTGCCGGAATGTTCCAGACAAACCAGTGCGTCACGTCCATCAAGCCCTTGGCGAGAACCGGCTCCGGATCGTGCATGAGCAGAACGAAGCTCTGCGTTCCCGGGGGCACCTGTGTCCATTTCAATTCCGGGGATACTCCCATCGGACCGACGTACTTCGCCGGTATGACGGTGCCATCTTCGAATGCGGTCGTCGTCATGATCAGTGGCGGGACCTGCGGACCCCGGCCGCCGCCGCGACGTTCTTGCGCAATCGCTGGAACGATGCCAGCCGTCAGTAGAACCACCACGACCATAACAGCCGTGATTGATCGTACATTCATTTGCATTTTTCATTCTCCTCGTTGAGTTTGTTGACGTACCACAACCGAAAAGTATGTCACATACGACCGCTGTAGTCGCGCGCTTTGGCTCGCGTTCGCACAACCTCTGGAGATTCCCTCGAAACCAGAGAGCGGTACAACACGAATGCGGAAATGCCACACGCGCCGAGCACGGCTGCCATCGGCATCGCGGTGCCGTTATTCACAGCGCCGACCAGCGAGGCCGCCGTTGCCGCCAATGTAAACTGAAGCGTTCCCAGAAGCGCGGAAGCGCTGCCTGCCCGGTGGCCGTGTGGAGCGAGCGCAAACGCGGTCGTATTTGGATAGAGGAATCCCAGCAATGCGACGTAGACGAACAGCAGCGCCGCAGTGACCGGAAGTCCGGCCGTTCCGGTCCAGGTTGTCATGATCAGCAGGACGCAGGCCGCTGTTTGAACCGCCAGAACCCTCCCGATCACCTTGTCACCGTTGAGCCGCCGTGTGAGCCGGATGTTTGCCTGCGATGCCGCGATCAGACCGATCGCATTGGCGCCGAAGAAAAATCCAAAACGATCGGGCCGAACATGGAAGAGCTCGATGAATATAAAAGGTGAGCCGACGATATAGGCGAACATTCCCGCCATGCCCAGCCCGCCTGTCAGCGCGTAGCCGATGAAGGCTTTGTCCGTCAAAAGCTCGTAATAGCCCCTCAGAACATCCCGTACAGCGAGCCGGCGTGCCGTTTCAGGGCGAAGCGTTTCAGGGAGACGCAGGACGCTTGTGGCCAGCCCGATAAAACCCACGCTCGCGTGGAGCCAGAAAATCGCTCTCCATCCGAGCCATATGAGAATCTGCCCGCCCAGAATAGGCGCAAGCACAGGCCCGACGCCCATCACGAGCACGAGCAGCGAAAAGACCCGTACGGCTTCATGCGCCTCAAACAAGTCGCGTACAACGGCGCGCGCGATGACCTGGCTGGAGCAGACACCAAGCGCCTGCAGGAATCGCAGCACGATGAGCTGGTCGATCGACGTTGTGACCGCGCATCCGGCTGACGCCAGAACAAAGAGCACGAGTCCCGCATAAAGCGGCAATTTCCTTCCGAAGCGGTCCGAAATCGGTCCGTAAAACGCCTGCCCGATGGCGAGTCCCAGAAAGAAAGACGCGAGCGAAAGCTGGACATGGCCTTCCTTCGCGGAGAACTCCTGGACGAGGGAAGGCAACGCCGGTAGATACATGTCGACCGAAAGGGGAGTCAGCGCCGTCAGAAGGCCAAGAAGCGTGATCGTTCCGTTGTGCCGGGGAGGCATGTACTGTGGACTCTAGCAGAAGATCAATCTGTGTTATACATTCCCCATGAAAACGCAACATATCGGCATCCTTCATCCAGGGGCGATGGGCATTTCCATTGCAGCATCGGCCCAGAATAGCGGGCATCAGGTCTATTGGGCATCCGAGGGCCGTGGGTCCACAACACAGGAACGCGCGGCAAAGTTCGGACTTCGTGACGTGCGCACAGTGGCCGCGCTTTGCGCCGAGTGTCCGATTCTCATCAGCGTCTGTCCGCCCCACGCGGCGGAGGACGTTGCGAGGAGCGTCCGCGAAACCGGCTTCAACGGACTTTATGTCGATGCGAATGCGATCTCTCCGGAGCGAACAATCCGAATCGGTCAAGCCATGGCGGATGCGGGAATTAGCTTTGTCGATGGCGGGATTATCGGCGAGCCCGCGTGGAAGCCGGGCTCCACGTGGCTCTATCTTGCCGGATTGCGCGCCGCAGAGATCGCCGGATGCTTTTCGGCCGGCCCGCTCGAGACCAACGTTCTTGGACCAACAATCGGCAAAGCTTCGGCGCTCAAGATGTGTTTTGCGGCCTACACGAAAGGATCCGTTGCGTTGCTGTGCGCGATCCTGGGGACTGCGGAAAATCTGGGTGTGCGCGAGGCGTTGTTTCAACAGTGGAGACGCGATGATGCGGACTTTCCTGACAGTGTCTCGAAAAGGATCCGCAATGTGACCGGCAAAGCATGGCGATTTGTCGGCGAAATGGAGGAAATCTCCAGCACCTTCCGAGATGCCGGACTGCCCGGCGAGTTTCATGCTGCAGCCGCAGCGATCTATCGCCGCCTGGCCCAATTCAAGGATGCACAGGCTGCGCCTTCTCTCGAGGACGTTCTCAGCGCGCTGCTTCAAACAGAAAACGAGTTGAACGCGGGCTAGAGCCCGCGACTACATTGGGGACGAGCATGGTTCAAAGCGGAGGATGGTTCCCAACACGCCCTCATTGAATGCGGCGCCCGGCCAAAATGTAGTCGCGGGCTTTAGCCCGCGTCTTTCCTACCGCGCTGAAAGCTGTTCCGTTAGAAGCCCGACGTGCTCGGCTCCGGCTCCCTTGGCGATGTCGATCAACGTGGCCACGTCATTGAACAATAACTCACTGTCCGCCTGAACGAAGATCGTGCGATCTCCGCGTGTTCTGAAGATCTCCTGCAACCTCGGCATCACGCCGGAAAGTTCAAGAAGCTCCTGATTGATTCTGATCGTGCCATCGCCGCGAAGACTCAGGACAATCGCCTCTTCCCGTTTTTGCTCTGGACCCGGTGGAGCTGGCACAGGAACCTGTGTTTTAAATCCCGTCTGCGCCTGCGGTGAAATGACCATGAAAATGACGAGCAGAACAAGTAAGACATCGATAAGTGGCGTAACGTTGATCTCTGACTTCCGCCGGAACCGAGCAGCCTTTCTGGGGCGATTCTTTGAGAACATTGGAGCCTCCGTTTCCACACTTAGAGACTCCGGCGCGCTTGTGTTTGTTCCCGCGATGTTACTTCATTGAAATGCCGTTGCGAACCGCCGATAAGCCGCCAGAAGCGACGACTTGAATGCAATAGCTGCCGCGCCGGCGACGACCAGGGCCCAGACGCCAAAGGCAAGCCATTCCTCGAAAGCGCCTGTTGCCCGGAACATCAACAGCAATTGATAGTTTTCAGACCAGAACAAGAGCGTGAACAGCGCAGCAGTCACCGTCAACAGATCGAACCTTGTAAAAGTGCAGGCGAGGATCACCACTTCTATCAAAAGGAGAATGATTTTCGAAAAGTATGGCTGAACACCAGCCATGATGATCGTCGGGCCGGGTAAGATCGCCGCGACCAGGATCAGGGCGAGGAACATAGCGAGCCGGGTACGGCTCACCACTCGCGAAGACACAGAGATCACCAGGGCAACCACAAGGGCGATGCTCACCGCTAAAACAAGGGGATAACAAACGGCCAGCACGCCGGGCCATGTCGTATTGACGAATAACCGCACCGGTAAATAGATCACCCCGAAGCTGTCCAGCGACATTCCCAATCTGGTGGTGCCCAACCAGACCAGAAACGTGTCCATACCGAGCAGGCCCAATCCAATCAGCGTTCCCCGCAGGATCGCAAGCCCGCATGGCTCTGACGCGGCCCTCCGATCGCAGAGCCAGGAAAACGTGGACAATTTAGCGGCAGCCGTCCTGCGGACGGCCCGTTCAATGGGAATGAGAGCGAAGAACGTCAAAGAGCCATACGCAAGAGCAAGAAGTCCGGTAACAATTAACGCGGTCGATCTGCCCGTGGTCGGGACCAATGGTCCCATCATCGCCAACCACACGACCCAGCCCCAGATCACACCGAAAAACACGACCACGACGTTCCGCCATCTGGAACGCTGATCTCCGCGCTGTGGCTGGAAGAGACCCAAAATCAACAGGACCAACTGGAGGGCGAACCACGGTATCAGTTGCCACATGGAGTCCCGCCGCCTGTAGTCCGGCGGGAAAGTGTGAAAGAACGCTAAAGAAACGATCTCGCGTCCGAAAATCCGAACGATGTAGTTTCGCTTGAGGCCGTAATCGTCGTTTGGGCCCGACCAACGAAACGATTTGACCGGATGGCCGTTCCAGAATTCGTCACCGGCCGTTTCCAGGTTCAGTGTTGCAGTATCCACATTGAAAAACTCTCGGATAGCCTTCTCGGCTAAAGGTCTCGACTCTTCCGTCGAAAACTTCTCAGTGGAGATGTCGGAAGAGAAGGCTCGGGAGAAATTTGTGAGGGTGCCGCGATTATCCAGGTCGACCAGAGTGCCATTCTCCCACTGGACACGCCATACCCAGTACCGTACCGGATTGTTGGTTATTTCAAGTGCGGCGGTGGCTCCCGCGCGCGCCGCGATGTAGTCGTAAAGGACCGAAAAGGTAGGCGTATCGATTTGACTCTGTCCGGCAACCTGAGCGTTGAATCTTTGGACATATTCCTGGGCGATGCGTCGCAAAACACTGCCGTCAAACGAAATCTGGCTTCGCGGAGCCAGACTGACTCGTGGAAAGAAAACGAAGAACAGCAGCAGGCCGATGACCGCTAACGGAACCAGAAGTCCGTCCCTCGGTTCCCAGCGAGTGAGTCGAACGGGCATTGCAGGTTCCCGTCCATCGCTCACAGCAACGGTTGCGGCTTCTCGCTTGCTCGTGAGGGCAGCGTCCAATTCGCCGGCGGACTGAAAACGTTTCGCCGGACTCTTCTCGATGCACTTCAGGATTGCTCCTTCGATAAACTCCGGAACGTATGGGTCCAGCTGCCGCGGCGGCGTTGGTAGTTCCTGAACCTGTTTCAACGCGACAGCGATCGATGTATCCCCCTTAAACGCCGGCTGCCCGCAGAACATCTCGTACATCATCAGGCCCAGCGCGTAAATATCCGTGCGCGCGTCAACGGACTTTCCTTCGGCCTGCTCCGGGCTCATGTAAGCGGGTGTTCCAACAATCGCTCCGGTTTGTGGGGCGCCGGTTTCGACCGATCGAGCGACACCAAAGTCCGCGACTTTTACGGTCCCGTCTTGCGCGATGAGAATGTTCTCCGGCTTCAGATCACGGTGAATCACACTCTGAGCGTGGGCTTCGGCGAGCCCGGCGATGACTTGATGGATGATTTTCAGTCCATGGCGAGTCGAGAGCCCTTCGACTCGACCGAGGAGCGTTCTCAGGCTTTCCCCTTCGATGTATTCCATCGAGATCGCAACAACGCTGCCGAAGCGATTAAGGTCATACACGCGGCAAACGTTCTTGTGGGTTATTTTGCGCGCGAGCAAAAGCTCGGTCTTGAATCGTTCGATGAGTTGCGGCTGGGCTGCTATTTCCGGATGTAGAACTTTCAGCGCGACGACCGCGCCCGTTTCGCGATCGCGCGCTTTGTAAACGATTCCCATGCCACCGCTACCGAGCTCGTTCAGCACCTCATACCGGTATGACACATCGGCGGCGGGAGGCATGAAGCCGACGGTGGGCTGGTCGCCTGGATCCGATGTTCGTGGATCTGCCAAGGTTTCGCCTTTCGAGGGAGGTTACTCTACTCAGTTCCGCAGACAATGACAATGCGGTACGAAATTCACTGAAGCGGCGGTCTATGACCGCCGGAAATCAATGAAAACTGGAAAAGACCGGCGCTCATAGAGCGCCGCTAGAGCTCACAGACAGAATGACGGATCGCTTGGGGTATAATCGGCGCGCCAGAGGAGCGATGAATGCGGAATGTCGTCTTTGCGCTGCTGGTGGCAGGAGCAGTGCTGTCTTTTGCCGCCGGCCAGGCGTCTGTAGATTCGAAGCTGCAGGGCCAGCTCAAGCAGGTTTTTCCCGGAGCGTCGGGGTTTTCTCCCAAGGGGGGAAGTCCGCCGCACTTCACGGCTTTTAGCGATCCGGGGTCGAAGAACGTCGCAGGCTTCGTATTCTGGACGACGGAACTGGAGCCACTCGAGCGGGGGTACGATGGGCCGATCAAGATGCTGGTAGGCTTGGACACGAAGGGAATCCTTACGGGCATTCTCGTCGTCGAGCACCATGAGCCGTACGGCGATTTCTCCGTGGAGCCACCCCAATTTGCCGCCCAGTTCAAAGGTAAGAACATCCGCGATCCATTCAAGGTCGGCGGCGACATAGACGCCGTCTCCCGCGCCACGATCAGCATCAACAGCGCCACGCGCGCCATCAGAAATAGTGCGCGGCGCATTGCGCGCCAACTGCTCACGCCGGACGGCCAGGTCAAGTGATCCGGCGCGTTGCGATTCGGCTCGTCATTGCCGCTCTTTTCACGTTCCTGCTGACGCTCGTCGCCAATCCTCCGGTCCATGCGCTTCAGGGGCAGTCGTGGGATTTTCCTGCCGATGACGAAGCGGCTCCAAGCTGGGCGCAGGACGTCAAAGATCAAGCCGCAGACCTGGCGTTGTTCGCTGCGTTTGCCACGCTGGCCCTCGTGAGCTTTTTCAGAAAGAGCGAGCGGTTGAAATACGTAGCACTGGCGGTCTCGGTCGTCTATCTCGGATTCGCACGTAGCCAACTGATCACGATTGTGAACGTCTTTGCGCTGACTCGGTGGAATCTGCCGCCGTTCAGACACAACCTGGCGTGGTATCTATTTGCAGTCTTCACGATCGTGACAACCGTGTTGTGGGGCCGATTATATTGCGGCAGGATCTGCGCCTTCGGGGCGATGACGCAGCTCATGGATCGAATCGTTCCGGCGAAGCTTCGCTTTGAATTGCCGAGCCGGATCGAGCAGCGTGCGGCGTACATCAAGTACGGTCTGCTTGGAGCGACGGTCCTATATTTCCTCGCGACGAGCGACATTTCCATCTACAGATACGTCGAGCCGTTCTGGATGTTCACCCGTGTCGGCACGACCGGTATGTGGATCGGTCTTGCGACCCTGCTGGTTGCGACGGTTTTCGTCAGGAACCTGTACTGCCGGTTCCTTTGCCCGGTCGGCGCTTTCCTGGGCCTGTTATCGAACCTGACGGTGTTTCGGATCAAGCGCTGGTCTGAATGCAACACCTGCAAGATCTGCGAAAAGAAGTGCGAGTGGGGAGCCATTCGCGGGCCGAAAATCGTTGCGAGCGAGTGCGTCCGGTGCGACGACTGCGAGCGTCTCTACATGGACAAGCAGAAGTGCCCGCATTGGCTGATCCTTGCAAGAAAGAGCAAAGTAACCGTAGCCGCGGAGCGGCGCTAGAGTGTGACCCCGGGCGCAAGCCCGGGGTAGGTGTTGTTTTCGATTTCAAGCCCCGGAAGGGGCGAAAGAATCTCTGAAATCTTTTGCCCCTCCGGGGCTGACTCATTTAACTGCAGAGAAACCCCGGGCTTGCGCCCGGGGCTACACTCTCACGCCGCTCCGCGGCTGTATCGGATGCGCTTCGCGCGACTAGTTCATAATCTCGCATTCCCCATAGTACTGCTCCGGACTCGAGGTAAATCCCGGCAGCGCCGTAGGGTAATACTCGTGCCTGGAGTGCACGGCCCTTAACTTTCCCTTCGTGCTTTCCATCTCGAAAACGGTCGTCGTGTAAAGAGGTCCATCGCGGAATGCCTGGATGAAATGCAAGTACGTTCCTGCCAGGCGCACAATAATGTCGTACGTGCCATATCCGCCTTTGAGCTGAGCGCTCCCTTCGTCAGTGTTGATCGATTCGAACTCCAGCACCAGGCTCGCCGGTTTCACTGCAGCTTCAGGTTTGCCATCCTTCCATGAACCGGTTGCAATAGTAGGAAATGTGCACCGGATGCTCTTCGCGGCTCCAAGCTTGCTCTGCGCGGCGGCTCGCGCATTCGGAGACAAGGTCAGAAGTAAAGCCGCGAGAGCGATGAAAATCCTATTGATGGACATATTGGCTCCTTGTTATGGCGCATCCGTCGGCGGGGCGATCGCGATCAGGCGGCCTTTGAGCCCCGACGAAACGAGCACTTCATTCTTCGAGCTGACGATAACACCTTCGACGCCGGGCAGCCTTTCGATCAGCGCCATACCCGCCTCGGGTCCCAGAATGAACACGCCGGTCGAGAGTCCATCGGCCATAACCGCGCGGTCGGTCACGATCGTGACGCTGCGGCATCTCCCGGCCGGTTCTCCGGTGTCCGGATCGAGGATGTGATGATACCGGCGTCCGTTCTTGATAAAAAACCGTTCGTAATCGCCCGACGTGCTGAAGGTGCTGTCCGATAGATCGAGCGCCGCAAAGCTGCGATCCGCCGGACCTCGCGGATCGCGGATACCCAGTCTCCACGGACGATCGCCACGATGTCCAGCCACGTACATGTCGCCGCCGAACTGAATCATGAAGTCGTGGAATCCCCGGCGCCGGAGGATATCGCTGGCGCGATCGACGGCATAGCCTTTTCCGACCCCGCCAAGATTTGCCCGCATTCCCTGACGCCGGAGGAAGGCCGTGCCGGCCCTTTCATCCACTTCCAGATCACGATAATTGATGAACGGTAGACGGCGAAGAACATCGTTGCGGTCGGGAATTGTGTTGTCCTGGTCCTGATAATCGAATTTCCAGAGGCCCGACAAGGCTGCAAACGTCACGTCGAATTTCCCGCCGGTCCATTCGCTGACCTGGCGCGCCATGCCGAGCACGTCGCGGAGTTCGGTGCCGACTGGAACGGGGTGCAGGCCGGCCGCGGCGTTCAGCCGTTGGATCTCGCTGCCTTCCCGCCAGGTGCTCATCAATCCCTCGAGCCGATCGACTTCCTGGAAAACCGCCTCGAATGCCGATTCTGCCGCTGGCTCGTCGGTCGTCCGGGCAGTGAGCTCAAGCTCCGACCCCATCGCCGCATTGCTCCGGCTGACCAGCCGGTCGCGGGACGACGCGGGCACCGTCTGGGTGCAGGAGATCGTTAAGAGCAACCCGGCAGCCGCAAAGAGCCGTACTAAACTGGTGGACATATTCACTGTTTACGGAGTCCTCCGGAACGCATATATAATATGCCACCACACGGCCACAACATCTCACGGTCCGCAAAGGGAGCATGTCTATGAAAAATTTTGTTCGGTTCGTTCTCCTGGTCGCAGCGCTGGCGGTTATTACGCAAAGTGCGTCGGCTCATTTCAAACTTATGGAACCAGCTTCGTGGCTCGTCGAAAGCGATCGAGGCGACCCACAGAAGGCGGGTCCCTGCGGTGGTTCCAATACCGATTGGGGCAAGCCAAGCTACGCCGTGAGCAAGGTCACCGGCGGCCAGAAGCTGCATCTCAAACTTCAGGAAACCGTCTACCATCCGGGGCACTACCGCGTATCCCTGGCGGTGAACTCTCCCACCGAGCTGCCGCCTGATCCTCAAACGACGACGAAAGACAGCGAGAGAGGACCAATGTCCATATCCGCCGCAATCCAGAACCCGCCGCCGATCCCCGTGCTCGCCGATGGCCTGTTCGTCCATTCCACGCGGCCCACCGGCCAGATGGAACCGTTTGAGACGGACATACAACTGCCGAACATCAACTGCAAGAAGTGCACTCTGCAGGTCGTGCAGTTCATGGCCGAGCACGCTTTCAACAATCCCGGCGGATACACGTATCACCACTGCGCGGAACTGCAGATTACGGCGGACCGGGCGAAGCCGCTCGATAAGGGCTGGCCGTCGGAGCGCTAGTCGGAAAAGCGCTCCCGGTCGCATTTTGTTGTTGAGAAGCCGCAGGGAGCGTGAAATCACGAGAGGGAGTCGCGAGTGCGACTCCCCGAAAAAACTTCACTGTGACGATTAAACGTCCCGCACTCGTGATTTTTTTCTCGCGCTGGTGATTTGACACCTCACAGTGGTGATTTGACACCTCGCACTCGCGATTTTTCAGCCCGCGCTGCCGATTTAAAATTTGCTGAGGCAACTTTACAGCTCACTCTGGCAACTAAACACTTCACGCTGACGATTTCACACTCACTCTCCGTAATTTTCGATCCACTCTGCGGTCAACTTCAGGGCCTGGCCGGACTGAGCAGCCGCGGAGCGGAGACAGAGTGTAGCCCCGGGGCGCAAGCCCGGGGCTTTCTTTTGAGACGATCGGATATTCAACAGGTAAATGGGACGAGGACACGCTGGTGGTGGACACGAAGGGTTTCAATGGAAAGGCATGGATCGATCAATTGGGCAACCGGCGGATGCTCTCCATGTGATCGAACGTTTCCGGCGCAAAGACTTCGGCCACATGGATATTGAGATCACGATCAAGACCCCGGGGCCTACACGAAACCCTGGGCTGTCACGGAACAAGCCGGGCAGTATCTGTGAGAACAAATCTCTTTGTCACGCGCCGGGCCGCGTCGAAACCGGAGTTTTGATGATTTTCTTCGTATCGACGTTCTTCCGAGCAATCACTGCGAAAAACGGCGACATCATTTCTTCCCAGGCTTGATCGCCCCAGTAAACCGTTCTATTCGGATCCGGATTCGCCCGGTTGTTCGGCGAATTGTCGTAGTGGGCCGTGACGGTGAGTTTTGTGCCCTTCGGTATGCGGA
>WNFT01000716.1_pt1 | contig 51113 bp, 51 predicted proteins | sample 5400191 | NCBI WGS metagenome assembly WNFT01 (sample SAMN13153359, study PRJNA577476) | soil metagenome | isolation source: 80 cm saprolite under Madrone tree | place: USA:California | collected 2016-06-14 | reverse complement strand
GCCAGAAAGGCGATTAGCTCGGCAATTTCTTCGGGCTTGCCGACTCTTCCCAGCGGGTGTGTTCCCCTCGAGTGCTCGAGGAAATCCGCATACTGGTCGTTGCTCATGCCGCCTCGTTTATGTATTTCAGTGATCACAACGCCGGGATTTACGGCGTTTACGCGAACTCCCTGCGCGGCCAATTCCAGAGCGGCGCAGCGCGTTAACTGATCCAGACCGGCCTTGGAAACACAGTAAGCAAGCACGCCAGGGAACGCGCGCAAGCCAGTCACGCTTGAAACATTAACGATGTTGCCGCGCCTCTCGCTGAGGGTGGGCAGCGCTTTTTGCATCAGCAGGAAAACGGAGCGCAGATTAATGTTGAGCATCGCATCCCACGCTTCAACCCGGGTGGTTTCAATCGTGCCGTTGGAGATATGCCCAGCGGCATTCACCAGAATGTCTAAGCCGCCAAAGACATCGAGAGCTTTGGCCAGCGCCGTGTCCACGGAATCATCCTGGGCCAGATCCGCGGATATCATTACACAGCGAACACTCAACTCACTTAGCGCGCGCTCGAGGTTCTTAAGTTCAGCTTCATCACGGCCAACGGCAGCAATGTTTGCCCCGGCTTGTGCAAAGCGCAAAGCCGTTGCCCGTCCAATTCCGGATGTGGCTCCAGTGATGAACAAATTCTTTTCTGCAAATTCTCGTTCCATAAGTTTTTCCACCAGTTGCTTTCCTCTAACTAAAACACGCTGTCTTTTGTTTTGCGGTCATCATATATTGACAGCCGAATAGTAAAAAGCCGACTATTGTGCTGTTTTAGTTATTTGGGCTTGTGCCCGTACCGCCTCGCGACAGTGATCGCCAATTAATTGTGATTGCGGCTTAGGCTGATCTCCTGAGAGTAACGAATTTGAGTAACAACTCAGCGGACGATTTCTTTGCGAAAGCGCCGCGCTCCCAGGCGCACAGCGCGGCTGAAAACTCGCGCCGTCGCGCATCACGAACGCGGATGCCGTCGAGTGCCGGCTATCTTGCCGGCGCCTTTGTCGCCGCGCTTGCGTTGTTCTTTGGACTGTGGTGGATGCTGATAAGCGGTGGTGACGAAGCGCCCTGGATTCCTGCCGGACTCGCTGCCAGCGTTGTCCTGTTGGTAGCTTTGTCGGCGCGCGAGGTGGTAATGCGGCGCGCCTGGACCAAATATTTGTTGGAGCAGGGTGGAGATCCTTCCCTGCGTTCGAGCGGCGAACACAAGCGCTCTTCATCTACGAAGATGCGCACATCTTCAGTCTTAGCCGCCGGGTCGCGGGTTATTCAAAAACGGTCGGAAGAAGCCGATGCCGGATCCAGTGTCGACTCGCACTTCGATGTTTTTCAACTTTGTCAGGAATACCTGGCGACAACTGACGAAGCGCTTAAGTCGAACAATTTGCTGGCCGCCAAACGCGTAGCTATCAAGGCAGGCCAGGAGCGAGTGCGAGCGCTGCAAAGGCATCACTTGCTGACCTGGGCGAGGAACTCTTCGCGGTCGTTGACTTATGAGGCGCAACAACGTTCGCGTACGTCGGATAAAATTGAAGCGGCAAATCGCGCGTTACACTGTCTGCAATCGGCGCTGAAGTTTTATCCGGAAGAAACCGATCTTAATGAATCAAGCGTCGCCATCCGCGAGTTTATTGGTTCGGTAAAGGTTGCTCATTGGGTTGAGTTGGCAGAACGCTCAGCATTCAAGGGTCACTACCGCCGTGCTATTGAACGATACAAAGACGCGTTGTTTTATCTGAATCGGGAAACTCTCAAGGATGAAATTCGTATTCCCGGCTCCGAACGCATCGCGCGTGAGATTGAATCGTTGCAGTCGCGGCTTAAGGCCAGGAAGAACGGAAACAATGAGGGACCGACCAGTTAGAATTCTGTTAGGGGAGCTTTGCTTGAAATGATATCTCAGAAGTGTCCAAAGTGTCGGAGCTCGCGAATTCGGAAGGGATACAAGTCTACCCCCTTGATCCTACGTCTGGTTGGCATTCATTATCTTTTGTGCAATCATTGCAACTTGCTTTTCACAGGGTTCGCCGTCCCGGGAACTGTTAACCGGCAAGGCAAGAGACACCGGAAAAAGGCGAGCCCCGCGCAAAAGCAGACGAATGTCCCCGAGTTTTCGCCGGCCGACGATTGCTAGCAAGTTTAAGGCATCGTTCACGGCTTGAGTAACATCTAGTCCCTCGCAAAGCTGTCAGCAATTTTGAGGTTTTTATGAAAAGAAGTTTCGTACTAGTCGCCATCGCACTCAGTCTCACGTTTCCTGGTTTGGTCCGAACGCAGGAGCCGCAGAGTGCCCCCAGTAACGTGTCGCCACCGTCGACGACACCAGAACAATCTGGCGTGGACAATCAGGGAATTCGAAACTACCTTCTTGGTCCGGGCGATAGGCTTGACGTGAGAGTTTTTGGACAGTCAGATCTCAACGCGATAGTCGAGGTCGATAGCGATGGGAACATTAGCTCGTTGCCTTTTTTAGAGTCCCCCATTCCTGCGAAGTGTCGAACCGACAAACAAGTTCAAAAGGACATTGCGAAGGCGTACGCAAAGTACCTCAAGAATCCGCAGGTTAGCGTTCAAATCGCCGAGAGAAAGAGCCGTCAGCCTGCGACTATCTTTGGTGCTGTTAGACAACCAACCCGCGTTCAAATGCAGCGCAAGATCAGACTAAACGAGCTGGTGGTTGTTTCTGGCGGATTCACGGAACGGGCCTCAGGCACGATCCAAATTCTCCACACGGAGCCGCTGATGTGTCCTCAACCTGGTGAAGAGTCCGAGGCTGCTCCGATTGACGGCACCAAAATTCCTTTTCAGATAGTAAAACTTTCCGAGTTGAAGACCGGCAAAACGGAAGCCAATCCAATCATCCGACCAGGCGATTACGTCATGGTGACGGAAGCGGAACCTGTTTACATAACTGGCAGCGTATTTTCCCCGCAGGGAATATTCCTTCGCGACCAGCTCACGCTTAGTCGCGCTCTGGCTATGGTTGGTGGAGCGCGAAAAGAAGCGAAGCTCAGTGATGTGCGAATCTACAGGCAAAAACCTGGCGCGACCGATCAGGAAATTATTCGCGTGGACTACGGCGCCATCAAGAAGAATCAGAAGCCTGACTTTTTTCTACAGGCGTTCGACGTAGTCGAAGTGCCCGAGGCGGGAATCTTTTCGCCAAGTAGAATAGGACAAACGTTGATCGGGGCGGCATCGGGCAGCCTGGGAAACATATTCACTAGTGGTGGCACTTCGATAGCGAACCGGGTTATTTATTAGTCACCGACAAATCGATTAGTCCGAAGCTGAAGAAAATGACTGAGCCGGCGGTGAGCGTACAGATTGCCAGGACTAGCTCAATTGTTTAGGAGTATGGAATGAAGCGCAGAAACGCAGCTGGCGATCGCCGCCGGCGAAAAACCTTTACAGTCCTTTGGACTGCTGTCCTGGCTATTGGCGTAATTACTCTAATGTATTACGAGATGTCCGCCGTACTCTACATTCTTGCGACTCTCGGCGTGACAGCTTTACTCGTTATCGTCGCAGTTTCTGACTTACATTATGCGGAAAGATTCGCACCTGCGTCTGCGCGAATTGACGATTCTGCGGCGCTTGGCAGCGGCATAACGCCACCCCTCGGCAAGTCAAAATAGTACTCAACCCTTGATACGCCCGGTCGATTTTATCCCGCATTATTTTCCTGTTTTTTGACTTCAACATGCGGTTGAAACTTTAATCGGACTGTTGCATAATCCGGCTGCGTTCACCTCCCCGGTGGACGAAGTGGTCGCGTGGGGTGAGGACACGTGGCCTTAGGGTGGGGACTGTGGGAGGTCCCCGCCCGCTTTTTTTGCGCGCTGCTTTTATTGTCAATTGCTCCTGCTTTTAAATCCTGCTTGACGCCGAATCGAATCAGCGTAGAATTCCGCGAGTTTCAACCGGACAGTGAGAAGGTCGAGAGCACGCTACAGCGTCGTGCTTGACATCGGGATGCCCCTTTTCGATCGAACAAGGCGAAATTTCAAGCTCTGGTTATATAAGGGCGGCAGACAGTCGGCTTCAAACGACGATCAGCCCGGCTCTCACAAACAACATCCCTGGTGGAAGGTGATGTGTTTGACGGGCGTCGATTACTTCTCGACTCTCGGTTATCAACCCGGTATCGCATTTCTTGCCGCCGGCGCGCTCTCACCGATCGCAACCTTGATCCTTGTGCTCCTCACTCTGCTCGGCGCCTTGCCCATCTACAGTAGGGTCGCTCAGGAAAGTCCGCATGGTGAAGGTTCCATCTCGATGCTCGAGCATCTGCTGTCGCGCTGGAAGGGCAAACTGTTCGTCCTGGTCCTGCTTGGGTTCGTTGCTACAGATTTCATAATTACGATTACACTCTCCGCCGCGGACGCGACTGCTCACATCATCGAGAATCCATTTACACCCAACCTAATAAAACATCAGCTCGGCGTTACGCTGGTCCTGGTTGCGTTGTTAGGCGCTATTTTTCTCCGAGGCTTTAAGGAGGCGATTGGCATAGCAGTAATTCTCGTTGGTGTATATCTCCTCCTCAATGTCATCGTCGTGGGTTTTGGGTTAGGCCAAATATTGACGCATCCCCACTATTTTCCTGAATGGAAACAGGCTTTGGTTCACCACCCCGCCGTGCACGGCAACGTTTGGCTGGTTGTAGGCATTTCGCTGATTCTTTTTCCCAAACTTGCGCTCGGACTATCTGGTTTTGAGACTGGCGTGGCCGTAATGCCATTGGTCAAGGGTGATGAAGATCTGACGGAAGCTGACTGGGAAGACATTCACAACACTCGGACTGGGCGTCCCCCGCAACCACGCACGCACGAATTGCTTGAAGGGCGAATCAAAAATACCCGCAAGCTATTACGCACCGCAGCATTGATTATGAGCGTGTTTCTCATTACGAGCAGTCTCGTGACTACGATGCTGATCCCTTCCGACAAGTTTCAATTCGGCGGCGAGGCTAACGGACGCGCGCTTGCATACCTCGCTCACCTTTTCTTCGGCGACATATTCGGCACTGCCTATGACCTGAGCACGATCTCGATTCTTTGGTTTGCCGGCGCATCAGCAATGGCGGGCCTGCTAAATATCGTCCCGCGTTATTTGCCTCGATACGGTATGGCCCCGCAGTGGGCGCAAGCTACGCGCCCGCTCGCACTCGTCTTCACGCTGATTGCCTTCGCGGTAACGCTGATCTTCAACGCCGATGTTGACGCGCAGGGCGGCGCTTACGCGACCGGCGTGTTGGTATTGATGACTTCGGCGGCGATCGCCGTGACGTTGGCGATGCGCAAGCGAGGTCAAAACTGGATTCCTTTTCTTATCATCGCGATCGTGTTTGCTTACACGACGATTCAAAACATTCACGAGCGGCCGGAAGGAATCAAGATTGCATCATTCTTCATCCTGTCCATTGTTGGGGCATCGCTTGTCTCGCGCGTCTGGCGCACAACTGAACTGCGGGTGGAACGCGTTGAATTGGATGATTTGGCACGTGAGTTCGTTCGCAGAGCAGCAGCCGGCACCGTCCGCATTATCGCCAACCGTCGCGATACTGGAGATGCGATGGAATATGAAGTCAAAGAAAGGGAGAAACGCACTGACAATCATATCCCCGCCAATGAGCCGATTCTTTTTTTCGAAGTAACACCGGGCGATGCCTCGGAATTCTCCGGTGTTTTGCAAATTCATGGAGAAAAAGTTGACGGCTATCGTGTTTTGCGCGCGGTGTCGCCGGCCGTGCCGAATGCGATTGCCGCCTTTTTGCTTTTCCTGCGCGATGAAACTGGCAAGTTGCCGCACGTCTATTTCGGGTGGAGCGAAGGCAATCCCCTGTCTTATTTAATGAAGTACATTGCCTTTGGCGAGGGCGACACGGCTCCGGTGACTCATGAAGTTTTGCGGCAGGCAGAAAAAAATCCTGAACGACGGCCTATTGTTCACGTCGGCGGTTAGGTTTTTACAGACACGCGCAGCTTAATTGTTTGATTCGAAGTACAGCGGGGAGTAAGATCCTCGCGTTGACAATTCGATGTCTGCCGAAGTTGCCTGGGAATTATCGGGTGACGCGGGGGAACCACTACTTCGCAACAGCGAAGCACGGGGCGAATCTTCAAGGCTTAATACAATCAGCTTTGAAGTAGAACACTTCCAGTTCGAGCCCGACAGCTAACCTCGTAGGCTTTCCGGGAGGGCAGTCCCGCGATCTTTTCAAAAGACGCGGAGCGAATGCTCCGCGTCTTTTTCGTTTTTTGCGCGTTGGAAAGTAAGACAGACATTCCTGTGTGTCTGGTCGGTAGCGAAGCAAAGGACAGGCAGGAATGCCTGTCCTACCGGAGATTTCTGAATGTACAAATCGCTGAAACGCTTTTTCGTTGGTAGCCCGATGAGGACAGAGGAGGCGATACATGAACGCTTAAATAAGAAAACGGCGCTCGCGGTTTTTTCTTCCGACGCGCTTTCGTCCGTTGCCTATTCGACAGAAGCGATTCTGTTGGTTTTGCTGGCAGCAGGTACGGTGGCGATAGCTTATCTTCCCTTTATCGCGATAGGCATAACTGCACTACTTGGGATTCTGGTTTTATCTTATCGCCAAACGATTCACGCTTATCCTTCGGGGGGCGGGGCCTACATTGTTGCCAAGGATAATCTTGGCACCCAGACCGGCCTGGTTGCCGCGGCCTCGCTGTTGGTGGACTACATTCTTACCGTCGCCGTTTCGGTGTCGGCAGGCGTAGCCGCAATCACATCCGCCGCCCAAGGCACGCGCTTCGCTTTTCTTCACGAACATCGAGTGTTGCTGTGCCTTTTCTTCGTTGCCTTCATTGCAGTGATAAATCTCCGCGGAGTCAGGGAATCAGGGGCTTTCTTCGCCGGACCCACTTATCTGTTCATCATCTCGATGCTGGCGCTGATAGTCGTCGGCTTTATTCGCTATTGGACTACACACCAGGTCATGGCCACACCAACGCAAGTCTATTTCGACGCCTCAGTCGGAACAGTCGCCAGCCATGCATTAACCGGTGGAGCATTGCTCTGGCTCTTAATGAGGGCATTTGCTGCGGGATGTACCGCACTAACAGGAGTGGAAGCCATCTCGAATGGTATTCCCGCTTTCAAACAACCGGAATCCCGGAACGCCGCCACTACTTTGACTGTTATGGCTCTGATAATGGCAGTGCTAATCCTTGGATCAGGATTCCTCGCCTACAAACTCAACGCCCATCCTATTGGGCCAGAAGAGACTTTGGTTTCGGCGATGGCGCGCCACATTTTCGGCGGAGGAATTCCTTACTATGTTTTGCAAGCGGCCACTGCTGCCATCCTCGTACTGGCGGCTAACACGTCCTTCGCCGACTTTCCTCGGCTGGCCAGTTTGCTGGCTGCGGACAGGTTTCTTCCGCGGCAGCTCGCCAGTCGCGGTGACCGGCTTGTTTTCTCTAACGGGGTTTTGCTGCTCGCTTTATTCGCCTCAGTTCTGATCATGATCTTCAAAGGGAATGAGCAAGCAATGCTACCGCTCTATGCGTTGGGGGTTTTTATCTCGTTCACGCTCTCCCAGGCAGGAATGGTGGTCCATTGGAAACGCTTGCGCCAGGTGGACGAAGCCAAGCGACGCATCAAGGAAGAAGAAGAGATACATCGTACCGAAACAGGAGATGCAGATGCTGCCAGCCACGAAGCAGAACGACTGCAGGCCATCGAGCGCGACGCGGGAGGAAACTGGCTCCTCTCAATGGTGATTAATTCGATTGGCGCTGTCGTTAGTTTTGTGGTGTTTGGCGTCATTACGGTTACAAAATTTACGCATGGCGCCTGGGCGGTAGTTCTGCTAATCCCACTGATCGTTTGGATGTTTCGATCAATAAGGGAGCATTACCTGGAAATTGCCAGGCAGTTATCCACCGAGGGCGTCGTCCCGGAAACTTCCATCACCAAGCATCAGGTCCTCGTGCCCATCTCGGGAATTCATCGCGGCGTGATCTTCGCGCTTGAGTACGCGAAATCTATAGCCCCCGGTCACGTGACTGCTGTTTATGTAGATTTCAATGAGGAGGCGACGCAAAAGCTCAGAGAGAAGTGGCCGGTCTGGGGTAAAGGAGTGGAGCTTGTAATCCTGCAATCGCCCTATCGCTCGCTAACCCGCCCGTTGCTGCGTCACGTTGAGCGCCTTTCAAGACAGAGCGATAAGCAAATGATAACCGTGCTTTTGCCTGAGTTTGTACCGGCAAAATGGTGGCATCAACTACTGCACAATCAAAGCTCGTTGCTGCTAAAAGGCTCACTGCTCTTTAAAAAGGGTGTGATAGTAACCAGCGTGCCTTATCATTTGGAAAAATAGTTTGCGAGCGTTTCGTGAACGCGAAACGAGATAACGAATGGGGTCGCCGTGAAGGTGTTTGCGCGAGTGGAATTTTGGCTTGCTTACTAACTGCTGGCGGCATCGGCCTCACCGGCTCGTCCGGCGAGAAAGCATGAGCGGCAATAAACCGGCCGGCCTTGAGAGGGATAAAAAGGAACAGTTGTCTGTTGCCCGCATTGAGCGCACTGCACTGAGACTTCAATACGTTGTCGCACGCCCGAGGATTGCGCGGCCGTGATGGCGGCCAGTCTTTCATTTTTAGCTTGCTTGCACGGCTTACAACGCTTCGGTTCGTTCTTTAATCCTTTGTCATGGAAAAAAGCTTGCTCGCCCGAAGTCCAAATGAAACTCTCGCCGCAATCTACGCATTTAATTGTGCGATCGGGATGCTCGGGTTCCGAGTTGGTTTTCAAATCACCAACATGATCTTGTTCGAACATGGTTCGCTCTCCCTGGGTCGTTCTATCCCACGACTGTTGGCGGGGCCACTGGAAGCGGTTTTTCCGTCATCTTGAAGGAGCCGCTGTTCTTTCCTGGCGAGCATCGGGGTGAGCGTCGGCTACCTCGAACAGGCGAGCAGTGGGAAAAAAGTATAACTATGGCGAAAATGTGTCAAGATAAAAAGCTAACGCGCGGTGAAAGTGAAATCGGTCTCATGACTCGCGAGGCGACGAAGAAGCAATGAAAGTTTTGGTTATAGGTTCCGGTGGCCGCGAACATGCGCTAATTTGGGCGTTAAAACAGACTTCTGCTGTTCCGCTCAAACTTTATTGCGCCCCTGGCAATGCGGGAATTGCGCAATTGGCGGAATGCTCCGACATTTCGGTCAACAACCATTCGGCGCTGATGGATTTTGCGCGTGCCGAGGCGATCGACCTGACGATTGTTGGTCCGGAAGTGCCACTGGCTAACGGAATTGTTGACGAATTTGAAAACGACGGCTTGAAGATTGTCGGACCTTCGCGAGCGGCAGCGCGTCTGGAATCAAGCAAAGCGTTTGCAAAAGATTTCATGCGACGTCATGCGATACCGACGGCTGATTATGTGATTGCGAATTCAGGTGACGAAGCTTTGCAGGCGGTTCGAAGCGGCAGGTTTGGCGGTGCGCTTACGCCCATCGTTGTTAAAGCAGACGGGCTCGCTGCCGGCAAAGGAGTTATCGTCGCGCCGTCGCGCGCTGAAGCTGAACGCGCTACCGCTGAACTGTTGAGCGGAAGTCTGATAACACAAGAAGCAGCTAGCCACATTGTTATCGAAGCAGCGCTCGAGGGAAGAGAAGTTTCAATTCTCCTTTTCGCCGATGGCAGCGATTATGCGCTTATGCCAGCGGCCCGCGATCATAAACGCATCAGAGAAAATGATACGGGTCCAAACACCGGGGGCATGGGCGCGATAACCGACACATCCGTCCTCGATGCTGAAACACGCGCGCAAATCGTGCGCGAAATTGTCGAGCCAACTCTCGACGGCGCAATGAAAGAAGGCTTTCCGTTTCGCGGCGTGTTGTTTATCGGCTTGATGCTGACTGCTGACGGGCCAAAAGTGCTCGAGTACAACGTGCGATTTGGTGATCCGGAAACCCAGGCAATTTTGATCAGACTTGAATCAGATCTGTTCGAGATCTTTCAGGCGCTCGGGGAGGGTCGCCTGCGAGACATTAATCTTCGTTGGCACGAAGGGTCATCTGCTTGTGTGGTGCTGGCGAGCGGCGGCTATCCCGGTCCGTACGAGACAGGGGCGCGCATCGAAGGGTTGGATCGCGTTATTGTTGGCCCAGGCCTGCAAGTCTTCCACGCTGGAACGTCATGGTCTGAAACGGGTGAGTTGGTGACGGCCGGTGGCCGCGTATTTGGTGTTACCGTCTGGCAAGCGACTCTGGATGAGGCCCTGGCGCGATGTTACGAAGCCGTAGACCAGATTGACTGGCCAGGCAAACAATACCGGCGCGACATCGGGCGCGTCGAGCAAAAAGCAAGAAGTTCTGAGTCCAAGCTTTAGGTAGGTCAGTTTGGGTTGTTATAGCTACTTGTGAGCGGACGCTGGGGCCCGGGGAACGCGAAGCGATCTCATTAGCACCGTGGCTTCAGCCCGGTGGTCAAATTCCAAAAATGATTTCTGAACCGTTTCCAACGGTTTTTCCTGCTTCTCTGCCAACAAAAACCGTTAGAAACGGTTCTTTGTTAATGCCGGTTTGTTTATCACCGGGCTAAAGCCGCGGTGCTAATGAGATCGCGACGCGTCCCGCACCGGCACTCTCGGATAAAGCGGCAAATCACAACGATCTTCTCGAAATCCCAAACTGACCACTACCAGGATTAGCGGTTCTGGAAGGGAATGCGGCTCAACTGCTATACTCCAACTTCAATTTGGGCTTGGTATTTTGAACCCTTCGCAATTATTCGTCGTACAAACATATGCGGACGGCCAGAAGTTAAGGCGGATGGGTTTCACACGCCACCGCACCGGGGTTTTCGCAACCACGATCTAACATCCAATCGCTAGAGGATCGGTGAAAAATGGGACTTCTTAGCAGAATAAAACGCTCTATGAAACGCAGGTGGTGGATATTGATTCGAAAATCAAAGCCTCGGTAAAACTGGGCCGCGACGATATTGCAACCGCCTACATCGGCCAGTTGGGCCAGGCGCAGATGGACCTGCAAAAGACGGGACAACAGCTTGAGCATGCGACGCTTGCCTCGGCCCAGGCGCTGAAAGCACGCGACAATTATGTATTGCAGATGCAGCGGCGCACCGCCGAGGCGATGCAATTGATCAATCAATCGAAGCAGGCGAAGCTTCAGGAGCAATTGGCCGCCATCATGGAATCGTTCCAGATTGGTGACGATGCCTCGACCTTCAATGAAATGCGCGACAAGATCGATCGTCGCGCTGCTGCTGCTGAGGCAAAGTTACAGCTCGGTTCAGCATCTGTAGACAATCAGATGCAGGACATCGAGCGCGAAGCAATGGACATGCAATTACAGGACAAACTGCTTGCTTACAAACGCGAAATGGGACTTTTGCCGGCGGCTTCCGGCGGCAGTGCACCCCAGGCGCTCCCCGCGGAAGGTGAAAGTGGCGCAAGCAGGAATTAGACTGGAACTCGGTAATGTTTTGCGTGAGATTGTTAGTGCGCTCGAAAATCGTTTTATTGGATAGTTCAAGGTTATGGCCGAGTTCCCGAAGTTCGATTACAAGTATTTGAAAGAGGCATTCAAGGAACCTCTAAATTTCTGGGGCTTGGCGAGCTTTGCGGCGGTTGCCGCTTACACTCAGGATGTAGCAATCCTTGCCGGCGCCCTGGTCGCAGAAACAGCCTACTTAGCAACCGTGCCAGCCAGTTCATTTTATCGTCGCCTGGTCGACCGCCGCGAAAAACAGCGCCTGCTCAAACAGCGCGACCAACAACGCGAGGCTTCCATCAAACTTTTCGATCCACGCGAGCGCGAGGCGGTTGAATACCTGCGCTGGATGAAGAACCAGATTTACTCAAACTACAAGAAATTCACCGGCACCAAACAGGTCCCTTCCAACATTCAAAGTCTGGATCAACGTTGGGAAGATTTTGTCGATTTGCTGGACGTCTACCGGCGCCGCAAGCACCACCTCCGTTCGATCAATCGCCAGGCAGTGCAGAACCAGCTTGTCCAGGCAGAACGCTCCGTGGCAGCTTCGCGCGACGATCGCGAGCGGCGTATTCAACAATCAAATGTCGAGATCCTTAAGAGAAGGGTGGCGGCGTTTCAGGACATCGAGCGCTCGGTGAAATTGGTTGAAGGGCAATTGCAGTCAATCGAAAACTTCTTTGGCCTGGTTAACGATCAGGTTGTCACCCTGCCCACGCCTGAACGCGTCTCAGCTCTTGACTTCGAACAGCTAAGCGACTCGATTGCCATGACCAAGCAGATGCTGGAAGAAACCTCAGATACTTTTGCTGCGCTTGACACTCACAATCGCACGATCGGCAACTACGAATTGCTGCTCAACAGCTCCTCCTCGAAATAGCAAAATACAGGACCGCGAGATTTTGCGGAACCGCGAGCGGTAGCGACCGGATGCTACGGCCAACTTGGCGGGAATCAATCAATTCCGCTTTTGCGGAACCGCGAGCGGTAGCGACTGGATGCATGGTCGCAACACAGGACCGCAAACGAAGCGACGGCTGCGCTGCTCATGCACAGAGTTGCGGAACCGCGAGCGGTAGCGACCGGATGCTACGGTCAAGATGCGAATCGGCAGGGAACTCCGGTTTTGCAGAACCGTGAGCAACGCTCGACGATGCTAAGCTCAACTATGCCCCGTTGCAAAATCATTTCAGCTGCGAGCCGATGAAAAATTCCTGGCAATGCGGAACCGCGAGCGGTAGCGACCGGATGCTGGCTTTCAACCAACCTCGTTTGTATAACTACTGATGAGGTCACTTCAGCACGAATGCAAACCTATGACGAATACTCCGACGAACGTATTCCTTTCGGCTACCTTATTACATTTCGAAGTTATGGCACCTGGCTACACGGAACGAGCCGGTCAGTTGACCGCTTTCATAATATTTATGGCACTCCAAAACTGCCGGCGGATAAAAAACGCAAACAGTACAACCGAAGTCTACTCAAGCAGCCTCCAGTTAAGCTAACTGCAGCCCAACGCGCTGCAATCCTCGCGGCAATCACAGAAACGTGTGAAATTCGTAAATGGGAATTGTGGGCTTCGAACATTCGTTCGAACCATGTTCATGCGGTCATTTCTGCCAACAGTAAACCGGAGCCAATACTGAGCGCGCTGAAAGCCAATGCAACACGGAAGATGAGAGAAGCCGGTTGTTGGAGTTCCGAGAGAAGTCCTTGGGTATTTCGCGGTAGCAAGAGGTATCTATGGACGGAAAAGGACCTGGACAATGCGATAGCCTATGTTTTGTACGAGCAAGGCGACCCTTTGCCATAACAATAAGAGCGTGGTTGTAGCTTTTGCAGAGTTGAGCTTAACATCCGGTCGCTACCGCTCGCGGTTCCGCATTACCGGCAATTCTTCTCGGCTTGCGGAGGTGCTTTCGTAATGCGTTTGGTTGAAAGCTAGCATCCGGTCGCTACCGCTCGCGGTTCCGCAACTGTGGCCATTTTTTATAATCGAAAATATTTTTTGTTTACTACACCCTTCTCCGCAAAATCCAGTCACGAAACTGTCCCATTTTCACCGCGCTGAGGGCCTCAAAACGACCGCTAATCAGTAGTTTAGAACTTAACGTAGAGCCTCAATAAATACACTATAATGCATTGAAAAAAAAGATGACCACTACATATTGACATCCGACTTTCAAAGGAGTATATTCCGCTGCGCTTGAGGGCGAGGCGGGTTGACTTGGAGCAGCGGCAGGCCCCTGAAACTGCTCTCCACCTGAATTTTTCGCTTCGAACAAAGCCAACCGAAGTATCCGCTACACACCACAAGATACGGTCGCGTCTACTATAATGTAGCTGTAGAACCGTCTTTGAAACTCCCGATAACGGCTCGTGTCCCCGGCACGAGAAAGGCAGATTAAGATGAGCGCAGCCATCGGCAAACAGACCCCCGCAGCAGACGTATCTTCAAAGAACAGCGCTGCTCCAGCCACACGTCGCAAAAGCCAGCCACTGGGGCTAAACGCCAAACGTGTGATTAGCAAGCGTTACTCGTTGAAGGATGCGAAAGGACGTGCGCTGGAGGAGTGGCCGGACATCGTTCGTCGTGTGGTGGGTCATGTTTCGGCTGCCGAAAAAGATGGTGAGAAGCGGGATCTATTTTTTAATAGCATGAGCGACGTGATGCTGGCGCGCGAGTTTGTTCCCAACACGCCTTGCCTCGTTAACGCCGGCAAAACCAACGGTCAACTGGCTGCGTGCTTTGTGCTTGATGTGCCTGACTCGATAACCGGCATCATGGATCACGCCAAGGCTGCGGCGACGATTCATCAAACCGGCGGCGGCACCGGCATGACCTATGAATTCCTGCGACCTTCTGGTGCGCTGGTTGGTTCAACCCGCGGTGTTGCTTCCGGTCCCGTTTCGTTCATGAACATTGTCAATCAGGTGACTGACGTAGTGAAGCAGGGCGGCGTGCGCCGCGGCGCCAACATGGGCATGATGCGGGTAACCCATCCGGACGTGCTGCGCTTTATTCATGCGAAGAACGATCAGCACTCGCTAACAAACTTCAACATCTCAGTCAACGTCACTGACAAGTTCCTGAAAGCAGTTGACGACAACGAATGGTTCCAGCTCGAGTTTGACGGCGAGCCGTGGACGGATTCCATTTACGATCCAGTCCGCGACGATGATTACGTTGTCTATCGTCGCGCGGACGGTTCGACAATGACTTTCTGTGACCGTCACGCTTTCCTGAGCGCGGACCTGTCTGAGTGCACTATTGAAGAAGCGCCGCGACCGGGCATGGTCTACGCGCCCGACATCTGGAACCGCATTGTAGCCAGCGCGCACAAATATGCCGAGCCGGGCATTGCTTTCATCGATGAAGTGAATCGTCACAATCACATGATGAAGTCGATGGGGCCGATTTATTCGTGCAACCCGTGCGGCGAGCAGTTTCTGCATTTCTCCAACTCGTGCAATCTCGGTTCTATTGACCTCGCCAAGTTTTACGATCCGGAAAAACGCGTTGATTGGGACCGTCTGCGCGAAGTGACGCATCTCTGCACGCGCTTTCTCGACAACGTCATCGACACCTGCGCTTGGCCGCTGCCGGAAATAAACGACGTCGTCACGCGCACTCGTCCGGTTGGTCTCGGCATCATGGGCTTCGCTGATCTTTGTGTGAACTTGAAAGTCACTTACGGCACGCCCGAGTCAATCGACTTGATGGAAGAGATGATGGACTTCATTCGGCGCGAGTCGTGGAATGCGAGCATCAAGTTGGGCGCAGAGAAGGGCGTGTTTCCGGAGTTTGAGCCAAACCGCGAAGCTTACGAAGATTTTCTTTACAACCAGATCGGCATCTCACGCGATGTGAAGCTGACGCCGCGCAACTATGAAGTGACCACGATTGCTCCGACCGGCACGATCTCGCTCGTGGCCGAGACCTCCTCGGGGATCGAACCAAACTTCTCCTGGGCCTATGTGCGCAAAGATACCTTGGGCACACGGACGTATGTTCATACACTGGCGGCGCAGAGTTTGGGTATCGATGTGGATCAAACCGAGCAGGAGTCGATCGACAAAGCGGCTGACTATGTTTGCGAACACGAAGGCGAGCTGCCGCCGCAATTTATTTCGGCAATGAACATCAGCGCCGAGCAACACGTGCATGTGTTGGCGGCGGCGCAACGCAACGTCGACAACAGCGTGTCGAAAACTTGCAACGGCGCAGTCAATGACACCGTCGAGTCTGTCGATAAACTTTATAGATTAGGACGCCAGCTTGGTTGCAAGGCGGTTAGTTACTATCGCGACGGCTCGCGCGACAATCAGGTGCTGACTTCGATGAAGGCCTCGGATGCGCCGGGCGCGCCGAATTTGACTGTGAGTAGCGAGTTGGCCTGCAATCCCGAAGCGATGGTTGAAGTGGTTGACGAGCCGCCGGCGAGTCATGCTGATGCCGCCATAATTGCGCCGATCGGCGCGGACGCTGAGGTCGCAGCGAGACAACAGATACAAGCGGACACGGCTGCTTCAAACCAGGTAGAAAGCAACGCGCCATCGGCGAGAGCTCAAACGCAGGCGCAAATCGAAGCCATTCGCATCGAGCGGCCGCGCGAGTTGAGCGGCGCTACCTGGCAGATTCCGTTTGATGGGCAGAACCTTTACGTCACCGTCAATCACGATGGCAAGATGATTCAGGAAGTGTTTGCCACTGGTCCAATCTCGGGTGGCGTGGGCTTGCTTGCTTCAAAGATGCTGCGCGGTGGTTTCGACGCCGCGGAAGTTGCTTACAGCTTGAACAAAGTGACCGGCACGCATGCAGTCTGGTTCAACGAGCGTTTGTTGACTTCGCCGGAACAGGCAGTTGCCGAATGCATCATGATCACCAACCGCCGCGTGCAGGATCTACCCGACTCGGCCCGCGCCCTCGGCAAGACTCAGCACTCATCGCCGACTCAGCACTCAGCACTCAGTACTCAGCACTCCGAAGGCGCCGCGAAGATCACGGGAGCAATTATGTCGACGATGATCGGCATCTGCCCCGAATGCCACGGCCAATTGGAACACGCCAGCGGCTGTGACTTCTGCCGCGATTGTGGCTATTCGAAGTGTAAGTGAGTTGGATCTTCGCGAGCACCCACTCTATCTCAGAAGTGGCTTGACAGTTCCGGCTTGGTTCATATAGATTTTCCGGCGTCGCACTCAGCGGAAGCGAGATGCAAGAAAAGTAGAGCATTGAAAGATCTCTACGTAAGGATTAGGTTCTTTCCTTCCACTTCTCTCAATATCTTCGCTTAGTCCGATAGTAACGGACCTTCAAGGATGAAGGATCCACGTCACTAATGCGCCGCTCGCTATCGCGACGGCACGAATTGTCCATCGCTTGTCGAGGACAGGAGACAGAAGAATATGAATATAGATACTCTAAAACATGCAACCGACTGGTTCCGCGTTCACTCCCTAAAAAAACTCGACGATCCGAGTGAGAAGATTGACCGACGAGAGTTGGTTGTTTCGCTCGACCAGTATCCCATTGACTTCGGTCTAGGGCCGAACCCTCGCAGACCGGACCCGAAATCTCGCGTCGCCAAAGAAATACGCCAATCTCTCGAAGAAGATGGTGAAGACTTCCACCTTCTCAATCGAGGAATTACAGTCCTGGCCAAAGGACTAGATTATGACAACAAAACAGAACGGGTTCGCTTGCGACTCCACGAATCCGAGGAAGAGGAAAGTCATTACGGAATTCTCGATGGCGGCAATACCAACGAAAAGATCAATGACTGGAGACGCGAACTGCCCGATGAAGGGGTGGTTGATGAGCTCAAGCGCCGTTTCGTTAACATGCAGGTACTTGTCCCGCGCTCTTCGTTGATGACTAGCGATGTCGAAGAATTGCTAAACGATATCAAGGAAGCCCGCAATAACAGCGTGCAGGTAAAGCAGAAATCGCTCGCCGACGCGAGGCATCACTTTGATCTTTTGAAGAATGTCCTCGCAGGTCAACCCTACTTCGGCGAAATTTCCTGGAGAGAGGGCGAAAAGGGTGCGATTGATGTCCTTCAAATAATCATGATGTTAATGATTTTCTATCCTCCGTTCGCGGAAGAAGCTCCCGATAAAGAGCCAAACGGCGCATACGGACGAAAAGAAAAGTGCCTGGACTCGTTTTTGGCGTTCTCTGAGAAGCGAGCCGAGGAATTGGAGCGCTGGATTGCCATCGTTCCAGACCTTCTCGAATTATTTGACGAGATGCAACTTACCTTTCCAACTTTCCTCGGCGGACGTTTTGGAAAGATTAACGAGGTTCGCATCTTTGACGAACGAATGTATGAGAAGGGGACCAAGAAGTACCGAAAGACTCCCAGCAAGACGCAGTACCTCTTCCGGGACATGAAATATGAGTATCCGACCGCTTGGCTATATCCGGTGTTCGCAGCGCTCAGGGTTCTGGTCGGTCCAAATGCTGAACGTACATCGGTTGTTTGGAAGCGAAATCCGGTCGAGTTTTGGAGAGATTACGGGCAGGAAATTTGTGCCCGCTATGACCCTCATCTCAGAGCAGCCGGGTACGCGCCGAAAAAAATGGCAACAAGTGCAATCACGTACGCCGCTATGAAGGCGGCTGTTAGTGATTTGTACAAGGATGCAGTTTTGGCTGCGGCTGGAATCTCAGCGTAGTGTGCCTACAGTTCGCCCGCCGAATTATTTCTTCGGCGGGCGGATTTTTCGACATTGGGTCGCGTCCCAGACCCTTTAGACCGCGAAACAGCGGAGCGCCGAACCGAGATTCTAGTAGAAGTTAACTGCAATAATTGGGAGGCAGACAAATGAGTGTGCCGAAAATCAAATTTAAGATGGACGAAATCGAGTGTGTTGACATACCAACGATGTATGCCATGTCCGATTCCGAGTACAGGGCGTTTCTGCGAAATGATAGCTTAATGTTCGTTGACCATCACGATGTACTGCGCTCTTACGTCGCGGACTATCCGCTGGCTACGACGCTCGAACAACTGGATATTTTGATCGAAGAATTGCACAAACTGCGTCAAAAGATGGTACCGCGTCATGATAGATCTCAGAATTAAATCAATGCAGCCCGAATCCCGGCACTTTGAACTCGAAGCGCCTGACGGTTTCGTTGTTCGCGTTCTTGATGCCCTTCCCGAACACATGCAAGTAGGCGAAAGCCTCAGTGTTGACGATGAGCTCTGGCAACAGTGGGTGGACTATTGGGCCGAGGGCCCTCCTGCCATTACGGTCGACTGGTTCGAGATGGCAGATGTAAAGAAACATGCGTTTAGGAATAAGGTTTGGATTCCGCTTTATGCGGACGAGAAAATTAAGGAGGCGGGCAGGAGCGGATATGTAGGATTCCGCGAAGAGTATTTCGGTGCGCGCACCCTAATCGTGCCGAACGACCAAAAGGAGGGCGCGCTGGGGTTGAGCTGGACGCACCTTACCGCTGGTTTTGGAGCTAAACCGTGGGTTGACGAAAACAAGACTTTTCACTCGGCATCGGAATTTTACTGGGACGATGTAACAGGTTCTTTACCTGCCTTACTTCAGTATACGGAAGTCGAGCAAAGTCGCGACCTGTACGTGAACCAAGATATTGTTCTGGGCCTCGGCTTGAAAAGAGTTGACGATCACTGGGTTCGTCCCGAAGAGGACTACCTTGAAGTACTTCGATTGCTTCGCGACAGCGATTCCCGACCCGTCCGGCTGGAAATAAAAGCAGAGTTTTTGAAGGACTATCTTTGCGCCGCGAAGTCGGGTTTGATTCTTCTTACCTATCGTTCGCGAAATGCTATTGACGAACCCTTCGAAGAATTTCAGCAGGAGCAAGAGGAGTTCAAGGGCGAATCAGTAAGTTATGAATGGAACGGCCACATCCGTGACCGGTTTGAAGGAGACTCATTACTCGATATCTTCGGGGAAGCAAGAGTTTTCCACGCCTGGAGAACAGACACGGATTACGAGGAAGATATTCCATCGTATGAATTTCCGGGAGCGACCGACGGTAGAAGTTACGACGTCAAGAGTTCGAGTCGTAAAATAAGCCAAGCCACAGGTGAAATCTGGAAGAAGGAATGGATCGACGGTGCTGATTCGAGTCCGCGCGTGCGCGGCGACGAATCGCCGTCTACTCTGGAATTCATCGTTGACAATGCGGGGAGCAAAAAAACGAGCGCCGCATTGGAGGGGTCTATTAGCTGGCTTTGGTTTCATCCAGAAGTTATTAATGCTCTGCTTAAGAAGCCCAACAGCGTACTGAACTGGTACTCAGAAGATACAGGCAACGTCGGCGGCGCGTGGAACCGATCTGTCCATTTCGGGGTTAACGCGATTGGTCTAATTAATGTCTTTGCCAAGGACATAGCTCTGCTTCGCGAGATAGATAAAAAGACTTGGGCTCACTATAACGTATCGCCGGACGGCAAAGTATCGCCAGAGTTGCTAATGTCGCAGATGCAAGCCGACCCGGCCGCAACCGAGGCTCCCGAGGCGACGTTCTTTCGACTCGTGGAAGAAATTCAGGAGGTCTCGCGTCGCAAATTTGGTCGTGAGCTAATAAAGCGCCACGCGTCGTCGGAGGACATCTCCAAAGAAATCCACCGCTTTCACGCGACAAGCCTCGAAGGGTTTTATTCTCTATGTAAGGAGATAACGCGGTTTCTCATTGAACGAATCGATATTGATCTCCTTAAGAAAATTAAGACTGAAACCGACTCGCTCGGATCGCTGAAAAGACTACAACACATTCTCACCGCCTTAGGTTTCGACGGCAGAAAACTAATGGGCGTATTTGTGGGTGTGTACGAATTACGGCTTGCTGATGCTCATCTACCGTCTAGCACGGATATTGAAGACGCAATGGCCCTCGTAGGAGTTGATTACGATGTGGAAGAGCTTGGCGCAGGTAAGCTACTACTTCAGAATCTCAATAACGCCCTCGCGGATCTGAAGAACGCGCTTGAGACTGGCGACGTCACGAAACCGGCGTAGAAGATTACAATCAGACGAAGCCTTTCGCAGCGCTTCTGCCTCATTGTTTCAGAGACCCATTACCCCGACGGGTCGCGATTGTGCAATCCGATTCAGTAAGGTCGTTCGTAATTACATCGACCGAGCTCTAAAATGGACTATCGAAGTCAAATTATGAACAAACGTTATTTTCTTGCATCGGTGGGTGCGGTTGCGGCGTTTGCTGCGTTGTCGAAATTTACCGGCTTACCGGGAGCTCTGCAGCCCGCGGACCAATTGCGGAACCCCGACAAGTCGGGGTAGCGACCGGATGCTACACGCAACGTTGAGTTTCTGAGTCTCGGAATTATTGCCTGGCTCTCAATTCTTTGGAGTGCGTCACCTCGACTGCGGTTGCGAAAGCGGCGTCAAGCCGCCGCAGTCCAAAAAGTTGAATGTCGCCATCCGCTTGAGTGCCCAGATCCGGTCGCTACCCCGACTTGTCGGGGTTCCGCAATCGAATGCAAACCGAGTTTACGCCGGGCTAAGTTAGCGAACGCCTTCGGCGTTCAGCCCACCCGCTTACGCCGTTGGTTCTGGCATGCCCTAACGGCCGCGGCTACCGCCCTACTCATGTTCACGAAAATGTAATAGTGTCGCAAAGTGATCGTAGTAGTCTATCCACTTTCCGGCATGAGCCTCGCAACACACTAAGGCGTGCAAACTTGTAAGATCTTACTGGTTCAGGAGGTGGATTATGAACACAAGTTTATCGCGCAAGATCATCGGACTCATCCTGGCAGCTTTGCTGCTAACAAGCATTCTGTTACTGGCGGGTACAACAGCGGCAGCGCAGCGCCGTTATCAGCATCAGGGGAGCGTGGTCATTGTGCGACCAATTCGCACGTTTGATCCTTTCTGGGATCCTTACGGAAGATTTGATCGGTACAATTACTACCGCCAATACGTCTTCAGGAATAGTGAGAAGGCGTACACCCGTGGATACAAGGATGGATTAAAGACCGGGGAGAGCGATAGACGCAAGGCAAAGACTTATGATCCGCAACGCTCGCATTACTATTACGAAGCAGGCTTTGGCAACTTCGCGGAGGCGTACCGTGGAGGCTTTGCCAGGGGCTATCGGGCTGGTTTTAGAGAGCAAGCAATTGGTTGATGATACTAAGCGGGTCGTAGATTCAGGAAAACGCCGCGATGGCAACGTCGCGGCATTTTGGTTGTGAGGGTCCAGAAAAACTCTGCTCGCGGATGAATGATTACCGTGATTTTGCAATCCGATACAAGGGGCGGTAACGTATTTACATCGAGAGTCATTATCGGAGAGGCCGGAGTTTTATTTATGAACAGACGCTATTTTCTTTTAACGTTAAGCGCGGTGGGGGCGTTTGCGGCGTTGTCCAAATTTACCGGCTGGGCGGGAGCTGTGCTGCCTGTGGACCATCATCTCGCGACCGAAAATGCTAATGACCGAACTGCCAAAGCCAGAGGAATCAAAAAAAGTGATTAAGACAGATGCAGAGTGGAAACAGATTCTTACTCCTGACCAGTACAGCGTGACGCGGGAGAAGGGAACAGAAAGACCTTTCTCAAGTCCGCTCAATGACGTTCATGACCAGGGCATCTTCGAATGCGTAGCGTGTGAGTTGCCGGTGTTTAGTTCGCAGGCGAAGTTTGATTCAGGCACTGGCTGGCCGAGTTTCTACGAGCCGATTGACAAAGAGAGCCTGCGCGAAGTGGTTGATAAGAGTCTGTGGGGAACGCGCACCGAAGTTTTGTGCGCGCGCTGTGACTCGCATCTCGGGCATGTCTTCGATGATGGACCACCACCCACTGGCCTGCGCTATTGCATGAACGGCGTGGCGCTCAAATTCGTAAATCGTAAATCGTGAATCGTAAATAGTTGAAAGGCGGGTCTCACGAGAGCGGCTATGCCGTCTGATGTGCGGAAGGGCTGTGCCCTTCCGTCAGGTTCTCAAAAAATGGGGCTGCGCCCTCAACTAGGGCGTAGCCCAAATTCATTTTAGAATTTATCGGAAGGCCATAGGCCTTCCGCACATCAGGCGGCAGAGCCGTGGGAGGCAACCGCAAGACATAGCCGGTAGGAGCCGGATGTTTATAGAACGGACAAGATTCTTACCAACTGACGCAGGCTATAAACATTTCGTTCCTACGGAACGAAGAGCGGGGGCAAGCCCACCTTCCTAACCTGCGAATTAACCGGTCTTGAATGCTGAATTTGAGCGATTCCGACTATGACCGATCCGATAACTCTACCGGCTCTGCCGCCTCCTTAGATGTGCGGAAGGGCTTTGCCCTTCCGTCCGGCTTCTCAATGATTGGGGCTGCGCCCTCAACTGGGGCGTAGCCCCAAATTCATTTTTAGAAGTTACCGGAAGGCCACAGGCCTTCCGCACATCGGACGGCAGAGCCGTGGCAAACCAATACAGAACAGCGAGCGATAGCGACCGGATGCTACACGCAACGTTGAGTGCAGCATTCAATCCTTTGGAGTGCGCGGGCGCGACAGAAGCTTTGAAAGCGGCGTCAAGCCGCAGTCCAGAAGAGTTGAGTGCCGGCATCCGGTCGCTACCCCGACGCGTCGGGGTTCTGCACAAATCTCTACCCGATAAATGTAGGTTTGTGGCGTCACTCAGACATATAATCAGCCAGTAAATCGTTTCGGAGCTTTTGTCCTGGCAGCTTCGCTTTCGGCCGCCGTCATCGTCGCATCTTTATCAACCGTTGAGGCGCAGGACCGGCACGGCGGCGGCGGGGGCCGCGGAGGTGGCAGCAGCAGCTCGAGTGGCTCAAGTAGTAGCGGCAGCAGCTCCAGCGGTAGCGGCGGCGGGCGCCACGGCGGCCACAATAGAGGCAGCAGCAGCTCGACTAGCTCAAGCAGCTCAAGCAGCTCAGGTAGCTCAAGCAGTTCAGGCAGCGGCAGTAGCTGGCGCCGCCATGATAGCAATCGCGGCGAGCATCACAATCGAGATCGCGGTTCCGACAGCAGCGGTAACAACTCCTCAAACAGCAGTTCCTCAAGCAGCAGCGGCAGCAGCAGCTCCACGAGCGGGTGGCGTCATCATGATCGCGATAGAGATCGTGATCGCGACCGTGACGGCGATCATGACCGCGATCGTCATCGCCACCGTGGGCACGACCATGACCGCGACAACAACAGCTTCCTTAACCGCGATCGTGATCGTGATCGCGATCGAGACCGCGAGCGATATCGCAGCCGCGTTTACCAGTCCTCGAATTATGGCAACTACGGATATAGCTCCAACGCCTATGAGCGCGCTTACCAGGATGGCTTGTACACGGGCGCCAGCGATGCGCGTCGCGGACAAAGTTACGATCCGGAGCGCTCACACTTTTACAGGCGTGGAGACAACGGCTTTCTCTCCATCTTTAGTTTCCGTGACACGTACAAGCTGGCTTACCGGGATGGCTTTTTGCGCGGCTATGAAGAAGGCTACAACCACTATCAGAATTACTTCAGCGACGGGCGCTTTCATCGTTAGCAGTTAAAAGCCGTGAATCGTAAATCGTGAATCGTAAATAGTTGAAGTCTTCGGTGATCGTCGTCGAGGAATGTACAGATTAAGGGCTAACGAACAAATGCAGAGCGCAGCGGCGAGCCGTTGCCAGATTTCGCGTGGAACAAGTCAGTGCTGGTTGTCGTAGTTTGATAGGTCAAAGGCGACGAGTGACAAGCAAAGCTTGAATAAACGACTGACATCTGACTTCTGACCTCTGACTTCTAACGCCAATGTTCTGTCCCCAATGCAGTACTGAATCTTCCGGCCAACCCTATTGCCGATCCTGCGGCGCCAATCTAAAAGTGATTGGCAAAGCCGTCACGCTCAGCGAGGCAATTGGCCGCAGCGATCGCGGTCCGCTGCCGAAGATCAAAGAGATGATGAAGAACTTTAAGGCCGAGCAGGTGACCGAAGAGGTTTCGCACGCGCTTGAACAAATGAACACGGAAATTGTCCGCAGCACCGGCAAGATTAAGCAACGCGGACCGAAGTTTCCGCTAAGAAGACAGAAGACGCCAGCGGAACGACGCGAGAACCTGCTGGTGAAGGGAACTATTTCGATCTTCTCTGGCGCCGGGCTGACCCTTTTCCTTTATTTTCTAACGCACGCGATCAATCTACACTTGCCGGCCGATGTGATTGCGAACATTCCTTTCGAAGTTGATCCCGTCGTGCGCGTGCTTTGGTTGGTGGGTCTGATTCCAGCGTTTGCGGGTGTGGGCCGGCTGCTTGCGGCGATGTCGATCAAGGTTAACAAGCAGGACCGCATCGCTGACAAACTCTCGGAATCAGTTGGCACGCCGGTGTTGAAGGCTGACACCGCGCGTGATCTTTATGCGCCTCCCAGCGTCACCGAGCGCACCACGAACCTGCTTAGTAAATCGTGAATCGTAAATTGTAAATAGAAAAGATTGGCCTCGGAGAAACGTGGAATTCGCGAGCACGCCTCGGCAGATACGCGCGGACCTCAGGGTTCAAAAGGATGTTCGGGGACCCCGTTGATCCCAGGGTAGCGCGCAACGCGCAACCCTGGGCTAAGCTATTTAACGCCTGCGGCGTTGAGCGGCGGCGGCACAGCCGCGGCAAGGAATGTACGACAATAGCTATTTCCCATCCAAAATATATCCTGCATTTGACATATAGCGAACATTAGCATAGGGTAAGTGCGAACCGAGTCCAGCTTACTCCCTTCTCAGCACCGCTCTGGATCTTCCAGATCAACTGATAATCCACAGCTCACTTTCCAAGTAGTTTCAGGACGTCCCACGTTCATTATTCCAGCACACAGCAGACAGCAAACAGCAAACGGCCCGATAAGGAAAATAATTAGATTATGAAAACGAATATCACACCATTACATGACCGCGTGATTGTGAAGCGCATTGACGAAGGCGAACAGGTTCGCGGCGGCATCATTATCCCCGACAGCGCGAAGGAAAAACCGCAGGAGGGCGAAGTAATCGCGGCCGGCGAGGGAAAATACAAGGAAGACGGAACGCGCCAACCGCTGGATGTTAAGAAAGGCGACCGCGTCCTGTTTGGCAAGTACAGCAGCTCAGAAATCAAGATCGATGGCGAAGAGCTATTGATCATGCGTGAGGACGAGATTCTCGGAATCATCACGCGCGCTGGTGCGGCTGCCGGCAGGAAAAAGAGCAAGTAGGAGCAGTGAATGGTTAACAGTGAAAAGTGAAAAGTCAGACCGGTAGGGTGCTGAGGAGACTAAGTGGCGGATTGACCGCACAAGAGAGGCCCCAGCTTCTGAACTTTTCACTCTTCACCTTTCACTAGGGTCTTAACTGCATTTCGATTGGAGAAAAGATAAAAAATTATGGCAAAGCAAATAACACATGGCGAAGAGTCACGTGCGGCAATTCTGCGTGGTGTCAATCAACTTGCTGACGCGGTGAAAATTACGCTCGGTCCGAAAGGACGCAACGTCGTTCTCGGTAAATCGTATGGCAGCCCGACGATCACCAAAGACGGCGTGACCGTAGCGAAAGAGATTGATCTTAAAGATGCGACGGAGAACATGGGCGCGCAGATGGTGCGCGAAGTGGCCTCCAGGACCAGCGACGTTGCCGGCGACGGTACCACTACTGCAACCGTACTGGCGCAGGCAATTTATCGCGAGGGCGTTAAGACCGTCGCCGCCGGCGCAAACCCGATGGCCCTGAAGCGTGGCATCGATAAAGCAGTTGAGCGCGCCACGGCAGCGATCAAGAAGCTGTCGAAGCCAGTCGCGGGCGACATGATTGCGCAAGTCGGAACGATCTCTGCCAATGGCGACGCAACGATCGGCGCGTTGATTGCCAAAGCGATGGAGAAGGTTGGCAAAGACGGCGTGATTACGGTTGAAGATGCCAAGACGATGGAGACGGACCTGGAGTTTGTCGAAGGGATGCAGTTTGATCGTGGTTACCTGTCGCCTTACTTCATCACCGATCCGACCAAGATGGAGGCAGTGCTCGAGAATCCGGTCGTGCTGTTAAGCGAAAAGAAGATTTCTTCGATGCGAGACTTGTTGCCAATTCTTGAGCAGGTCGCCAAGTTGGGCAAACCGATTCTAATAATCGCGGAAGACGTTGACGGCGAAGCGCTCGCCACATTGGTGGTAAACAAACTGCGCGGCACGATCAACGTAGCCGCAGTTAAAGCGCCGGGCTTTGGTGATCGACGCAAGGAGTTGCTGCAGGACATTGCGATTATGACCGGCGGCAAAGTTATCAGTGAAGACCTGGGCATCAAACTCGAAAACGTCAAGGTTGAAGACCTGGGACGCGCCAAGAAGGTGACGATCGATAAAGACAACACAATCATCATCGACGGCGGCGGCAACACGGACGACTTAAAAGGTCGCGTGAAAACGCTGAAGGCCCAAATCGAAGACACCTCGTCAGACTATGACCGCGAGAAATTGCAGGAGCGTCTCGCGAAACTCGTCGGCGGAGTGGCAGTTATTCGCGTTGGTGCCGCCACCGAAACTGAACTCAAAGAGAAGAAGGCACGCGTTGAAGACGCGATGCACGCGACTCGAGCGGCTGTTGAAGAAGGCATCGTGGCGGGCGGAGGCGTGGCCTTGATTCGAGCCGCACGGGCGTTGGACAAGTTCAAAGTATTCGAAATAGACGAAGACGGCGAGACGACCGGCGACCAAGACGAGCAGATTGGTGTCAACATCATCAGGCGCGCGCTTGAAGAGCCGCTGCGGCAAATTGTGCAGAACGCCGGCCAGGAAGGCGCGGTGATTGTCGAGAAAGTTCGCGTTAACAAAGACCCGAACTTCGGCTACAACGCGGAAACTGAAACTTTTGAGGACCTGGTGGCCGCCGGTATTATCGATCCGGCGAAAGTCACGCGTTGCGCGTTGCAGAACGCGGCATCAATCGCGGGCCTGATGCTGACCACTGAAGCCCTCATTTCTGAGTTACCGGAAGATGACAAGCCACGGACAATGTCCGGCGGCATGGATATGTAATCCCCCAAACTTCCTTTAGCGCATGGGGAAGTATTAAGAGCCTCCGGTGGAATATTTCGCCGGGGGCTTTTCTTGCAGAAGCACGAGCGGTAGCGACCGGATGCCGGCATTCAAGCGGATGGGGGCATTCAACTTATTTGGAGTGCAGCGGCTTGCCGCCGCTTTGCTCCGCTGTCGAGCAAGCGCACTCCAAAGGATTGACTGCCCTTGTAATCACTCCCAAACTCTTAAACCAAAGTTTGCCTCTAGCATCCGGTCGCTACCGCTCGCGGTTTCCGCAATTAGTCCCCTTTGCAGTTGGTAACCCCGAAAATGCAATAGAGCCGCAAAGCGATCGTCGCTATTTATCCACCTTCCGGCATCAACCTCGCAACACACCACGATGTCCAGGCTAGTAAGATCTTAGTTGTTCAGGAGGTTGGCTATGAACACGAACTTAATTCGCAAAATCGTTGGCTTGATTCTGGCAGCGTTGCTTCTGACGAGCATCCTGTTATTGGCGGGGACTACAGCGGCGGCCCAGCGACGTTACCGGCGGCATCATCCACGGAACAGCTTCAGCGTCCGACCGATTGCGTTCGAACCGGTTCGTACGGTCCAACCGATCCCTCCGTTCTCAACCTCTGGTCCATTCGGCCGTCCTTACCACCCGTATTGGGATCCCTACGGCAGTTATGATCACTACACCTTCTATCGTCATTCTTTCGGTAAACGGCGGAAGTAGCGACAGGATAATGAGGGCAACTTACGAATGACGAGTTGAGCGATGTTGGCTCTAAAAGCGGCGTCAAGTCGCCGCACTTCAAAGGGTTGAGTGCTGCAATCCGCCTGAATGCTGACATCCGGTCGCTACCGCTCTCGGTTCTGCAATTAATGCCCTCTTAGCAGGTGGTAATAGCCGGTTATGCCATTGAGGACGTATTGAACGGCGAGGGCGGCGAGCACGATGCCCATCACGCGCGTGGCGATGTGAACGCCACCTTCACCTACCAAACGAATTAGGCGTGCGCCCAAATAAAGCACGACAAAAGAAACCAGAAACACGATGCCGATGGCGACACCGATGGCAATCAACTTTTGCATGTCGCCGCCCGCCTGCGAAGTCAGCAGCAGAATCGTGGCAATGGTGCCCGGACCCGAAAGCAGCGGCATCGCTAAAGGGAAGACAGAAATATCTTCACCCACTGACCCTCTTTCTTTTGGTTCCGGCGATTGCAAACCACCGCGCTGGCCAAACAACATCGGCATCGCCGCGACAAAAAGAAGTACGCCACCACTGATTGAAAACGCATGGACCGTCACACCGAGATACGAAAGCACGGCGCGTCCGGCAACCAGGAAAAATAGCGCCACGCCAAAAGCGATCAGAACGGCGCGAATCAGGATCGTACGGCGGCGCGCGGGCTGTTCATCCTTGGTCAGCGCGACGTAGATCGGCACCACGCCCGGCGGATCTACGACCACCAGCAGCGTCACAAAAGCCGCCAGACCAAATCGCATGAATTCCTGATCCATAAGAATTGTGAACGGGAAACCGCAAACCGGAAACAGTGAAAATCAGACAAGAACCGACGAAGACAATAAGCCGGAGAAGAGAGATACTGCAACACGGTTTTGCCGGCTTGGATGCTTCGCGATAGGCTTCGCAAAGCGTTATGCTTGTCCTTCCCAATGAAAAACTTCAACTCGCGTCAATGGTTGGTGGTACTGGCGTTTATGCTGGTGGTGTCGTTCACCGGACTCTTTGCAGTTCGCACGGTGCAGCGGACGATTTACTGGCACTATCACCAGGATGAACCCATTCGTCCCTGGATGAATCTTGGATACATTGCACACTCGTATAGCGTGCCGCCCTGGGTACTGCATCAGGCGCTCGGCCTGCCGCCGAAGCCTGACCGTCGTCCGATTAGGGAAATTGCGCGCGCACAGAATCGCTCAGTCGATGAAGTAATCGCCATTCTTCAGAATGCGATCGTCCATTCACGCCCACCTTATCCGCCGCCTGGTCCACCGCCCCCTCCCGATAGTGGCCCAACACAGGGGCGCTCGCCATGACTCTTACCGATCAAGTGCTGGCAGCGCTGTTGACCTACGGCCTGCCGGTTCTCTTTGGCGTGATCTTAATTTGTTCCGTCGGCATTCCTTTCCCCATTAGCTTAATGCTGGTGGCCGCGGGCTCGTTTGTCGAACAAGGCGAAATGAAACTGTGGCAGGTGATTGCAGTGGGCAGTTTGGCCGCAGTGCTCGGCGATCAAATCGGTTACGGCTTATCTCGTTGGGGCGGGCGACGCTTGATCAACCGCATCACTCGCAGACTCGGCATCGAAAACAAAATCAAAGAAGCTGAGGTGCTAACCAAACGATGGAGTGGCGCGGGTATTTTTTTCAGTCGCTGGTTAATAACCGCGCTTGGACCATGGGTGAATGTAGCCAGCGGAGTCGCCGGTTATCCGTGGCGACGCTTTCTGCTTTGGGATGTGCTCGGCGAAGTGCTATGGGTAGTCCTCTACGTTTGCATCGGATACGCGTTTAGTAATCGTGTCCAGGCAATTGCTGAAATATTGGGCAATCTTACCTGGGTGGTTGTGGCTGATCGTTGCAGTGATTCTGGGCTGGCAGTTAGTCAGATATGTTCAGGCGCAGTCTGAACCCACCACGGAATAATGTTCAGCGTTTTCGCTGTTTCCAATAACTATTCCCGATACAAAATATATCCTGCATTTGACACATGGCGGTTGTTAGGGTAGGGTGGACGTCGAACCGAGTTCAGCTTACTCCGCTCTCAGCTCCTCTGGCACTTTCCAGATCACCTGATAAATTCAACAAGCTCAAGTTCAAGAAGTTCCAAAGTGTCTATCTATCAGTCTGAGGCGGTCCGCCGGAAATGAGTAGAGTCACTTGCCGCGATCGGCAACCTGACTCTCAAATCTGTCGCCCCCAACGAAAATGCATCGGCTGGATTCAGTGGCTTCTGTTCCCAAAGGGGAAAAGGTAAAAAGAAAAATGTCTACAAAACTTTATGTTGGTAACCTCGCGTTTGAAACGTCGAGCAACGACCTCGAAACACTGTTCGCGAAAGCGGGCACGGTCCAAAGCGTCTCTTTGATCGAAGATCGCGAAACCGGTCGCTCACGCGGCTTCGGCTTCGTCGAGATGCAGACCAAGGAAGAAGGCGACGCAGCGATTGCGCAGTTTAACGGCACAGAATTGGCCGGGCGCACGTTGAAGGTCAACGAAGCCAAGCCCCGCGAAAACCGTAACGGTGGTGGCGGCGGTGGTGGTTTCGGCGGTTCGCGTTACTAATCGCCCAGTTACTGCTTCTCACGGCCTCCGGCGAATTATTGCCGGGGGCTTTTTTTTGCTACATACTATGCTCCAGGCTGACCTTTAAGCGTACGTGTCGATATATTGTTGTGACTAAAAACGCATTACTTTTGCCATTGGGGACGGGCACACATCTTGCTCAATCTGAATTGAATCGATTCGAAAGGGGAATTAAATGATTACTAATATTGCATTGCAGAAGATGAAGCGGACGATAGCGATTGTCCTGATGTTGTTTACGCTTGCCTTCGTAATAGAGCCGATCGTCTCAGTACAGTCGATTGCCTCGGCTCAAACAACAACCAGACGCCGCGTTCGTCGTCGTCACCGGACGTTTTGGCAGAAACATCGTGACAAACTAACAGTTGCCGGAACGACCGTCGCAGGCGCCGGCATCGGCGGTCTTGCTGGTGGAAAGAAGGGCGCCCTGATCGGCGCGGGCGCGGGCGCGGGTAGCGGCGCACTCTATACTTACAAAATAAGGAAACGACATCGTCGCCGTTATTGATTGCGACTGTCTATTTTGCTGAAGGCGTTTGCGCTCGCGTAGACGCCTTTTTTGTGTTCTCGATTAAAGGCTCCTGTCCTATTGCAAATCAAATGTTGCAAACGGAAAATTTTTCGGCGTCTTTACTCAATGCCCGGCTGATTTCCGCTAGCGCTGTCCCGCCTCAAGTCTGACTCAAGAATTTTCCGATGGTTGGCATTTGGTCAATCAACCTGGCGCCGGGAACGCACACGCTGGTGATTAATAACATGAGCGACGCGGTCTATGTCGATGGCTTCTGTTTGGAGAGCTCCAGTTCAAACAGCCAACCGGCATCAGGCCCGGGCGCAACAAATAGCAGCAGCAGCAACCTAAGCGCCAGCCAGCAACTGCTGAGCAGCCTGCCCATAGGAACGAACGCTACCGCGATCTCGTTGGTTGCGGTATCAACCAACAATCTGCCGATCAAACTGGCGCTGATCAGTCCATCCGGAGTAGCGCTTCAGACGGCTGACAGTGTGAATGGCGTGGTAGTAATCAATGCCCCGGTAACTCAATCCGGAACCTACATAGTCAAGACGATCAACTTGAGTCTTGGACCAGTGCAGGTATGGACCGCGGCGACGCCAACGGTTAAGCGGTAGCAACAAATCGGCATACGGCTTTGTCGGGAGCCGCACGCCGCTGAATTCTTTTTGTTAACTGGATAATACTGCGGGCCTGGTGTTTTAGATGGTCTCGACCGAAGGTTCAGCGAGATTGGCAATGGCAGTGATCAGTTCATCCGGCTCGACGGGTTTGGGAACAAACATATTAAAGCCTGCCGACAGCGCTCGGGTGCGATCCTCGACGCGAACATACGAGATGAGTGCAACCGCGGGAATGTTCCGGCCGTTCCCGTTTTCTGCCTGGCGGATTTTACCAATAAGTGCATAGCCGTCTTCATCCGGCATCGCCAGGTCGGAAACCAGCACATCAGGCGTAAACCACTCCAGCACCTCAAGCGCCTCGCGCACTGACGCTGCAATCTGGACCGACGCTTTCGATTCTTCCAATATGACACTCAGGATCTGAAGCGTATCGGGATCATCGTCAACCAGCAGCACGCGCACGTCATCGAGTTGCGGCATGACGGCAACGTTCACCTCTTCACTCTTGCTTGCGATACGTCGAGTAACGCGCTCGCGACGCGAACTGCGCTTGCGCGCTGGCGCCAGCGGTAACTTAATCATGAAACTTGCGCCTTTACCATCGCCTTCGCTCTCAGCTTTGATCGTGCCGCCATGAAGCTCGACAAGCTGACGCACAATAGCCAGACCCAAACCCAGTCCACCGTGCTGACGAGTGCTGGTGCCATCAGCCTGTCGAAAGCGATCGAAAATAAAGGGTAAGAACTGAGCATTGATGCCTTGTCCCGAATCGCTAACACAAAGCTGTGCGTAACGCCCGGCGCGTTCTACTTTCACCTCAATGCCACCATTTGCGGGAGTGAATTTGATCGCATTCGCCAGCAAGTTCCAAACGACTTGCTGCAAGCGGTTGGCATCACCAATGGTGTGACGCGCCGATGGATCAAGCGCGACAGCCAGGTGAATCTCTTTGGCGTCGGCAGCCAACTGCACGGAATCGATTGCCGCATTGATCACCTCTGCCAAATCGACAGGTTCGTTATTCAACTTCAACTTGCCTGTAATCATGCGCGAAACGTCGAGAATGTCTTCTATGAGTTGTGCTTGCGATTTTGCATTCAAATACAGCGCAAACCAATTATGGAATTTGTGTGTTGTAAAACTGCCGACATTTGTACGCAGTTTCAATTGTTACGTAACTATTACCTCCAGCCCGGCCGATTGAGACTAGGATGAGCTTTCCGCCATTCAACGAAATTCAGTGATTCTGCGCTGCGCAGCGGGAGGTTAACTTGAAGGTTCTATTAGTCAATCCGGAGTTTCCTGATACCTACTGGAGTTTTCGTCATGCATTGCCCTTCGAACGCAAGCGATGCGCATTTCCACCGCTGGGGCTGCTAACTGTGTCGGCGCTGTTGCCGAAGCATTGGGAACGCCGCTTGGTCGATTTGAATGTGCGCGCGCTCAAAGCTTCTGATATTCAATGGGCGGACATGGTTTTTGTTACGGGCATGCTGGTGCAGAAAGAATCGGTGCACGCGGTCGTGCGTCGTTGTAAAGCAATGGGCAAACGCGTTGCGCTGGGTGGTCCCTATGTGACGACTACGATTGAAGACCTGCCCGACGTTGATCACATCTTTCTTGGCGAAGCTGAAACGACTCTGCCGCAGTTTATTGAAGACTTGGAGAAGGGAAGCACCAGCAGTTCGTATGAAGCGGCAGAACGACCACCGCTTTCGATCACGCCGGTCGCTGATTTTCATCTCGCGGACCTCAAACGCTACAGCTCGATGTCTGTGCAATACTCACGCGGCTGCCCCTTCAATTGCGAGTTCTGCGACATCATTGAAATTTACGGGCGCGTTCCGCGCACCAAGAGCAATCAACAGATAATTGCCGAGCTTGATACGCTCTTGCAGCTTGGTTGGCGCGGTACTGTCTTCATCGTTGACGACAACTTTATCGGTAACAAGAAAAATGTCAGGCGTCTCCTACCCGATCTGGCGACCTGGCAGGAAAAGAACGGACATCCCTTTGAGCTGTTGACAGAAGCAAGCGTGAATCTCGCCGACGACAATGAGCTGCTCAGCAATATGCAACGCGCCGGTTTCACGCGCGTGTTTCTGGGAATTGAAACTCCCGAGGAAGCGAGTCTGAAAGAAGCACAAAAGTCTCAGAACCGCGGAAACCTGCTTGAGTCGGTCAGGAAGATTCAAAATCACGGGATGGAAGTGATGGCCGGTTTCATCGTGGGTTTTGATAACGATCCGGACGACATCTTTGAGCGCCAAATTAATTTCATTCGCGAGAGCGCCATTCCATTGGCCATGGTTGGATTGCTCACCGCGCTGCCCAATACCCAGCTTTGGCGCCGGTTGGAAAGAGAGGGACGCCTGCTGGGCGAAAGCACGGGCAACAACACTAATTGCTCGCTGAACTTCGTGCCAAAGATGGATCCAGCGCGCCTCATTTCGGGTTATCAGTCGATAATGCGCACCATTTACAACCCAAAAGAGTATTACCAGCGCGCACTCGATTCATTGAAACGAACGCCGATGCCGAGTTGGGATCCGAAACCGCCTCATCTGGTTCGCGACCTCGCGTCGTTTGTGCGGCTCACGTTTAAGTTAGGTGTCCTGGATTGCGAGCGCAGGGAGTTTTGGCGCTTCTTCGTTACTGCAATGGCGAAACATCGCGAGCAATTTGCTGCTTCAATGCGACTGGCGGCGATGGGCTATCACTTCCGAAAGTTGAACGAAGCGTACAGTAAGTAAATGAAGATTTCGGGCAACAAGTCCTTTTGGCTGCAATTTCTGTGATCTCCCCAAGGCACGACAGTTGCTCTTGACCAAGTAAAAGAGGAGAATCATATGAAAACAAATCGTACACAAAGATGGATAGGCGCGGGAATGTTTGCGTTCCTGATGTTGTTTGCCGGCGCTGGTCTTAACCTAACGGCGCAGGCCCAGGATGATCGCTACCGTAATCAATATCCGCAGGATGACCGCTACCGCAGTCAAAATCGCCGCGGGCGTAACTGGGATAACTATGGCAACTATGGCGGCTCGTTCGACTTACGTCAGACAGCGCTGAACGCGGGCTACAACGAAGGTCTGAAGGATGGTACCGCGGCCCGACAGCGGAATAGGAATCCCAACTATCAGAACCAAAGTGCTTACCGAAAAGCCACAAAGGATTACAGCTCACGTCTCGGCGATCGTGGACTGTATCAACGCTATTTTCGTGAGGCTTACCAAACCGGATTCAATGATGGCTTCAATCCGCAAGGCATCGGCGTTGGCGTCGGCTACGACCCCAACGGCAACAATCGCAACCGCGATTGGAACCGCAACGATAATCGAGATTGGAACAACAATCCGAATCGCCATGGCCGCAACTGGGGTGGCTATGACAACTACGGCGGTTCTAATGACCTGCGCCAAACGGCCTTAAACGCCGGCTATAACGAAGGCATCAAGCAAGGCCGTAACGATCGTAACCGGAATCGCAATAACGACTTTCGTAATAATAGCGCGTACCAGAACGCCACGACTGACTACAACTCAAGGTTGGGTGATCGTGCGCTGTATCAACGTTACTATCGGGCGGGCTATGAGAACGGATATTACGACGGGCTCAACGGAAACTAAGACGGCAACTGATCTTTAGCCATAGAAAAACACGGATCTGCGCGAGACTCTTGCCTTGGTTTTTGCTGGTGGGTTTCTTGCGGGATCCGTTTTGTCGTTTAGAGGGGCTTAAGTATTAAACGGGAGCGTTCTGTTCTCTAGCAGCCATCTGCTTGACTCTCTTCAATTCGGGACCTTTGACACCAAAGAACGTGGCCATCTGGACAATCTGCTTTGGATCCACGAAGTCTTTCCGGTCAGAGCAAAATTTCTCCAGTGCCGGATCAAATTCCCTACACGTCATGGTCTTTGGCAGTGGCAGTCCAAGAAAACAAGTACCGTCTTCCCGGAATTGCAAACAGAATTCACAAACTCTCAATACGCACTTCTTTCATGAAGAATGATCACCGGCGTAAGGCCGGCGCATTTCCCTTTAGTGGCCGACTGGTATTCGTTGAAAACGGGCTTTGCCTTCCGGATCCTGCCACGAAATGTCGAGCACGTAAGGCCTGATTGCGCCCGCTACCACTCTCAGCCGCTGCAATTGATCGTGAGCGGCGGCAACTATTTTCCCGTTAATCCAGGTCTTGTGAGAGAGAACGACGTTCTCTTTCGGCCGCACCTGACTGAGTGCCTCGAACTTGATATGAGCTTGCGAAGGGCCGCCGCCGGGAGTTTCCTCGTCTTTCAAGAAAACTGTTAAAACCTCGACACCCTTAAGTGCGTGATCGGTGGCGTTGGTCAACTCCAAAAGAACATCCGACTCAGTCCCAACAAATCTAATTGTAAAAGGTTTTTCAGCAGTGCCAATCATTTTTTCTTCTTTCTGGTTTGTCGACTTTTGTCGCCCTTCTTCCCATTCGCCAGCGCGAGCACCTCACCGGTTTGACAGTTAAGCGCATCACAAAGCTTTTCGAGCGTGTCGAAATTGATCCCGAGCGCCTTGCCCTTTTTCAGACGCCAAAGCGTGGTATGACTAATACCCGTTTCTTTGGCGAGCCAATAAAAGGTCTTGCCGTGACCACCCAGCAACTCGTTCACTCTGATCTCAATCATGATGTTGTCCTCGCATGAATGAAACATATTTACCACATATGAAAGATATTGTCCATACGAGATATATTCCACAGTTGACACATATAGCTCGATGACGTAAGCTTTACCGGAATCGAGTCCGCTTGCTCCTTTCTCAGCTTCTCTGGAATTACCCAGACCACCTGAATTCACAGCCCAACAAATTGAGGACCGGGTGATTAATCTTTATATCAAAGAGCGCCAGGCCGGCGATGTGACTGTTCTGGATCTAAAAGGCAGGATCCGAGTCGGCGGTGCCACAGTAGCTTTGCATAAGTCGTTTCGCTCGTTGGTTCAGGAAGAGAAGATCCTGATTCTCTTGAATCTTGCCGGCGTTACCCACATCGATTCGAGCGGGCTTGGTGAACTTATTGCGAGTCATATCACGGTGTTCAATAAAGGTGGCGAGATCAAGCTGATGCAATTGACAGAAACGCTTCGGGAATTGATGACGGCGACGAAACTGCTCACCATATTCGATGTTTATGAAAACGAAGCAGACGCGCTGTTCAGCTTTCGCAGTCATGTCTTGAGGGTCAAGGAGTCCAAGCTCTTTTTTGTTTAGGACCAGTGGTGTCGTATGAGAATTATCCTGCTAATCACGGTGCTTGAAAGTGTGGCCATCACTTCATGGTTTGTAATGCAGCGTTTTAGAAGTGAGTATTCAAAGATGCCGGCCGCGGCAGCAATGATCCCGACCTTCAGTAGTGTGCCGGCGAAACGCAGCATCGCTGCATCGCTTGAAGCTTCGCGCTGGAGCTTTATCAATGGCTGGAAAGTGGCTGCGCAGGCTGACGACCGCAGCCTTACGTTCGGCACCGTTGCTGAGAATTTCGGGTCTGACTCCGCGCGGCGATCTTTCGCACGCAGGTCTCATCAGCGCAGTTTTAAGGCGTGGTCGCAGCAGAGGCACGACTGAAGCAGTTTCAGGAATTCGCGGGCATTGAGGAAACCAAATGAGCTATGCATCAAAGAATCTGAAAAACGTAGTGGGATCGATTGCCAGCCTCATGGTGGTGGCCGCTATCGCGATCTGGCAGTTTTACCAATACGTCACGTTCAAAGATGCCAACGGCCTTCTGAACGCCGAAGGCGGAACGACGCACTTGCTTTTAGCGATCGTGATGGCTGTGTTTGCCTGTCTCATGGCCTTTCTGGTGTTCTCAATTTTTCTGCGCCACGACACCGATGACGATTTACACATCACGTTCGCGCCCACCCCAGCGCACTTATCGCACAAGGCGGATTTGCAATGAGCGCCCTGTTTGCGATGCAGCGCGCCAATGGCGACTGGTTCGCGCTGGACGATCAGGGACGCTTTCGCGTGCCTGTATTTCATGACAGTGGCGCTGCGATGGTCGCGCGTTCGCGCGAAACGGGAATGGAATGCTTCAGGCCCGTGCTACTTGATGAAATAGCCTTCAAAAATTTGACGACAACGGATGGCGGCAAAGCCTGTTTTTGGCTGGTTGAGGATCCGTTAATGAAACTGAGCCGCGGACGTGCGTTGGACATCCCGGAACTGGCGCGCGTGATGCGGAACGGTAATTCGACTGTTACCTAGAAAGACTGCTCTGATGATTTCTTCGTGTGATCACTGTGGAAGAATTTTGCCCTTCTGGAAGTTGCGTTGTTCAAACTGCAAAAAGTCGGCAATGAACTGGCTGCAACTGGTGGTGATGGCCGGATTCGCCCTCGGCACTCTTTTAATCGGCGCTAAACTGCTGCTCTAGCTAAAAAAAGATGTCAGCAGGGCCGATAACGATTGGAAGGATCGAGAAAAAAACTTAATGGCTGGAACTAATAAAATAGACAGTAAACCTTCAACCGGTGTTGCAAACGAGGGCACCTGGCCCGGGATCGATTCACGATTTCGCCTGATCATCGTCGCTGGTTTGCGAGCAAAGCAACTGCTGCACGGTTCAAAGCCGCGCATTGAAACCAACAAGGGAAGGCGCCGCAATACCAGCATTGCGCTTGAAGAAGTGAAAAGAGGGCTGGTCCATTTTACCAAAGTGAACAGTGATGGCACTGCAATTCACGATGATCTAGAACCAGAGCTGGTGCGAGGCGTTCACGAAGTTGGTCACAAGAACCGCACGGCGATAGTCAGTTTGTAATTAAGCTCTTGTGCAGTTAGCGTCGGGAAAAACAAATGGCAGCAACAAATGGAATCCGCGTTTACACACAACTCGTAGACAAAACGGCCAGCGATGTCGAGCTCTTCTATAGCCGGCGCGGCAATGGACCAATTTATCGCTGGAGTTATGAAGCGGCAAAGAAACACTGGCGAGTCCTGCGCATGCACCTTTCCGACTTTGCTACGCACGAACTTTGTTTAGCCAGTTGGAAATCGGTACCCGATCAACTGCAAACGCAACTGGCGCAACATTACGTCGAATAGATTTGAGCGAGCGCGCGCAAACGTGTAACCTTACCTGCTGTGGCCGCGCCAGATCCTGATTCAGTTCCAACCAAACACACCGCCGGCAAAAACTCTCAATCATCTTTTTCAGCCCTTCGTCATCGGGATTTCCGTCTGCTGTGGATGGGACAAATCGTTTCCGTTACCGGCTCGCAGATGCAGTCGGTAGCGATTAACTGGCACGTTTACCTGCTGACAAGATCGGCGTTTGCGCTCGGTATGGTGGGATTCTTCAAGGGCGTCCCAATTGTTCTTTGTTCGCTGATGGGTGGAGTAGTCGCCGATGCGATGGACCGGCGGCGGCTGATGATCGCGACGCAGACAGTAATGCTCATTAGCGCTGCAGCACTCGCGTTCGTGACCCTGGCAGGATTGCAAAGCGTCTGGCCCATCTATCTGTTGACCGCAGCGGCGTCGGGCGCGACTGCTTTCGATATTCCCGCGCGCCAGGCGCTGATGCCCACGCTCGTGCCTGCGAAAGACTTTCCCAATGCAGTCAGTCTTGGGTTGATGGTTTTCAACGTAGCCCTGATCGTCGGACCGGCAATTGGCGGGTTTCTACTCGCCAGTCATGGACCAGCCGCCGTTTATGGGATCAACGCGATCTCGTTCGTCGCCGTCATTGCTGCCCTCGCGGCAATGAGCACCAGCGGACGAATAAACGAAGCGAAGGAACAAGCGAACCGCGTTAGCTATGCAGCTTTGAAAGAAGGTTTGGCTTTCGTCTGGCGCACGCCCGTCATTGTGCAAACCATGACGCTTGATTTCGCGGCGACGTTTTTCGCTTCTGCGACCGCATTGTTGCCGATCTTTGCCGCGGAGATTCTGCATGTCGGCGCGCGCGGTGTTGGTCTGTTGGCCGCGGCGCCGGCCGTTGGCTCAGTCGTAACGGCGCTGTTGATCGCGCGCGCCGGTGGGTTTCGCCGCCAGGGAAGCATTGTTATTTGGGCGGTTGCGATCTTTGGACTGGCGACCGTGGCGTTTGGTATTTCGCGCGCCTTTTGGTTTTCACTTCTAATGCTGGCTATTACTGGCGCCGCGGATACAGTCAGCACTGTGCTGCGACAAACCATTCGTCAACTGGCGACGCCGAATCATTTGCGGGGGCGCATGACTTCCATCAACATGGTCTTCTTCATGGGCGGCCCGCAACTGGGCGAGGTTGAAGCCGGTGTGGTGGCATCTCTCATTGGCGCGCCGCTGTCTGTGGTTATTGGCGGCGTCGGATCGTTGCTTTCGGCAGGCATTGCCGCTGTAAAAGCGAAAGCCTTGCTCAACTATGAAAGTTCAGAACGCGCATGAGCGAAGATTGGGCAGCAAAAGAAACGAATACGCACCAGGACCACGTGATTGGGCACGTAATCGGCGCGACTGTGCTCGGTTACTTTTCATTTGACGAGACACTCTATCTGTTGCTTGACATTGGATTTGTCTGGAGCATCTTCGTTGATGGCGAGATGGGATTACTACCGCATCCAGTAGCGACTGCTGAACTTGAGGTCAACGGCGAAACGCGCAGCGAGATTCGGGCCGACATCGATGCGTTGCTAACGCACAAATTGCATGCTGAAGGTCTGCGACATTTGGTACAGCCCCGGATCGAATGTGTCATAACGGAAGTGAACTTTTTTGCCAGCGGCACCCGGCGACGCCTGGTGGTGACAGGAGAGGAGGCGAACCTTACAATCGAAACTTCAGTCGAAATAGCGGAGATTCGAGTTTATGAGTTCTGAAGATGAGAAATCCGCCGACCAAGAGTCGACCGGACTAAGTGATACTGCCCGCGGTGAGCATGAATTTTTGCATCAGCGGCTGCGTCAGGAACTGGGTCGCGAGCCTACGGAAGAGGAACTTGACGATTGGCTGCGACAGCATACCGAAGGGTACTGAGGAAAAGTGCTGAGTGCTGAGTGCTGAGTACTGAGTTCCAAGTTCCGAGTTTCGAGTTCCGAGTTTCGAGTTTGTGCAACGGATCAGCTTGCGTGTGAAAAAAGCGCCCAGCAAAGATTGGGGCGCTTTTTTTTATTACTCAGTACTCAGCACTCAGTACTCAGCTCATCACGACGATCTGATTATCAACCTGCTTAACGCCCCTGATTGTTCTCAACATTCTGTCAATCTGAGACTTGAGCGCTTCGCTCTTTACAGTCCCGGTCACCGTTACCTTGCCGTCCAGCACAGTGGCCGTAATCCCAAGGCTTGAGAGATTAGGATCATCGCTAATCTTCTTGTCGATTGCCGTCTGCACCGCGCCGTCGTTTGAATTGTTAACTGGGGCTGAACCGCCGGCAGGTGCCGGTTGGTTAATAACCACAGGCGGCTGCCCGGCCGGCGCCGGCTGTTGAATGATCACTGGTGGCTGTTGTTGCGCAGGCTGCTGAACAATCACCGGTTGTTGTGCCACCGGCTGTTGCTCTGCCAGGTTCGCATTGGTGGTGTCCGTCGATTGTCCGTTCATCAGAAACAGAACGACGATCGTTATCAGCGCGATTGCTACCACCACGATTATTCCTACGGTTGCACCGGAAACGCCGCCGCGATCATTGCGAACAGATTCCGTTTGCGTAACTTCCCGTCTTGAAGTTGGCGTCTCCACGACCACCCTGCTTCTGCGCGCTTGTTCATCGTCGTATGCCATTTGAATTTCTCCTGTTGTTGAATCGCATTTTGCTGTCAGTGATTTTGAAAACCGGGCGAACGAATTTCAGTTCACCCGGCTACTTCCTGTTTCCGTTTAGATCCCATTGTTAGTAACGACGCCGTGCTCGCCGGCTGCGTGAATAGATATACGAGCTGCCTGCACCAACTGCCGCACCGATAGCTGCGCCCTTGCCATGTCCGGCAGCGGCGCCAACGCCGGCACCGAGCGCGGTGCCACTAGCAACTGTGCCGACAGTGCGCGTGCTATGTTTGAAGTGTCTGCGTGCCGCGCCACGATTAAACGCGTAGAGGCCGGCGCCACCGGCGCCAATCGCCGCACCTTTTTTGCCGCCGATAAGTGCGCCCGCACCAGCGCCGCCTGCGACGATTGCCGCTGTTCTCGCTTTACGTCCAAAGCGTGAACGACGTCGTGTCTGTCCGGATGCCGGAACGATGGTCGCGACCAGAATTAGTAAACTTAGAAGAATGACGGTAAATTTTTTCATTGATTCCATCTCCTTGTGTTCGCTCCTTAAAAATGTTTTGGGAGAGCACGTCGAGAACTCGAAAAGGCATAGGAGCAATCTGCATTCCTGACCTCGATTGAGGTTCGGTCATAATGAACGCGCAAGAAAGTTGAGAAAATACGCGCATTTTCCGAGGGAATTTTGGAACAGTGCAGAAGCTGAAAAAATGAACGCGTATGCTTTTAAGTCTTAAGCCACGGCCGGTTGCTGAGATTCAAGACACAGCGGCGGTAAACGGTGAACAGTAAACAGCAAACAGCAAATGCGAAGATGAGTTACCGCCCGATTAAAGCGCCATATTGTTTCCAATGTGCCAGAATTGACTGTTCACAATCCTCTGTTTACTGTTTGCTGTTCGCTGTTCACTCCCAATGACCACTGCGATCATCCATCATCCGGTGTTCCACGAGCACGACACTGGCCCAGCCCATCCGGAATCGCCTTCGCGTTACAGCGTGGTGATGAAAGCGCTGCGGGACGATGCGCAGTTATGGCCCAAGCTGCTTGAAGTCGAAGCCCGCAAGGCGCCGAAGGGCGACGTTCAGGCGTGCCACACGCCGCAGCTTTACAAGCAGATCGAACGCGTTGTCAGCGACGGCACGGGCTATCTCGATGCGGACACGGTCGTTTCAATGCGCTCTTTTGACGCTGCTTTGCGCGGTACGGGTGCGGCCTGTGAAGCGATCGATCTCATCATGCAGGGGAAGGCGACGAATGCATTTGTGCCGGTGCGCCCGCCCGGCCACCACGCGACCGCCGAGCGAGCAATGGGTTTTTGTCTCTTCAACAACGTTTCAGTTGCCGCTCGTTATGCGCAAAACCATTATCCGGAAATTGAGCGCGTGGCGATCCTCGATTGGGACGTGCATCATGGAAACGGCACGCAGGGCATTTTCTACGACGATCCGAGTGTCTTCTTTTTTTCAACGCATCAGTATCCCTGGTATCCCGGCACCGGCTCGCGCGGTGAAAGCGGGATGGCGCGCGGCGCCGGCTACACTTTGAACCTGCCTCTGCGCGCCGGTACACCCGCCAGAGAACAGAAGCGAATGTTTGAAACGGCGCTGGACGATATCAGCAGTAAATTCACGCCTGATCTAATCATGATTTCCGCCGGCTTTGATTCACACAAAGGAGATCCGCTCGGGCAACTGCTGCTGGAGGATGAAGATTTTGTTTCGCTTACTCAGGCAGTAAAGCAATGGGCGGCGGCGAGTTGTCAGGGCCGCATTGTGTCCTGTCTCGAAGGTGGCTACAACCTACAAACGCTGGGCGAAACTGTGCGCCGCCATGTAGCGGAACTGCAATCGCCGTAAGCCAATGTAATGGTTTGCAAGATAGCAGGCTGAGCCACCACCACCTCCGGTACTGATGTAGTTTAGATCTGGAACTCTACCTTGTGTGGGTTGACGAATATAGAACCGGGAGCGGTAGCGACCGGGGTCGCACTTAGGATACGGACAATCTTTAGGTGGCGCGATTAGCGAAAACTGCCAGCTTTTGATGGCGTTGACCCCGACGCTACGCAGACCCGGTCGCTACCGCTCCCGGTTCTGTATTCGTCGACCCACAATCCAAATCGACTCAGTAGACAAATTCATACTCCCTGCGAGGGTTCTGATTTCGCTAACCTGTTATCGCGTTTATGACTTTTTGTGCAAAGCCGTACCCACCCTCTGATTTTATTGAACCATTCGGCTCACTGGAGTAAACTCAACCCCACTTGACCGTTTCGGAATTCTGGCGACCGCAAGCGAAGATCTGACCATTCGCTGGCAACTTCATCCTGAACGCAGGCCAAGGGAAAACAAAACAGGATGGTTCGCTCCAGGTTTCGAAGAGAAGAGTGTGGAACGTTCGACGTCCCGCACTCGTGGGAGATCAGCGACATGCCAGACATCGAAATCACTTGCGCGGAATGCGGAAACACTTTTCCTTTTACGGAACGTGAACAGGAATACTATCAGGAACGCAACCTGACTCATCCAAAACGGTGCAAGCCCTGCCGGGACGCGCGCCGTTCAAACTTTGGCGCCTCAAGAGGAGGCGGCGGGGAACGTGAAAGATTCGAGATCACCTGCGATCAATGTGGCAAGCAGGACACGGTACCTTTCAAGCCTTCGAGCGGACGTCCGGTTCTCTGCGGCGAGTGTTTTAGCGCGAATCGCGCTGCGCAAAGAACCTAGCGCCAAACTTCAACTGACTTACGCCGGATCGCTGCCTTGCGGAAGACAGGCACAGGAGAAAGCGTTGACCGTTAACGCTCGCCAGCAAAGAACTGCGCTCGGCATTACAACTATGAGTTTTGAAACCATTCAATTAGAAGCGCGTGGCGCGGTTTCCCTGATCACATTGAACCGGCCCGAGTCGTTGAATGCGTTGACGACGAAGGTTGGCGAAGAGTTTTTGGCAGCGGTTACTCAAGCGCAGGCAGATGGCGCGCGCGCAATCGTCCTGACCGGCGCTGGTCGCGCATTTTGCGCCGGCGGCGATTTGCGCGAGATGCGCAGCATGGCCGAAAGCGACGGCAAAGTAGAGGCTTTTTTTGACGAACCATTGCAACTGCTGAACGAGTGCATACTGGCCATTCGTAGAAGGCCGCTGCCATTTATCGCAGCAGTTAATGGCGCCGCTTCTGGCGGTGGTTGCAACCTGGCGCTGGCTTGCGATCTCGTCATCGCCGGCGAAAGCGCGCGCTTTAACCAGGCGTTCATAAAAATCGGACTGGTCCCGGACTGCGGTGGCAGTTTCATCTTGCCGCGCTTGATTGGTTGGAAACGGGCAACCGAGTTAATGATGACCGGTGACGTGGTTGCGGCTCCCGAAGCGCTCGCGATGGGGATGATCAATGCGGTCGTTCCCGACGCGGAACTGATGGCCCAGACAATGGCCATGGCCGAGAAGCTGGCCCAGGCACCCACCGCGGCGATCGGAAGAATCAAGAAATTGCTCGAAGCGAGCGCAACTAATGATTATGCGAATCAACTGGAACTGGAAAGGAAATTACAGATTCAATCGGGACTCACACAGGATTTCAAGGAAGGCGTTGGCGCATTTCTTGAAAAGCGAGCAGCAAAATTTGTCGGCGGTTAGAGGTCAAGCAGTTTTGAGTAACGTGCCAGCCGCCTAATTCGTCAGGCGGCTTTTTTATTAGTTTCAGGTTTCAAGTTCCAGGTTTCAAGTTTGTGAGCCTCAACCTTTACGACTTGAAACTTGAGACTTGAAACTTGGAACTTGAAACCAACACCAAATGGACTCACTAACCTACCTTCAGCTCCTGCGCGGCAATCGCTCGTTCAGACGATTGTGGTTTGGGCAGGTCATCTCCGAGCTCGGCAATTGGTTCAACTTCATTGCCGGCCTGGGACTGGTGCGCGCGCTTTCGCATGGCGATCCGGAAGTAACCACCATCATGCTGCTGGCGCGGTTACTGCCTTTCACGTTGTTTGCGCCGCTCGCCGGTGCATTCGTGGATCGCTGGTCGCGCCGCACGGTAATGATCGTTGCCGATCTCGCCCGCGTCGGAGTGGCGCTGGGGTTTCTGCTGGTTCATGGGACGGACCAGTTCTGGATTGCCTATATATGCACGGCGCTCCTCTCTTTCTTTGGCGCCTTCTTCGAGGCAGCAAAGAACGCGTCGCTACCAAACATCACCGGCGAGCGCGATTTGCTTGCAGGCAACGCGCTGATGTTCTCGTCGCGCTTTCTGCTGATGTCGTTCGGCGCGGCGCTCGGCGGTTGGACTGCGGCAAACGTCGGCTATCGCGCTGCGTTCATCGTCAACGCAGTATCTTTTGTGGCGTCGGCGTTTTCAGTTTGGCTTATTCCTGATGACCAAACACGACAGGTCGCGGTGACAACGGCCGGCGATCGAAAGGAACTAAAGCGGCCTCCATTCTGGGTCGACATTCGCGAAGGCTGGTCATACATCGTCAGCCATGGGCCGGTCGCGGCGATCATCTTTACCAACGTGCTATGGGCCACCGGCGGCGGCGCGATCAATCTGATTTCGGATCGACTTGGCGGCATTGTATTCGCGGGTGAACATGGAATCAGCGGTGACTCGGCCGTTGCCGCGCTCTACTTTGCAGCCGGCATGGGTTTGTTTATCGGGATGTTGATTGCGCGGCGCGCGGGAACCTATGTTGAAGTGCGCGGCAAGATCACCGGCTTTATTGGTTGGAGTTTGCTGGCTCAGGGCGGGATCTTTGCGCTGATGGGTGTCATGCCCAGCTTGTGGCTGGTCTGCGTGCTGCTCTTCCTTGGCCGCATTTTGTTGGGCGCGGAGTTTGCGGTGCAGGAGACACTGCTGATGCGCCTGGTGCCGGACAAACTGCGCGGGCGCGTATCAACTACAGATCGCGCAACCGAAATATTGATTTGGAGTTTCTCGACTTCGGTCGCCGGATGGTCGCTGCGCGCGATCACGCCGCGGACCTTAACTGTGATTGCCGGACTGTTGTCGGCGACTTCGGGCGCATTTTGGTTGATATTGTTTGCGTCCGGCAAGGTAAGACTGCCGCAACGTTGGCGGGCCATCGAGGCTTCCGCAAAAAGTGAAACGCTGCCGGTAGCTGGAGACCTCTAAAGACTTCCAACCACGGCAGCGTCAAAAATGAAGCGCTGTACTTGTTTAGACTTCCGGCCGCGAATGAATCAGGCGCCGAATGCGATCTGCGAAGAGCACGTCAATCTTGCGTGGCTCGATCAAAGCGGTAACTTCGCCTGAGCCCCAGATTGGATGTTTCATTGTCTGGCCCGCCCGGTAGGTCCGCGTCCAATCGTAAGGGTCCGTGCTCTCTGCTTTCGTGCGGCCTTTGGCAAGCTTCGCCGAGTTTGAGAACGAACTCTTCGTGCTGCACTTTGGACAGGTAACGCGCGAAATCAATCCTCGCTTGGTAACTGATGCGACTACATGTCCGCGCTCTTCGTTACACACCTCGCACAATTTCTCAACTCTGTCGCCGACCGCGTAAGTTTGCTTTTCCAGCTTTTCCTTTTCCATGAACGCCTCTCAATTAGTAAATAGTGAATGGTAAATGGTGAATAGATGTTGTTAGTGTTAATTCCAATTTCATTCAAGCCCAAGTTCCAGTGAAGGGAAGCGAATGGTAAATCGTGATCCGGATCGACTATTCACTATTTACCATTCACCATTCACCGTGGTCCGTCTACCAGCGCGGTGGGCGATCGTCTCGTCCGCCGCCGCCGCCACCGTAGCCGCCCCGGCCACCGCCGCCACCGCGTCCGCCGCCAAAGCCGCCGCGGCCACCGCCGCCACCACGATTGCCACGATCTTCGCGCGGCCTTGCTTCATTGACGGTCAGGTTGCGACCGTTAAAGTCTGTGCCGTTGAACTGCTCAATTGCTTTCTGACCTGCTTCATTCGAAGCCATCTCGACAAAGCCAAAGCCACGCGAGCGGCCCGTGTCGCGATCCTCAACCACGGTTGCTGATTCGACGGTGCCCGCCTGGGCAAACAGTTGTTGCAGGTCTTCGCTCGAAGTTTGGAACGAGAGATTCCCGACATAAAGTTTCATAGCCATAAAAATGATTTTCCTTGCTCTCGTTGAGCATTAAGAGAAGCTTCGAATCAAAGGTAGCTTCGGAGTAACGGTCTGCAGCGAAGGCTCGCGTTCGGAGGCTCAGATGAGCAGCTTCTTCAAGTTTTCATTACCAACTCTCGTACTATCCAAACGCCGAACCATCAAAAAAGGCGTGGCGCATCACCGTTGATGCATGAGAGCGGAGTAGCAGCTCAATAATGCCTTATCCATTACGGGCTTGCAAGTTGACCGCTATTCATGGCCCAAGTGCGGCTTTCTGTCCATCCGCCGCGCGATGATTACACAACTATTACAAGCGCCGACTTGGTTACATAACTATTACAACCGCTGAGGTATCGGACTGTTACGATAGTTGCGTCTCAGTAAGTGAGATATTTCAGACTACTTTTCAGGAGACTTGATGGACAGTAACAACGGCAAAACAAAACGCGGCGCCATTCAATGGAACACAACCGTCTTCATGATCATTTTTCATACCTGCGCGCTCATATCACTTTTCATGATTAGCTGGAAAGTCTGGCCGCTGACGATCCTGCTTTGGTGGATTTCAGGGAGCCTCGGTATCGGCATGGGCTTTCATCGATTGTTGACGCATCGTGGTTATAAGACACCAAAAGCGGTGGAATATTTTCTGACATTTTGCGGCTTACTCGCACTCGAAGGTGGCGCCATCAATTGGGTCGTGACGCATCGCATCCATCATTCAAAGACAGACACCATCGGCGATCCGCATACGCCGCGCGACGGTGGTTGGTGGGCGCACATGGGTTGGATTCTGACCGGCACGGCGCAACAGCACGATAACGAAACCATGCAGCGCTACGCGCCCGACTTAATGAAAGATCCAGTGCACGTCTGGATGAACCGGCTCTATTTCGTTCCCTTAATTCTCAGTGGCATTGCTTTGTTAGCAATTGGCGGCTGGCCCATGATGTTCTTTGGCGTATTTCTCCGCGTCACTGTCGGCTTGCATTTCACCTGGCTGGTTAATTCGGCGACGCATATGTGGGGCAAGCGCCGCTTTGCCACACGCGACGATTCAACCAATAGCTGGTGGGTGGCGCTGCTGACGTTTGGCGAGGGCTGGCACAACAACCATCACGCCTATCCGCGCGCCGCGCGACATGGATTGCGATGGTATGAGATTGACTTCAACTGGTATGGCATCAGGGCGCTACAGATGCTCGGTCTGGCACGGAGCATCAGGCTGATCAGCAAACAGCAGATTGCGATGGCTGCACACACGGCAGGCGGCGAACTGCAAAAGGCAGCGTAACCGGCAGAGAACAGGAAACAGGAAGCAGTAGGCAGTAGGCAGTAGGCAGTAGGCAGTGGATTCACTGTCTACTGCTTTTCATTTAGGGATCCAAGCAGATTTACCATTTACCATTTACCATTCACCATTTGCCATTGAAGACAAAAAGCCTATCTCGTTCACGCCGTCCAGAATCCCTTTAACCAACAGGTCCCTTTCGTAGAGAAAAGGCAAGAACAGTCTTGCCCTCTTATCTTCCAAAACAATGAAAAATGAGAAATGGTAAATGGTAAATGGAAAATCTTGCTTTTTCCTACCTGCTTTCTGCCTACTGCCTGCTGCCTACTGCCTACTGCTTTCTTGCCGCTAGCTTTACAATGCAGACATGGCTGTCAGCGCCCGCCGCAAATCGATAGCGTTCTTTATCACGCTGGGATCGTGTCTCGTCGCCGTAGCCATTGCGCTTAACGTTGGCTGGATCATTCTCAACTGGCGCGAAGTCGCAATGCTCGTTTTGGGTATCGTCTTCTTCGTGCTGATAATCTTCGGTTTGGTCCTTAACACCACTTTCCTGATCCGCGAGATTCGTCGCAACGAACAACACGACGCCTTTATCAACGCGGTGACTCACGAACTTAAAACCCCGCTGGCCTCGATCCGCCTTTATCTGCAGACACTCAAGACACGCGACATCAACGAAGAGCAGCGGCAGGAGTTTTACGATGTCATGCTTGCCGACAACGATCAGCTGCTGAAAACTGTCGAGCAGGTGTTGCGCGCAGGCCGCGCGGGAGTCCACGGGCGGCGTCTGAATAAAACTAATATCGATCTCAGCAAGATCGTTGGCGAGTGCGTAGACATCGCGCGCACGCGTTACAACCTTGACTCGAATTCGCTGAGTTACACCGAATCACTTGACGGCGAAGCTGCGCGCGTTTTGGGCGATCCGGACGAGTTGCGCGCCGCGGTTACAAATCTCCTGGACAACGCCGTGAAGTATTCTCATAAAAAGGTGCAGTTGTCGGTCGAAGTCGCAGCGCTTGATAACAAACAGGTGGCGGTGCGCATTGGCGATCGCGGCATCGGCATTCCCGCCGCGCAACTGAAACGAATCTTCAAACGATTTTATCGCGCGCCGGGCCGCTTTATGGCGCGTGTCAAAGGCACGGGTCTTGGCCTCTTCATTGTGCGCTCGGTGGTCGAGAAGCACGGCGGCCGCGTGTTTGCCGAAAGCGAAGGACCGGGCCGCGGCAGCACTTTTACTATTCAACTTCCGCGAGCTGAAGCGCGATGAATGTGTTGATTGTCGAAGACGAGCAGCACCTGGCCGATGGGCTGCGTTTTAATCTCGAGGCGGAAGGCTACGATGCTGACATTGCCGGTGATGGCGAAACTGCGCTGTCGCTGCTGTTCGACAGCAAACGGGAATACGACGCTGTCGTGCTCGACGTTATGCTTCCCGGCAAAGATGGCTTTACGGTGGCGGCAGAACTTCGCGCGGCAGGAAATTTTGTTCCGGTGTTAATGCTGACAGCGCGCGGGCGCGCCGAAGACGTGCTGCGCGGTTTCGAATCCGGCGCCGATGATTACTTGCCCAAACCATTTGAGCTCTCGGTTTTGTTGGCGCGGCTCAACGCGTTGTTGCGCCGTCGCCAGTGGTTCGATCAAAAACCGCCTAATGGAATTGCCGCCGGAAAACAGCGCGAGACGTTAAACGCCGAAGCAGTTGAACAGTTCACCTTCGACGGTCGGACGATTGACTTCGCAAACCTGGAATTGCACACACCTGAGCAAACGATCAGACTAACTGTGATGGAAGCCGATCTGTTGCGCTACCTGATTCGGCACGAGGGAAACGTAGTCTCGCGCAGAGCGATTTTGGAAGAAGTTTGGGATCTGGCTGAGGACACTGACACCCGAGCCATTGATAACTTTATCGTGCGCTTAAGAAAATACATTGAAGAAGATCCTGCCAAACCCGCTCATCTACTTACCGTCCGCGGCGTCGGTTATCGCT
>WNFT01001153.1_pt1 | contig 51351 bp, 48 predicted proteins | sample 5400191 | NCBI WGS metagenome assembly WNFT01 (sample SAMN13153359, study PRJNA577476) | soil metagenome | isolation source: 80 cm saprolite under Madrone tree | place: USA:California | collected 2016-06-14 | reverse complement strand
GTGTTCTCGAGGGGTCCGACAGTGGGGGTCTCGGCTTGCGGGAGACGTCTGGCTCGTCGGGAAGGGGCGTCCCGACCTCCGCGGCGCGGCCGCGGTCGTCGAGGCCGATCGCGACGATCGTAGCCGGGCGGACCGGAGCCGGGCGCCCCCCGCGCCCCAGCGTGAACCGCCGCCGGCCGCGCGCGGACATGCCGGCCCGGGTGTCCGCGCCCTCGACCGGGTGGCTCGGGTCGAGCACGCCCTGCCGGATCGTACCGGCCGCCGTGAACCTCACGGTTCGCATGGTCGCCTCTCTCGCCGGGCGGCGACGGGCCCGCCGCTCCCCTCGTGCGCGTCCGGCGTCGCGGGTCGGCATCCTGCTAGGTGAGCCCGAGCACGTCTTGCATCGAGTAGAGCCCCGGGGCCCGATCGACGATGAACCGCGCGGCGCGGAGCGCGCCGCGCGCGAAGGTGTCGCGGCTCCCGGCGCGGTGCGTGAGCTCGAGCCGCTCGCCGAGCGCGCCGAAAGACACGGTGTGCTCGCCGACGACATCCCCAGAGCGCAGCGAGAGGATGCCGATCTCCTCCCGCGTCCGCGCGCCGGGCTGCCCGCGCCGGCCGTAGACGGCGACGCGGTCGAGGTCGCGCCCGAGCGCCTCCGCCACGATCTCGGCCATCCGGAGCGCCGTGCCGCTCGGCGCGTCCTGCTTCAGGCGATGGTGAGTCTCGGTGATCTCGACGTCGTACTCGCCGCCGAGCGCCTGAGCCATGATCCGCAAGACCTTGAAGGCGAGGTTGACGCCCACCGACATGTTGGGCGACAGCAGGATGGCGGCCCGCCCGGCGAGCTGGCCGATCTCCGCGCGCTGCTCCGCGCTGAAGCCGGTGGTGCCGATCACGGCGCGCCCGCTGACGGCCGCGAGGATCCGGAGGTGCTCCAGGCTCGCCTCGGGCACCGAGAACTCGATCAGGACCCGCCCGCCGGTGAGCGCCGCCTTGGCGTCGTCGCTCAGGGGCACGCCGAGGTGGCCCGCCCCGGCCAGCTCGCCGGCGTCGCGGCCCAGGGCCGGGTGCCCCGGCGACTCGAGGGCGGCCACGAGCCGGAGCTGGGGCTCCTCGCGGAGGCAGGCGACGACCCGGCTGCCCATCCGACCGGCGGCGCCGGCGACGACCACGTCCGCCATCGAGCGGGCGCTACTTCACCAGCCCGTACTGCCGGAGGACCGCGCGCAGGCGCTCGCGGTTGGCGTCGGCCATACGGCACATCGGCAGCCGGAACTCCGGCGCGATCATCCCGGCCATCGCCATGGCCTCTTTGATGGGGATCGGATTGGTCTCGATGAACACGGCCCGCGCGAGCGGGTAGAGCTTCCAGTGGAGCTCGCGCGCGCGCTTCCAGTCGCCGTCGAGCGCGGCGTGGGTCAGCTCGGCGGTCTCCTTGGGCACGATGTTGGCGATCACCGAGATGACGCCGCGCCCGCCGACGGCCATCACCGGCAGCGTCAGGTTGTCGTCGCCGGACAGGACCGCGAACTCGGGACCGCAGGCGAGGACCACCTGCGTTACTTGGTCGAGGGACCCCGACGCTTCCTTGACGCCGACGATGTTCTTGCAGTCGCGCGCGAGGCGGGCCAGGGTCTCGGTCTCCACGTTGACGGCGGTCCGGCCGACGATGTTGTAGACGAGGATCGGGATGTCCACGGCGTCGGCGACGGCCCGGAAGTGCCGGTAGAGGCCTTCCTGCGTCGGCCTGTTGTAGTAGGGGTTCACCAGGAGCGCGCCGTGGGCGCCGGTGGCCTTCGCGTGTCGGGTCAGCTCGATCGCCTCCCGTGTGGAGTTGGAGCCGGTGCCCGCGATGACGGCGAGGCGGCCGCGGGCCGCCTCGACGACGATCCCGACGACTCGGCGGTGCTCCTCGTGGGACAGCGTCGGCGACTCGCCCGTCGTCCCGCACGGCACGACGCCGTCGGTGCCGTTGGCGATCTGGAACTCCACCAGTTCGCGGAGCTTTGGCTCGTCCACCAGCCCGTCCCTGAACGGCGTCACCAGCGCCACGATCGAGCCCTGGAACATCGGCCTCACGGCATGCTCTCCCCGGCCACGAGCTCCTCGTACGTCTCGCGGCGGCGGACGATGGTGTACCCGCCGCCGCCGACAAGGACCTCGGCGGCGCGCGGGCGCGCGTTGTAGTTCGACGCCATCGCGAAGCCGTAGGCGCCGCTCGACATGACGGCGAGGAGCTCGGCCTCCTCGACCCTCGGCAGGTCGCGGTCCTTGGCGAGGAAATCGCCCGACTCGCAGATCGGGCCGACGACGTCGACCCGCTCGCCCGGCCGTCCCCCGGCCGCTTCGAGCACGGGGCGGATCGCGTGGTACGCGCCGTAGAACGCCGGGCGGATCAGGTCGTTCATGGCGGCATCGACGATCACGAATGTCTTGTCGGGACCCGCCTTGCGGTAGAGCACGCGCGTGAGGAGGACGCCGGCGCTGCCGACGATCGAGCGCCCCGGCTCGAGGAGGACCGTCACGTTGAGCCGCCCAAGCGCGGGCAGGAGCGCCGCGGCGTACTCGGCCGGAGTCGGCGGCGTCTCGTCCGCGTAGCGGATGCCCAGGCCGCCGCCGACGTCGAACAGGCGGATCTCGATCCCGCGCGGCCGGAGGCTCTCGATGAGCCGGACCATGCGGTCGACGGCGTCGGCGAAGGGCGCGGCCTTCGTGAGCTGCGAGCCGATGTGCATCTGCACGCCCCGCACGGCGATGCCGGGCATCCGGGTCGCGTCCTCGTAGACGCGCGCGGCGTCGGCGATCGGGATGCCGAACTTCGCGGTCTTCATCCCGGTCGCGACGTAGGGATGCGTCTGGGGATCCACGTCCGGGTTGACCCGGAGCGCCACCGGCGCGCGCACGCCCATGCCCTGGGCCGTCTCGTTGAGCACGTGCAGCTCGCTCGGAGACTCGACGTTGAACAGCAGGATCTCGGCCTTCAGCGCCTCGCGCATCTCCTCGCGCGACTTCCCGACGCCGGCGAAGATGATCTTCTGGGGCGGCACTCCCGCGCGGAGGGCGCGGTACAGCTCGCCGCCCGACACGATGTCCGCGCCGGCGCCGGCCCGCGCCAGCGTGGCCAGCACTCCGAGGTTCGCGTTCGCCTTCATCGCGTAGCAGACGAGATGGGGAACCGGCGCGAAGGCCCGAGCGTAGGCCGCGAGGTTCTCGAGCAGCGCGGCCCGCGAATAAATGTAGGTGGGCGTGCCCACGGAGTCGGCGATCGCGCGCAGCGACACGCCCTCGCAGTGGAGCTCTCCGTTCAGATAGTGGAAGGGTTCCATCTCCGCGTGGCCCCGAGGCTTTTTGTTCGCTGACCGTAACATCCCCGCCACCTCAAGTCAAGGCGCGGGGCCGCTCCCGAGCCGCGTCGGCGCCGCCGCGCGGCGCCGCTCACGGGATCGTGACGCTGACTTCTGCCGAGCGGGCGCTCTCGTTCGGGATCGTCGCCTTGTCGAAGGCGCTCACCGCGTAGCGATAGGTGCCGCGAGCGACGTCGCGGTCGACGAACACCGCGGTCGGAGCGAGCGTCGTGCCGATGCGCGTGAGGCGGGCGTCCGGGCCGGCAGCGCGATAGATCACGTACCCGGCCACGTCAGGCTCCGGCCTGGGCTTCCAGGTCAGGCGCACGGCCTGAGCCGACGGGACCGCGACGAGGCCGGTCGGCGGCGGGGGCGGCGTCAGCTTCCGCGGGGTGGCGGCGACCGTGTCCGAGGGCGCGCTGCTGGCGCCGCCGCCGGCCGTGGAGCGCACCGCGCGCACCGCGTAGTAATAGGTGCGCTCGTTGCCGACCGTCGTGTCGGTGTACCGCGTGTCCGCGATCGGTGCGGCCGTGATCGGCGCGAGCGCGGCGTCGGGACTCGGCGCGCGGAGGACCTCGTACGCGATCGTGCCGTCGAGCGGCCGCCCGTCGGCGAGACGGGCGGGCGGCTCCCACGCGAGCCGCACCGCCGCCTCGCCGGGCTCGGCGGTGAGGCCGGTGGGGGGCTCGGGCGCGATGATGTACACGAGGGAGAGCCGCGCCGACGGCGGGCTCGTGCGTCCGCTCCCGTCGGAGGCCGTCACCACGTAGGTGTAGCGCCGCCCCTCCGTGAGGTCCGCCCGGTCGACCACCCGCACCTGGCGCCCCTCGACCACCGCCGGCTCGGGCTGCTCGAGCCGGATCACCGCCAGCCGCTCGTAGCCGACGACCCGGTCGCCGGCGAGCACCGCCGGCTTGGCCTCGCCCTGGCCCGCGTCTGACGTCCGGTAGAGGCGGACGACCTCCACGTCACGCAGGCGGGAATGGTCGGCGCGATGGGTCGGGTTCTGCCAGGAGAGCGCGATCTCACCAGCGCGGATCGTCGCGCTGAGTGCGGTCGGCGGCAGCGGGAGCCTGCGCTCGGGCGCTACCGGCGGGCCCACGCGCCCGCAGGCCGTGACGAGAGCGAGGAGGGCGACGAGCGCGCGGGCCCGGGCCCCGCTCATTCGGCGGCGAGCCGCCGGGCGGAGACGAGGGCCTCCCGAACCGCGGCCGGCGCGGTGCCGCCGGTGACGGCGTGAGCGCGCAGCGAGGCCTCGAGGCTCACCGCGTCGAACGCGTCCTTCTCGAACAGCGCCGAAAATCGGCGCAGGTCGTCGAGCGCCAGCTCCTCGAGGCCCTTCCCGGCATCGAGCGCGTGGCGGACGATCCGCCCGACGATCTCGTGGGCCTGCCGGAAGGGCAGCCCCTTACGCACGAGGTAGTCGGCCAGGTCGGTCGCCGTCGAGAAGCCCGCGGCGGCGGCCTCGCGCATGCGGCGCGTGTCGAAGGCAAGCGAGCGGAGGAGCGGCGGCAGGACGCCGATTATTGCCTCCAGCGTGTCGACGCTGTCGAAGAACGGGGCCTTGTCCTCCTGCATGTCGGAGTTGTAGGCGAGCGGGAGGCCCTTCATCGTGGTCAGGAGGGCGACGAGGTTCCCGCAGAGACGGCCGCTCTTGCCCCGGATCAGCTCGGCCGCGTCAGGATTCTTCTTCTGCGGCATGATCGAGGAGCCGGTGGCGAACGCGTCGGAGAACTCGACGAACCCGAACTCCGCCGTCGCCCACAGCGTCAGATCGGCGGCGAGCCGCGAGCCGTGCATCCCGATGACCGCTGCCGCCGCCAGGAACTCGATCAGGAAGTCGCGATCGCTCACGGCGTCGAGACTGTTCGTCGAGACCTCGCGGAAGCCGAGGTCGCGCGCGAGCGCCTCGCGATCGATCGGGAACGCCGTGCCCGCGAGCGCGCCGGACCCGAGCGGGAGCACGTCGGCGCGGGCCCGGCAGGCCTCCAAGCGTTCGCGGTCCCGCGCGAACATGCAGACGTAGGCGAGGAGGTGGTGCGCGAGCAGAACCGGCTGAGCGCGCTGCAGGTGCGTGTAGCCCGGCATCGGCGCGTCGAGCATCTCGGCGGCGCGGTCGATCAGCGCCGACTGGACCTCGGCGAGGCCCCGGCGGACGCGTGCGACCGCGTCCTTCAGGTACAGGCGCTCGTCGACCGCGATCTGGTCGTTGCGCGACCGGCCGGTGTGGAGCTTGCCCGCGACGGCGCCGACCTTGTCCTGGAGCCGGCGCTCGATGTTCGTGTGGATGTCCTCGAGCTCCGGGCGGAAGGGAAAGGCTCCCGCCTCCAGCTCCTGCCGCACCTCGCCGAGTCCGCGCAGGATCTCCGCGCGCTCGGCCGCCGACAGGATGCCGGCCCGCTCGAGCGCGCGGGCCCAGGCCTCGCTCGCGGTGAGGTCGTGCGGCCAGAGCCGGCGGTCGACGGCCAGCGATGCCGTGAATCGCTCCGCGGTCGGATCGGGCGCCTCGCGGAAGCGCCCACCCCACGGTTTCACGACAAGAGCGCCGCGATGTCGGCCATGATCCGCCGCGTCACCTCCTCGCGGGTCGCCCTGTGGCCGGCCTGGCGCGCCGCCGCGAACGCGCGCGGGACGCCGATGCGGACGCGCAGCGGATGGCGGCGCGGCACGTAGAGCCGCCGGCCGACCAGCGCCTGATAGGTGCCCTGGATCCCGATCGGCACCACCGGCGCGCCCGAGCGCAGCGCGAGCAGCGCCACGCCGGGCTGGCCGCGCTCGAGCCGCCCGCAGACGCTGAACGGCCCCTCGGGGAAGATCCCGACGACGCCGCCGCGCTCGAGGATCCCGAGGGCGTGGCGGATCGCGCCGGCGTCGGGGCGCGCGAGGTTCAGCGGGATGCTGCCGGCCCAGCGGTGGACCAGCGGGTGGAGCCGGGTCGCGTGATAGACGCGGGGCATGACGAGAAAGGAAATGCGGCGCGGGAGCGCCGCGCACAGGACGATCCCGTCGAGGTAGTTGTGGTGGTTGGCCGCCACGATGTAGGGGCCGTCCGCGGGCAGCCGCTCGAGGCCAGGGACCTCGAGATCGAAGAGGCTCTCGAGCAGGCGGCGCGTCCCGGCGCGCAGCGGTCCGTACAAGGGGGGAAGCCGCTCGCCGTCCGGCGCGACCGCACGCTCAGCCGACGGCAGCGATGCGCCGAGCTTCGCCTCGCGAACGAGCTCCATCTCGGCAGAGGTTATAGCACGGTCACCGGGCGCGCGCGAGCCGGTAGCGGGCGACGGCGGCGTTGTGCTCCTCGATGGTGGACGAGAAGAAGTGTCGGCGGTCGTCCATCGAGACGAAGTAGAGGTACCGGACGGCCGCCGGGTGGAGCGCGGCTTCGATCGCGGCGAGCCCCGGGCTGGCGATTGGTCCCGGCGGCAGCCCCGGCCGCCGATAGGTGTTGTAGGGGTCGTCGGCGAGGAGATCCGCCCGGGTGAGCGCCTGCCGGTCCTTGCCCACCGCGTACTGGACGGTGGGATCGGCCTGGAGCGGCATGTCGAGCCGGAGCCGGTTCCAGAAGACCGCCGAGATCAGCGGCATCTCGTCCCGAATCACCGCTTCCCGCTCCACGATCGACGCCAGCGTCAGGAGCCCGTTCAGGTCGAGGCCGCGTTCCCGCGCGTCGTCGAGCATGCGCGGCGTAATCTTCGTCCGCAGCCGGTGCACCATCCGCGCGAGAATCTCCTGGGGTGTGAGGCCGCGGACGAGCAGGTAGGTGTCCGGAAAGAGATAGCCCTCCAGGCTCGGCGCGTCGATCCCGAGGGTCCGAAGAAAGCCGCGGTCGTGGGCGAGCCGGACGATATCGGGCGCGGCCGCGAGCCGCTCGCGGTCGAGCGTATGCGCGAGCTCGAGCACCGAGCCGCCCTCCCGCAGGAGCACCGCGTGCTGCATGACCCTGCCGCTCTCGATGAGCCGGAGGACCTGCAGGGTCGACGAGTTCTCGGGGATCTCGTACTCCCCGGCCCGCAGGTGGCGGGCGGTCCCCCGCAGCGCGGCGAGGGCGGCCAGGGTGACCGGGCTCCGGATGACGCCGGCCTCCTCGAGGAGGTAGCCAATGGCGAGCACCCCCTCGTTGGCGGGGATGTCCACCCGGCGCGGCCCGCCGCGGAGGTCGGACGTCGGCACCAGTGCCTGCCACGCCCCGAGCGCGGTGAAGCCGACGACCGCCAGGAGCGGGATCAGTTTGTGACGATTGGCCCGCGTGGCCATCTCCCCTCTAGTGTATAATGACTCGCCGGGGCGGCTCGCCCCGCAATCCTCCAAGGGGGTCTTCATGCTGGAGCCTCAGCTGCCTGTCCGTCACGAGTGGCTCGTCCGCGAGCGCGACCACGCCAAGCTCGCGCTGGAGCCGTTCGAGCCCGGGTTCGCTCTCGCCGCGGGCAACGCGTACCGCCGGGTCCTGCTCTCCTCGATCCACGGGTCGGCGCCGACCTGGGTCAAGATCGAGAACGTCCTGCACGAGTTCTCCTACCTCCAGGGCGTGACCGAGGACACCCTCGACATCATGCTGAACCTCCGGAAGGTCGTGTTCTCGCTCCACCTGAACCGGCCGAAGATCCTCCGGCTCAAGGCGCAGGGGGTGGGGGCGGTCAGGGCCGGCGACTTCGAGCCCGACGCGGACGTGGACATCCTCACTCCCGACCAGCCGCTGGCGACCCTCGATAAGGACGGCACCTTCGAGATGGAGGTCTGCGTGGAGCGCGGGCGCGGGTACATGCCAGCCGAAAAGCGCGAGCCCGAGGCGCTGCCCATCAATGCGTTGCTGCTCGACGCCAACTTCAGCCCGATCAAGCGGGTGAACTTCACCGTCGAGACGCTCCCGGGCAAGGACAAGGAGGAGCGCCTGCTCCTCGAGGTCTGGACGAACGGGAGCGTGAGCCCCGAGCTGGCCGTGGGGGAGGCGTCGCGGATCCTCGAGGACCACTTCAACCTCCTCGTGAGCGCTCCCGCGGCCCAGCCGACGGAGGAGGGCGAGGCCGAGCCGGGCGAGTTGTTGCCGCGCGCCGAGATCAACGAAAACCTGTTCCGCAACGTCGACGAACTCGAGCTGTCGGTGCGGGCTTCGAACTGCCTGAAGACGGCCAACATCCGGACGATCGCCGACCTGGTGCAGAAGACCGAGGCGGAGCTGCTGAAGACCAAGAACTTCGGCAAGAAGTCGCTGAACGAGATCAAGACGATCCTGGGCGAGATGGGGCTCAGCCTGGGTATGCGCCTGGATCCGCAGGAGCTCGAGAACCTCCGGGCCCAGCTCGAACGCTCGTTCGACGGCTAACGTCGAGCCTCGCCGCTCCACCGATCGCGTACCGCCCAGGGTGGGCCTCGCCCGTTACCGCACCGGCGCCGAGCGCGGTCAGGGCGCGGGGGCGGCCACCTCGGCCGTCGTCCCGCGCTCGATCGAGTAGATCTTGTCCGTGAGGAGCCTCGCCCACTTGACCTCGGACTCGGCGACCAGGACCGAGAGGCCGGGCCGGCGCTCCTGGAACTCCCGCACCGCCCGGACCAGGCGCCGGGCCAGCGGCGGCGCGACGCCCTCGAACGGCTCGTCGAGGAGGAGGAGCCGGCTCCCGTACATGAAGCTCCGCGCGAGCGCGACGAGCTTCTGCTGGCCGCCGCTCAGCAGCGCCGCGGGCCTCGCCGCGAGCTCCCTGAGCTCCGGCATCAGGGTGTAGACGCCGCCGAGCCGCGCCTCGGCGTCGGCCAGGCCCCCGGCCCAGGCCGGCACCAGGATGTTCTCGCGCGCGCTCAGCGCGCTGATCAACCGCCGGTCTTCGGGCACATAGCCGATGCCGAGCCGGGCCCGGAGGTGGGGGGGGAGGCCGGACAGGTCCTCGCCCGCGAGCTTGAGGCGTCCCGACGCCGCCCGCGTGAGGCCCATGATGGCGCGCAAGGTCGTCGTCTTTCCGGCGCCGTTCCGCCCGATGAGACCGACGATCCGCCCCGGCTCGATCGTGAGCGTCACGCTCCGCAGGATCGTGATGCCGTGGAGCGTCACGGTCAGGCCCCCGACCTCGAGCATCCCCTCACTCCTCCCCGAGGATGTAGCGGCGGACGACCGGGTCGGCGAAGAGCGCGCCCGGGGGGTCGTCGGCGATGATCCGGCCTTCGCTGAACACGAGCACCCGCTCCGCGTAGCGTTGGACCACGTCCATGTCATGCTCGACGAACACCGAGGTGACGCCGCTCTCCCGGATCACCCCGACGAGGGTGTCCATCACACGGAACTTCTCGGCGGCGCTCACCCCGCTCGTCGGCTCGTCGAGGAGCAGCAACCGCGGGCCGAGCGCGAAGGACAGCGCGACGTCGAGGAGCTTCCGGCCACCCTCGGGCAGCGTGCGCACGACTTGCCCGCTCTCGTCCCCGAACCCGAATTTCTCGAGGAGCTGGCGGGCTTCGGCGAGCCGGGCCGGCGTCCGGAGCGCCCGCCAGCAGTCGCCCTGACGGCCCGAGCGGATGACGAGCGCGACGAGCATGTTCTCGAGCACGGTCAGGCTCGTGTAGAGCTGCGGGACCTGAAAGGAGCGGGCCACGCCGAGCCGAGTGACCTGCCGCGGGTGAAGGCCGGTGATCTCCTGGCCCAGGTAGTAGATCTGCCCGCGCGCCGGGCTGAGGTACCCCGTGACGAGGTTGAGGAAGGTCGTCTTCCCAGAGCCGTTCGGGCCCACGATGCCGACGATCTGTCCGCTGGCAATCCTGACGCTGAGATCGTCGGCGGCCTTGACGGCCCCGAAGGACTTCGCCAGGCCTACCGCTTCGAGGACGACGTCCACGGGCTCGAGACGGGCGCTCGCGGCGCGAGGAGACTCCAGAGGCCTCGCGGCAGGAAGAGGACGATGAGCAGCAGGATGCCGCCGAGGCTCATCTGCCAGGTGTAGGGCGACAGCGCGTAGGCATAATTGCGCACGAGCTCGAACACGACCGAGCCCATCACCGGCGCGAAGACGCTCGCGTAGCCACCGAGCACGGTCACGAAGACGAAGTCGCCGGACTGCGTCCAGTAGGAGAACTCGGGCGCGATGTGGCCCACGCTGAAGGCGACCAGGCACCCGCCGAGACCACCGAGGACGCCGGAGAGCAGGTAGGTCCGATAGATACCCTGCCGGACGGACGCGCCCATGTACTCGACCCGGATCTCGTTGTCGCGGATCGCGCTGGCGAGGTAGCCGAGCGGCGAGCCGAGCCATCGGCGGGTGAGGGCGAGGGCGAGGGCCAGGCAGACGAGGGTCAGATAGTAGTGGGCGCGCCCCGCGGCGGCGCCGGGCGCGACGCCGAGGATGGTCGGGGGCGCGGTGACCATGCCGTCGGTGCCGCCGGTCAGCCAGTAGAGCCGCAGCAGGAGCGAGTAGAGGATCATCGAGAAGGCGAGCGTGAGCATCCCAAAGAAGATCCCGCGGTAGCGGGCGAGGAAGAGCCCGAGCAGCGCCGCCAGGGCCCCGCTGACCACGACGGCCCCGAAGATCAGCAGCACCGCCTCGCGGAGATGGAGCCACTTGGCGGCGAAGCCGACCGTGTAGGCGCCGGCGGCGAAGTACAGGCCGTGGCCGAAGGAGACGAGGTTGCTCCGGAGGAGCACGGCCACGCCCAGGACGACCATGGCCTTCGCGAAGGCCACCGTCAGGAGGAAGCCGAGCCAGTCGGGCAGCAGGCGCGGGAGGATCGCGAGGGCGAGGAGCACCGCCAGCCAGGGCGTGGCCCCCGCCAGGGTCCGGCCGACCTGGGCTCCCCTCATATCCGGCGCACCTCGACGCCCCCGAAGAGACCTTCTGGGCGGACGAGCAGGATGACCGTCATGAGCGCGTAGACGACGAACAGGTCGAGCGCGGGGACGAATTGGATCGCGGTCGCCCGCAGCAGGCCCACGAGGAGGGCCGCGATGGCGCCGCCGCCAATGTTGCCGAGCCCGCCGATGACGGTGACGGCGAAGGCGAGCACGATCACATCCGCGGAGATCCCCGGGGTGACGGCCACCATGGGGGCGGTGAAGGCGCCGCCGAGGGCGGCGAGCATGGCGGCGCCGGTGAAGGCGACCGTGCAGATGCGCGGCACGTTCACACCGAGCGCGGCGCTGATCTCGCGATCCTGGATCACGGAGGTGATCAGCTTGCCGAAGCGCGTCCGGTCGATGACGACCCACAGCGCGAGGCCGGCCAGGATCGCGACCCCGGTCAGGAGAAACGAGTACAGCGGGTAGGTGACGCCGGCGAGCGCGAGCTGGCCCAGGAGCGCGTAGGGCTCGGCGACGATGATCGGGCTCACCCCCCAGACGAGCTTCATCCCGTCCTCCAGGATCAGGAAGATCGCGAACGTGAGGAGGAGCGTGATCACCTCCTCCTGATCGTAGACGCGGCGGAGGAAGCCCCGCTCGAGCAGGGGCCCCAGCGTGAGGCCCACCAGGAGGGCGGCGCCGACCAGGACGGGGTAGGCGAGGAAGGGGTTGGCGCCGGAGTGGAGGACGAGCCCGGCCAGCGTGGCCCCCGTGTAGGCCCCGATGGCGTAGAGGCTCCCGTGGGCGATGTTCAGGATCCGGAGGACCCCGTAGGCGAAGGTCAGGCCGGCCGAGACCAGGAACAGCCACGACGCGAAGGCGATGCCGTCGAGGAGAATGAGGGTGAGCGTGTCCACGAGCGCGGGGCGCTACGGGCACTCCGCCCCCGGGAAGCCCTGCTCGATCCAGTCTATGACCTTGACGCCGTCGGGCGGGTTCACGCACTTCACCGGGAAGACCTTGACGCTGCCGAGCCCGGCGAAGCCGAGCTGCGGGTCGAACCGGGTCGTGCCGTACACGGCCTCCTCGACTGCTTGGTGGCCGTGGCCGATCGCCAGGCGGATGCGGCCGCTCGGGGTGTCGAACTCGGAGTACTCGAGCGCCTTGATGACGTCGTCGACGCCTGGCCAGCGGCCGCCGGCCTTGATGGCCTTCTCGTACGCCGCCTTGACGCCTTGGAGGGCCTGCACGACGTGGTAGCTGCCGTGGGGCATTGGGTACTTCTTGTACCGGGCCCGGTACCCGTCGATGAACTGCTGCTGCAGCGGATTCCGGGCGGGGTTGGGGATCGAAATCCAGTGTGGACCGCGGAAGCCGAGCGCGATGCCGTCGGCGGTGTCGTGGCCGAGCTCCTCGACGTTGGCGCCGTCGTTGTTGATCACGACCAGGGACTGCGCGAACAGGCCGCGCGGCTTCGCCTGCTCGATGAAGGAGACGAAGTCGCCGCCCCAGACGCTCGTGAAGATCACGTCGGGCTTGTCTGCCTGGAGCTTCGAGATCTCGCTCGCGAACTGGCCCTGCATGAGCTTCGGCCAGAGCGCGTCCACGACCGTCACGTCGGGCTTCAGCTTCCGGATCGCCTTTTCGAAGATGTCCCAGGAGTCGTGACCCCAGGCGTAATCCTGGTTCAGGCCGGCGATGGTCTTGACGCCGGGCTTGACGGACAGGACATAGCGCGCCGCCCCGATGCCGTCGATCCCGGTGTGGGCCGCCGTCCGGAAGACGTACTTGTACTGGGCGTTCTCGAAGACCCGGTTCGTCCCGCAGTCGAAGAGGATGGTCAGGGCCTTCAGCTCCTCGGCCACCGGCGGCACCGCCGTGCAGTTCGCGCTCGAGATGTAGCCGATGACGAGATCGACCTTTTGATCGGTCACGAGGCGGCGGTAGTTGGTCACCACCTGGTCGGTGGGGCCGGCCTCGTCGACGACGACGGGCACGATCTTGACGCCGCCGATGCCGCCCTCGCGGTTCAGCTTCTCGATCCAGAACTCGGCGGCGGTCTTGGCCGGCAGCCCGAACGGCCCCGACGCCGCGCCCGAGAGGAACGTGACGATGCCGATCGTCACTTGCGGGGGAGCGCCGGCGGGCGCTGCGGCGGCGCGACCCGGCGGACTGGCGATAATGGCGAGCAGGACCGCACCCGGCACGAGCCAGCGCGACAGCGACCGATCTCTCATATGCCCTCTCCCTTCGCGTCTACGGGGTCTCACGAGCGCCGCCCCCTCGGGCCGCCCCCGGGCCCGCGGTTCCCAGCGCGGCGGCCGGGCCGCCGCGGGCCCCGATTGTAGCCGATCTGACCGCGGTGCCCCGGGGCCTCGCGTCAGGGTACGAGGGCGGCGCGGGTAATCTTCGTCTCGCCGTTCACCCACTCCGACGCGCGGAAGGCGGCGTCGATCTCCTCGAGCGGAAACTTCCGCGAGACCAGCCGGTCGAAGGGGAAGCGCTCCCGATACCGCACGAGGAAATCGAGCGCCTGTGGGATCACCCAGGGGTCGTACATGACGACGCCGACGATCCTCTTGCTCCCCCACACGAGCTGGGCCGGCTCGAGCTCGACCCCGACGCCGCGGCTGATCGTACCGATCTCCAGGTAGGTGCCGCCCGCGCGCAGCATCTCGAGGCCCTCGGGGACGACGGCGGGGAGCCCGACGAAGTCGCAGACGAGAGCGGCGCCGACACCACCGGTCAGCTTGCGGACGAGCGCGACCCGCTCCTTGCGCTCGGGGACCTCCCGGAGGTTGATCGTGTGGTCGGCGCCGAAGGCCCGGGCCAGCTCGAGACGGGCCGGGAGCTGATCGACGACGATCACGGGGGCGGCGCCCATAGCCTTGGCGACGGCAGCCGCCTGGACCCCGAGGCCGCCCGCGCCCTGCATCACGATGCTCTGGCCGAAGCGCAGGCCGGCCTTGTGGAGACCGAAGATGACCTGGGACAGGGCGCAGTTCACGGAGGCGACGGCCTCGTCGGGCAGCGCGTCCGGGACCGCGAAGACGGCGCCCCCCGGGCGCAGGTAGTAATACTCGGCGAACGCGCCGTGGAAGTGCGGGAACTGCGATGGGCCGAGCGGCCGCCCGACCTTGTTCGGGCAGGCGGCGGGCTCGAGCGCGAGGCAGGCGTGGCAGCGGCCGCAGGGGTAGAAGTAGCAGTAGGCGACCCGGTCGCCTTCGGTGAGCGGCCGGCCCAGGGAGTCGGTCTTGACGCGGGCTCCGAGCCGGGCGACGCGGCCGGTCATCTCGTGGCCGAAGATCCAGCCGTCCTCGGGCAGGCGCAGCGGGGCGTCGCCCCGCCAGAAGTGCAGGTCGGAGCCGCAGATGTTGGCGACGGTGACCCGGATCAGGACGGCGTCGGGCTCGACCTCGGGGAGCGGGAGCTCCCGGATCTCGAAGGGCTTGCCGGGCCCGTGAAAGACCGCGGCCCGACCGGTGGGGGCCATCCGGATCTCCTCCGGCCGACGGGCCTAGCGCTCGCGCCCGAGCTCGAACGCCTCGTGCAGCGCGCGCACGGCGAGCTCGGCGTACTTGTCGTCGACGACGCAGGAGACGGCGATCTCCGAGGTCGAGATCATCTGGATGTTGACGCCCTCCTTGGAGAGCACGGCGAACATCCGCGCCGCCACGCCCGAGTGGCTCCGCATGCCCACGCCGACGATCGAGATCTTGGCGACGCGGTCGTTGAACTGGACGCCCTCGGCGCCGACCCGCCGCGCGACATCCTCGAGCGCGGTGACCGAGCGCGCACGGTCCCCGCGCGGCAGCGTGAACGACATGTCGGTGAAGCCGTCGCGACTGATGTTCTGCACGATCATGTCCACGACGATGTTCTGGTCCGCCACGGCGCCGAAGACCTGGGCGGCGACGCCCGGCCGGTCGGGCACGCGAAGGATCGAGACCTTCGCCTGGTTGCGATCGTGGGTCACGCTAGTGACCACCGCCTCTTCCATCCCGCTGTCCTCCCTGGTCACGAGCGTCCCGGGATCGGCCTTGAAGGTCGAGCGTACGTGCACGGGGACGCCGTACTTCTTGGCGAACTCGACCGAGCGCGACTGGAGTACCTTGGCGCCGAGGCTCGCCATCTCGAGCATCTCATCGTAGGAGATCCGCGGGAGCTTCCGCGCGTCCGGCACCACGTTCGGGTCGGCGGTGTAGACGCCGTCCACGTCGGTGTAGATCTCGCAGACGTCGGCCGGGAGGGCCGCCGCCAGGGCCACGCCGGTGAGATCCGAGCCGCCGCGGCCGAGCGTGGTGATCTCGTTGTCCGGGCTCACGCCCTGGAATCCGGCGACGATGACGATCTCGCCCGCTTCGAGGGCCGCGCGCACGCGCTCTCCGCCGATTCGCCTGATCCGCGCCTTCGTGTGCGCGGCGTCGGTCACGAGGCTGACCTGCGCGCCGGTAAAGGAGCGCGCCTTGAAACCGAGGGAGTGGAGCGCCATGGCCAGGAGCGCGATCGTGACCTGCTCGCCGGTCGCGAGCAGCATGTCCGTCTCGCGCGGGTCGGGCGTCGGGGTGATCTGGTGGGCGAGCGCGACGAGGCTGTCCGTCGTCTTGCCCATGGCCGAGACGACGACGACGAGCCGGTGGCCGCCCGCGGTCGTCTCGGCGACGCGACGGGCGACGTTCATGATCTTCTGCGCGTCGGCCACGGACGAGCCCCCGTACTTCTGGACGATCACGGCCATGCGCCGCATCCTACCCTGGTGGCCGCGCGCTGTAAACGTTGGGGGCCGGATCGGCCCGACGCTCGCCTCGTCGCCGCCTCACGTGCGCACCCACGGCGTCGCCGCGCGTCGCGGCGGGTCCCGCTCAGCCTGGGCTCCGGTCCGGGCCAAGCCGCTTCCGGAGGGCGGCCACCGCGCGGTGGAGGTGGACCCGCACGGTCGCCTCTGACATCCTCAGCACGGCGGCGATCTCGCGCGTCTCGAGCCCCTCCTGGACCATCAGGACCAGGGCCGCCCGCTGCTTGGGCGAGAGGCGGGCGACCGCGTCCCACAGCGCCCGGGCTGCCTGCTCCCGGCCCAGCACGTCCACCGGATCCGGCTCGGACGCGGGGACCCGCTCGATCTCCTCGGCGGGCTCGACGTTCTCGCGCCAGACGCGCCACTTGCGTCGATGGTCGAGGCACAGGTTGATCAGGATCCGGTGGAACCATGTCGAGAACCGCGCCTCGCCCCGGAAGCGTCCGGCCGATAGGTAGAGCCGGACGAAGGCCTCCTGCGAGAGATCGCGTGCCTCGTCGGCATCGCGGAGGACGAGCCACGCCGTGCGGTAGGCGCGAGCCTGGTAGCGCTCGACGAGTTGGTCGAACGCCCGCTCATCCCCCGCCGCGACGCGCGCGCACAGCGCCTCGTCGGATGCTTCGGGATTGTCCACGCCCCCGCACCCATCCTAGCGCACGGTCGGCGCGCGGCCACGCGGTTTAATCCGCGCGCGCGGTCACCCCGGCCGACGGCGCGCCGACCGGCCGCCGCGTCGCCTCGCCCAGCGACATGTGCTCGCGCAGGAGGAGGACCCAGCCGAAGAGCGTGATCGGGATGAAGCCGCAGGCGTGGTAGAGAATCGCGTAGCCGAACGCGAGCGAGTGCGAGACCCCGAAGAGCGTCAGCGCGAGGACGGCGGCGGTGTGGAAGACGCCGATGTAGCCGGGCGCCGAGGGCAGGCTGATGCCGAGCCCGACGAACGCCAGGACCGTCCAGGCCGCGACCAGCGGCAGGTGGAGGCGCGCCGCGAAGAGGGCGGTCCACGCCGCGAGCGCCGCCGTCAGCCACACGAGGAACGACCACGCGAAGATCGGGCCCGCGTGGCGCGCCGTCCGCACGCCGACGAGGCCGCGCACGAACATCTCGAAGATGGCGGTGCACCGCGCGGTGAGCCACTGGGATCGCCGGGTGAGCCGGACGATGACCGTGCGGCAGGCCCCGGGGGCCACCGCCGCGGCGGCGAGGACGGCCACGGCCGCCAGGTCGAGCCCGAGGAAGACCCCGGCCGTCCACCGGAGGGGGGGCGGGACCTCGGCCCGCCCGCAGCGGCAGCACGTTGTTGGCCATGTAGCCGATCATCGAGGCCCGGAACAGGGCGGGCGGGTTCGAGCCGGGCGGGAACAGATAGTGCCAGCGCCGCGCGCGGGTCCAGACGCCGACGACGGCGAAGAGCGCGCTGGCGAGCGCCCAGCCCCAGTGGGTGCTCGCGAGCTCGGCGCCGAGCGCGCCGAGGTCGACCTTCCAGAGGAGCGCGGCGAGGAGGGCGAGGCTGACGCCGACGCCGATCGCGACCTTGAGCAGGCGCACTCAGAAGCCGAGCTGCGCGAGGACGGCGCCGAGCTCGGCGGGCACCGTGGTGGGTCGCGAGGCCGACTCGAGCGCCGTGTCGGGGTCCTTGAGCCCGTGGCCGGTGAGCGTGAGCACGAGGGTCGAGCCCCGCTCGACGCGCCCGCTCTTGACCGTCTTGATCAAGCCCGCCACCGAGGCCGCCGACGCGGCCTCCATGAAAATGCCCTCCTCGCGCGCGAGCAGTCGGTAGGCGTGGAGGATCTCCTCGTCGGTGACAATGTCGATCCAGCCCTGGGAGTCCTTCATGGCCTCCACGGCCGGGCCCCAGCTCGCCGGGTTACCGATCTTGATCGCGGTCGCCACCGTGCGGGGCTCGGCGATGACCCGGTTCTCGTAGATGGGCGCCGCGCCCGCGGCCTGGAAGCCGACCATCCGCGGCAGGTCCTTGGCGCGGCCGGCCCCCTGATACTCCTTGTACCCGCGCCAGTAGGCGGTGATGTTGCCCGCGTTGCCGACCGGGATCAGGTGATAGTCGGGCGCTCGTCCCAGCTGGTCGACGACCTCGAACGCGCCCGTCTTCTGCCCCTCCAGCCGGAAGGGGTTGATCGAATTCACGAGCGTGACCGGGTAGCGTTCCGCGATCTGCATCACGATCGCGAGCGCCTGATCGAAGCTGCCCTCCACCATCAGCACGCGCGCGCCGTGGATGGCGGCCTGCGAGAGTTTGCCGAGCGCGACTCCGCCGCGCGGGACCATCACGAAGGCGTTGATGCCCGCGCGGGCCGCGAAGGCGGCGGCGGAGGCCGAGGTGTTGCCGGTGGACGCGCAGATGACGGCGCGGGAGCCGGCCTCGAGCGCCTTCGAGATCGCCATCGTCATCCCGCGGTCCTTGAACGACCCGGTGGGATTGAAGCCCTCGCACTTCAGGTAGATCTTGAGGCTCGGGTCGGTCGCCTCCGCCAGCCGGGGCGCCGGCACCAGCGGGGTGTTGCCCTCGAGCAGCGTGACCACCGGCGTCTTCGCCGAGACCGGCAGAAACTCCCGGTACCGCTCGATGACCCCCGGCCACGCGCTCATGCCGCGCGGCGGGGGGCGCCGCCCCTCCTGTGCGCGTCCCCCCGGCCGGCCGCGCCGGCCATGCGAACGCGCGACGGAGCGCGCACCGGGCGCGGCGACACGTCGCCGCCCTCGCTACGCATTTTCGACCCTGATCATCGTCGTGCGCGCCGCGACCACGGGCAGCCGGTCGATGGCCGCCAGCGCCGCGCGCATGCCCCGCTCGCTGGCCTCGTGGGTCATCATGACCACGGGGACGGCCTCGGCCTTGGCGCGGCCCTTCTGGAGCACCGAGACGATTGAGATGTCCTGCTGTCCGAGGATGCCCGCGATCTGCGAGAGCACGCCCGGGCGGTCGGCGGCCATGACGCGCAGGTAGTAGGCCGAGCGGATCGTCTCCATCGGCCGGAGCGGCAGCGCGCGCTGGTCTCCGGTGGGGAGGTCAAGGTGGAGGGCGGGCACGCCGTGGGCCAGACGCGTTGCGATCTCGACCGTGTCCGAGAGCACCGCCGAGGCGGTCGGCATCTGGCCGGCACCGCGGCCATAGAACATGAGGTCGCCGACGCTGTCGCCCGTGATGAAGACGGCGTTGAACACACCCGACACCGCGGCCAACGGCGACCGCTCGCGGATCATCGTCGGGTGCACCCGGGCCTCGATCCCGCCGTCGCTCGACTTCGCGATCGCGAGGAGCTTGATACGGTACCCGAGCTCCCGGGCGTAGGCGATGTCCTGCGCCGTCACCAATGCGATGCCCTCCGTATAGATGTCCTTCAGCTCGACGTAGGTTCGGAAGGCGAGCGAGGCCAGGATCTGCAGCTTATGGGCCGAATCCACCCCTTCGACGTCGAAGGTCGGATCGGCCTCGGCGTAGCCGTGGGCTTGGGCCTCCTTCAGGACGACGGAGAAGTCCTCGCCGGCGTCGGTCATCTTCGAGAGGATGTAGTTGCAAGTGCCGTTGACGATGCCGTAACAGGACAGGATGCGGTTGGCGACGAGCCCTTCCTTGACCGCGCGGATGAGCGGAATGCCGCCGGCGACCGCGGCCTCGAACGCGAGGGTCACCCCACGCTGTCGCGCCTCCGCGTACAGCTCGGCGCCGTGGTGTGCGAGCAGCGCTTTGTTGGCGGTCACCACGTGCTTGCCAGCGGCCATCGCGCGCAGGACGAAGGTGCGCGCCGGCTCGAGCCCGCCGATCAGCTCGATCACGATCTGAATCGCGGGGTCGTCGAGCACGCGGGCGGCCTCCTGGACCATGGGCAGGCGGCTGAGGTCGAGGCCGTCTCGGGGCCGCGCGAGGTCGGCGTCGGCGATGGCCGCCAGGGTGAGCCGGGCCCCCGTGCGCTTTTCCAGGATCTCCCGGTGGGTCTCCAGGATCTTCACCACACCGCCGCCGACCGTGCCGAGCCCGAGCAACCCGATCTTGACGTCGCGCATGCGTGTTCGTCCCGCGGGCGCCGGGCTACCGCGTAAGGTGCTTGAGGCCGCGGAGCGCCTGCCGGATCCGCAGCTCGTTCTCGACGAGGGCGAACCGGACGTAGCCTTCGCCGTACTCGCCGAACCCGACTCCGGGCGACACCGCGACCTTGGCCTCCTGTACGCAGAGCTTCGCGAACTCGAGCGAGCCCATCGCGCGGAACTCCTCGGGGATCGGCGCCCAGACGAACATCGTCCCCTTGGGCTTCGGCACGGTCCAGCCCTGCTTGTTGAGGCCGTTCACGAGCACGTCGCGCCGCTTGCGGTAGATCTCGCTGATGTCGCGCACGACCGACTGGTCGCCTTCCAGCGCCACGATGCCCGCGATCTGGATCGGCTGGAAGACGCCGTAGTCGAGATACGACTTGATGCGGGCGAGCGCGTGCACCATCTGCGGGTTGCCGCAGCAGAACGCGAGCCGCCAGCCGGCCATGTTGTAGGACTTGGTGAGCGAGAACAGCTCGACCCCGACGTCCTTGGCCCCCGGAGCCTCGAGGAACGAGGGCGGCCGGTAGCCATCGTAGGCCAGATCCGCGTAGGCGAAGTCGTGGACGACCATGAGCCGGTGCTCGCGGGCGAAGGCGACCACCCTCTCGAAGAAGGCCCGATCCACGCAGGTGGTCGTCGGGTTGTGCGGGAACGAGAGGATCAGGAGCTTCGCCTTGGGCCAGGCCAGCTTGGCCGCCTCCTCCAAGCGCCCGAAGAAATCGCCGCCCGGCTCGAGCGGCACCGAACGTAGGTCGCCGTCGGCGATGACGACCGAGTAGGAATGGATCGGATAGGTCGGGTTCGGCACCAGCGCGCCGTCGCCGGGCCCGAGCACGGCGAGGGCGAGGTGCGCGAGTCCTTCCTTGGCGCCGATCGTCGCGATCGCTTCGGAGTCGGGGTCGAGCTCCACGCCGTACCGGGTCCGGTACCACCGCGTGATCGCCACGCGCAGGCGGCTGATCCCGCGCGAGGCCGAGTACCGGTGGTTGCGCGGGTTCTGGGCCGCCTCGATCAGCTTCGCGACGATGTGCTTTGGCGTGCCGCGGTCCGGATTGCCCATGCCGAGGTCGATGATGTCCTCGCCCCGCGCCCGGGCCTTGGTCTTCAAGTCGTTGACGATGGCGAACACGTAGGGAGGGAGGCGCTTGATCCGGTAGAACTCGTCCATCGGGATCTCCTTGGTCTCGTCGATGATACTACGAAGGGGCCATTTTTCAGAGTGTTAGACGACACTCCGAGAACGTTGACACTGCCCAGACCAGATGCTAGAAGGGAAAGAGGCTACATTCCGGCGGCGCCCAATGACGGCAGTACCTGCCCGGGGGCGCACTCCCCCTGGCGTGTCCGCACCGACTAGCGAACGTGGGTTTTGAGGAGGCGCGGATGCTCGGTCGTTCGAGACCTTCGAGACCGGCGATGGCGGTTGGGTCGTCCGCGCCGGAGGAACGCCGCCCCGCCACCCCGGTGACCTTGCTCACGGTCGTCGGCGCCACCGCGAAGCTGGAAGGGAAATTCGAGGTCGCCGATTCCATCCACATCGAGTGCGAGATCGGCGGCGAATTGACCGTCGGAGGACAGCTCGTGATCGGCGAGAAGGGCGTGGTGAACGCGAACGTGCAGACCGTCGACGCCATCATCCGGGGAGCGTACGAGGGCACGATGGTGGCGACCGGTACCGTCGAGATCACCGCCACCGGGCGGGTGAACGGCAACATCGAGACCGACTCGCTCGTCATCTCCAAGGGCGGGTCCTTCAGCGGCAATGTCGTGAAGCCGGGCGGGCGCCAGGCGAAGCTGCCCGTCTACCTCGTCGAGGACAAGCGGGTCGGCGCGCAGGCGTAGCCGCGCGCGATACGGACGATGTGGCGGAAGACCCGGAAGGCGGTGGCGGCGCGCAACGACCTGAGCGCGTTCATCGATGAAGGCTCGGAGATCGAGGGCAAGTATACGTTCAGCGGCACCGTGATGCTGAACGGCAAGTTCCACGGGGAGATCGCGTCCGCCGACACGTTGATCATCGGCGAGAAGGGGGTCGTCAACGCGAACGTCCGCGCCGGCACGCTGATCGTCAGCGGCGAGCTGGTGGGGAACGTCGTCGCCAGTGATCGGGTCGAGCTCAAGGAGGGCGCGCGCGTCTTCGGTGACGTCGAAGCCCCCGTCGTGGTGGTCGCGGAGGGCGTGCTCTTCGACGGTCACTGCCGGATGACCAGCGCAAAGCCCGCCGGCTCCACGCCCGCCGACAGCACACTGGTGGCCTTGAAGCGGTGAGTTAGTGAGCCGCGCTCGACGGCTCAACATCTTCATCGTCTCGAGCGACGGGTCCCGGCCGGTGCGCGTGCACCTGCCGGGGTGGGCGGTCTCGGCCGCCGTCGTGGGGGTGACGCTCGGGTTCACCACCGTTTCCGTGCTCGTCGGTGACTACATCCGTGTGCGGAAATTGGCCGCCAGCCCCGCCGCCTTGCAGCGCGAGCTCGCCGAACAACACGGGATCGTCACCGCCCTGCGGAAGCGGATCGCCGAGATCCGGCTCGAGGTCGGGTCTTGGCGCGAGCTCGACGCGAAAATTTGGGAGCCGTTCGGCCCCGACGTCGGGCTCGTGCGGAGGACTCCGGGGATCGGTGGTGCCACGGCGCTGCCCGGACCCGCCGGCCACAGGCCGTCAGCGCTCGAGGAGCTTGACGGGCTCGCCGACACGGTCGGCGAGGCGGGCAAGAATCTCCGGGCGCTCGAGCGGCTGATGGAGCATGCCGGCAAGGCGCTCGCGCTCATGCCGTCGCGCTGGCCCGTGCGCGGCGCCGTCAACTCGGAATTTGGCACCCGCCCCTCGCCGTGGACGGGGGCGGAGGAGTTCCACAGCGGGCTCGACATCGCCGCCGATCGCGGTGCGGGCGTCCACGCCCCGGCGCCCGGCACCGTCATGTTTGCGGGCGAGCAGGGGGAGTTCGGGCTCTGCCTGATCCTCGAGCACGGTCACGACATCCGGACGATCTACGGGCACTTGTCGAAGCTCCTGGCCGCCCCCGGGCAGCAGGTGGTGCGCGGGCAGTTGATCGCGCTCACCGGGAACACCGGCAAGTCCTCCGGACCGCACCTGCACTACGAGATCGTCGTCAAGGGCCACTCGGTGAACCCGCGCCTCTACATGTGGAACTAGCCGCGCGGACCTCGCCGCGTGGCGTGCGCGGGCCCGCGGGTTCGGCGGTCCCTGCTGAATAAGACCTCCCCGGACGGCCCGGCCGCGCCCTCGCCGGCTCGGGCCCTGCTCACGACGTCGCGGTGAGACCGAGGTAGACCCGGCGAACCTGCGGGTTCTCGAGGAGCCCCGCCGCCCTGTCGGCGAGGACGATCCGTCCCGTCTCCAGGACGTAGCCGCGATCGGCGTGGCCGAGCGCCACCGTCACGTCCTGCTCCACGAGCAGGATGCTCATGCCTTCGCGCCGGAGCCGGACCACGACCTCCATCAGCGCTCGCACGGCGAGGGGCGCCAGCCCGAGCGACGGCTCGTCGATCAGGAGAAGGCGCGGGCGCGCCATGAGCGCACGCGCGACCGCGGCCATCTGTTGCTCGCCGCCGGAGAGCTGGCCAGCGGGGAGTGCCAGGCGATCGGCGAGGGAGGGGAACAGGTCGAGCATGTGCTCGAGGTCGGCGGCGATCGCGGCCTGCTCCCGCCGCGCCCAGGCGCCGAGCAGCAGGTTCTCGCGAACCGAGAGGTCGGAGAAGAGGCGTCGGCCTTGCGGGACGTGGGCGATGCCGAGGTGGACGAGACGCTCCGGCGCGAGGCCCGTGACGTCGCGCGTCTGGAAGGCCACCAGGCCCCGCTCGGGCCGGAGGAGGCCCGAGATCACACGGAGGAGGGTGGACTTGCCGGCGCCGTTGGCCCCGATCAGCGCGACCACCTCGCCGGCTCCCACCTCGAGCGAGACGTCCCAGAGCACCTGGACGGCTCCGTAGCCCGCATCCACGTTCTGCACCTCGAGCTGCGGCGTCATCGGGAGGCCGGCCCCGGTCCCAGGTACGCCTCGATGACCGCGGGGTCGGCCGTCACCCGGGCGGGCGGCCCCTCGGCGATCTTTCGGCCATGGTGGAGCACGACCACGCGGCTCGAGAGCCCCATCACCGCCCGCAGCACGTGCTCGATCACCAGGAGCGCGATGCCGCGCGCGTTGACCTCCCGCAGCAGCCCCATCGCCGCGTCGACCTCGGCCGGCGTGAGGCCGGCCATGACCTCGTCGAGCAACATCAGCCGGGGCTGGAGCGCGAGCGCCTTGGCCAACTCGAGCCGGCGGAGGTCCGGGGTCGTGAGGGCCCCCGCCGGCAGCGCGGCCTTCGGCCCGAGCCCGACCGACTCGAGGAGGTGGTCCGCCTCCCGGAGCGCCGCCCGCACGCTCGGCACCGGCGCGGCGCGAAACAGCGCGGGCACGGCCACGTTCTGGCGGACCGTCATCGCGCGGAAGGGCTGGGCGATCTGGAAGGTGCGGGCCAGCCCGAGGCGCGCGATCGCCGGGGCGCCGAGCGCGTCGAGTGGGCGTCCGGCGAAGGCGACGGCGCCCTCCGACGGCGGCTCGAAGCCGCTGATCAGGTTCACGAGGGTACTCTTGCCGGCGCCGTTTGGGCCGATGAGCCCGACGACCTCGCCCGCTTCGATCGCGAGGTCCACGTGGTCGACCGCGACCAGTCGCCCGAAGAGCTTGGTGAGCCCCTGCACCGCCAAGAGGGGCATCAGATCCGGTTCTCGCGCAACGTCGCCCGGAGCGCCGCGAGGAACCCGCCGCGCTCGCGCCGGAGGTCGGCGAGGCCCCGCGGGGCGAAGATCACGAGCAGGCACACGAGCGCGCCGAAGAACACGTTGTGGAGGAAGATCGAGACGTTCGTGAGCACCGTGTCGAGGCTCTTGAGGACGATGGCGCCCGCCACGGGACCGAGCGCGGTCGCGGGGCCGCCGAACAGCGTCATCACGATCGCCTGGATCGCGAAGTCCACGTTGAACACGGTGGGAGGATCGATGAACGTGAACCAGTAGGCGTACACGCCGCCGACAAGCCCGAAGACGACGGCGCTGCCCGAATAGGCGATGATCTTGTACGGCAGGGGCGCGATGCCGAGGGCTTCCGCCGCCGCCTGATTCTCGCGGATGGCGGCGATCGCGTAGCCGACCCGCAGCCGAGGCAGGAAGAGGCCGGCCGCCACCGCGAGCGCGCACACGCCGAGCATCCAGTAGTAGAAGGTCGTGAAGCTCCGCGCCACCGGCAGGTTCATCCCCGAGCCGCCCCCGGTCAGCTCGAGGTTCGCCGCGAGCTGCTGGAGCACGAGCATGAAGCCGAGCGTCGCGATCGCGAAGTAGTGCCCGCGCAGACGAAGCAGCACGGCGCCCATCAGGACCGCCGCCAGCACGGCGAGGAAGGCCCCGGCCAGGAGCGCCAGCGGGAACGGGACCGCCGCCCGCGTCATGAGGACGCCGGTCGTGTAGGCCCCGATGCCGAGGAACGCCGCCGCCCCGAAGTCTGGGTAGCCCGCGTAGCCGCCGACCAGGTTCCATCCGCAGGCAAGGGCGGCGAACATGAGGATGCCTGTCGCGAGCCGGACGTAGTAGGTGTTCGTCAGGGCGGGCAGGCCAACCGCGACGGCCAGCGCGAGCACGAGCGCCAGCCGCCGCCCTCCGGCCCGCCACGCGGTCCCAGAGAGGGCCGCCGTCATCCGCGGAACCGCTCGACCCGGCCCAGGAGGCCGGCGGGGCGGACGACGAGCACCAGGACGAGCACGCTGAAGGCGACGATGTTGTCGTAGTTCGGGCCGAGCCAGGCCGCCGCGTAGGTCTGGAGGAGCCCGAGAAGGAGCCCGCCCAGGAAGGCGCCGGGAACGCTGCCGAGCCCGCCCAGCACGCAGACCACGAACGCGATCAGCGTGTACCCGGCGCCCATCGCGGGGAAGATCGGGAAGCTCAGGCTGATGAGGCCGCCCGCGACGCCAGCCGTCGCCGCGGCGATCGCGAACGTGAGGGCGTAGACGCGGGCGACCGGGATGCCCATCAGTCGCGCCGCTTCCAGGTCCGAGGCGGTGGCGCGGATCGCGCTGCCGAGCCGCGTGCGGGTCAGCAGCAGCTGGAGTACCGCCGCGGCTCCGAGCGCCACGAACAGGGCGATCGCCCGGACGAGCGGCAGCGCCAGCGGGCCGAGCGCGAGACTCCGCCCCGAGTAGGGCGTCGTGACCGCGCGCACGTCGGCCGTCCACGCCGCGAGCGCCAGGTTGGTCACGAGGAGGTCCAGGCCGAAGGTCAGAAGGAACGTGATCAGGAATGAGGCGCGGATCACCTGGTTGATGACGAGACGCTGCAGCGGGTAGCCAAAGCCAAACAGGGCGAGGCCGGTGAGGGGGAGGGTCGCGAACGGGTCCAGACGATAGCGGGTGTAGAGCCAGTACGTCACGTACGCCCCGAGCATGACCAGGGAGCCATGGGCGAGGTTGACGACGTTGAGGACTCCCCAGACGAGCGAGAAACCGACGGCCACCAGCGCGTAGGTGCCGCCCAGCAGGAGCCCGTTGATCGCGTTCTGGAGCGCGATCTGGAGCTCCGGGCTCACGCGGGGGCCCGAGCGGAGCCGCGGCCGTCGGCCACCCGGCTCGTTACTTCCGCGCGCTCCAGGGCGGGGTCGGGTAGATGGCCTTCGCCGCCGCGACCTCCCGGGGCCAGACCGTGACCACCCGGCCCTGCTGGATCTGCACGGTCACCATCGGCTTCCGGTCGTTCAGCCCTTGGGCGTTGAACCGGACCGGCCCGTAGAACGTCATCGCGTCGAGCGAGGCCAGCGCGTCCCGCACCTGGGCCGGGTCCAGGCTCTGGGCCTTCTCGACGGCGAGCTGGAGGACCACGCCGGCCGCGCTGCTCTCGGCGGCATGGTAGTCGGGGACAAACCCGTACTTGCGCTCGAAGGCCTTCGCGTAGGCCGCGGCGGTGTCGAAGACCGGTCCCCGGTACTTCACGTCGGGCGTCCACTGGGACGACGCGAAGACCCCCTCGGCGGCCGGTCCGAGCGCGGTCACGAAGTCCGGGGTCGTCGGCCCCACCGTGAAGCCGTAGAAGCCGACGCTGACGTCCAGGGTCTGCGCCTGCTTCATGATCAGCAGGCTCTCCTGCAGATGCCCGGAACCCAGGAGGATGTCGGGCCGAAGCGACTTGATGCTGGTCAGCGGGGCGCTCAGGTCGGCGACGCCCACCGGGTACTTCTGGAAGTAGACGACGCGGAGGCCGTTCTTCTCGGCCCAGTCCCGCGCCCCGTTCGCGACCTCGAGGGAGAAGAGGTCGTCGGCGGCCAGGATGGCGACCGTCTGGGGCCGGGGCGCCAGGGTGGCGGCCGCCCTCAGCATGCTGGCCCCGTACTCGTCGGCGGGGCTCAGGACGCCGAAGACGTAGCGGTAGCCCTGGGCAAAGATCTTTCGGGCCGCGCCGTTGGCCTCGACCATCGGGATCCGGTACTTCTCGGCGACGGCGGCGTCGGCGAACGTCGCCGGGCTGCCGTAGGGCCCGAGCAGGAAGCTCACGTGGTCCTGGCTAATCAGCCGGTCCGTCAGCTCGGCCGAGATCTGGGGCTTGCTCTGATCATCGTAATAGATGATCTCGACCCGGTAGGACTTCGCCCCGACCTTGAGCCCGCCGCGGGCGTTCACGGTCTCGGCCCAGAGGTCGTAGCCCTGCTTGGCGAGGGCACCCTCCCGGGCTTCCGCCCCCGTCGCCGCCAGCGGCGCGCCGATCCTGAGGACGTCGCCGGCGCCGGCAGGGGCGGGGATGAGCCCGGCCGCGATCCCGATCGCGACCGGCGCCGCGAGGCGCCACACCCGTCTCAGCACGTGGACTCCTCCTAGCCGGAACGCGCTGGGGCTCCGGCGCCGCCGCAGTGTACCACGCGCGGGCGGCTCTGCCCGGTCGTGGACGGGGACGGCGCGCGCTCTCCGGGGTCAGCCGGCTCGGCGATCTCGAGCGGCTGATCTACGCGGCGCCGGCCGGGGAGCGTCTCTACCGCGACGCGCGCGTCTCCCAGATCTGGGAGGGGACGAGCCAGATCCAGCGATCGGTGATCAGTCGCCGGCTGCTCGGTTGATCAGCGGAACGAGAAGGTTTGCCACGCGCTGAAGCGGGGCCCGCCGGCGCCGGTCGTCTGTCCGACCCGCCAGCGCCAGTACTGGTGCGGGGCCGCCCCGAGGACGTCGGGGGAGACCGTGTAGGCGACCGAGAGCCCGACGTTGCCGGTGACGTCGACGTCCTGCACCTCGCTGAACGGCCCCTGCGCGCTGATTCCCCGCTGGAGCTCGACCCGGTAGTGGGCGGCTCCGCCTCCGCTCGAGGTCCAGCGGAGCTCGACCTGAGCATCGCGGGGGCTCTGCAGCACGGTCCCGTTCCGCGGGAGGAGGGGAGTTGGGGCCCACGGTCGCCCGCCGTCGGTCCGGGCCGGAGGCCCCGTGTGCTTCTGGCGCAGGTCGCCCTGTCCGAACCACGGCTCGGTGAACGCGGACCGGACATTCACGACCGTATGGAGCCGCGCGCAGCGCAGCCGCTCGCCGGGCGCCCACGGGTTTCTGGCGCACCGCACCTCGAAGGCGTTCGTGGCTCCCCCGTGGTCGGGAAAGACGACGACCTCGGTGGCGCGGTTCGTCCGGTCGTTGTAACTGCCGTGGATCACGACGCGCGCGCCCCCGCAGCTGCTCGTCCACTCGTAGCGCGCTCCTCCGGCGTCGAGCTCGGCCCGCACGGTCCGGGGGGGCAAGGCGCAGCCTTGCCCGGCCGCGGCGCGGTCGGGGCCGAGGAGGAGGAACGCCCATCCGACCGCGGCGCAGACGAAGACCCGCATGACTCAATCGTTCGATGCAACGTGAGTGCCACTGAAAAGCGTTGGCGTCGGTGGCGCTTAGCGCCCGAGCGCGGGGAGGCGTCGGCCGGCTGATCAACGCTCCCCCCGGTGTCGGCCGAGGAAGTCGAGGACGACCGCGTTGAACGCCGGGGCCATCTCGATGAAGTAGCCGTGCCCGCCTCCCTCGAGCATGCGCAGCTCCGCGCGCGGGATGCGGTCGCCGAGCACACGCGAGAAGCGGGGGGGCACCAGGATGTCCTCGGTGCCAACCGTGACCAAGGTCGGGCAGCGGATGCGATCGAGGCGGTCGAGCGTATCGTGGCCGGCGACGGCCACGGTCTGTCGCGCGAAGCCGACCTGGGTCGGCGGGTAGGGATTGGCCAGCACGTTCTGGACCACATCTTCCACGAACCCGGGGCGGGTGGCGAAGGTCGCCGGCGCGAAGAGCCAGAGCGACATCGCGCGCGTGAACGCCTCGCGCGACAGCGCCGCCCGCATCTCGAGCCACGTCCGGCTGAGGGCCAGGAGGTAGGCGTCCGGACGCGCGAGGCTGCAGTGCAGCTGGAGCGAGAGCACGCGGTCGGGATGGTTGAGCGCCAGCTCCTGGGCGATCATGCCGCCGAGCGATACGCCGCACACGTGGGCGCGCGGGATCCCGAGGGCGTCCATCAGCCCGACGGTGTCCTCGGCCATGCCGCGGGTCGTGTAGGGCAGATCGGGCTGATCGGTTTGCCCGGCGCCGCGATTGTCGAAGGCGATCACGCGGTAGCGCTCGGCGAGGACCGGCACCTGGAAGCCCCACGCAGTGTGGTCGCCGCCGAGGCCCATGACGAGGACGAGGGGCTCGCCCGCGCCCGCCTCCACGCAGTACATCTTGATGTCGCCGACCTCGACCCTCATGAACCGTCACCGGTCTCGGGGGGGGGCGGCCCGCCCACGGGCGCCACGCTGGGGCTCGCGCTACGCGCGGACCTGGCACGCGACCCAGTGGCCTGGCGCGACCTCCTTCAGCTGCTGATCGTTCTCGGCGCACGAGGGCACCCGAATCGGACAGCGGGTGTGGAAGCGGCAGCCGGAGGGCGGCCGGATCGGGCTCGGCACGTCGCCCTCGAGCAGGATGCGGCGGCGCCGCATCGCGGGATCCGGGATCGGCACGGCGGAGAGGAGCGCCTCCGTGTAGGGATGCTTCGGGTTCGTGTAGAGCTCCTTGGCGGGGGCGACCTCGACGAGCTTGCCGAGATACATCACGGCCACCCGCGTCGAGATGTGCTCGACGACCGAGAGGTCGTGGGCGATGAAGAGGTACGTCAGGCCGAACTTCTGCTGGAGCTCCTCCAGCAGGTTGATGATCTGAGCCTGGATCGAGACGTCGAGGGCCGACACCGGCTCGTCGGCGACGATCAGCTTGGGGCTCACGGCGAGGGCGCGGGCGATGCCAATGCGCTGACGCTGGCCTCCGGAGAACTCGTGCGGGTAGCGCCGGAGGTGCTCGGCGGAGAGGCCCACCGTCTCGAGCAGCTGTACGACGCGCTCCTCGCGCTCGCGACGGCCCCGGGCGAGCTTGTGGATGACCAGCGCCTCGCCGATGATCGATCGCACCGTCATCCGCGGGTTCAGGGAGGCGTAGGGGTCCTGGAAGATGATCTGCATCTCCTTGCGGATCTGGCGGAGCGCCCGCTTGTCGAGCGCGGTGACGTTCTGCTCCTGGAACCACACTTCGCCCGCGGTGGGCTCGATGAGGCGGAGGATGGTCCGGCCGGTCGTGGATTTGCCGCAGCCCGACTCCCCGACGAGCCCGAGCGTCTCGCCCGGCCGGATCTCGAACGACACGTCGTCGACGGCGTGGACGCGCGCGACCTCCCGCGAGAACAGCCCCCCCCGGATCGGGAAGTATTTCTTCAGATGCCGGACCCGCAGGAGCGCTTCGGCCATCGGAGCCTAGTAGAGGAAGCAGGCCACCTTGTGGCCGGGCCGGACGTCCTTCAGCGTCGGGTCGGTGTCGAAGTACGCCGGCCGGGCGAACTCACACCGCGGCGCGAAACGGCAGCCCGGCCGGGCCTCGCCGCGCAGCGTGGGCACGGTGCCCGGGATCGTCTGGAGCCGCCGCCGCTGGGTCGCCGCGAGGTCGATGCGCGGGATCGAGCGGAGCAGTCCCTGGGTGTAGGGATGGAGGGGCTCCTTGAACAGCTCCCGGACCGAGGCCTCCTCCACGACCTGGGCCGCGTACATGACGATGACCCGCTGGGCGGTCTCGGCGATCACCCCCATGTCATGGGTGATGAGGAGGACCGCCATCCCGAACCGCGCCTTCAGCTCGTTCAACAGCTCGAGGATCTGGGCCTGGATCGTCACGTCGAGGGCGGTGGTCGGCTCGTCGGCGATGAGGAGCTTTGGGCTGCACGACAGCGCCATCGCGATCATGACCCGCTGCCGCATGCCGCCCGAGAGCTGGTGGGGGTACTCGCGGACCCGGCGCTCCGCGTTCGGGATGTGCACGAGGCGGAGCATCTCGATCGCACGGTCCATCGCGTCGCGCCGGTTCAGGCCCTCGTGCAGGCGCAGCGCCTCGGCGATCTGCTCGCCCACGGTGAAGACCGGGTTGAGCGACGTCATCGGCTCCTGGAAGATCATCGAGATCTCCTTGCCCCGGATCTTCCGCATCTCCTTCGGGGGGAGCTCGAGCAGGTTGCGTCCGTTGTAGTCGATCCGACCGCGGACGATCTGGCCCGGGGGCTGCGGGATCAGGCGCATGATCGACAGCGCGGTCACGCTCTTGCCGCACCCCGACTCGCCGACGACGCCGAGCGTCTCGCCCTTGTCGACGTGGAAGCTGACGCCGTCGACCGCTCGGACGACGCCGTCGTCCGTGAAGAAGTGGGTCGTCAGGTCCTTTACGTCGAGGAGCCGCTCGGCCATCGGGCGCCCTACCAGGCCCGGGTGATCTCGGCGAACGCCTGCAGCGCCCGGTCGATGTCCGCCTCGTCGACGTCCTTGTGCGTCACGCACCGGATCGAGGCGGGGCCGACGGCGTGGAGCTTGATCTTCCGGGCCGCCGAGCCCGCGACCAGTTCCTCGACGCCGCCCGGCCGATCGACCGAGAACATGACGATGTTGGTCTGCACGCGGGCGAGGTCGAGCCGGATCCGCGGCAGGGCGGCCACGCCGCCCGCCAGCCGGCGCGCGTTGGCGTGGTCCTCGGCGAGGCGGTCGATCATCTGCTCGAGGGCGACGATGCCGGCGGCCGCCACCACCCCGACCTGCCGCATCCCGCCGCCCAGCATCTTCCGCAGCCGGCGCGCGCGCGTGGTGAAGTCGCGGGTGCCGCAGACGACCGAGCCGACGGGGGCGGCGAGCCCCTTGGAGACGCAGAACGTCACCGAGTCCGCGTCGGCGGCGAAGTCGCGGGCGGGCCGCTTGAGCGCCACCGCCGCGTTGAAGAGGCGCGCGCCGTCGAGGTGCACCGGCACCCCCGCCCCGTGGGCCACCGCCGCCACCGCCGAGATCTCCTCGGGCGCACAGAGCGTGCCGCCGTGGCGGTTGTGGGTGTTCTCGACGCAGACGAGGCCCGTCGCCGGGACGTGGATGTTGCGCGGCCGAATCGCGTCCGCGACCTGCCCGGGGGAGAGAAAGCCGCGCTCCGTCTTGATCGGACGGGTCTGGACGTGCCCGATCACCGCGGAGCCCGCCACCTCGTAGTTGAAGATGTGAGAGTCGGCGTCGAGGACGAGCTCCTGTCCCGGGCGCGTCTGGGCGACCACGGACACGAGGTTCCCCATGGTGCCGGACGCCACGAAGAGCCCTGCCTCCTTGCCCATGAGGCCCGCCGCCAGGGCCTCCAGGCGCTGGACCGTCGGATCCTCCTCCCACACGTCGTCGCCCACGTCCGCCCGCGCCATCGCCTCGCGCATGGCAGGGGTGGGGAGGGTCAGCGTGTCGGAGCGCAGGTCGACGACGTCGTGTGGCACCGGGTCACCTGGAGACCGACAGGCGCTGGCCGGCGCGTTTTCCCCACTCGGTATAGGCATAGTCGGCGGCCAGCCGGCGGAACAGCGCCACCGCCTCGGCGGTCCGCGCCTCCCTGAAGTTCACCTCGGCGAGAAGGAAGAGCGTCTCCGGGATCACGAGCGTGTGCTGATAGTTCCTGAGGATGCCTTCGAGCCGCTGGCGGGCGGCGGCGGTGTTGTCCTGCTGGTCGTAGTAGTAGTGCGCGATGAACAGTTCTTTCTGGGCGAGGCGGCCGCGGCAGATGTCGATCTTCGCCAGCGCGTCCGACGCGTAGCGACTCTGCGGGTAATCCTTGACGAGTTTCTTGAACTGCGCCAGCGCCTTCCCGGTGAGCGCCTGGTCCTGCTCGACCGGCTTCATCTGGTCGTAGTAGCTCACCGCGAGCCGGTACTGGACGAGGTCGGCGATCTGGTGCTGCGGGTAGAAGGCGAGGAACGCCTCGAACTCCTTGACCGCCTTGTCGAACTCGGCCTCGCGGAAATAGGTCTCGCCGATGAGGAAGCGCGCGCGCGGCGCGTAGGAGGAATCCGGGTGGCGGGCCACGATCTCCTTGAACCGGCCGCGCGCGTCCTCGTAGCGACTCCGCGCGAGGTCCTGCTCGCCGAGACGGTAGAGCTCTTCGGCCGGGAGGACGGGCTGCGGCCTGGCGCTGAGCCATGCACAGCCGCCGAGGAAGAGGAGCGTCGCGAGGCAGACCGTCCAAAGCCGGGACAGATGTAGGCCCATTTGAGCGGTCTAGGTATACCGGCGCGGACCGGCAAAAGTCAAGCGGAAACGGGCATTTCAGGCTTGACTTGGCTCGGGCGGCGTCGTATATGACCGCTATGGCACTCCCGAAGATGGTCCGGGTCCGGCAGCGCTTCGCTCGTCCCGTGGTCAGTGACATCCCCGCCGCCACCCGCGCCACGCTCGCCGCGTGCGGACACCCGATCAGGGGCGGTGACGTCGTCGCCATCGGGACGTCGAGTCGCGGCATCTCCAACTACGCGACGATCGTCAAGGCGACGGTCGACCACCTCAAGGAGCTCGGGGCCAAGCCCTTCATCTTTCCGGCGATGGGCAGCCACGGCGGGGGCACGCCCGAGGGGCAGCTCTCGGTCCTCGACCACTACGGGATCAACGAGAAGACGATGGGAGTGCCGTGCCAGGCGACGATGGAGGTCGTCCAGGTCGGAGAAGCCCTCGGCCTACCCGTGTGGCTCGAGAAGGGCGCGGCCGGCGCGGACTGGGTGTGCCTCGTCAACCGGATCAAGCCGCACACGGACTTCAAGGGCTCGATCGAGTCTGGCCTCTTCAAGATGATGACGATCGGGCTCGGCAAGTACAAGGGCGCCGTCCAGTACCACCGCGCCAACGTCCGCCACAGTTACGAGACCGTCATCACCGGAGTCGGCCGCGAGATGCTCGCCAAGGCGAAGATCGCCTTCGGCCTCGGCATCGTCGAGAACGGGTACGACGAGACGGCGCACGTCGAGGCGTTCGGCGCGGCCGACCTCGAGGCCGGCGAGCGGCGGCTCCTGAAGATGGCGAAGGAGAACCTGGCCCGGCTCCCGCTCTCGGCGCTCGAGGTGCTGATCGTCGAGCAGGTGGGCAAGAACATCTCGGGCGCGGGCATGGACACGAACGTCATCGGCCGGCCCTCGAACCCGCACGAGCCGTTCCCGAACGATCCCCGGATCCTCTGGATCGTCGCGCTCGACCTCACCGACAACACGTACGGCAACGCCACCGGCATCGGCAACGCGGACTTCACGACGCGCAAGCTCGTCGAGAAGATCGACATGAAGGCCACGCTGATCAACTGCCTGGCCGCCTGCTCGCCGGGCGGCGCCAAGCTCCCGCCCGCGTTCGACTCGGACCGGGAGGCGATCGAGGCCGCGCTCTCGTGCACGGGCCTGCTCGTGCCCGAGCGGGAGGCGCGGGTGGTCCGGATCAAGAACACGCTGATGCTCGGCGAGATCGAGGTGTCGGAGTCGCTCCTGCCCGAGATCGCCAAGCGCGGCACCCTCACGGTCCTCGGCGAGCCGGCCGAGCTCCGCTTCGACGCCGCGGGGACCCTGCTCCCGCTCTGAGCCCCGGCCCGGTCAGCGGGCCGGCTTCCAGGCCTTCGCCTCGGCACGGATCTTCCCCGCGTCGAGGCGGTTGATCTCGGGGATCAGCTCGCTGGTGACGAGGTTCGTCGCCGGCACCCTCCCGTTGATCACGCCCCAGCGGGAGAGGAAGTCCAGGTAGGCGGCGTAGTTGGCCGCCAAGCTCTCGCCCCAGCGCCCGACCCCAGCCTTTTCGAGGGTCCAGTTGGGGATGCGGGCCTCGAGGACCCGCGTGTCGTCCGCGATGGCCGTGGCCTCGTCCTTGCCCGTCGGCCGGGTTTCCGGGAACACCTCGTAGAGGATCCGGATCGCCGCCTCCGGGTTGGCGATCACGAAGATCGTCCCCTCAGCAGACCCGCGCCCGAGCGCCACGCAGAGCCGGCGGTCCCCCGCGATCGTCTGATCGAGGGCGCCGAAGCCGTTGGAAGGGAAGCGCGCGCTCTGCGACGTCGAAGCTCATGTCCGCGAGCGCCGCGACGCTGGCGCCGCGGGCCGCGTAGCGCATGGCGACGCCCGCTACCGAGATCGCGGTCGCGGGCACTCCGGGCCTCCCCGCGGGCGCGCGGGCATCAGAGGAGCTTTTCCATGATGACCGTGTCCACCCAGCGGCCGTCGACCTGGCCCTGCTCCCGGTACACCCCGACCGTGCGGAAGCCGAGCGCTTCGTAGAGCCGGAGCCCCGCCGTGTTCCCGGGCAGGGTGGCGAGCACCAGCTTGTGATAGCCGTGCCCGCGGGCGAGCTCGACGAGCCGGGCCAGGAGCTGGCGGCCGATGCCCTTACCGCGCCGGCCGCGCTCGACGTAGATCGAGAAGTCGGCGACGAAGCGGTAGCTGGCGCGCGGGCTGAACGCGTTGAGGCTCCCCCAGCCGACGACCTCGCCGCCCTCCTCGGCCACGATGACCGGATGGCGCGCCTCGCGCCTGGCCAGCCACTGCCGGCGTTCCTCGGGGGTCCGGAGCTCGGTCTCCAGCGTGGCGGCGCGGTCCTCGATGCCCTGGTTGTAGATGCGGCAGATCGCGCCGGCGTCGTCGGGCGCCGCCGGGCGGATGGGGAGGTCCACGGTCAGACGCCGAGCTCGCGCGCGTCGAGCCGTCCTTCCGTCCGGAGCCGTGCAAATTCCTCGAGCGTCCGGCGGGTGCCATCGGCCAGTGACGTTCGGGGGCGCGGGCCGAAGTCGCGCTGGTATCGCGCGTCGTCGAGCGCCTCGGCGAACGGCGTGGGCACCTCGTCGTGCAGGACGAGACCTTGGGCACCCGGCCAGAGCGTGTGGAGCCGCCGCACGAAGTCGGCGATTGCCACCGCCTCGCCGTGGAGGTTGTACACGCGGGCGCCATCGAGCGCGGCGCTCGCCGCGGTCAGGAGTGCGGTCGCGACGTCTTCCACGAAGATCAGGTCGGTCCGACCCCCGTACGGGATCCGAAAGGGTCGGCCGAGCACCGCCGCCTTCATTGCGAGCGTCGGCGCCGCCGTCACGCCGAAGTCGCGGCCCGGGCCGTAGACCGAGAGCGGGCGGAACCCGGAGGACGGGATCCGGTGCTCCTCCCAGTAGACCCGCGCCGTCTCCTCGTTGGCGACCTTGTAGACACCGTAGTGCGTCGCGGGCCGCGGGGGCGCGTCGTCGGCGAGCGGCCCTGACGGGTAGAGGTGCGGGGGGCCGAACACGCCGGCGGAGGACACGTAGACGACGCGCCCGATCTGCCCCGGGCAGGCCCGGACCGCCTCGAACACGTTGGCGGTGCCGACGACGTTGATCAGCGCGCCCCGGGCCGGATCCTGACGGCAGAGCGGGACCTGCCAGGCGGCGAGGTGGATCACGCGCGTGACCCCGTGGTCGCCGATCGCCTTCACGAGCTGATCCTTCTCGGCGATGTCGCCGCGGACGAACGCGATCCGGCTCATCACGTCCGGACCGGCGACCATCCGGAGCCTCCAGGGATCGTCGGCGAAGTCGAAGGCCACCGGTCGCTCGCCGGCGGCAAGCAGCCCGCGGATCACCCACGACCCGATGCAGCCGAACGCGCCCGTCACCAATGTTGTCATGCGGCGTATTATAATCGCGCCGTGTTTCCGAGCGAGCGGTTCTTCCGGGAAGCATGGCCCACGATCTCGCAGGATTTCGAGTCCGCCGACGATCCGGAGGCCGCGGTGGCCTGGATTGTCGCCAACGTCAAGCTTCCCGAGGGCGGGCGCGTGCTCGACGCGCCGTGCGGGTTCGGCCGTCACTCGGTGGCGTTTGCCCGCCGCGGCTATCGCGTGACGGGCGTCGACTTCAGCGAGACCGAGCTCGATCGCGCCCGCGCCGCCGTCGCCGCCGCCCGGGTCGATGGCACCTTCCTCTGCCAAGACATGCGAGATATGGAGTTCTCGGGCGAGTTCGACCTCGCCGTGAACCTCTTCAGCAGTATTGGGTACTTCTCGGACGACGAAGACCGGCTCCTGCTCGACCGCTTCTGGCGGGCGCTCGCACCCGGCGGCACGTTCGTGCTCGACACGCGCAACCGCGACCACTTCGTCCGTCACGTGACGGCCGAGGAGGTCGTGGCCGGTCTGCGAATCGAGAACACCTTCGACCCGGAGACGAGCCGCGTCCGCGGCGTCTGGCACCGGGTGGACGACGGTCAGCGCCTCGGCGAGACCGAGTTCCGCCTGTACGCGGCCCACGAGCTGCGCGCGATGCTGCGTCCGGAGCGCTGGCGACGCGTCGATCTCCACGGCGGCCTCGACGGCTCGCCGTTCGCCCTCGACGCGCCGCGCCTGGTCTTGATCGCCACCAAGTAACAGACGCCGCCCCCGATCGAGAGGAGAGCCATGGCCCCCATCGCGAAACCGCTCGTCGTCCTCGCGGGCCCGATTCATCCAGACGGGCACACGCTCCTCGAAACCGAAGCCCGGGTCGCGGTCTGCCCGGACCTGACCGAGGACGGGGTGATCGCGGCGGCCCGCGCCGCCGAGGGCATTCTGTTCCGCATCCGGCCGAACTGCAGCGAGCGCCTGATGTCCGCCTGCAAGCAGCTGAAGGTCATCGGGCGCCACGGCGTCGGGCTCGACACCGTCGACCTGCCCGCCGCCACGCAGCTCGGCATCCCCGTCGTCCACGCGCCGGGCTCGAACTCCGACGCGGTGGCTGAGCACGCGGTCATGCTCATGCTGGTGGCCGCGAAGAAGACGCTCGCGATCGACCGGGCGACGCGCAAGGGCGAGTGGGTCGAGCGGCGGGCCCTGGGCATCTTCGAGCTCAAGGGCAAGACCCTCGGCGTCATCGGCGTCGGCAACATCGGGCGGCGCGTCGCTCACATCGCGCGCGCGTTCGGCATGCGCGTGCTCGGCTGCGACCCGTACGTCGCGCCGGACGAGCTCCGCAGGCGGGAGACGGAGCCGGTCTCGCTCGACCAGCTCCTCACGCAGTCCGACGTGATCACCGTACACACGCCGCTCACGACGGAGACGCAGCACATCATCAACGCCGAGACCATCGCGAGGATGAAGCCGGGGGTGGTCTTCGTCAACACCTGCCGCGGCAAGACGCAGGACGAGCGGGCCCTCTTCGAGGGCCTCACCCGGGGCAGGATCAAGGCGGCCGGGCTCGACGTCTGGGAGGAGGAGCCGACCCCCGTCGACAACCCCCTTCTCAACCTCGAGACCGTGGTCTGCACCTCGCATATCGCGGGCGTGAGCGACGAGGCGAACCGGAACATCGCCGTCACGGTCGTCGGCGAGATGCTGCGGGTGCTGCGCGGTGAGAAGCCGCAGGTGCTCGGCAATCCCGCCCTCTGGCCCCGCCTGACCCACCTGAAGTAGCGGTTGCCTGCGCCGACCGGTCCGAGACCCCGGGGAGCGGGTTGTCAAGACGGATTCGCCGCCGGACGGTCTTGTCGGCCTCGTCTGCCGGTCTGCTAGACTGGACGCGCCATGGCCATCGATTCCCGGCACCCGCGGGAGATCCGCGCCGAGATCCGGAGCGGTAAGCTCGCCGGGGTGACGGCCGGCCTCGCTCGCGGCTTCGTCCAGGCGAACCTGGCCGCGCTGCCGCGGGAGCAGGCCTACGACTTCCTGCTCTTCTGCCAGCGCAACCCGCGCCCCTGCCCGCTGCTCGAGGTCACCGAACCCGGCTCGCCCGAGCCCCAGGGCGTCGCGCCCGGCGCGGACCTGCGCACGGACGTCCCACGCTACCGGATCTACACGGACGGCCAGCTCGCCGACGAGGTCACCGACGCGACCCCCTACTGGCGCGGCGATCTCGTCGCCTTCCTGATCGGCTGCTCGTTCACCTTCGAGTGGGCGCTGCTCGACGCGGGGATTCCCCTCTGGCACATGGAGCACGGAAAGAACGTCGCCATGTGGCGAACGACGACCGAGTGCCGGCCGGCAGGCCGCTTCCACGGGCCGATGGTCGTCTCGATGCGCCCGATCCGATCCGGCGATGTCGCGAAGGCGGTCACGGTGACGGCGCGCTTCCCGGGCGCGCACGGTGCGCCGGTCCACGTCGGCGACCCCGCCGCCCTCGGCATCCGGGACCTCGGCCGGCCCGACTGGGGAGACCCGCAGCCGGTCGGGCCGGACCAGGTCCCCGTCTTCTGGGCCTGCGGCGTCACGCCGCAGGCGGTGGCGCTCGCGTCGAAGCCGCCCTTCATGATCACCCATAGCCCGGGCCACATGTTCATCACCGATCTGCCCAACTCGGCTCTCGCGGTACTCTAGGCATTCCCGGCTACCCCGAGCCTCGCTTCCTGCCGGCGGGCGATCTCGCGCTCTCCGTCGAGTTCGGCGACGTGATCAGTCCCGAGCTCAACGCGCGCGTCCGCGCCCTCGAGCACCTGATCCGGACGCGGGGGGTCGGCGGCGTCGTCGAGACCGTTCCGAGCTACCGATCGCTGCTCGTCTACTATGACCCCTTCGTCGTTGCCTACGGGGCGCTGATCGCTGCTCTCAAGGAGCTCCTCCCGCACGCCCGGCCCGCGGCGCTGCCGCCGTCGCGCCTCGTCGAGCTGCCGGCCGCCTACGGGGGCGATCTCGGCTTCGACCTGGACGCGGCGGCGAAGCAGCTCGGGCTCGGGCCGGACGAGCTGGCCCGCCTCCACGCGGGTGCCGAGTACCTCGTCCACTTCATCGGCTTCACGCCGGGGCTCCCGTACATGGGCGGGCTGCCCGACCGCCTCGCGATCCCCCGCCTCGAGCAGCCGCGCACGGCGACCCCGCCCGGGAGCATCGGTATCGGCGGCGCCCAATGCTGTATCTACTCGGTCGAGAGCCCGGGCGGGTTCTGGATCATCGGGCGGACGCCGCTGCGCCTGTACGATCCGACCGCCGCGGATCCCGTGCTGCTCCGGCCGGGCGACCGCGTGCGCTTCCGCATGATCGGCCGCGCCGAGTACGAGGCGCTCGCCGTCGCGGTCGCCGCGGGGACGTTCGCGCCGGCCATCACTCCCGCATGATCCGCGTCGTGGAGCCGGGGCCGCTGACGACCGTGCAGGACCTTGGCCGGCGCGGGTACCTGCGCTACGGCATCCCCGAGTCGGGTCCGATCGATCGGGCCGCCTTCGTCCTCGCCAACCGCCTGGTGGGGAACCCCGACGATGCGGCCGGGCTCGAGTGCACGCTCGCCGGCCCGCGGCTCGAGATCCTGGCGCCGGGCGCGCTCGCGGCGACGGGGGCCGAGATGCCGCTCAGCGTGAACGACCGCCAGGCGCCCCGCTGGCGCACGGTCGCGGTCCGCGCCGGAGACATCGTGTCGCTCGGCCTGGCCCGGCGTGGCATCCGCGGCTACCTCGCGTTCGCGGGCGGCCTGGACCTGCCCCTCGTGCTCGGCTCGCGCGCGACGTACCTGCGGGGCCAGCTCGGCGGTTACAATGGGCGCGCCCTGCGACGGGGTGACGCAGTCCGGCTCGGCGCCGGGCGGCCGGGCCCGGCCCGTGTCGTCCACGCCGGGTCGATCCCGCGGTACGATGGCGAGGCGACGGTCCGGGTCGTGCTCGGGCCGCAGGCCGACCGGTTCACGCCGGCGGGGATCGCCACGTTTCTCGAAGGAGCCTACGAGATGCTGCCGCAGTCGGACCGGATGGGCGCCCGCCTCCTGGGGCCGAGGATCGCCCACGCGCGCGGCCACGACATCGTCTCGGACGGCATCCCGCTCGGCGGGGTCCAGGTGGTGGGCGACGGGCAGCCGATCGTGCTGCTGGCGGACCGGCAATCGACCGGCGGCTACACGAAGATCGCGACGGTGTGCTCGGTCGACGTCGGCCGGGTTGGCCAGCTCCGGCCGGGCGCCCGCCTGCGCTTCCAGGAGGTCACCGTCGAGGCCGCGCACGCCCTCCTCCGGGAGGCGCGGGCGGTGCTGGACGCGGCGATCCAGGAGGAGTGATGCCATGAGCCTCGACCGGGAGCTCGCCGCCTACCAGTCGCGGACGCCACGCTCCCGCGCCCTCTACGCGGAGGCCGCGCGCGTGATGCCCGGCGGCAACAGCCGGACGACGACGTTCTTCGATCCGTACCCGTTCTATCTCGCGCGCGGCGAGGGGGCGCGCATCTGGGACGTGGACGGCGTCGAGCGGCTCGACTTCAACGGCAACTACACGAGCCTGATCCTCGGCCACGCGCCGGCTCCCGTGGTCAAGGCGATCCAGGAAGCGGCCGCGGCCGGCGCCTCGTTCCCGGGGCCGACCGAGCACGAGATCCGGCTGGCGGAGGCGCTCGTCCGCCGTCTCCCCTCGCTCGAGACCCTGCGTTTCACCAACTCGGGGACCGAGGCCACGCTCAACGCCGTCCGCGCGGCCCGGGCCTTCACGGGCCGCAGCAAGATCGCGAAGTTCGAGGGCGCCTACCACGGCACCCACGACGGGGTGCTCGTGAGCGTGGCGCCGGACCCCTCGGCGGCCGGGAGCCGGCGGCGGCCGAAGCCGGTTCCCGCCTCGAGCGGGATCCCGAAGGAGATCGTCAAGCACGTGATCGTGCTTCCCTGGAACGACGCGGAGGCGTGTGAGAAGATCATCGCGAAGGAGGCGGCGCACCTCGCCGCCGTGCTGGTCGATCCATTGCTCGGCATCGGCGGGATCCTCCCGCCCGTCGCCGGCTTTCTCGAACGGCTGCGCGCGGCGACCGCGCAACACGGGATCGTGCTGGTCTTCGACGAGGTGATCTCGTTCCGGGTGGCCGCGGGCGGCGCGCAGGAGCGCTTCGGCGTGCGGCCCGATCTGACGACGCTCGGAAAGATCATCGGCGGCGGGCTCCCGGTGGGGGCGTTCGGTGGACGCGCGGACATCATGAGCGCGTACGATCCGCGCACGGGCGGCGCCCGCATCAGCCACGGCGGGACCTTCAACGCGAACCCGCTCACGATGGCCGCGGGACTCGCGACCCTGGCGGAGCTCGGGCCAGCGGCGTACGCGCGGCTCGACGCGCTCGGGGAGCGGCTGCGCGCCGGGGTGACGACGCTCTTCCGGAGGCGGAAGCTCGCGGCGCAGGTGAGCGGGGTCGGGTCGCTCTTCTGCCTGCACTGGACGGGCAAGCGCCTGGTCGACTACCGGTCGAGCCGGCCGAGCGACCCGGCGGCGCCGCTCCGGGTGTTCATGGGGCTCCTGAACGAGGGGGTTCTGTTGAGTCAGCGCGGCCTGGGCGCGTGCTCGCTCGCGATGACGGAGGCCGAGATCGACCGGTTCATCACGGCGCTCGATGGGGTGGTCGAGAGGGCGCTGGCATGACCGCGCGGCCGATCGACCTCAACTGCGACATGGGCGAGAGCTACGGGCGCTGGACGCTCGGCGCGGACGCCGAGATCATGCCCTTCATCACCTCTGCCAACATCGCCGCCGGCTTCCACGGCGGCGACCCGCATGTGATGCGGACGACGGTCGAGCTCGCGCTCCGGCACGGCGTGGCCATCGGCGCGCACCCGGGGCTGCCCGACCTCATGGGTTTCGGCCGCCGGCGCATGGACGTGACCCCGCAGGAGGTGCGCGACTACATGGTCTACCAGACGGGCGCCCTCCGAGAGGTGGTCACGCTGGCCGGCGCGGCCCTCCAGCACGTCAAGCCCCACGGCATCCTCTACAACATGATGGAAGCCGACGAGGAGCTGGCCGAGGCGGCGGGGGCGGCGTCGATCGCGATGAAGCTGATCCTGATGGCGGCGGCCTCGGGGAAGTTCGAGGCGCGCTGCCGGAAGATGGGCGCGCGCGTGGTCGGCGAGGGCTTCGCCGACCGCGCCTACCAGGTCGACGGGCGGCTCGTCTCTCGGAAGGTGGCAGGGTCGGTGATCACGGATCCGCGGGCGGCGGCGGCGCAGGCGGTCCGGCTGGCGATCGAGGGCCGGGTGCGGACCCTCGACGGTGTGGACGTCGATCTGTCGGTGCAGACGATCTGCTGTCACGGCGACACGCCGGGCGCGCCGAGTATCGTCCGGGCCGTCCGCGAGGCACTCGACAAGGCCGGGTGCCAGGTGAGGCCGCTTCGCGAATGGATCGCGCGGTCATGACGCGCGGCCGGGCCCGCCGGGCGCTCGCGCTCGCGGGGGCGGCAGCCCTCGCCGCTGGGTGCGCGGCGGCGCCGCTCCCGTCGATGCGCCCGCTCTCCCACCAGGGGGCCCAGGAGCTCGCGTGGGACTCGCGCACGTGTGCGTGGGCCGCCGAGGACGCCTCCGGCTACTGGGCGGACCTCTCGCCGCAGGAGAACGCGATCATGGGGGCCTTCACCTGGGGGCCCGTCCGGGAGCGCTCGCTGGTGGCGCCCGCCCCTGTGGCGACGCCGGAGACGGTCGGGCCGGCCTCGCCGAGCCCGTCCCACCTCGGGCAGGGCGGGCGGCGGAGGTTCGAGGACGTCTATTCACGGTGCATGCGGGCGCGCGGCTACGAGTTCGCGAGCCGCGCTGCGGAGGACAACGCCAGATGAGCGGGGCCGGCGGCCGTGCGGCTCTGTGACGAGCTGCTTCAGGGCGCGATCGATCTCCACCAGCACGCCGCGCCGAGCCTCTTCGAGCGGGTCACGGACGACGTCGGGCTGGCGGCGGAGGCGCGGGCGCGGGGCATGCGGGGTGTTCTGCTCAAGGCTCACGAGCAGGACACGACCGGCCGGGCCGCGCTGGTCCGCCGCCAGGTGTCCGGCATCGAGGCCTACGGTGGCATCGTCCTGAACCACCACACGGGCGGGCTCAACCCGGCCGCGGTCGACAACTCGATCAAGCTCGGCGCCCGGATGATCTGGATGCCGACGCTCTCGGCCCAGCACCACATCGACCACTTCGGCGGAAGCCACTTCGGCAAGGCGATGAAGGGTCGGACGGAGACGCGGACCCCGGCCCGTGGGATCGTCGTCCTCGACGAGGCGGGCGTGCTCGTACCGGCGGCGCGGGAGATCCTCGACCTGATCGCGGATGCCGGCATCTGCCTCTCGACCGGCCACCTCTCGCCCCGGGAGATCATGGCGCTCGTCCGAGAGGCGCGCCGGGCCGGGGTGACGCGGATCCTCGTCACCCATCCGGACCTCACCCTCACGGGGCTGACGGTCGAAGACCAGAAGGCGCTCGCGGCCGAGGGCGCCGTGCTCGAGAAGGACATCATCGTGATGATGCCCGCCTGGCAGAGCCTGAGCCTCGAACAGATGACGAAGTCGATCCGCGAGATCGGCCCCCAGCACTGCGTCCTCGCCACCGACTTCGGCCAGCTCCACCACCCGATGCCGCCCGAGGGTCTGCGGATGTTCGTGCAGATGCTCCTCGAGCAGGGGATCGGGCCCGACGAGGTCCGGACGATGATCGTCGATAATCCGGCCCGGCTGCTGAACCTGGTCTAGTCAGACCACCCGGGCAACGCTTGGGCCCGGGCGAATCGGAACCAGGACGAGGGCGGTCAGGGGGAGCAGGTCCGGCCGGCCGAAAGGGCCGCGTCCTCCCTGTCGGGAGGGCGACCCGCTCCCCCGTGCCGCCGGCTGGTCCTCGTTCGGCCCTCTCGCGGCGAGACTCGGTTGACCGCTTCAGCGGTCGAGCCAGGCGGCGATGAGCCGCCCGCCGTAGTCGTGGCCGAAATTCGGCGCGAAGTTCCTGACGTGCCCCTCCCAGGCCGCGACCGCGACCGGCGAAGGGCCGTACAGGTAATAGGCCTGCTGGGAGAGGTACCGCTGGATGTCGTACAGGATCGCCCGCCGTTTGCCGACGTCGAAGGTCCGGCGCTCGAGCCGGATCATGTCGGTGAGCCGGGGGTCGTTCACCCCGCCGGCGTTGGTGAGCTGGCCGGGCAGGTAATAGCGAGCCAGGTAGCTGTCGGGATCGGTCCACGCCCCGAAGAGCCCGGCGGCCATCCGCTCGAACTTCCCGAGGGCCGTGCTGGCGACGTACGCGCCGTACTCCTTAAGCTTGAGCTCGGCCTCGATCCCGACCGTCTTGAGCTGGCGGAGGCCGATCTGGACCGCGTCGATCCAGTCGGGGCCGTACCCGGGCGTGGTCTCGAGCGAGGTCTTGAAGCCGCCCCCGTACCCGGCCTCCGCGAGCAGGCGCCGGGCCTCGGGCAGGTTCTGCTCGTACAGCCGCCGGCCCTCGGGAGGGAGCTCGTCGATCGGAATCGACCACTCCTTGAAGGCGGCGGGAACCGCCGGGTTCGGGACGCCGTGGCCCTGGGACCATGCGTTGCTCTCGAGCACTTCCTTCCAGTTGCTCGCGAGCGCCATCGCCCGGCGGACGCGGATGTCGTGGAACGGCGGTCGGTCGAGCCGCATCCAGCTGAGCCCGCCCAGCGCCACCGTCAGTTCCGCCGTCTGGAGCCCGGGCTTCCGCCGCCGGGCGAGGTCGAGATCGAGCCGGCGCACGATCATGTCGTACTCGGGGGCGAAGTCGTAGCGGCCGGCGAGCCAGTTCGCGAAGCGGGAGGCCGGGTCGTTGTCGATCGTCACCTCGACACCGTCGGCGTACGGGAAGTCCGTGGCGAAGTAGTGAGGGTGCCGGACGAAGGCGAGGCGGACGTTGGGCTCGTAGCGCTCGAGCATCCACGGGCCGGTACCGATACAGGCCTCGGCTCGCTTGAGATCTCCGAACTGCTCCACCGCTTCGCGCGGGATGAGCCAGGCCGAGGTCGACGCCAGCGCGTCGAGGAACCAGGCGAACGGCTCCTTGAGGCTGAACCTGACGGTGTATGGATCCAGCGCCTCGATCTTCGCGATCTGATCGAGGGTGCCCCGGTTCGGATTGCCCGGCACGGAGAGGAACCGCTCGTACGTGAACTTGACATCGTCGGCGGTCAGCTCGCGCCCGTTGACGGGAGGCTTCGGATGCCAGCGGACCCCTCGGCGGAGCTTGAAGACCCAGGTGACGTCGTCGGGCCGGAACCAGGACTCGGCGACGTCCGGCTCGAGAGGAAGGGTGCCTGGCCTGACCGACGGGCCCGCCTTCACCTTCACGAGCCGGCTGTGGGTGAAGGAGAGGTTCGTCATGGTCCTGAAGGAGAGGCTCAGCTGCGGGTCGAAGCCGAGCGGATCCTCGCCGCGCAGCCGAAAGACGCCCCCGCGCTTCGGCGTGTCCGCGGCTGCCGGCCGCGGACCGAGGTCGAGGACGGCTCCGGAGGCGGCGGCCGCCGCCGCGCCGCCGAGCTTGAGCAGGTCGCGTCGCTTCATGCTGATCGTCCTCCTCGGGCCGGCGCACGCAGCCAGCGCGAGCGTAGCCCCGCCACCCATAGCGGTCAAGGCCATCGAGTCGGGCGAGCCGTCGAGTCGGCGGCGGCGGGGCGCGGCCCGACGCGACACGACGGCCGCGAGGAAGCGAGGTGAGACGATTCGTTGTAAGATGACCGAGTTGTGAGCGAACCGCTCAGGCGCACGCCGCTCTACGCCGCGCACGTCGCCGCCGGCGCCCGGATGGTGCCCTTCGGCGGCTGGGAGATGCCCGTGCAGTACGCGAGCATCCTCGAGGAGCATCGCACCGTGCGCCGGGCCGTCGGTCTCTTCGACGTGAGCCACATGGGCGAGTTCGAGGTCACGGGCGCCGGGGCGGTCGCGACGCTCCAGACGCTGACCACGAACGATGTCGCCGCCCTCGAGGTCGGACAGGTCCAGTACTCCCTCCTCTGCGATCCCGCGGGGGGCATTGTCGACGACCTCACCGTCCACCGGCTCGCCGGCGACCGGTTCATGCTGACCGTGAACGCGTCGAACATCGACACGGACTGGAAATGGGTGACCGGACACGGCGACTCCGGCGCCCGCTGGCGGGACATCTCGAGCGAGACCGCGCTGCTCGCCGTGCAGGGGCCGCGGGCGGAGGCGCTCGTGGCGGAACTCGCCGACGCCGACGGGAAAAGCCTCCGCTACTACCACTTCGCGGCCGGCACGGTCGCCGGCGCCCGGGCGCTCCTCTCCCGCACCGGGTACACCGGCGAGGACGGGTTCGAGCTCTACGTCGCGGCGGGGGAGGCCGAGCGCCTCTGGCGGGAGCTCCTCGACCGGGGCCGGGCGGCCGGCGTCGCCCCGGTCGGCCTCGGCGCCCGCGACACGCTGCGGCTCGAGATGCGCTACGTCCTCTACGGCAACGACATCGACCTGACCACGAACCCGCTCGAGGCCGGCCTCGGCTGGGTCGTCAAGCCCGCCAAGGGCGACTTCATCGGACGCGACGCGATCGAGAAGGTCCGGGCGGCCGGAGTCCGGCGCAGGCTCGTCGGCTTCGAGATGGTAGACCGCGCCGTGCCGCGCCACGGCTACCGGATCGTGGCGGACGGGCGCCAGGTCGGCGTGGTCACCTCGGGCTCCTACGGGCCCTCGGTCGACACGTACATCGGGATCGGGTATGTCGAGACCTCGCTCGCCGACGTCGGCTCGAAGCTCGCGATCGAGGTGCGTGGCGTGCCACAGGCAGCGCGGGTCGTGAAGACGCCGTTTCACCCCTCGCACGTCAAGAAGAGCTGAACGGAGACGCGATGGCGAACGTGCCGGCCGAGCTGAGGTATACGCGGGAGCACGAGTGGGCGAAGGCCGAGGGCGGGCGAGTCCGGGTCGGCATCACGGCCTACGCCCAGGAGCAGCTCGGCGACATCGTGTTCGTGGAACTGCCCAAGACGGGCGCGAAGGTGACGCGCATGCAGGGCTTCGGCGTGGTGGAGTCGGTCAAGGCGGTCTCCGACCTCTTCGCGCCACTCGACGGCGCCGTCGCCGAGGTCAACGACACGCTGCGCCAGGCGCCCGAGCTCGTGAATCAGGATCCCTACGGCAAGGGCTGGATGATCGTCATCACGCCGAGCCAGCCGGCGCAGCTCGACACGCTGATGACGGCGGAGCAGTACGAGGCGTTCCTCGCGGGCGGCGGGCACTAGCAGTGCGCTACATCCCGAACACCGTCGCCCAGCAGCGGGAGATGCTGGCCACGATCGGCGTCGGCTCCATCGAGGACCTGTTGGCCCGGATCCCCGCCCGCGCGCGGCTCACGCGGCCGCTCGACTTGCCGGCGGCGGCGGCCGAGCCGGAGCTGATCCGCCACCTGCGCGGGCTGGCGGCCGCCAACGCCGATGCCGACTCCTACGTCTGCTTCCTCGGCGCCGGCTCCTACGACCACGCGATCCCGAGCCCGATCGGTCACCTGATCTCGCGCGGCGAGTTCTTCACCGCCTACACGCCGTACCAACCCGAGGCGAGCCAGGGCACGCTGCGCAGCATTTACGAGTACCAGACGATCATCGCCGAGCTGACCGGCATGGACGTCGCGAACGCGTCGATCTACGACGGCGCGTCCTCGCTCGCCGAGGCCGTGCTGATGGCCCACTCGGTGACCGAGCGCGACCAGGTCCTCCTCTCCGCCGGTGTCAACCCGCTCTACCGGGCCGTCGTCGAGACGTACGGGGAGGGCCCGGCCCTCCGGCTCCGGACGATCCCCCTCGACGACGGGGCGAGCGATCTGGCGGCGGCGAGGAAGGCCGTGTCGGCCAAGACCGCGGCGCTCGTGATCCAGTCGCCGAACTTCTACGGCTGCCTCGAGGACCTGGCGGAGGCCGCGGAGATCGCCCACGCGGCGGGCGCCCTCTTGATCGCGGTCGCCGATCCCGTCAACCTGGGCGTGCTCGAGCCGCCCGGCGCTCTCGGCGCGGACATCGCGGTGGGCGAGGGGCAGGGCCTGGGCGTGCCGATGTCGTTCGGCGGTCCCTCCCTCGGCGTCTTCTCGGCCAAGCAGGATCTCGTGCGGCGGATGCCGGGTCGGCTCGTGGGGGCGACGGTCGATCTCGAGGGCCGCCGCGGCTACGTGCTCACGCTCCAGACGCGCGAGCAGCACATCCGGCGCGAGAAGGCGACGTCGAACATCTGCACGAACGTCGCACTGTGCGCCCTCATGGCGACGATCTACGCGGCCACGCTGGGCAAGCAGGGGTTGGTGCGGGTGGGGGAGCTCTCGGCGGCGAAGGCGCACTACGCCGCGGAGCGGCTCACCCGGATCCCCGGCGTGCGGCTCCGCTTCGGCGCACCCTACTTCAAGGAGTTCGCGCTCCAGCTCCCGAAGCCGCCCGAGCGGGTGGTCCAGCGGCTGCTGCGCGATCGGATCCTCGCCGGGGTGCCGCTCCGGCAGTTCGACCGGACCCTGAAGGACTCCCTGCTCGTGGCGGTGACCGAGCAGCGGACGCGAGAGGAGATCGACGCGTTCGCCGACGCGCTCGGTCGGGCGGTCGCCTGACATGGCGATGCCCCAGTACGACAAGCTGATCTTCGAGCTGTCGTCGCCGGGTCGCGTCGCGTTCTCGCTGCCCGAGCCGGACGTCCCCGTCGCCGACGTCCGGGCCCTGATCCCGGCCAAGTACCTCCGGCGCAAGGCCGCCGAGCTGCCCGAGGTGTCCGAGGTCGACGTCGTCCGCCACTACTCGCGGCTCAGCCAGCTCAACTACGGCGTCGACACGCACTTCTACCCGCTCGGCTCCTGCACGATGAAGTACAACCCGAAGCTCAACGAGGACATGGCGCGACTGCCGGGCTTCGCGCGGCTGCATCCGCTCCTCCCCGAGAAGGCCGGCCAGGGAGCGCTCCGGCTGATGCACGAGCTGGCCGCCTACCTGGGCGAGATCGCCGCCATGGACGCGGTGACGCTCCAGCCGGCGGCGGGCGCCCAGGGCGAGCTCGCGGGCGTCCTGATGATCCGCGCCTACCACCTCGCCCGGGGCGAGCGTCGCACCAAGGTGCTCGTGCCGGACTCGGCCCACGGCACGAACCCGGCGTCGACCGCGATCGCCGGCTACCGCGTCGTCGAGCTCAAGTCGGAGCGGACCGGCGAGGTCGACCTCCTCGACCTCGAGCGCCATCTCGACGCGGAGACCGCGGCGTTCATGATCACGCTGCCGAACACGCTCGGCCTCTTCGAGACGCGCATCACCGAGATCATCGAGATGTGCCACGCCAAGGGCGTCCAGGTCTACATGGACGGCGCCAACCTAAATGCGATCCTCGGGATCACCCGGCCCGGCGACCTCGGCTTCGACGTCTGCCACTTCAACCTGCACAAGACCTTCACGACGCCCCACGGCGGCGGCGGACCCGGGGCCGGGCCCGTCGGGGTCAAGGCTCACCTGATGCCGTTTCTGCCCACGCCGGTCGTCGCCAAGGCTCCCGACGGCGCCTACACGCTCGACTGGAAGCGGCCGCAGTCGATCGGCAAGCTCCAGGCCTTCTGGGGCAACTTCGGCATGCTCGTGCGGGCCTACACCTACATCCGCACCATGGGCGCGCCGGGGCTCCGGAGCGTGGCCGAGAACGCGGTGCTCAACGCGAACTACGTCATGAAGCGACTCGAGCCCTCCTACGACCTCGGGGCGCCCGGGCCGTGTATGCACGAGTGCGTCCTCTCGGCGCGGCGACAGAAGCAGCAGGCGGGGATCACCGCGACCGACATCGCCAAACGGCTCCTCGACCTCGGCTTCTACGCGCCGTCGACCTACTTCCCGCTGATCGTCGAGGAGGCGCTCATGATCGAGCCGACCGAGACGGAGTCGAAGGAGACGCTCGACGCCTTCTGCGACGCGATGATCCAGATCGCCGGGGAGGCCGAGAAGAGCCCCGAGCTCATTCGCGAGGCGCCCGTCACGACCTCGGTCCGCCGGCTCGACCAGACCTTAGCCGCGCGCCAGCCGAACCTCCGGTGGCTTTGACGCGGCCCCAGGGTAAACATCGCCCGGACTGAAGTCCGGGGCTTTCAGAAGAAAGGAGCCCGTGCTTGAGCCCGAGAGCGCGGCCTTGCGGTTCCGCGTTGCCGCTTCATCGGACCGGCTTGGTGCCCGGTAGCCTCAGCGGCCAGCACCACCGTCGTTTCGACGGCTGTCTGAGCGGGCCCACGGCTTGGTTATCGCCCGGGCCGCTCGCGGAGCGCGTGCTCAGCTCCAACTGGGGACAGTCTACCACAGAGGTCGGCGCGCCTCCCCGCCCTGAAGGGACGGGGTTTCCGCGCCGGAGAGTTCCATGAGCGGCCGGGCTGCGACGCCGGCACCGGCCTGGCGGCTGCTCCTGTCCGAACCGCTCGACGGCGTCACGAACATGGCGGTGGACGAGGCCCTCTGGCGC
>WNFT01000313.1_pt1 | contig 51469 bp, 41 predicted proteins | sample 5400191 | NCBI WGS metagenome assembly WNFT01 (sample SAMN13153359, study PRJNA577476) | soil metagenome | isolation source: 80 cm saprolite under Madrone tree | place: USA:California | collected 2016-06-14 | reverse complement strand
GCCATGGCGGCGAGCGCGTTGAAGGAGTCCTCGGCCAGCCCCCAGCCCTGGCGGAGGTCGAGCCGTCCGGTGAGCGCGTAGGTCAGGGTGTCGAGGTCGGGCGAGACGTGGAGCCCCCAAATATCCGCGTCGTCGGCCGTGTTGCCGATGACCGTGAGGTCGCGCGGGTTCGTGCACGACAGGAGACCCCGGAGGAACTTCGCGGCCCCGGTCCCGCCGGCCAGCGCCGTGGCCCGCATCCGCGTCAGCTCGCGTGTCGGGCTCTGCGGCGTCGACGCGCGGTCGGGGCGGCGGGCGACGTCGGCGGCGCCGCGGACTCGCCGGGGAGCGGGTCGCCCGTCACCCGGCGGGCGCCCGGCAGCTCCCGCAGGGCCTCCTCGGGCTCCGGGCGCGGGCTCCAGAGTGCGCTCCCCCCTCGGTACGCGAAGAGGCCGGCGCCGCCCCGACCGCGGAGGGCGTCGGGCAGCGCGACCTCCGGAACCGGGAAGAAGCCGAAGCGCACCCAGACGCGGTCGAGCCCCTGCGGCCGCGCGAACACGGTCTCGATTCCGGAGGCCGTCGCGGTGTCGACGGCCGCGCTCACGAGTTGGATGGCCACCTCGAGCGGGTCGGTGTCGATCTCGGCCGCGCCCGGCTCGCGCGCACCCCCGGGGGAGCCGAGCCGCGATTCGACCACGACCGGACCGTGGAGCAGGGCGGCCTTGCCCGCCCGCTCGGTCACCACGGCGCCCGCGAGGCGGCGGCCCTCCGCCCACGCGCCGAGGGCCCAGCCGGGGGCGGGCTGCGGCGGCCACGCCGCGGCGGCGAACTCGAACAGCCCGCGGGCCGCCTCGAGGTCGTCGAGCCGGCGGTACTCGACGCCCCGCCAGACACGGGGCAACGTTCGAGACGCCTCGGGGGCCCCGCCCGGTTCGGACGGATTCGGCGCCGTCGACGCGAACGGCCGTCGGGGACTACTTCTTGCCAAGCACCGTGTCCTTCAGGGCCTTCGCGATCCGGAACTTCAGCACGCGCTTGGCCGGGATCTTGAGGGGCTCGCCCGTCTGCGGGTTGCGCCCCATGCGGGCCTTGCGGTTGGCGAGGACGAGCTTGCCGAAGCCGGGGAGGACGAAGCCGTTCTTGGCCTCCTTGGTCGCGAGGCCGACGAGGTCGTCCATCACTTCCGTGACCTGCTTCTTCGACAGGTTGGCCTTCTGGGCGATGGCTGCGATCGTCGCGGACTTCGTCATCATCTTCGCCATGAATTGGATCCTCCGTGGTTGGGCGTTCACTCGGCACACCTGTCGCATCCGGCAACGACGGAAATTAATACCACAGCCGGCGTCCCCCGGCTACCGCCGAGTGAAACGGAACTCCCCCCCCGTCGCCAGCCGCCGGTAGGAGCCGAACCGCTCGTCCGCGTTGTCCACCCTGTCGAGCGGGGAGACCTCGTCGGCCGCGGGCTCGGCGTAGACCCGCACGAGGTCGTAGACGGTGTTGCGCTGGGCCGGGACCCGGCCGAGGTCACGAATGAGCCGCCGGAGCTCCGCGGGCGCGACGAGTTGCCCGAACTGGGCGCCGGCGCTCGTCGAGATCGATTCGTTGATCAGGGTGCCGCCGAGATCGTTGGCGCCGACCGTGAGCAGCACCTGCGACAGCTTCGGGCCCTCCTTCACCCACGAGGACTGGATGTTCCGGAAGGTCGGGCCGAGCATCAGCCGCGCGAGCGCGTGCATGCGCAACACCTCGGCGCCGGTCGCGCCGGGACGGACGCCGGGCACGAGGCGCTTGGCGTACATCGGGGCCTCCTGGTGGATGAGGCTCAGCGGCACGAATTCGGTGAACCCGCCGGTGTCCTTCTGGATGCCGCGGAGCAGCCCGAGGTGGCGGGTCCAGTGGGCCGGCGTCTCGACGTGGCCGTACATGATGGTGGAGGTCGTCCGGATGCCGAGCGCGTGCGCGGTCGTGATGACCTCGACCCACTGCGCCACGGTGATCCGGCCGCGGGAAATCCGGTCGCGGACGTCCTGGTCCAAGATCTCGGCGGAGGTGCCGGGCAGGGTCCCGAGCCCGGCCGCGCGGAGCTCGGTGAGGTACTCCCGGATCGGCCGGCCCGAGCGGACCGACCCGTAGAGGATCTCTTCGGGCGAGAACGCGTGGAGGTGGAGGCCCGGGACCTCCCGCCGGACCGCCGCGCAGAGGTCGATGTAGTAGCGGCCGTCGAGCTTCGGCGGCAGCCCGGCCTGGAGGCAGACCTCGGTCGCGCCGAGCTCCCACGCCTCGCGGGCGCGCCGCACGACCTCCGATACCGGCAGGAAGTAGCCCTCCTCCGCGCGGTGGTCCCGGCTGAACGCGCAGAACGTGCAGTGCTTGACGCACACGTTGGTGAAGTTGATGTTGCGGTTGACCACGAACGTGACGAGGTCGCCCGCCTGCCGGCGGCGCATCTCGTCGGCGACGAGCCCGAGCGCGTGGAGGTCGCGCCCGGTGACCGTGGCGAGCAGGTCGGCCGCCTCCACCGAGAGCTCGCCGCCGTCGAGCGAGCGCCCGAGGATCTGGCGGGTGCGGGGCGAGGCCCAGTCGAGCGCGGGGGCGAGACTACCAGCGTCGCCAGCGTTCATACCGCTCCTTCACGAGCCCGTCGCCGTCGACGAGCGCCGCCACCCGTGCCCGCAGCGGCTCGGCGACGAACTCCGTCCGCCGGGCGTACTCGGGATACACCGCCAGGCGCTCGCGCAGCTCGAAGCCGGCCGCGGCGCTCCGGCGGCGGAGGTCGCCGATGAGCGGCCACGGGCGCTCGGGATTGATGTGGTCGAGGGTCAGCGGCGAGATGCCGCCCCAGTCGTTGAGCCCGGCGCCGAGGAGTCGCGGCCAGTCGGTCGCGGCGAGGTTGGGCGGCGCCTGGATGTTCGCGTCGGGGCCGAGGAGGAGGCGCGCGACCGCGAGCGTGCGCAGGAGGTCGTCGAGCGACGGCTCGGGATGATCGCGCATCGGGATCCGCCCCTTCGCGCGGAAGTTTTGGATGATGACTTCCTGGATGTGCCCGTAGCGCTCGTGCAGGTCGCGGATCGCCACGAGGGCCTCGACGCGTTCGCCCGGGGTCTCGCCGATGCCGATCAGGATGCCCGTGGTGAACGGGATCTGGAGCTTGCCCGCGAGCGCGATCGTCCGCAGGCGGCGCGCCGGGACCTTGTCCGGCGCTCGGTCGTGGGCCTGGCCCGGCCCGAGCAGACGCTCGGCGGTCGTCTCGAGCATGAGCCCCATGCTCACGGTGACCTCACGCAGCGCGGCCAGGTCCCGCTCGGCCATCAGGCCCGGGTTCGCGTGGGGCAGGAGCGGCGACTCTCGGAGCGTCAGCTCGCACATCGCCCGGAGATAGGAGAGGGTGGTCCGGTGGCCGTGGCGGCGGAGGAACTCCCGGTGCTCGGCGAAGCGGGCCTCCGGCTTGTCGCCGAGCGAGAACAGCGCCTCCTTGGCGCCGATCCGCCCGCCCGCCTGCGCGAGCGCCACCACCTCGTCGGGGGTCAGCGTGTGGGCGCCCGGCTCGCCCGGATCCCGGCGGAAGGCGCAGTAGCCGCAGTAATCGCGGCAGAGCGTCGTGAGCGGCACGAAGACCTTCTTGGAGAAGGTGACGCGCCGGCCGTGCCCGCGGTCCCGGAGCTCGGCCGCCTCCGCGAGCAGCTCGCGAAGCCCCGCGGGCGGCGCGTCGATCAGGGCCCGGGCCCGGTCGGGGGAGATCACGCCGCGTACTTCCAGTGGACGTAGGACTCGGGCGTCACGCGGATCACCAGGCCGGCGCGGGGGAGCGGGAGCTCGGCGTACTGCGGGTACTTCGCGGCCAGCAGGTCGAGCGCGCGCGCGTGCTCGGGACCGGGCGGGAGCACCTGGGCGCGGCCCTGGATGAGGACGTAGCGGAGCCGGCGCCAGTCCTCGTCCCAGTGGTCGATCAGCACCGAGACCCGCGGGTTCTCCTCGATGTTGCGGACCCGCTTGAGTGTCCGCCCGCCCGCTCGCTTGGGTTTGTCGTCGATGGCCGAGTACCAGTAGCGGCCGTCGAAGGCGTAGCAGACCGGGACGACGAGGGGCCGCCCCGCCCTGTCCGCGGTGCCGAGCCGCGCCACCCGCCCCGCGGCGATGAAGTCCGCGGCGTCGGGGGTGGGCGCGGGGGCGTGCGACGCGGCCGGACGCGCTTCGCGGGCCATGCGCCGGTCTATCTCCGTTTGGCGGTGAGCTTCGGGCGGACGTCGTGGGCGAATCGCTCGAGGTTCGCGATGACCGCTTGCGCGTCGGGCCCCACCGCGTCGAAGACGAAATGGCTCACGCCGAGCGCCTCGTACTCGCGGAGGTCGGCGACGATCTGCGCCGCGGTTCCCTGCAGGAGCGGCCGGTCGCCGTCCGCTCCCGACCGCGCGCGGGTCCCCACGACCTGCATGGGCGCGCGGAAGGTGAGGGTGATCGCGTCGGGGTCGCGCCCGGCCGCCCGCGCGTAGGCGCGGAGCTGCTTCACCTTTGCCGCGTACTCGGCCGGCTCGAGCCGGGCCGGCGGCCTGAGCCCGATCGGATGCCAGCCATCGCCGAGCTCGGCCGCGCGGCGGAGCGCGCGGTCGGTGTGCCCGCCGATCCAGATCGGGATGCCGCCCTCCTGGCGTGGCCGCGGCAGCGCGTAGACCTCCGGCAACGAGTAGTGGCGACCCTGGAAGCTCGCCGGCGACTTACTCCAGCACGCGCGCATGACCTGCAGGTACTCGTTCGTCACCTCGCCGCGCGCCGCGAAGGGCGGCGCCGCCAGCGCCTCGAACTCCTCCTGGAGCCAGCCGACGCCGGCGCCGAGGATGACCCGGCCTCCCGAGAGCACGTCGACGGTAGCTAGCATCTTGGCCGTGGTCACCGGGTTCCGGTACGGAATCACGAGGACGCTCGTGCCGAGGCGGACCCGCCGCGTCGCGTGGGCCAAGTGGCCGAGGAGCGTTAGCGGCTCGAGGTAGTCCTGGTCCATCCCCCCCGGAAACTGGCCGGACTCCGCGTACGGATAGCGGGACCGGGCGGCCGAGACGGGGAGCACGACGTGATCGGTGACGAAGACCGAGTCGAAGCGGAGGCTGTCGGCGCGCTCGGCGATCTTGAGGATCAGATCGGGCTTGGCCAGGGGGCCGCGACCGGGGAGGGCCACGCCGAACATACGCGGGAATGGTAGGCCAGCCGCTGGCGCTTTGCAACGCGGGGGCGCGGCCCAGGGTTGACACGGTCCGGAGGGCGTGAGAATGTCTGGCGAATGATCGACCAGGATCGGCGAGGATAGCCTGCGTCACCCGGCCCCGCAGACCGATTCCGGGGGCGTGCCAGCCAATGGCGCACCCCGCCCCGGCCCCGCGACCTCTCCGCGCTCCGGGCCGTCTAAAAGCCTGTCGCGTCGCACCGTGACAGGCTGAGCGCCGAGAGGAGCCTCCCGTATGTGGATCGTCCGCCTCGCGCTACGACGTCCCTACACGGTGGTCGTGCTCTGCATCGTCATCGTGGTGATGGGCGCCCTCGCCTTCTCCCGCATGGTGGTCGACATCTTCCCCGCCATCGACATCCCGGTCGTGATCTCCGTCTTCCAGTATCCCGGCCTCTCCGCGGAGGAGATGGAGAAGCGGGTCATCATCGTCAACGAGCGGGGCCAGTCGACGACGGTCAACGGGATCGAGCGGCTCGAGTCCCAGTCGATCGAGGGGATCGGCGTCCTCAAGACCTACTTTCAGCCGGGAACGACGATCGCGGCCGGCGTCGCCCAGATCAACTCGATCGCCCAGACGATCCTTCGCATCACGCCCCCGGGCATGCAGCCGCCGGTCATCGTCCAGTTCAACGCGGGGAACGTGCCGGTGGCCCAGGTGGCGATGGGGGGCGAGGGGTGGTCGGAGCAGCAGCTCTTCGACTACGGGCTCAACTTCATCCGGCCCCGCCTCTTCACGATCCCGGGCCTCTCGATCCCGGGCCCGTACGGCGGCAAGAGCGCCCAGGTCCAGGTGGACATCGATCCCCAGAAGCTCGCCGGCTACAACGTCTCGCCGAACGACGTCGTGACCGCCCTCCTCAACTCGAACCTGATCCTCCCGGCGGGCACGGCGAAGATGGGGAATACCGAGTACGACATCCGGATGAACTCGAGTCCCGACACGACCGACGAGTTCAACAAGCTCCCGATCAAGGTGGTGAACGGCGCGGCGGTGCTCGTCGGCGACGTCGGCAACGTCCACTTCGGCTTCGCCCCCCAGACCAACATCGTCCGGGTGAACGGCCAGCGCTCGACGTTCCTCGTCGTCCTCAAACATTCGGAGGCGTCGACCACCACGGTCGTCGATTCGGTCCGGGGCCTGCTCCCCGGCGTCATGGCGCAGGCGCCGCCCGGGCTCCAGCTGAAGGTCGGCTTCGACCAGTCCATCTTCGTGCGGGCCGCGATCGTCAACGTGGTCCGCGAGGCGGTCATCGCGACCCTGCTGGTCTCGCTGATGGTCCTGGTGTTCTTGGGGAGCTGGCGGAGCACGCTCGTCGTCGCCATCTCGATCCCGCTCTCGATCCTGGTCGGGATCGTGGCGCTGTTCCTCACCGACAACTCGATCAACATCATGACGCTCGGCGGCTTCGCCCTGGCGATCGGCATGCTCGTCGACGACGCGACGGTGGAGGTCGAGAACATCCACCGCAACCGCGCGCTGGGCAAGCCGCTCACGGTGGCGGTGCTCGACAGCGCCTCCCAGATCGCCGTGCCCGCCATCGTCTCCACGCTGTCGATCTGCATCGTGTTCTTCCCGGTGCTCCTCCTGACCGGTGCGGCCAAGTATCTGTTCACCCCCCTCGCCGGCGCCGTGGTCTTCTCGATGCTCGCCTCGTACTTCCTCTCGCGGACGCTCGTGCCGATGATGTCGCGGGCGATCCTGGGGGGCGAGTCCCACCACGGCCCGGCGCCGCCCGGCCACCGGCCGGGCGCCATCGAGCGGTTCAACCAGCGGCGCGAGGGGGCCATCGACGCCGTCCGCGACCTGTACTTCGCGGGGCTCCGCCGCGTGATGGCGCGGCGGGCGTTCGTGCTCGTCTGCACGGCGGCGATCATCGGGCTCTCGATGCTGCTCCTGCGCGCCGTCGGGGAGGACTTCTTTCCGACCGTCGACGCGGGCCTGATCCGGCTCCACGTCCGGGCGCCGGCGGGCACGCGGCTCGAGGCGACCGAGCGGATCGTGGCCGACGTGGAGGAGACGATCCGCGAGGTGATCCCGGCGCGGGACCTCGACTCGATCAGCACGAACACCGGGTTGCCGATCTTCTTCAACCTGGCATTCGTCCAGTCCGACAACATCGGTCCCCAGGACACCGACATCCTGATCAGCCTGCATCTCGAGCACGCGCCGACGATCGGGTACATCCGAGAGCTCCGTCGCGTCCTGCCCGTGCGCCACCCCGGTAATCAGTTCTACTTCCAGGCGGGCGACATCATCAGCCAGGTGCTCAACTTCGGCCTGGCGGCGCCGATCGACATCCAGGTCGAGGGCAACAACTTCGCCCTGACGTACCCGATCGCCCAGAAGCTCGAGGGGCTCATCCGGAGCGTCCCCGGCACCGCCGACGTCCACATCGGGCAGGTCATGAACTACCCGACCCTCAACGTTCAGGTGGACCGGCTCAAGGCGGCGCAGATCGGGCTCTCCCAGAGGGACGTCGCCACGAGCATGCTGACGTCGCTGTCGGGGAGCTCGCTCTTCGCGCCGAACTTCTGGCTGAACCCGAAGAACCTCGTCAACTATTTTGTCGTGGTCCAGACGCCGCAGCCGCTGGTCTACGACACCCAGACCCTGCTGGAGAGCCCGCTCACGGCCCAGAATAACGGGTCGATCCGGACCGGGCGGCCCGGCGCTTCCAACATCATCGCGGGCCGGTCGGCGCCCGTCGTCGCGACCCGCCTCGGGGACGTCGCCCAGATGAGCCGGAGCATCCGACCCGCCGTGGTCAACCACTACACGGTCCAGCGGGTCATCGACATCCTCGCCAGCGTCGACCGGCGCGACTTGGGCGGCGTGTCCGCCGAGATCGACCGGCAGGTCGGAACGCTCGGCAAGATGCCGCCGGGAGTCGCGATCCGGGTGCGCGGCCAGGCCCAGGCCATGCGGTCGTCGTTCCGCGGCATGGGCCAGGGGCTCCTGCTGGCGATCGCCCTCGTCTACCTCCTCATGGTGGTCAACTTCCAGTCGTGGCTCGACCCGTTGATCATCATCATGGCGGTGCCGGGCGCCCTCGCCGGCATCCTCTGGATGCTCGCCGTCTCCGGCTCCTCGCTGAACGTCGAGTCGTTCATGGGCTCGATCATGGCGGTGGGGGTGGCGGTCGCCAACAGCATCCTGGTCGTCAACTTCGCCAACGACATGCGGCGGGAGGGGCTGAGCGCCTTCCAGGCCGCGCTCGAGGCGGGGCGGGTCCGCTTCCGACCGGTCGTCATGACGGCGCTCGCCATGATCATCGGGATGCTCCCGATGGCGCTGGCCCTCGGCGAAGGCGGCGAGCAGAACGCGCCGCTCGGGCGGGCCGTCATCGGCGGGCTGCTCGCGGCCACCGTCACGACGCTCTTCGTGGTCCCCATCGTCTACTCGCTGCTGCGCCGGAAACCGCCGGTCTCGCACGAGCTGGACGCGCGTTTCGCCCGCGAGATCGGCGAGCGACTCGAGCCGGACACCCTGTAGGCCCCACGTGAGGCGCCCAGGGAGGAGACACGCGCGGCGATGAGTGACGCGGAGGACAGACGGGTCGAGGCAGAGCCCCACGCGCGCGAGGAGCGCGACACGCCGGTGCGGCCGGGCGTTCTCTTCTACCTGGTCCTGCTCGCGCTCACGGCCGCGGCGGGCGCCGGACTCTTCGCCCTCTTATCGGCGCGCCAGGAGCGGCTGCAGGCGCAGGAGCGGGCGGTCGCCCGCGAGATCAGCGCGGGACTGCCGGTCCGCGTGATCAAGCCGAAGATGACGAGTGAGTCGTTCCAGATGCTGCTGCCCGGCGACGTCCGCGCCTACTTCGAGGCGCCGATCTACGCCAAGGTCTCCGGCTACTTGCGGAAGCTCCATGTCGACAAGGGGGACCGGGTGGAGGCGGGCCAGCTGCTCTGCGTCCTCGAGAACCCCGAGGCCGAGCAGGACTACCGCACGGCGAAGGCCAATTACGACATCGCCAAGATCACGAACGACCGCAACCAGGACCTCGTCCGGGACCACACCGTCTCCCAGCAGGTCGCCGACCAGTCCAAGGCGCAGTTCCTGATGGCCCAGTCCAACCTCGAGCGGACCCGGATCATGGTCGGCTACGAGCAGCTCCGGGCGCCGTTCGCGGGCGTCGTGGTCGCGCGCAACTACGACCCGGGCTTTCTCGTGCCGGCGGCCACCGCCAGCACGGCCACGACGGCGACGCCGGTGCTGGTCCTGGCCAGGGTCGACCGGCTCCGCGTCTACGTCTACGCCCCCCAGTCGGACGCGGCGTTTGTGCGGCTGGGGGACCCCGCGCTGATCACCTTCGACGAGTTCCCGGGCCGGGTGTTCGAGGGGCGGGTCTCGCGCTTCGCCCAGGCGCTCGACACGGCGACGCGCACGATGCTGACCGAGATCGAGCTGCCCAACGCCGACCGCACGCTCCTGCCGGGCATGTACGCGCAGGTCCGGCTCCAGCGCCGGCAGCCGAAGAGCTACCCGCTCGTCCCCGACGAGGCGCTGGTGCTCCGCAACGAGAAGGCGTTCGTGCCGGTCGTGACCGCGGAGCGGACGATCCATCTGCAGCCGGTCACGCTCGGCATCGACAACGGCATCGAAGTCCAGGTGACGGCCGGGTTGACGGGCGACGAGGCGGTCGCGCTCGGCGTCGGGCAGACGGTGTCCGAGGGGCTCAAGGTCCAGCCCGTCGCCGTGAAGGAGTCGGGCGCGGCGCCGGCGGGTCCCAAGCCCGTCGGATCGGCCGGGAAGCCCGAGGCCGCGCCCGCCCCGCCGGCGGCGCGCTCGGGCCCGCCCGGGCCGGCGGGGGCGGCCGCACCCCCGACGAGCCCCACCCCCGGCGCGACGAAGTGAGGCGCCTGGCGCGCGGGTGGGCGGCCCTCGGGGGCCTGCTCCTCCTCGCCGGGTGCGCGCCCCGGGTCACGCTCGACCCGCCGGTCGCGACGCCGCCGGCCGACTTCTCGGGCACCGCCATGCCGGGACCGGGAGGGCCCGTCCCGATCCACCAGAACGAGTGGCCGAACCTCACGTGGTGGAGCATCTTCGAGGACCCCCAGCTCGAGTCCCTGATCCTGGAGGCCCTGGCCAAGAACAATACCCTGACGATCGCGGTCCAGCAGGTGGAGATCGCCCGGGCCCTCGTGCGCGAGAGCCGAGCCGGGTTGCTGCCCCAGGCGACCCTGGCGCCGGCCGTGGCGTGGAGCCGCATTTCGAACAACGGCCCCGCGCTCCCGGGGACTCAGGGCAAGCTGCTCGACGCCTACGCCCTGCCCGTGACGCTCAGCTACGAGTTCGACTTCTGGAACAAGAACAAGCTGGCGCTCGAGTCGGCGCGGGCCTTCGCCGCCGCCGGCGAGCAGGACTGGCGCACGCTCTACATCGAGATCGTGTCGAGCGTGGCGACCACCTACTTCAACATCGCGACGACGCTCGCCGAGCTCCACATCACCGAGCGGACGCTCGCGGTCTTCGTCGACAACCTGAAGTTTATCCAGCGCCAGTACGACGTCGGGGTCGCGTCGGCACTCGACCTGCAGCGGGCCAAGGGCCAGGTCAGCGTGACGCAGGCGATCGTTCCCGACCTCGAGCGCCAGGCCCAGCAGTTCCAGCACCAGCTGGCCGTCCTGCTCGGCCGGAATGCAGGGGAGGCGGTGGGGGTGCGGCCGCTCGACGCGACCCGGGCGCCCGCCGAGCTGCCGGGCGGGGTGCCCTCGGGCCTGCTCCAGCGCCGGCCGGACATCCGTGCCGAGCAGGACCGGCTGCGGGCCACCGCGGCCCGGGTCGGCGTGGCGCGGGCGCTCTTCTTCCCGGACATCACGCTGAACCTCTCCGCGGGGGCCACGTCGATCTCCACGGGGAGCCTCTTTCTGCCCGGCAGCTTCGCCATGGACTTCCTCGCGAGCGCCGCCGTGCCGCTCTTCCGGGGCGGGGCCCTCGAGGCGAACTTCGACGCCAACGTCGCCGCCTACCGGCAGGAGGTGGCGGTCTACCAGCAGACCGTGCTCGTCGCGTTTCAGGAGACGGCGGACGCGATCTCCCAGATCGAGGAGCGGACCATCGAGCGCGACCGCCTGCGCCAGGCCGTCACGGACCAGGACGGCGCCTACCAGCTCGCTAACCGCGCGTACCGGGCGGGCGTCAGCTCGTACCTCGACGTGCTGGACGCCGAGCGCACCCTGCTCGTCGCCCAACTGGCCCACGCCGCCGTCGAGGGCCAGCGCCTGATCGCGATGATCTCGCTCTACAAGAGCCTCGGGGGCGGCTGGGACGCGAGCGACGGGCAGCCGGTGCCGGTCTCGTCGAGGTGACTCGGTCGTCGGGCCGACCGGCGCCGACGACCCCTTCCTCCCCGACGGCCGAGCGTTCCCCCCCGGGCCCCGGCCCGCCTCGGATCGCGGCTACTCCCACGCTCGATCGCGCCCGCCGGACCGGTCGCGGCGCCCCGCCCCCACACCGGCGCCGGTGGCCCGCGTCCGCCAGCCGGGGCTCTCCCGCTGGTGTGGAAATGGGGGGTCGAATCCGCGCGTGCCAGGTGGGCCCACTGACCGCCGTCCACCGGGGGAGTGGCGCCCCCCGCGTCACTTTTGGGGGTGTGCGCCCGCGTCGCCCTTCATGCTAGTGTGGAAAGTGGCATGCGGCTGGCCTCGAAAATCTTCCTGGCCTCCTCGCTCGTGATCCTTGTCCTCGTAGGGGTTGCCGCGTGGAGCCTCCTCGCCGTGGACCGCCTCGTATCCGTCAGCCGAGAGATCACGACGCAGACGATGCCCGCCCTGCGCCTCCAGGCCGCGCTCCGGGATTCCATGCTGACCCTGGTCCGCCTCGAGGCCCGGTCCCTCCTCCTGCGCGACCCGACGTACGAGGCGCTCTGGGACGAGCGCGCGGACCACGCCCGGAACGCGCTCGAGCAGCTCGCCAGGTACCTGACGAGCGACGGAGAGCGGGAGCACCTGGAGGAGACGCAGCTGGCCTTCGCGGAGTACCGCGCCGCGGTGCATTCGGAGCGGGCCCTGCTCGGGCGCGGGTACCTCGCGAACGCGACCCAGCTCTCCGAGACCTCGGCGCGGGCGGCGGCGGAGCGGGTGGACGCCGGGCTGAACCGGCTGGGCGAGGCTACGCAGGCGGCGCTCGAGCACTCGAAGGCCGAGGCGGCCGAACTGGGGGCGCGGACGTGGACGACGGTCGTGGTCGCGCTGATCGTGGCGGTGGTGGCGGCGCTGGCCAGCGCGGCGTTCATCGCCGTCCGCATCACCCGGTCCGTGCGGCGGCTCTTGGTCGCGACGGCAGCGATCGGGGAGGGGCGCTTCGAGCACCCGGTCCCGATCGAGAGCGCGGACGAGATCGCCGATCTCGCCCGCTCGTTCAACAGCATGGCCGCGCGCCTCCACGAGGTCGAGACCATGAAGGAGGATCTCTACTCGACGGTCTCGCACGAGCTGCGGTCTCCGCTCACCTCGGTGCGTGAGGCCGCGCACCTGCTCCACGAGGGCGTCCCCGGCCCGATGACCGCGAAGCAGGCCCGGCTCGTGCTCATCATCGAGCACAGCACCGACCGGCTGCTGCGCCTGGTCAATCAGGTGCTCGACCTCGCCCGCCTGCGGGTCGGGCTCCTGCCGCTCGAGCGCCGGTGGTTCGACCTCGACCGCGCGGCGGCCCGGGCCGTCGACGAGCTGCGGCTCCAGGCCGACGAGCGCGGGATCGCGCTGGTCCGGGAGACGAGCCCGGGCACGTTCGGGATGTTCGGCGACGAGGACCGGCTCGTCCAGGTCATGATCAACCTGATCTCCAACGGCATCCGGTTCACGCCGACCGAGGGCACGGTGACCGTCCACCTCATCGACATCGGCCCCGAGATCGAGATCCAGGTGGCGGACACCGGGTGTGGCATCCCCGCCGAGGAGCTCCCGTTCGTCTTCGACCGCTTCCGCCAAGCCCACCGTGGGCGCGGCGGCGACGGCCTCGGGCTCGCCCTGGTGCGGGCGATGGTCCAGGCGCACGGCGGCCGGGTCTCGGTGGAGTCCCACGAGGGCAAGGGAAGCCGCTTCACGGTCGTCCTGCCCCGTCGGGGGGCGGAACAGTGACGGCGGGGCGGGCGGCGAGAATCGTGGGAGGGGTCCTCCTCGTCGTGCCGCTGGTGCTCGTGTCCGGCTGCACGCGTGAGCTGGTCACGCGCGGCGACGACCAGCTCGTCGCCGGCAACTACCGGGGGGCGCTGACGATGTACGACCAGTTCCTCCGGTCGAATCCCCAGTCGAGAAGCTCAAGGCCATCGACGTCCAAACCGAGCAGAAGCGATGACGGCGCCGTTGGGCCCGCGCGCGTTCGGTCCGGCCCGCGGCGGGCGCCGCGCGGCGGGCCGGCCGCGCCGCCGAACGCGATCGGGGGCCGCTCGGGTGAGCGCATGAAGGGCCGCGTGCTCGTCGTCGACGACGACACCGCCATCCTCGAGGTCCTCGAGATGCGCCTGGCGGCGATGGGGCTCGAGGTGACCCGCGCCCGGAACGCCCGGGACGCGCTGGCGGCCATCCAGTCGCGGTCGTACGATCTCGGGTTGTTCGACCTCCGGATGGAGCCAACGGACGGGATCACGCTGATGCAGGACGTGCACGCGGTCCATCCGCGCCTGCCCGTGCTGATCATGACCGCCCACGGGACGATCGAGACCGCGGTGCTGGCGGTCCAGCGCGGCGCCTTCGACTACCTCACGAAGCCGTTCGTCCGCGACGAGCTGCGCACGAAGATCCTGCGGGCGCTGTCGGAGCGGCGCTGGGCGCGCGATCGCGACCGCCTGCGGACCGTCGGCGAGACGCTCGCCTCGTCGGGGATCATGGAGCGGATCCTCGACGCCGTCGCCCAGGCCGCGGTGGAGACGACCGAGGCCGAGTGCTGCGTCGTCTTCCTGCTCGAGAAGGGTCAGCTCACGCCGATGGCCAGCGCGGGATCGCCGCCGCCGGCGTGGGAGCCGCTCCAGACCGCCGCCGCGGCCGCCGTGGAGAAGAGCGCCCCGACGACGGTCGCCGGCGTGGAGGGCCGCGTGATGCTGGCCTCGCCGTTGTTCGTGGAGGGCGGCCCCGCGGGCGCGGTCGTCATCTTGGCCCCCGCCCGCGTGGAGCCGACCGACGACGATCTGGAGCTCCTCGCCCTCTTCTCGTCCCAGGCCGCGATCGCGATCAAGAACACGCACGAGCTGTCGCGCCTGCGGAGCGGCGCGCTCGCCGCGCTCGGCCGGATGGCCACCCAGGTGGCGCACGAGCTGAAGAACCCGCTGGGGGGCCTGAAGCTCTACGCGCGCCACCTCGAGCAGCGGCTCCAGAAGGCGGGGGATGCCGAAGGGTTGGAGGTCGCGGTCAAGATCGGCCACGCCATCGATCACCTCGCCGAGCTCGTGACCGAGATCACCGCGTTTGGCGGCACGCCGGAGCTCAAGCGCGTGCTCACCGACGTCAACGCCCTGCTGGACGAGTGCCTGGCGCTCGCCCAGGACCGCCTCACCGGCCGGCGGATCGAGATCGTCCGGGAGTACGACGTCGCGTGCCCCCCCGCCTCCCTCGACGCCCGCGCCCTCCGCAAGGCGCTCCTCAACCTGATCGTGAACGGTCTGGAGGCGATCGGGGCCGAGGGCACCCTGACGGTGCGGACCGCCTTTCGGGGCGGCGCCATCGACATCCTGGTCGAGGACACGGGGTGCGGAATGAGTCACGAGACCCAGTCGCGAATCTTCGACCTCTTCTTCACGACCAAGCCGAACGGCACCGGCCTCGGCATGGGCATCGTGCGCTCCGTGATCGATCAGCACGGCGGTCACATGGCGATCGACAGCGCGCCCGGCAAGGGGACGCGCGTCCGGCTCCACCTGCCGGCGGGGAGGGCTGCCTGACATGATGACGTGGGGGAGCCGGCCGTGAGGCACGCGCGCGTCCTGGTCGTGGACGACGAGCCGACGATCGCCGACGGGCTCCGGATGGTGCTCTCGGCCGACGGCTACGCCGTCCGCGTCGCGGGCACCCTGGCGGCGGCCCTCGGCGAGCAGGCCGAGCACGACTTCGATCTCGCCGTCGTCGACATGGTCCTGCCCGACGGCGACGGCCTCTCCTTGCTGAAGGAGCTGAAGTCCCGGGACCCCTCGCTCGAGATCATCGTCGTCACCGCGCACAGCTCCGTGCCCAAGGCGGTCGAGGCGATCAAGGCCGGGGCCTTCTACTTCGTCGGCAAGCCCTTCGACCCGGACGAGCTGCTGGCGCTGGCCAGCAAGGCGCTCGAGCGGCGCCGGCTCGTCGCCGAGACTTCCGACCTCCGCCGCCGGCTGGTCGAGCAGGCCGCGGACGGGCAGATCATCGGCAGCGCGCCGTCGATGCAGCGAGTCTTCGAGCTCGTCGAGTCGGTGGCGACCTCCGACGCCAGCGTGCTGATCGTCGGCGAGAGCGGCACCGGCAAGGAGCTGGTGGCCAACGCGATCCATGAGAAGAGCGCCCGCCGGGACGGGCCGTGGGTGAAGGTCAACTGCGCGGCCCTGCCCAAGGACCTCATCGAATCCGAGCTGTTCGGCCACGTCAAGGGCGCCTTCACCGGGGCCACGACCGACAAGTCGGGTCTGCTCGAGGAGGCCAACCGCGGCTCGCTCCTGCTCGACGAGATCACCGAGATGCCCATCGACCTCCAGGCCAAGCTCTTGCGCGTGCTGGAGGACCGGACGTTCCGGCGGATCGGCGGCGCGAAGTCGATCTCGAGCGACTTTCGGCTGATCTCGTCGACCAACCGCAACTCGGTCCTGGCGGCCAAGGAGGGCCACCTGCGGCAGGACCTCTACTTCCGCATCAACACCGTGACGATCACCATCCCGCCCCTGCGAGAGCGCGCCGAGGACATCCCGGTGCTGGTCCGGGACTTCCTCGAGCGCTACCGGTCGAAGCACGGGCGACCCGTGGAGGGCATCGCCCCCGACGCCTACCGCCAGCTCCTGTCCAACAGCTGGCCCGGCAACGTGCGGGAGCTCCAGCACGCCATCGAGCACGCCGTCCTCGTCGCGCGCGGCCGAGAGATTACCGTCTCGGACCTGCCCGAGACGACCCAGGGCGGCGCGGCTGTCGTGGCCAAGGCCGTGCCGACAGGATCCCTCGAGGAGATCGAGCGCGCGTCGATCCTGCGGGCCTTGGAGTCGACGGGCTGGAACAAGCAGGCCGCGGCCGCGCTGCTCGGACTCCGCCGGCCGACGCTCTACTCGAAGATGCGCAAGCACGACATCCCCCAGCGCCGGTCCTGACGGCGTCGGGCCCGTGGACAGCCCGTCATCAGCCCGACGGGCCGACCTCCGCTACCGATCTGTAACTATTTGATCTAGCTCGCCCTGTTCCGGCGGCAGCGTTCTTGCTTTTTCCCTCAATCCGATGATCCCTGACAACGCCGACCGCCGGAGGCTCCTCGTGATCGACGACGATCCCGCCTGGCGATCGCTCTACCGGCTTGAGTTCGGCGACCGGTTCGAGGTCGTGGAGGCGTCGGACGGGCGCGAGGGGCTCGCCCAGCTCGAGGCCGCGGTGCCCGACCTCGTGATCCTCGACCTCAACATGCCGCGGATGGACGGCGCGGGGTTCCTGGCCTGTCTGGACCACCGCGGGGTGAGCACGCCGGTCATCGTTTGCTCGGCCCTGGAATCCGAGGCGAGACGGCTGGCCGGTCCCACCGTCCGCGTCGTGTCCAAGTCGCCCGACCTCACCGAGCTGAGCCTCGCCATCGTGAACCTCGCCCCCGCCGGGCGCTAATCGGAGCTGCCGGCGGGACGAGCATCACGGGCCCCCTGCCCAATTCGTAGGCACTCCCTCTCCCGTCTCGATTCCTGCCCCGCTTCGCAAGCTGCTGAATCGCAACGCTTTCGATAGAACAGGGCACCGGCATGCGCGTTGCTTAGCGATTCGGGGCCCGGAGGGCCAGATGAAGAAAATCGAGGCGATCATCAAGCCATTCAAGCTCGACGACGTGAAGGAGGCGCTGACCGGCATCGGCGTCGTGGGCATGACCGTGTCCGAGGTCCGGGGGTTCGGGCGTCAGAAGGGGCACACCGAGCTCTATCGCGGCGGTGAGTACACGATCGACTTCATCCCCAAGATCAAGATCGAAGTGGTCGTGCCCGACCCGATGGTCTCGAAGGTCATCGAGATCGTGGCGGCGGCGGCCAAGACCGGCAACATCGGCGACGGCAAGATCTTCGTGAATCCCGTGTCGACCGCCGTCCGGATCCGCACGGGGGAGCGCGACGAGGGAGCCCTGTAAACATCGCCCGGACTGAAGTCCGGGGCTTTCTCGGAGAAAGGAGACCGTGCTTGAGCCCGAGAGCCTGGCCTTGCGGTTCCAGGTTGACGGTTCGTCGGCCCGGTTGGCGACCCGGTAGCCTCCCCGTCCAGCACCCCCGTCGTTTCGACGGCTGTCTGACCCGGCCCACGGCTTGGTTATCGCCAGGGCGGCTCGCGGAGCGCGTGTTCAGCTCCACCTGGGGACCCTCGACCACAGAGATCGGCGCTCCTCCCCACCCGGAAGGGCTGGGTTTCCGCGCCGGGAGAAATCTATGAAGCGGACGTGGGTGCTGGCGTTGCTGGCCTGCGCGGTCCTGGCGCTCGCGGGGGCTGTCCCCGGCGAGCAACCCCCCTCGACGACCGAGCAGCCGGCTCCGGCGGCGAAGATCGATTCGGGCGACACCGCCTGGCTCCTGACCTCCTCGGCACTGGTGCTGCTGATGACGGCGCCGGGCCTGGCCCTCTTCTATGGCGGGATGGTGCGCCAGAAGAACGCCCTCGCCACCATCATGCAGAGCTTCATCGTCCTGGCCCTGATCTCCGTGCAGTGGGTGCTCTGGGGGTACAGCTTGGCCTTCGGGCCCGACAGGGGCGGCATCGTCGGGGGGCTCGACTGGTTCGGCCTCCGCGGGGTGGGACTGCAGCCCAATCCGGACTACGCGGCCACGGTCCCGCACCAAGCCTACATGGTCTTCCAGCTCATGTTCGCCGTCATCACCCCGGCCCTGATCACGGGGACCTTCGCCGAGCGGATGAAGTTCTCGACGTTCATCGTGTTCACGCTGGTGTGGGCGACGCTGATCTACGATCCGCTCGCGCACTGGGTCTGGGGCACCGGGGGGTGGCTCAAGAGGGCGGGCGCGCTCGACTTTGCCGGCGGGACGGTCGTGCACATCAGCTCCGGGGTCTCGGCGCTGGCGGCGGCGCTCGTCATCGGCCGGCGCCGGGGGTACGGCCGCGAGCCCATGCCACCGCACAACCTGCCGCTCACCGTGGCCGGCGCCTCGCTCTTGTGGTTCGGCTGGTTCGGCTTCAACGCCGGCAGCGCGCTCACCGCCGGCGCGCTGGCGACGAGCGCCTTCGTCGTGACCAACACGGCGACGGCGGCGGCCGCGCTCGGGTGGATGTTCACCGAGTGGACCGCGCGCGGCAAGCCCACCGTGCTCGGCGCCGCCTCGGGCGCCGTGGCGGGGCTCGTCGCGATTACTCCGGCGTCGGGCTACGTGAGCCCGATGGCCTCGATCGTGATCGGCGCCGTCGCCGGCTTTCTCTGCTACCACGCCTGCAACCTGAAGGCGAAGTTCGGCTACGACGATTCGCTGGATGTGGTGGGCGTCCACGGCGTCGGCGGCACCTGGGGGGCGCTGGCGACGGGGCTCTTCGCGTGGAAGGCGATCAACCCGGATGGCGGCGACGGCCTTCTCCATGGCAACCCCGGCCAGGTGTGGGTCCAGCTGACCGCGATCGCGGCCTCCTGGGTGTTCGCCTTCGTCGGGACGTTCGTCATCCTGAAGGTCCTCGACGTCCTCATGGGCCTGCGGGTCAGCGAGCAGGACGAGGCCGCCGGGCTCGATCTGTCGCAGCACTCGGAGACCGCGTACATGCTCGGCGGCTCGTCCTACGGCGAGTACAGCGGCGGGGCCTTCGCGGAGGCGATGCGGGGAGCGCCACCCAAGGCCCCCCCCGCGCATTGACGCGGCCGTGAGAATCGCCTAGTGTTTGGTCCTTTCACCGGCGTGAGGCCCTGATCAAGCGTCTTAAGGAGGCGCAGCGCATGACTTCGAAAGAGGTTCTCAAGTTCGCCAAGGAAAAGGGGGCGCGCATCGTCGACCTGCGGTTCATCGACCTGCCGGGCCTCTGGCAGCACTTCTCGATCCCGGTCTCGGAGCTCACCGAGGAGATATTCGAGGAGGGCCTGGGCTTCGACGGCTCGTCGATCCGCGGCTTCCAGACGATCGACGAGTCCGACATGCTGCTGGTGCCGGATCCGGCCACGGCGGCGATGGATCCGTTCACGGCGGTGCCGACACTCGTGCTGATCTGCAACGTGAAGGACCCGATCACGGGCAAGTGGTACTCGCGGGATCCGCGCTACGTCGCGCAGAAGGCCGAGGCCTGGGTGAAGAAGTCGGGCGTGGCGGACACGGTCTACATCGGGCCCGAGCTCGAGTTCTTCTTCTTCGACTCGATCCGCTTCGACCAGACCTACAACTGCGGCTTCTACTACATCGACTCCGAGGCCGGGTTCTGGAACGCGGGCAAGGAGGGGACGGAGGAGCGGCCGAACCTCGGCTATAAGCCGCGGTACAAGCAGGGCTATTTCCCGGTGCCGCCGATGGACAAGTTCCAGGACATCCGGTCGGACATGGTGCTGGCGCTGGAGTCGGTGGGGGTGCGGATCGAGGTGCACCACCACGAGGTGGCGACGGGGGGCCAGACCGAGGTCGACATGCGGTACGACACGCTGACGAAGATGGCCGACAAAGTCCTCTGGTACAAGTACTGCGCGAAGATGACGGCGAAGAAGTGGGGCAAGACGGCGACCTTCATGCCCAAGCCACTCTTTCAGGACAACGGCTCGGGCATGCACACGCACCAGTCGCTGTGGAAGAACGGCAAGAACCTCTTCTTCGAGCGGGGAGGGTACGCCGACGTGTCGAAGACCTGCCTCTACTACATCGGCGGGATCCTGAAGCACGCCCCCGCGCTGCTGGCGCTGATCGCGCCGTCGACGAACTCCTACCGGCGGCTCGTGCCGGGCTACGAGGCGCCGATCAACCTCGTCTACAGCCAGCGGAACCGCTCGGCGTGCATCCGGATTCCGATGTACTCGAAGTCGGAGGGCGCCAAGCGCATCGAGTTCCGGACCCCGGACCCGACGTGTAATCCGTATCTCTCGTTCGCCGCGTGCGTCATGGCGGGGCTCGACGGGATCGCCAACAAGATCGACCCGGGCAAGCCCGTGGACAAGGATCTCTACGAGCTGCCGGCGGCGGAGGCGAAGAAGATCAAGCAGCTGCCCGGCTCGCTCGACATCGTGCTCGACAACCTGGAGAAGTCGCACGACTGGCTACTCAAGGGGGACGTCTTCACGCCCGACGTCATCGAGACGTGGATCGACTACAAGCGGAAGAACGAGGTGGACGCGATCCGGCTTCGGCCGCATCCGTGGGAGTACGCCCTCTACTTCGACATCTAACGAAGTCTCTCTCGGGTCGCCGCGCCGGCGAGGCCCGTCGGCGCGGCCGCCTCCTCTCCCCGGGACGGGCCGCGTCATTCCTCCCCCTGCAGACCGTCTGCAGGTCGTCCCCTTGACAACCACTGAGGCGCCTGAAGAAGATCGCCGAGGCGGTCGGCCGCGACGTGAAGGCGCCAGGGAGGTGGAAGTGGAGATTTGCGGGGAGGACGGCGGATGAGGCGGCGAGCCTTGACGGTTCTTGGCGGGCTGATCCTGATGACAGGTGCCGCGTTGGCGGGTGGCGCCGAGGTCTTCGATTTCAACGATGAGGTCGCGACCGCGGATCACGAGCGCGAAGCGATCAACCGGTATATGGTGCGCGCGCCGGAGTATATGGTCAGCGCGGTCGTCGTGAACAAAGAGATCCCGCTGCACCAGCATGACGACGCCAGCCACGTCCTCTACATCGTGAGCGGCCACGGGACGGCCACGCTCGACGGCCAACCCGTCAGCCTCAAGCCCGGGGCGCTCGTGCACATCCCGAGAGGGGTCAAGCACAGCATCACGGCCAAGGGGGGCCGGATCACCCTCGTCGATTTCGTCGGGCACGCCGTCGATCCCGACCGGGTGGAGCACCACGAGTAGACTGTGCACAAGGGCCGAGGCGGGCGCGACCCGCCGAGGCCGAACACGGACGCCGCCGGGAGGCGCCCGACCCTGTATAATGAGCGCGTGGCCGAACCCCGGCGGTATCAGCTGCAATCCGAAGCCGCGAACCGTCTAATCGAGCAGTTGGTCGAGACGCTCGCCATCCCGCCTGAGACCCGAGGCTACTTCTCCCAGATGCTGATCACCGTCCTCAAGCTGTACGAGGACGGGGCCAGCACCGGCGATCTCAAGATCACCAACACCGCCCTCAAGGAGCTGCGGTACTCGTTCAAGGTCTTCGCACCGTACGCCGAGGTCCCGAAGGTCACGGTGTTCGGGTCGGCCCGGACGCCCGCCGGCGAGCCCGCGTCGGTGGCGGCGGTCACATTCGGCCGCCGCATGGTGGAGCAGGGCTGGATGGTCGTCACCGGCGCGGGGGCGGGGATCATGGGCGCCGCCCAGGAAGGGGCCGGGGGCGAGCGGAGCTTCGGCCTCAACATCCGGCTGCCCTTCGAGCAGGAGGCAAACCCGTGGATCGCCTCCGACCCGAAGCTCATCACGTTCAAGTACTTCTTCACCCGGAAGCTCTTCCTGGTGAAGGAGGCCAGCGCGATCGCCTTCTTCCCGGGCGGCTTCGGCACCTGCGATGAGGTTTTTGAGGCCCTCACGCTCATGCAGACCGGCAAGTCCCCGATCGTGCCCGTGGTCCTGCTCGAGGTCGGCGCCGCTCCCTACTGGCGGACGTGGGAGGCCTTCGCCCATGGCACGCTCGTGGCACAACGGCTGATCGACGCCGAGGACACCGCGCTCTTCCGGGTGGTCGAGAGCGTCGACGCGGCCATCGCGGAGATCATGCGCTTTTACCGGGTGTTTCACTCCGCGCGGATCGTTGGCGACAACTTCGTCTTCCGGCTCCGGCGGCCCCTCGCGGACGCGGCGATGCGGGAGCTGCAGCGGCGCTTCGACGACATCCTGAAGGGGCCGGCCGATCAGGCCCCCGGCCCGCTGCCGCAGGAGGGGGGCACCCACCCCGAGCTCCCGCGACTCGTCCTTCCCTTCGACCGGTCGTCGTACGGCCGCCTGCGGCGGCTCATCGACTTCGTCAACGCCCAGTAAGGGGGCCGCCCGCGGCGAACGTCGGGGCCGGGCTCAGACAGCCGTCGAAACGACGGTGGTGCTGGACGGGGAGGCGACCGGGTTGTCGACCGGTCCGACGAACCGTCAACCTGGAACCGCAAGGCCAGGCTCTCGGGCTCAAGGACGGGCTCCTTTCTCAAAGGCCCCGGACTTCAGTCCGGGCGATGTTTACTCGGGCTCGGGGCGCTCCTCGGTGACTTGACACTCGGTGCACACCCAGGTGCGGAGGAGCTGCTTCCGCTCCTGATCGCGGCGGAGCGTCCAGGGGATGAGGGCGAGCCTGCCGCAGCGCGGGCAGCGCTCGGCGGCGGCGCCGTACGGGAGGGTCGAGGGCAGCCACGGGATCTTCGCGCGCATCGCCGTCCATCGTACCAGAACACGTCCGCGCGCTCCGAGTCCCCAGTCCGGGTACACTATCGCCATGAGGAGGCTCAGGGTCGGACTCGCCCAGGTGAACCCCACCGTGGGGGACATCGACGGCAACACGAGCCGGGTCCTCGAGTGGCTCGCGCGGGCGCGCGGGCTCGGCTGCGACCTGATCGCCTTTCCGGAGCTGATCGTCACCGGGTACCCGCCCGAGGACCTCCTGTTCAAGTCCGCCTTCATCGAGGCAAATCTCCGGGCGCTCGCGCACATCGCCCGGGCGACGACCGGGCTCACCGCGGTCGTCGGCTTCGTCGACAAGCGCGACGACATCTTCAACGCGGCCGCGGTGCTGCACGACGGCGCCGTGGCCGGCGTCTACCATAAGCAGTACCTGCCGAACTACGGCGTCTTCGACGAGAACCGGTACTTCCAGGCCGGCGTCGAGTCGCCCGTGTTCGTGATCGGCGACACGACCATCGCCGCCAACATCTGCGAGGACGTCTGGTATCCGACGGGACCGACGACGGGGCAGGCGCTGGCCGGGGCCGAGCTGGTGGTGACGATCAACGGCTCACCGTACCACGCCGGCAAGGGTCGCTTCCGCGAGAAGATGCTGGCGACCCGGGCCGCGGACGATCTCGTCTGCCTGGCCTTCGTCAACACCGTGGGCGGACAGGACGAGCTGGTCTTCGACGGCCAGAGCTTCCTCTTCAACGAGCGGGGCGAGTGCATCGCGCGCGGCCGGGCCTTCGAGGAGGACCTCGTCGTCGCCGACATCGACCTGGACGCCGTCTTCCGCGCGCGGCTGCACGACTCGCGTCGCCGCAAGGAGAAGCTCCGCGCCGGGGCCGCTCCCGTCAGGGTCACGCTGCCACCGCTCCCGGCGCCGGCGAAGCCGCCGCTACCGCCCCGCGAGGTGACGGTGCTCGAGCCGGAGGAGGAGATCCTCCAGGCGCTCGTCGTCGGCACCCGCGACTACGTCCGCAAGAACGGCTTCCAGCGGGTCGTCATCGGGCTCTCGGGCGGCATCGACTCGGCGCTCGTCGCCGCGATCGCGGCCCGGGCGCTGGGCGCGGAGAACGTCAGCGGCGTGAGCATGCCATCGCCGTTTTCCTCCGCCGGCACGCGGGCCGACGCGCGACGGGTCGCCCGGAACCTCGGGATCGAGTTCCTCCAGCTCCCGATCACGGCCGTCCTGCAGGCCTACAGGCGCGGGCTCGCCGGCCCCTTCAAGGGGCTGCGCGAGGACGTCACCGAGGAGAACCTCCAGGCCCGCATCCGCGGCAACCTCTTGATGGCGCTCTCGAACAAGTTCGGCTGGCTCGTGCTGACGACCGGCAACAAGAGCGAGATCGGCGTCGGCTACACGACGCTCTACGGCGACATGGCGGGCGGGTTCGCGGTCATCAAGGACGTGCCGAAGACGCTCGTCTACCGGCTGGCGCGGCACGTGAACCGGCGCGCGGGCCGAGACCTGATCCCGGAGAGCATCTTCACGCGGCCGCCGTCGGCGGAGCTCCGGGCGGGCCAGACCGACCAGGACCTCTTGCCGCCGTACGAGGTGCTCGACCGGATCCTCGAGGCCTACGTCGAGGAGGACCGGAGCCTGGCCGACATCGTCGCCGACGGCTTCGATCCGGCGGTCGTGCGGAAGGTCATCGCGATGGTTGACCGGAACGAATACAAGCGCCGCCAGGGCCCGATCGGCGTAAAGATCACCCCCCGCGCGTTCGGCCGGGACTGGCGCCTGCCCATCGTCAACAAGTTCCGCGAGCCGTAAGGCGCGCGGCGCCCTCCCTGAGGGTCGTCGGTCAGGCCACGCCCTCCATCTGGAGGGCGTAGAGTTTCCGGTAGATCCCGTCGCGGGCGATCAGCTCGGCGTGGCGCCCGATCTCCGCGATGCGCCCCTCGTGGATGACCGCGATGCGGTCGGCGTGGCGGACGGTCGACAGCCGGTGCGCGATCACGAGGACGGTGCGGTTCTCCATGAGCGCGGCCAGGGCCTGCTGCACGAGAAACTCGCTCTCGGCGTCCAGGTCGGACGTCGCCTCGTCGAGGATCAGGATGGGCGGGTCCTTGAGGAAGGCGCGGGCGATCGCGATCCGCTGGCGCTGGCCGCCCGAGAGACGGACGCCGCGCTCGCCGACCAGCGTGTCGTAGCCCTCGGGCGTCGCCAGGATGAAGTCGTGGGCCTGCGCCAGCTGGGCGGCCCGGACGATCTCGGGCAGCGTCGCCCCCGGACGGCCGTACCCGATGTTGTAGCGGATCGTGTCGTTGAACAGGAAGGTTTCCTGGGTCACGACGCCCATCAGCGCGCGCACCGAGGCCAGGGTGAGGTCGCGCACGTCCTGCCCGTCGATCAGGATCCGCCCGCCCGTCGCGTCGTGGAAGCGCGGGAGGAGGTCCAGCAGGGTGGATTTCCCGGCGCCGCTCATGCCGACGAGCGCGACGATCTCGCCCTTCCGCACGCTGAGCGAGATCCCGCTCAGCGTGTCGGCGGCGGCGGTCGGGTACCGGAACGCCACGTCGACGAATTCGATGGCGCGCGTGAAACCGGAGAGCGCGGGCGCGCCCGGCCGGTCGACGAGGGTCGGCGGCGTGTCCAGCACCTCGAAGACGCGCTCAAGCGAGGCGGTCGACTGCTGCACGGTGTTGAAGATGCGCGAGAGCGTCCGGACGGGGCCGTAGAGCATGAGGACGGCCGCGATGAACGAGAAGAAGGTGCCCGGCGTCATGCTTCCGTTGACGACCCGGTAGCCGCCGTACCAGAGCGCGGTCATGAGGGCGGTCGCCCCCAGGATCTCCATGATCGGCTCGGTGATCTCGTCGGCCCGGACGTTCTTCAGCGCGAGGTCGAGCAGCCGCCGATTGACGCCGTCGAAGCGCTCCTGCTCGTGAGCCTCGCGCCCGAACGCCTTGACGATCTTGGTGCCGGTGAACGACTCCTGCAGCAGGATCGTGAGGCGCGCGATCCGCTCCTGGGCGCGCTTGTTGATTCGATACAGGCGCCGCCCGATGACCTGCACCGCGGCGCCGATGAACGGGAAGGCCACGAGGGCGAAGAGCGTGAGCCGCCACTCGCGCGCGAACATGACGGTGACCAGCGCGATGATCGAGCCGACCTGCCGGATCGCCATGACGAGCACGGTGGACGACAGTCGCGCCAGCCGGCTCACGTCGAGGATGATGCGGGACGTCAGCTCCGCCGAGTGCACGTCGTTGAAGAACGCGAGCGATAGCCCCTGGATGTGGCGGTAGAGATCGCGCCGGATGGTCGCGATCACGCGTTCGCCGACGGCGGCCATGAGGTAGGACTGCAGATACCGCGCGAGTCCCTTGACGACGTAGACGCCGAAGAGCACGAGTGGCACGAGCTTCAGCATCAGGAGGTCCCGCCGCACGAAGATGCCATCCATGGCGGGCTTGACGAGCCACGCGATCGCTCCCTCCATCGCGGACACCACGAGCGCGAGCACCCCGCCTGCGGCGAGCCAGACCCAGTACGGGCGGAGGTAGGCGCCGAGCCGCCCGTAGATCGCGAGCGCGCCCTGGATCATGCGCCCTGCCCCGCGAGGAGCCGTCGGTAGAGGGCCTCCGTCCGCTCGACCTTGACCCGGGTGGAGAACTTCGCCTCGACGAGCGCCCGCCCGGCCCGTCCCATGGCCCGCGCGCGCTCGGGCTCCGTCGCCAGCCGGAAGAGGGCGTCGGCGAGCGCGCCCGGGTCGTGCGTCGGCACCAGCAGCCCGGTCTGGCCGGGAAGCACGATCTCGGGGTTGCCCTCGATGTCGGTGCCGATCACGGGGGTGCCGACCGCGAGCGACTCGCGGAGCGTTCCGGTGAGCCCGAGCCCCTCCCAGGAGGCGTCGACGGTGACGTCGCTGGCGGCGAGGATCTCGGGGACGTCCTCGCGGTAGGGGAACACCGAGACCGCACCGCCGACGCCGAGCGCCGCCGCCCGCTCGCGGAGCGCCTGCACCTTGCCCCCCCGGGCGCCGACGAAGAGGAGCCGCGCGTGGGGGAGTCGTGGCACCACCTTCGCCATCGCCTCGAGGACCTCGTCGTTGCCCTTCCAGGAGCGCGTCCCGATCTGCGTGACCAGGAAGTGCCCGGGGCCGAGGCCGAGCTCCCGGCGGATGCCAGAGCCGTCCACGTCCGGATGAAACCGCGCGGTGTCGGTGCCGGAGTAGATCACCTCGATCTTCTCGGCGGCCACCCCCTGCCGGACGAGCCCGCGCTTGATCGACTCGCACACGGCGACGATCGCGGTCACCCGTCGGGTGGTATAGCCGAGCCGGTTGAGGGGGTCGAGCGGGAAGCTGACGCCCCGGTTCAGCACTAGCACAGGGATGCGGACGAAGAGGCCCGCCAGCATCGCGAGGGTGCGCGCCTTGCCCTTCTGGGCGTGGACGATCTGCGTGCGGTGCGCCCGGAGGATGCCGACGAGCTGCCGCACGGAGCGGAGGTCGACTTCGGAGGCCATTGGCAGCGCGTGGTGGGGGACGCCGGCCTCGCGGGTCTTGGCGCTCCAGATGTCGCTCGGCCGCGTGCCGATGATCACGTCGTGGCCGCGCGTATGGAGCCCGAGCGCCAGCTCGCGGACCTGGATGGCGGCGCCCGTGAAGTAGTCCTCCTTGGGGTAGAGCTGGAGGATCCGGAGCGGAGCGTCGCTCATTGCCGGGTTACTCGGGCCCGGCCTCGCCGCGGGCCTCCCGGCCCGACCGGCGGGCGGCGCCGCGCACGGCCGGGTTCACCGCTCGAAGAATTCGCGCACGGCGGCGGCCACCTGGTCGATCTCGGCGTCGGCGTGGCCGGCCGAGAGGGGCAGCGTGAGGATCTCCTCCACGGCGCGCTCGGTCTTCGGCAGCGCCGGGGGCGCCAGCCGCTCCACGACCGGCTGGCGGTGGCAGGGCACCGGATAATGGATGCCCGTCTGGATGCCGCGCTCCTTCAGGAACCCGGCGAGCTCGCCTCGCCGGGTCGAGCGGATCACGTAGAGGTGGTAGACGTGGCGCGCCTCCGGCTGCTCGCGCGGCAGCTCGATTGGGAGCCCCGCGAGGGCCGCCCCGTAGCGGGCGGCGAGCGCCCGGCGCCGGTCGTTCATGGCGTCGAGCCGGCGCAGCAGCACGCGGCCGATCGCCGCCTGGACGTCGTTGAAGCGGAGGTTGAACCCGAGCTCCGTGTGGACGTCCTTGTTGAGCCGGCCGTGGTCGCGGAGGCGACGGCAGCGGGCGGCGATCTCGTCGTCGTCGGTCACGAGGGCGCCGCCGTCGCCCATCACGGTCAGGTTCTTCGAGGGGTAGAACGAGAACGCGGCGGCGCGGCCGAACGTGCCGACCGGCCGGTCGCGGACCCGGGCGCCGTGGGCTTGGCAGCAGTCCTCCAGCATCCAGAGCCCGCGCTGCGCGGCGAGGTCCCGGATCGCGTCGACGTTCACCGGATGGCCGTAGAGGTGCACGGGCACGACGCCGACGGTGCGGGCCGTGACCTTCGCCGCCGCGTCCTTGGGGTCGATCGTGTAGGTGTCGTCAATGTCGACGAAGACGGGGACGGCCTCGGCGAACAGCACCGCCTCCGCGGTGGGGAAGGCCGTGTGCGACGGGACCAGTACCTCGTCGCCGGGCTTCACGCCGAGCGCGCGCATCGCCATCCACAGGGCGGCGGTGCCGGAGTTCGTGAGGACGGCGTGCCGGGTGCCGACGTAGCGGGCGAACTCGGCCTCGAACTCGCGACACTCGGGGCCGAGGATATACTGGCCGGAGTCGATGGCGGCGAGCGCCGCCCGCTTGATCTCGTCGTCCTTGGGCGGCCGGGACAGGGGGACGGACATCGGCGAGCTCCTCCTGGGAGTGCTGAGGGCCGACAGCACTCGGTCGTAGCGGCCGCGGTAGTGCAGCAACGGTTCGCCCTCGTGGGCGGTCGCCGCCTCCACCCGGCCGACGAAGATCGTGTGATCGCCGCCGGGATGGATGCCGACCTTCTCGCACTCGATGTGGGCGAGCGCGCCGGGGATCATCGGGAGCCCGAGCCGTCCCGGGTGGGGCGTGAGAGCCTCGAACTTGTGGTCGATGTTCGACGCGAACCGCTGCGAGAGCGCCTCTTGGTGCGCGCCGAGGATATTGACGGCGAATCGGTCCGACGCGTAGAGCGCGGGGTAGCACCGCGCCTTGACGTCGACGCAGACGAGCACGAGCGGCGGCGTCAGCGAGACTGAGGTGAAGGCGCTCGCCGTGAGCCCGACCGGCCGGCCCTCGGCATCGCGGGCGGTGACGACCGTCACGCCACTCGCGAAGTGCCCGAGAACGCGGCGAAAGTCGTCGAGTCCGATCACCGTCTTGTTGTAGCAGGCCGCGCTCGAAAATGCAACTTCCCGCGCGGCGCGCGCGCTTGACGGGTGGGGGGGCCACTCCTATAGTGAACTCCGTGGTCACCGAGCAGGCCGTCCTCAGCGCGCTCCGAACCCTCAAGGATCCCGATCAGCAACAGGACATCGTGTCGCTCGGCCTCGTGCGAGACCTGGCGATCGACGGCGCGGAGGTCTCGCTCACGCTCGCGTTCACGACCCAGACGCCGGCGGCGAAGGTCGAGGTGCACAGCGCGACCCGCCGGCTGCTGGCCCAGCTCCCGGGCGTGAGCGCGGTCCGGGTGAAGATGGGGGCGGCGCGCGAGGTCGCGGCCGCCCCGCCGCGCCCGGGGCCGTCGGCGCCGGCGGCGGGGTCGTTCATCCCCGAGGTCGAGCACACGATCGCGGTGTCGTCCGGGAAGGGCGGCGTCGGCAAGTCCACGGTGGCCGTGAACCTCGCGGTCGCGCTCCGCGGGACGGGCGCGACGGTGGGCATCGTCGACGCGGACGTGTACGGACCCGACGTGCCGCTCATGCTCGGCGCCCGCGGCAAGCCGGGGATGTTCGAGAACCGCATCATCCCCGTCCAGGCGCACGGCGTGCAGATGATGTCGATCGGCCTCCTCGTCGACGACAAGGAGCCCCTGATCTGGCGCGGCCCGATGCTGCACTCGTTCATCCAGCAGATGCTCCGCGACGTCAACTGGGGCCCGCTCGACTACCTGATCTTCGACATGCCGCCCGGTACCGGCGATGCCCAGCTCTCGCTCTCGCAGGTGATCCCCCTGACGGGGGCGGTCATGGTGACGACCCCCCAGGCGGTCGCGCTGCTCGACGTGCGCAAGGCGCTCGCGATGTTCCGCAAGCTGAACGTGCCGCTGCTCGGGGTGGTCGAGAACATGAGCTTTTTCGTCTGCCCGCACTGCGGAGAGCGGACGAGCATCTTCGGGAGCACGGGCGGCGCACGGATCGCCGAGGAGTACGACATCCCGCTGCTGGCCCAGATCCCGCTCGACCCGGACACGCGCATCGGCGGCGACGAGGGCGCGCCGATCACGGTGCGGCGGCCGGACTCCGCCCAGGCGGCGGCCTTCCGTCAGCTCGCGGAGGCCGTCGTGGCCCGCGTGAACCTCGTGTCCCGCAAGCTGCCCACCATCTCCTGACGCGCCGGTTGATGCGACGGGGCGGTCTCCGGTGCTGGCTCGGTCGCTCCTCCGGGCGGCGTCCGCCCGCCGACGTCGCGTGCCGACCGCCCCGCCGCCGGGCGGCCTCCTAGGCGTGGCCCCGCTCGTCCTGCCCATCTTCCCGCTGCCCGAGCTGACGTTCTTCCCGCATACGCTCCTGCCGCTGCACGTCTTCGAGGCCCGCTACCGGGCGATGGTGACCGACGCCCTCTCCCGCGACAAGCAGCTGGCGCTGGTCGGCCTCAAGCCCGGCTACGAGGCGACCTACGCGGGGCGCCCCCCCGTGTACGCGGTGGCCGGGGTGGGCGAGATCGTGAAGTGGGAGCGCCTCCCGACCGGGCGCTACAACATTCTCCTCCGCGGCGCCGCCCGGGCCCGCATTGAGCGCGAGATCCCGGCGGATACGCTCTACCGGCTCGTCGAGCTCCGGCGGCTCGACGAGGTGCCGCCGACGGGGGACGCCCGCCCCCACGTCGACCGGATCCGGGTCCTCTGCCGCCGGCTGCTGGTCGCGCTCGGCCGGCCTCGCGAGCTCCTGGACGAGATGCTGCGCGAGGGGCAGGCGCCCGGCGCCGTCGCGGACCAGGTCGCCTCGGCGGTGATCCCCGCCCCCGCGCTCCGTCAGGAGCTGCTCGAGACCCTCGTCGTCGACCGCCGGCTCGAGCGGGTGGCGGCCGCCCTCGAGGAGCTCGTGCGCCACATCCGAGGCGCGCGTGACCCCGACGATCGCCCGCGCTGAGCTCGGCCATCGGCGGCCCGGACGGACCAGGCCCGGACAGTAGGGTGGACCCGCTCACGCACGGGTTGATCGGCGGCGCGATGGCGCAGGCCGGCTTCCGCCAGCGCTGGGGCCGGCAGGCGACCCTCGCGATGGTGGGCGGCGCGATGCTGCCCGACGTCGACATCTTCTGGAGCCACGGGGTGTGGGCGCTCGAGACCCATCGCGGCATCACCCACTCGCTCGTGGGGGCCCTCGGCATCGCGGCGGGCCTCGGCGCCGCCCTCCTGCCATTCGGCCGCGAGAAGCGCTGGCCGCTCCTGGCCGGGGTCTCGCTGCTCGCGATCCTGGGCGGGCATCTCTTCATGGACCTCGTCAACAATTACGGGATCCAGCTCTTCCTTCCGTTCTCGCGGGCGCGGCCGGCCCTCGACCTCGTCTTCATCCTCGACCCGCTGATCACGCTTCCGATGCTCGCGGCGCTCGTCGGCGGCGCCGTCTGGCGCGCCCGGGCCGCCCGGCTCGGCCAAGCGGCGTTCGCGTGGCTCGCCGTGTACCTGGTGGCGCTCGCGCTGAGTCACGGCGCCGCGGTCGCGGAGCTCCGCCGGGCGGCGCAGGCGCAGGGCCTGCGGGCGCTCGACGTCTCGGCGCTGCCGGAGCCGCTCAATCCGCTGACCTGGGCCGGCTTCGTCGACGACGGCCGCTACTACTGGCGCGGGCGCGTGTCGCCGCTCGGGGCTCCCGTGGTCCTCCGCCCCGTGCTGAAGGCGTCGAGCGCGGACGCGGCGGCGCTGGCCGCGCGCTCGCCCGAGGTGCAGCTCTACCTCTGGTTCGCCCGCTTCCCCACGCTGATCGAGCGGGTCGAGGGCGGCCGGCGCATCCTCGACTACACGGACCTCCGCTTCCCCCCGCTGCTCGGCCGCCGCTCGTTCGCGCGGCTGCGCGTCGTCGTCTCGCCCGAGGGCGCGGTCGAGCGGGTGCTATTCGACCCATGAGGCGAGGGGGCCGGGGCGGGGGCGCCGGGGTGAGCGTCCTGATCGTCTTCTCGCTCTGGTTCTGTGCGGCGGGCGCCGCGGCGGCGGGGGCGTGGCTCGGAGTCCGTATTCGCGACCTGTCCGAGACCGAGATGGACGAGATCTCGGCGCGCCACGGCATCCGGGAGGGCTACGGCGTGATGGTGGTCGCCGTGCTCGACGGCTCGCCGGCGGCGCGCTCGAACCTCCGGGGCGGCGATGTTGTCGTCGGTTTCGAGGGCCGACCGATCGTCGACAGCCGGATGTTTCAGCGGGTCGTGGCGGCCGCCCCGCTCGACCGCGAACTCCCGCTGACCGTCCTGCGACGCGACGGGCGGCGGCAGCTCCTGGTCCGGCTTCAGCCGATGCCCCGGGAGATCGCCGGCGAGCGGGTTGCCGCCGAGTTCGGCTTCTTCCTGCGCGAGAGCCTGGCCGAGGCGCCCGGCGGGCCCCGGGCGGGGACGGTCGACAGCGAGGCGCTCGTCACCGACGTGCTGCCGGGGGGGCCGGCGGAACGCGGCGGCCTGATGCCGGGCGACATCCTCCGCCTGATCGCCGGCGAGCCGCTCGCGTCGTTCCGCGACGCGACCCTGATCCTGTCGCGCGTGCCCCTCGATCAGCCGCTCCGGCTGGTGGTCCGCCGGGGGGCGGAAGACCAGCTCGCGCTCACCCTGCCGGGGCCGAGCCGGCCCTGACCGCCGCTACGCCCGCGCCTTGCGCCGTCGCGGCTGGCAGTTTACGGTGGTCTCTATGAGACGCGATCCGCCCGGCCGGGCACGCGTCGCCGCGCTCGTGACGGTCGCCGCCGCCGTCTTCCTGGCCGTCGCCGCCGCGGGGGCGGCGCGGGCGGCGGGCCCGAGCCGACTCACGGAACGCGCGGTGGGAAGCGCTCGCCTCGCGGGCCAGCTCCTGGTGGCGACGTCCGAGATGGGCGATCCGCGCTTCTTCCACGCCGTCATCTACATGATCCAGCACGACGCGAGCGGCGCCATGGGGCTCCTCGTGAACCGGCCGGTCGCGACCGTGCCCCTGGCGCGGCTGCTGGCCGACGTGGGTGCGGACACGACGGGCGTCAGCGGGACGATCCGGGTTCGCCTCGGTGGCCCCGTCGAGGTCAGCCGGGGCGCGGTGCTGCACACCGCGGAATACGCCGCCAAGGAGACCCTCCGCGTCACGAGCCTGGTGTCGGTGACGTGGGAGCCCGAGATCCTGCGCGCGATCGCCGGCGGCACCGGCCCGCGGCGGAGCCTGTTCGCGCTCGGCTACGCCGGCTGGGGGCCGGGTCAGCTCGAGGCCGAGATCACGGCGGGAGCCTGGATCGCGGTGCCTGCCGACGAGGAGCTGGTGTTCGGCGACGACGACGAGGGGAAGTGGGAGCAGGCGATCTCGAAGCGGCTCATCTAGGGCGTGGCCGGACGCCCCGCTCCGCCGGCTCCCCGCGGCTGACTCCGCGCGGCGGCATCGACCAGCCAGCCGAAGTACCCGACGCCGAGCGAGAGGACGAGCACGACCGCCGCGGTGGCGATGGCCGAGACCGTGGACAGCAGCTTGATCGTCCCGCTCGCCAGACCGGTGAAGGCGAGGCCCAGGACCGGCATGACTGGCGCCCCGCAGCCCATCACGCTGCACGACCCCGTCGAGAAGCCCAAGACGCCTGCCAGCGCGGCGGCCAGCCCGCCCTGGCGGCCCGTCCCCGCCGCCGGCCAGCCGGCGCGCCCGATCCGGTCGCGGACCTCCACCCAGAGCACGAGGTAGGCGCCGAAGAGAAGGGCGACGGCGAGGAAGCGGAGCAGGTCAGCGACCGTGACGGCGACGCCCCACTCCACCCCCCACGGGTTGTCCGCGGAGAACCAGAACAGGGCGAGGTTCGGGAGGAACGCGACCCGTTGGCCGAGCGGCACGTCCGCGGACACGAGGTAATGGGGCAGCGACGCGAGCCAGGGGTTGAGAGTGAAGTAGTCGCAGGGCTTGCGCGCCAGGGAGAGCACGAGCGGCGGGAGGAGGACGCTGACGGCGAGGGCACCCGCCACCGCGGTCCCGAACACCGCGAGGCGGCCCCGCACGGCGGCGCCGATCCCCCGCACCGCGCGCGCCAGTGCACGTCCTGCACCGCCAAGCAGCGTCCGCGTCATCCGTGCCCGTCGAGCCCTCGCCTCTACCGGGAGTATACAAGGCTCCGGAGGAAACGGGGAGACGCTCGGACACGACCTCGAGGACGTGAACCAATCGTGGATCCGCCCGAGCAACGGGTGACCGCCTCAGAGACTCGACGACCTCATCGAGGAGCGTCCGGTCGGCCGGGACCGCGGAAACGATGCCCTGGCGAACGCGTCATTGCACGGCCGGTCCGACAATCGACGGCTTACCGAGCCTCCGCGCAGGTGCTCCGCCCAAAACGTCTTCGAGGGCCAGCCCTCGCACGGAAGCACTCGACACTCGCCATGGAAGACCACCCTGGTCGGATCTGACAGGGTCTGGAGCGCTTCACACCTGAACTAGGCCCTGACGGATCGCGTACCGTACGGTGCTGGCGGTGTTGTGTGTCTCGAGCTTCTTCATGACTCGTATCCGGTGAGCCTCGGCCGTCTTGACGCTGATCCCGAGGATCGCGGCGACCTCCTTCGTCGTCTTGCCCTCGGCGACGAGCCGCAGCACCTCTCGCTCCCGCGGTGTCAGCGGATCGGGAACATCCGACTTCGCGAGGTACGCCTGCACGACGGTCCGCGACACACGCGGGCTCAAGTAGGTCATGTCGCGCGAGACCTCACGGATCGCGCGGACGAGGTCCGCGGACGCCTGGCTCTTGACGACGTAGCCGCTCACTCCCACCCGGAGGGCCTCGTGGACATAGCGATCCTCGGTGTGCATGGTGAGGAGGATCACCCGCGCCCGCGGACACATTCGGAGGATCTCGCGGGCCGCGTCGAGGCCGTTCAGGACCGGCATCGCGAAGTCCAGGATGGCCACGTCCGGGCGGCGGTCGCGAGCCAAGCGGACGGCTTGCTGGCCGTCGGCGGCCTCGCCGACGATCTCGAACCCCTCCCGCTGCAGCAGGACCTTGAGGCCCTGCCGGACGATCAGGTGGTCATCGGCCAGAAGGACGCGCGGCACTCTTCACCTCTTCCGGTGTTGCCCCGCCGTCGTCGCCGCCCGACGCCTCGGGAGCCGTTCAAGCGGGAGTTCTTCTCGTGTCTCCACTCCACCGGCGTCCCCACGCCGGTGGCAGAGCGCAGCGATGCAGTGCAACCCGGCGTGGGGCTCGGGCCTCACCTCTGCGCGGTACCTCTCGCCGAGGCCGACCGTGTCGGTCGGCGCAAGCTTGGACCACACGAGGTACATTCCGTGAGAGGTGATACCAACGGCGCGCCCGACGAGGACGTGCTCGTCAGTCAGCCACACTTGCGCCGGCCATGGGGAGCAATGGTGGGGAGAGCGAGAATGTTCGACCATTTCCTCACTTATTTTCGCCTCCAAATCAGATGGGAGACAATCGGGTAAAGACCTACACGGGCCCTAGGCCAAGCCCTCATAGGTAAGCCCTCAAAGGTGGCCCTCCAAAGGTGGTCCCCCAAAGGTGGGAGCCCACCCGTCGGTCGGGATGCCGAAAAACCCGACGTGTGCTGGTCGGATCGGTTGAAGGTTCGGCGCCGATGCGTGTAACTCACATCGAGGAGGCGCGCATGCGGTGCATGGCGCGCCGCCCAGAGGCATGTGACGGTCGCTGCCCGCACCACCTCCGTGGTCCACGCCACCCTGCCCTGAGCGAGCAAAGGCACCGTCGAGGTTGCCGCGCCTCAGCCGACCTGGGTCTTCTTGGAGTGACGCCGTCGATGGTCTGGACTCCGCGTCGTGACGGCCACACGCCCGTGCGGCCTGTGCCGCACGGCGGGTCCGTCGTGCAGCGGCCATCCTCCCGGTCGATCTGCGAAGCCGCCACGAGGGGGCAATCCCGCCAAGGGCCACGCGAGCCTCATGCGAAAGACTGGCCTGCCCACTCGGCGCAACCGGCTCAGAGAGACACGACCGGATCGCCACGCCTGTCGAACGGCGCACGAACCCTCGTGACGGCCAGCCCAGGGCCACCGCTCGCACCGGCGCCAACCCGTCGCGACGGCCTCCCGATGCTCGCCGGCGTCGGTCTACAGAAAGACGCACCCCTCCTCGGTGCCGATGACGACCGTTCCGCGCCCGGCCGCGAGAGAGCCCAGTGCCGCGTTGCCTGCGAACCATTTCGGGACCCCGGCACAGCACCGCTCGAAGCACTCATCGCCGGCGCGCACGGGTCGGTAGACCGCCGGCCGACGACCCCGGGACCGGCCGAGGCACTGAGGAGCACGGGGTCGTCGACGAGGGCACGACAGTCTTGCGCGTGGAGGCCGACGTTGTCCCATCTCTAGGGTTTGCCTCAGTGAGGCCGAAGCCATCGGCGGCGGCCACGAGCATGAGGGCGGGACCTACCGGCAGCGCGAGCACCTGGACGTCGTGCTCAATGTCGAGCAGCGACTGCCAGGCGGCCCCGCCGACCGTCGAGCGCCCCGCCCCGCCCACAGGCCCGTTCAGGAAGACCGCCCTACCGGGGAGAACCGCGCTTCCTACATCCTAGGCGCTTGGGCGCTAGGTCGTACTGCAAGGCCGCGCAGGTTCGGGAGGTGGAATCTACAGAGAAAAGGAATCGGTTTGCCTAGTTTGGCGATGCCGGTACGGTAAAGTCTCTTCTCTTCAGGAATATCAGCGTGGCAACGATATTGCTCTAAGCCTGTAGGGTTCGCTGAGGGTCGGACCGTTGTTTGCCAGCTCTCTTGCGCTCCCTGATCCGCGATGCGACTTCGGCTCGTCGATAGCTGGCATCTGATAATCGCGTGGGTCCTGCAGATCTACAGCGACGACCCACGCTTCTTCACGAGCTAGTGCAGTGTCCAGGACGCTCGATACCCATCTCCCGGCGCGGACGAGAGCCCTCCTGTTCTCTCCTGTGGCATTTTCGTGTCCCCATGCCTCCGAGGTTACGTCACCGAGGGCGGGCATCGAATCTTCTGGACGGTGCACGAGGTCCGTGAGGACGAGCTGGGCAAAAGCCTCCCCGCTGTTTCGGACGTAGAGTGCAACTCACATCGCCCCACTCTCTCCTGCCAGATATGCAAACGGAGTGGCACGCTCGTGCCAGTGAGCCCGACGGAGCCTTCCCGCGCTCGCCCAACTGGCCGGTGTCATTGCCGATCTCCCCCGTGGCGTCGAGCTTGCTATCTCACGCAGCTGGAGGTCTGAGCCGATGAGGCAAGAACGCGGTCAGGGAGAGCCGGTCCCCGTCGTAAACGACGAGTGGTGGCTGGGCCACCTCGCGAGAGATCCTCGCCGACGGGCTCTGCGCGCGCCCGCCGAGGCGGCCGCGCCGGTCGCAGCGATGCGCGGGCTCGGGGCATGCCTCTCCGCATTCGTCCTTATCCTCGTGTTCGGCGGATGCACGATGGTCGCCCTCCCGTCGACCCGGATTGATCCAGGGCCACGCGCGATGGCCCATATCTGTGTGGAGGCCGAGGACGGAGTCCCGGACGGGATCGTGGAGACCTCGTGGGCACCCATCGCGGCGCGGTATAACTTCGATCTGGTCGAAGTCCCGGTCGGGGAGAAATGTTCTGGCGTCATCCGGGTGAAGCATATGTCCGCAGACATGGCGGCTTTCCGGCTCGCGGCTTTCCTGGTGATCCCGGTCCCTCAAGTGATGGGCGAGACGAATGACGGAGAGCCTGTCGGGAAACGCCACGCGTGGGCGTTTGACCGGGAGACGTTCGTCCGGCACGAGCTTCTTCACGTTTTCGGATGCGCCCACTTCGACGCGGCTCAGTGCGAGGGCTCGATCCTCGCCTACAAGGCGAAGCGTCTGGCATGGCTTCGCGCGCATCCCGAGGCGTCGCAATAATCGTCCTCGATCTCACCGGGCGCCCCCGCTAGGACGCGCGCGGCCTGCCACGGCTGTCTTCCCCGGGCAGACTGGCCCCCGGGTTTACGTAAGCCCCGTACCGCAGCCGATCTTGCCCGTGACTCAGCATATCCTTCGACCCGCGTGAGGCCGCCGGCTCCCCTCGGATCCTCCGCGCTGCCGATCGAGACGTGCTTCTTCGCGTGTCGCGCTCGACGGCTGACGAACGGTCGACGCCGAGCCTTCGAGCACCAGCGTGTCGAATGCACCACGGGCGCGGGAGTCCTCCTCGGGGGCGAGCGTCGTGGTTGCCTCTCCCATCGTCGGCGTCTCCGTGTGTCCGCCTTTTGCCCGTATCGGAGGGAAGGCGGCCGGCAGTGGCGAAGGCCCTTCGGGCTAAGTAGCGGGATTTGCGAAGGGGCGTTGCCTGGAGTAGCCTGCGTGTAGCGCCGGGGGGCGTATACTCCCCGCGTCGGACGGAGTTATCCACGAAGGCCACACTAAGGAGGAGCACATGGCTGAGCCTGTCACTCGCCGGGATTTTCTGGGTCGACTTGGCGTCGGCGTCGGGGCGGCGGCAGGCGCTGCGGCGGGGGGCCTGGCCGGCTTTCCGGTCGCGCAGGCCGTCGCGCAGCCCAAGGGGAGTATTCCGGACAAAGCCTTCAAGATCGGTCACATGACGTTCTTCACCGGCCCCGCGGCGGTGCTCGGCGAGCCGTCGTACAAAGGCCACCTCCTCGCCGCCGAGGAGATCAACGCCCACGGGGGCCTCCTCGGCAAGCGGAAGATCGAGATCATCAAGGCAGACGAGGCGGCGGGAACGGACGCGAACGTCAAAGAGCTCAAGCGCATGAAGCTGTCCGAGAAGATCGACATGTTCACCGGCGTGATTTCGAGCGGCAACACGCCGGCCCTCGGGCCCGTCGCCGAGGAGCTGAAGGTCCTGACGGTCTTCACCGACGGCTGCACCGACTTCCTGTTCGACAAGGCCGTGCCGAACCCCCACTACATCTTCCGGATCACCAACATCCAGTCGGCTGACGGCGCGACCTGCGCGCTCGCCGTGGCGATGACCTGGCCCGACGTGAAGAAGGTCGCGCACATCCATCCCGACTACTCCTACGGCCGCAACGCCTTCGACCACTTCAACGTGATCATGAAGAAGCTCATGCCCCACGCCCAGTCGGTGTCCGAGGGCTGGCCGAAGCTCGGCACCACCGACTTCACCTCGCACATCACGAAGGCCGTCGCCGCCAAGCCGGACCTCCTCGTCGCCTCGGTCTGGGGCGGGGACTACGTCGCCTTCTACAAGCAGGCGAAGCTGTACGGGCTCTTCGACAAGATGCGGTTCGCCAGCACGATCGCGTTCGGCGTGGCGCCCCACGCGATCGGCAAGGATCACCCCGAGGGGGTGATCGCGGGCGTGCACTCGAACTACCACTTCAGCTACCCGGGCGGCGACCGTTGGCCGATCAACAAGACGTTCGTCGAACGGTATCACGCGCGGTGGAAGGAGTATCCGAACTTCCAGTCCGAAGGCGCGTACGTGACGCTCTACATGCTGAAGGACGCCGTGGAGCGCGCGAACCGGCTGATGGGAGGCTGGCCGGAGGACGAGGCGATCATCGGCCAGCTCGAGGGCCTCGGCTTCACGGGCCCGGCCGGCTACATGTATATCCGGCCCGACAATCACCAGGCGTACAAGGACGCGATCACAGGCTTCAGCAAGAACGTGCCCGAGTACCCGTTCCCGATCCTGGATCCCGATCGGATCATCACGATCCCGATCCGGAACATCACGGCGCCTCCCGGCTGGCCGAAGAGGGAGCCGACGTCGACCTACGCCTGGATCGAGGAGACCTGGCCGGCGGTCAAGGCGTAGGCCGATCGCCCCGGCGGCTCCGCGGCGGCGCCGGGGCGGGTCGCCGACCGGCCTCGCCCGACCCGCTCGGCGCCCCCGGGTGACCGTCGGGCTCGGCTTGCTGGCGGCCGCCTGCCTCGCCGTCGGCGGCGCGGTCGAGGCCGGGCACGAGGCGACCTTTTATCCCTCCTTCTACCCGCAGGAGATCAAGGTCGAGACGGTCGACGCCGGGTCGGCGGCCGCTCGCCTCGCGACGGGCGAGGTCCACGCCTACCTGGGCGCCGACCCGTTCGCCGGCCGCCCGCTCCCCGCCGGCGTCGCCGCGGTGGAGTCGCTCGGCGCCTATCTCGTGGCGACCCTCGACCCGGCCGGCCCGCTCGCCGAGCGACCGGTCCGCTGCGCCGCCGCCCGGCGGCTCCTCAAGCGCCTCGCCGCGGCCGAGGGCGATTGGGTCTTTCATCCCTACCCGATCACGCCGTTCGACGCCGACTACCTCGAGCACTTCGACCGCGCCCGGACCGCCCGCGCCCTCGCACTCGGGGGGAAGGGCGACGGCCCGCCGCTCCGGATCCGCGCGACGGGCGAGCTCGCCGAGCGCCTGGTGGGGTCACGCGAGGGGAGCGGGCCCGGCGCGGCGGTGACGCTCGAAGCGATCGGGGTCGACGAGCTGCTCGGGTCGCGGCGGGTGAGCCTCGGCGGCTGGATGGGCCCGCCGTGGGTCAAGACCGGCTGGTTTCGCGCGTACCTCCTGCTCGCCCCGCGGGTCGGCGACGACCGTGCCCGCCACGCGGTCGGCGCCGTCTACCGACGCCTGGTGACGGGCGACTACCGGAGCGCCGCGGAGGGCCTCGACCTGGAGCGGACGCTGGTCGCCCGGCTCACCGCCGGCTGCGAGCGGGTCGTCGTCGGCTACACGGTGCGGCGCGAGGCCTTCAGCTCCGACTACTCGGCCGGCGTCGAGAACGTGGGCTACGACTCGCTCGGCGGTCTCGACTCGCCCATCTTCATCAGAACGGTGAAGCTCAAGGACTTTCCCTGGAACGGCTGGCTCCGGCTCGGCGTGGCGGAGCCGGCGTCGGCTGCCTGGAACCCGGTGGCCGGTTTCACCGACGCGACCGGCCGGCTGATCTGGGCGGCGCTCGGCGACCCGGCGTTTCTGCCGGCGCCGTTCGGCGCGGGCTGGGTGCCGAACCGGATCACGTCCGTGCTCGAGGAGCGCCCGGAGGGGGCCTCCCTTCCGGTCCCGCCCGACGCGCTGATCCCCGAGCCCGGGACCGGCGCTCTCCGCCGGGTCGGCCCGGGAACGACGGCGGCGGCGAAGCTCGTCTACCGGACCCTACTCGGCGCCGCCCACGACGGGAGCCAGCTCAGCCTCGCCGATGCGCTCTCCCCGTACGTGCTGGCGTTTCGCTGGGCTGACGGAAGCGACCCGGCCGTCGCCGCGGCGACGGCGCTCCCGCGGGAGTGGCTGGCCGGGCTCCGGGTGGTGAAGGTCGAGACCCTCGTGAAGAACTTCGGCGAGGACCTCCAGTACACATACGCGGTGCCGGTCGTCGAGGTCTACCTGCGTCACACCCTCGCCGATCCGCAGACCCTCGCGTCGATCGCGCCGCCCTGGAGCGCCGTCCCCTGGCACGTGACCGCGCTCCTCGAAGAGGCGGTGCGTCGCGGGTTCGGCGCGTTCTCCGAGGCCGAGGCCGCGCGGCGGGGCGTGGCGTGGCTCGATCCCGTCCGGGGGGAGGCCCTCAAGGCGCGGCTCCGGGTGCTCGTGGACGAGTTCGGGCGCGCGGGCTACGTGCCGGCGCCCCTCGCACGGTTCGTGAGCCCGGCGGAAGCCCGCGAGCGCTGGGAGAGGCTCGGGGCGTTCGCCGCGAGGTACGGGCACTTCCTCGCGACCGCCGGGCCGTATCGCCTCCAGGAATGGACGCCAGAAACCGTCACCCTCGAGGTCTTCCGGGACCGGGCGTACCCGCTCGGCGTCGGCGAGTTCGACCGCTACCCGATCCCGCGGCGCGCCTGGGCCGCGAGGGTCGAGGACCGCGGCGATCGGCTCGAGGTCGACGCCGACGTCGACCGGGTGTCGAAGTTCCAGCGGAGCTGGGAGCTCGTCAGAGCGCCCCTCAGCCGGGCGACGGCAGACGAGGGCTTCACCCGGCCGGTCTGCCGGTACGTGATCGTCGACGCCCGCGGCGCGGTCGTGGCCGCGGGCGCGGCCGCGCCGCGGGGCGCCGGAGGGTTCACCGTCGACCTCCGGCGGCTCGCCCGGGGCCGCTACACGGTCCTGCTCGCCCTCTACGTCGGCGACAATGCGGTCGCGCCGGAGATCACGCTCGTCCGGCACCGTCAACCCACTTGAATCCCGCGGTGGCTTGAGGCAACGTAGGCGGCCATGGGCATCCTCCTGATCCACATCCTGAACGCGCTCCTCTACGCGTCGGTCCTCTTTCTCATCGCGGGTGGGCTCTCCCTGATCTACGGCGTGATGCGGATCGTGAACCTCGCGCACGGCAACCTCTACGCGATCGGCGCCTACGTGACCGCGTGGGTGGTCGGGCAGTGGCTGGCCGGCGCGCCGACGGTCGTCCTCTACCTGCTGATTCCCGCCGGGGCGCTGGCGGCGGCGGCGACGGGCGCGATCATCGAGCCGACCCTGCTCCGACCCTTCTACAAGCGCCCCGAGGAGTACCAGCTCCTCGTCACGTTCGGGCTCCTGATGATCCTCGAGGACGTCGTGCGGTTCATCTGGGGGCCGTACCCCCTCTCGGCGAGCGTCCTCTGGAGCGAGCTGGGCAGCATCGCGATCGGCGACGCGCTCTATCCGACCTACAACCTGCTCGTCATCGCCGTGGGCGGGGTGGCGGCGGCGTTCCTGTGGGTGTTCGTCTACCGGACCCGGTTCGGGGTCGTGCTCCGCGCGGCCTCGCAGGACATGCGGATGGCCGCCGCCCTCGGGATCAACGTCAACCGGGTGTACGTCCAGGCCTTCACGCTCGGCTGCTTCATGGCCGGGCTTGGTGGGGCGATCATCGTCCCGAGCCAGTCGGCCGTCCTCGGCATGAGCGTGGACGCGCTGATCCTCGCCTTCATCGTCGTCGTCATCGGCGGCCTCGGCAGCCTCGAGGGCGCGCTCGTGGGCGCCCTGGTCGTCGGCGTGGTGCGCGAGGCGGGGATCGCGCTCTTCCCCGAAATCGAGCTGGCGCTCCTCTACCTGATCGCCGCGACCGTGCTCCTGGTGCGCCCCGCCGGCCTGTTCGGGCGCACCGCGTGACGGCGGCCCTCCTGTCGCGCGAGGGGCGCTCGCCGGTGACGGTCGTGGCGTCCGCGGCGACCGTGGTCGTCCTCCTCGCGGTGCTCCCCTACCTCCTCGCGCCGTACCAGACGCTGCTGCTGACCTACGGCCTCGTCATGGCCATCGCCGCGCTCGGCTTCAATCTGCTGCTGGGGTACACGGGGCTCCTCTCGTTCGGCCACTCGGCGTTCTTCGGCGTCGGGGCCTACGCGGTGGCGTTCATGGTCAAGTACCTCGACCTGACCTCGATGGAGCTGTTCATCGTGGGCGCGATCGTCGCCTCCGCGCTCGTCACCGCGCTCTTCGGCCTGGTCTGCGTCCGGTACACCCGCATCTTCTTCAGCATCCTCACGTTGGCCCTCTCCCAGGTGCTGTGGAGCCTCGCCTTCAAGTTCTTCTGGGTGACCGGCGGCACCGACGGCCTGCGCGTGCCCACGCCGCGGCTGCTCGGCCGGGCGGTCGCGGCGAGCGAGGACAAGACCACCTTTCTCGTGCACGCCTACTACACCTACGTGCTCGTCCTCTTCCTCGCCTGCGTCGCGCTCATGTGGGTGATCGTGAACTCCCCGTTTGGCAAGGCGCTCCAGGCCATCCGCGACAACGAGACGCGCGCGGAGTTCGTGGGAATCCAGATCTGGCGCTACCGCTGGATCGCGTTCATGGTGTCGGGCGTGTTCACGGGGCTGGCGGGCGCGCTCTGGGTGCCGCTCAACGGGCTCACGACCCCGGACATCCTCTACTGGCCGTTCTCGGGCGAGATCGTCTTCATGGCCGTGCTCGGCGGGTTCCGGACCTTCAGCGGGCCCATCATCGGCGCGATCGTCTTCAACTACCTGAAGACCTACGCGGTCGGCTTCACGGTCTACTGGCAGCTCCTGCTCGGCGTCATCCTGGTGACGCTCGTGCTCGCGCTGCCGACGGGCATCACGGGGACCGCCGGCCAGCTCCTCGCCCGGCTCCGGCGGGCCGCCTGACGTGAGCCTGCTCCTGACCACGAAGCTCAGGAAGCACTTCGGCGAGAATCGCGCGGTCGACGGCGTCGACTTCGCCGTCCGCGAGGGACAGGTGCTCGCGCTGATCGGCTCCAACGGCGCCGGCAAGACGAGCCTGGTCAACCTGATCAGCGGCCTGCTGCGGGCCGACAGCGGCCAGATCCTGTTCCGGGGCGTCGACGTCACCGCCGAGTCCGTGCAGGGTCGGATCCGGGCCGGAATCGCGCGCAGCTTCCAGCTCGTGAACCTCTTCGACCAGCTCACCTGTCTCGACAACGTCGCGCTCTCGATCTTCGCCCGCGAGGGCAAGGCCCGGAAGCTCTTCTCGCTCGCCCGGCGATACCGCGGGATCTGGGAGGAGGCGGCCGAGGTGCTGCACCGGTTCGGCCTCGACGGCAAGGCCCGCATGCTCGCCGGCGGGATCGCGCAGGGCGAGCGGAAGCTCCTCGACGTCGCGGTCGCCTACGCGCTCCACCCGCGGCTCCTCTTCCTCGACGAGCCCACGAGCGGCGTCAGCACGCGCGAGAAGGCGCCGATCATGGACATCATCAGCTCGATCGTGCGCTCGCAGGGGATCACCGCCGTCATCATCGAGCACGACATGGACATCGTCTTCAACTACTCGGACCGGATCGTCTGCATGCACCAGGGCACGATCCTCGCGGAGGGGACGCCGGACGAGATCCGCCGCAACGAGTCGGTGACGACGACGCTGATCGGGACCCCCGCGTCGTGATGGCCGACGCGCCCACGATGCTCGAACTCGACCGCATCGACACCTACCGGGGGCCGGCGCAGATCCTGCGCGGGGTCTCCCTCGGCGTGCGCGAGGGCGAGGCCGTCTGCCTGGTCGGCCGGAACGGCGCGGGCAAGACGACGACGATCGACAGCATCATGGGCCTGCTCCCGGTTCGGTCAGGACGGATCGTCTTCCGGGGGAGCGACGTGACCCGCCTCGCCGCCCACCAGCGCGCGCGGCGCGGGATCGGCTACGCCCCCGAGGACGCGGGGATCTTCCCCGACCTCACGGTCGCCGAGAACTTCCAGATCAGCCATTGGCTCTCCCGCGCGGCGGGTGACCGAGGCGCCGCCGGCCCCCGGGAGCTCGAGGAGCGGATCTTCGCGCTCTTCCCCGAAGTGCGCGCCTTCACCGGACGGCGGGGGCTCCACCTGAGCGGCGGCCAGAAGAAGATGGTGGCGATCGCCCGGGCGCTCGCGCTCTCGCCGGCCGTCCTGCTCCTGGACGAGCCGTTCGAGGGGCTCGCGCCCGTGGTCGTGAGCCGGTTGATCGAGGCGGTGACGCGGATCAAGGCGATGGGAGTCTCCGTCCTCATCGCCGAGTCGAACCTGATGAACGCGATGCGGGTGGCGGACCGGCTCTACGCCATCGACCGCGGCGAGATCATCTTCGAGGGCGCGCCGCGGAGCGCCCTCGGAAACGTCGAGGTCATGAAGACGATCCGCGGCTGACCGCCCCCCGTCGGCCGTCCTTCGGTCTTCCGCTCAACCCGAAGCGGCTCACTCCCCGGCGCCCGGGCCTGAAAATAGAGGCTATTGCCAAAGCGACCAGGGGGTGGCGGACCCGACGCTCATCGCGTAACGGGCATGCATTCCGCTCGGAGGTCGGCGGGGTCAGGCCTCAACACGGTGAAGTGTTGAGACCTGACCCCATCGGCAGGCACGCAAATGGTTAGAAGGAGATCCCGGTGCTCTGCTGGAAGATCTTCACCTGCTGAGCAGTAATCACGACCGGACCCACACACGCCAGCGCACTATTGGGTGCGGTAGCGACTGTGGTCGGGGCCCACGATACGGTGATTCCGTAATTACCTGAGCTCAGGCCCGTCACGACGAAGTCGAAGCTGTGCGCGGACAGTGTGGTCTCGTTCACGTCAAGCTGGCAAGGCGTCAAGTCAGTGCACACAGAGAGCAGGTTGAACAGGTTGGTGCTGATCTGCAGGAACCGATCGTCGAACGTGACCGGTGCACTCGGGACCACGGTCGGCGGGGCCTGACCGCTGAGCGGTGTGACCGCCACTGAAAACGTCACCGCCGCTTGCGCCGATCCGGTCACGGTCCCGCCTCCCAGCTTTCCGGAGATCGACGTATTGGTCAGAAGGCCAGTGACGGCCGAGGGCCTGACGACGAGTGCCACGCCGTTGCCGCTGGACACCTTCATGGTGGTGTTGAGCGAGGTGTGGCTGGCCCCACCACCGAGCAACCCCCCGATGTCCGTGCAGGCCGTCCCGTCGCTGTTGAAGTTGAAGCTCCCGCTGCTTTGGGCGAAAGCGGGAATGGCTCCGAACGCGAGGACCAGGAGGGCCGTCGCGAACGCCAACGGTAACTTCCAGGCGGCAAGAGTCAATCGCGCCATGTGTTCCTCCCCTTGACGGGGGCCGTGGCGAGGACGAACCGACATCTCGACACACGGGGCCCTCCGTCTCGTGCGAGGATCCCCATGTCTGATGTGGAGCCTGCTCCCTCTTCTGGCGGCCCGGCTGTCAGGTCCCTATGACCTGATCCGCGGCTTTGCGACCCCGCCTCACGACGGGTGTGCCTTTTTCAGAAGGGGACCGTCGCTACTTACCTAGAAACGGAGTGCAGCATTCGTGCCGCCGGCAGCGCGTCGGCCCCGACCAGCGGTGAAGCAGCGAAATTGACGGTCAGATCTGGCCGTGTGTCCGGGGAAGGCGTTCGATGTCTTGGCGGCACGGACCGGGGGTTGGCGAGACACGGAGTGTACGCACCGGTGACGGAGCGACGCGAAATCAAGCACGCGTGCCGTCGTGGGCTCGTCGCCGCGACCGTGATGCCCGGCCGATGAGAACAGCGGGCGGTGGAGCAGATCGGGACGACGCGCCAGGTGGAGGAGCGGCCGCGGACCGCGGTCGCCGCGAGCTTCCTGGGGCCGGTCAACGTCCTGCGCGGCGGGACGCGGTTTGCTTCGGCGACGGGCTCGAGGTCCCCGCGCCCGATCGCGCGCCGGCTGCGGAGCAGCCGGTGTACGTCTACGTGCGGCCACACGAGGTCGACGTGGTCCGCCACGGGCGCGGCCGCCGCGTCATCCCGGCGCGGGTCCGCCGCCTACGCGTGCCGGGGCCGGAGGTGCGGGTCGAGGGGTGCTCGCCGGCTCGACCCAGACGCTCGACGTATCGTTGAGTCGCGAGCGCGCCGAGGCGCCCGGGGCGAGGCGGTGGACCTCGACCTTCGCCACCTCAGGATCTTTCCGACACGGCGGACCACGACTCGATCTGACTGAGCGCCCGGGGGGGGGTCGAGGCCCGGCGCGGGCCCCTATCCTGACGGGCCGCCGCGCCCCCGGGCGGGCCGGCGCCCGCGACCGTTCCGGATCGTGGAGTGACGACGGTCCGCCGCGCGCGCCGTTAGCGCCTGGCGGCCTTCCGGGCGGGCGCGGGCTCGGGGCGCTTGCTCGCCATCTTGGCGGGGGGCTTCTTCGGCGCCGCCGCGCGCTCGGCGAGGCTCGTTTTGAGCGCCTCCATGAGGTCGATGACGTGGCCGCGTTCGGCCCGCGGCGCGGCCGCGACCACCTCCTTGCCCTCGACCTTGGTCTGGACGAGGTTGAGCACCCGCTGGCGGTACTCGTCGGCGTACCGCTCGGGCTCGAAGGCGTCGTTCGCGAGCTCCCCGAGGAGCTTCACCGCGAGGTCGAGCTCGCCCTCCCGGACCTTGGCCGACGCGCCCTTGTCGATCTCGCCGAAGTCGCGCACCTCGTCGGCGAAGTACATCGTGTGGAGCATGAGGCCGCCCTGGGCGGCCCGGATCAGCACCAGCGTCTCCTTGCCGCGCATGACGAACTTGGCCAGCGCCACCCGGTCGCTCTTCGCCATCGCCTCGGCCAGGAGCCGGTACGCCTTCTCGCCCCCCTTGTCGGGGCCGAGGTAATAGGTCTTCTCGAAGTAGATCGGGTCGACCCGGTCGAGCGGCACGAACTCGGCGATGTCGATGATCTTCGACGCCTCGCCCTCGAGCGCCTTGAGCTCGGCGTCCGTGACCCGGACGTACTGGTCCTTGGCGAACTCGAAGCCCTTCACGAGGTCGCCGCGCTCGACGACCTCGTTGTCGAGCGGACAGACGTATTGTTGCCGGACGCGGGAGCCGTCCTTGGCGTGCAGGAGGTTGAAGGCGACGCTCTGGGAGGACGCGGACGTGTAGAGTTTGATCGGGATCGACACGAGACCGAAGGAGATGGTGCCCGATCCGAGCGCGTGCGGCGGCATGATGCAGTATGGTAGCACTGCCCGCGGCGGGTCGCGAGGATCTCGCGGGCGCGTCGGGATCGACCGGTGGTAGGTACGGCCGGACGAGGTCCCCTCGGCTGGGGACCTCGCCCGCGCCCCGGAGGATGCGGATGCGGCGCTCTCTACTCGTAGGTTCTCTCCTCGTAGGTATGGTGGTCCGTGCGCTCTCGGCGACCGCCGCCCCGGCGGACTCGCCGACGGCCGCGCTCAGGAGCGCCGTCGACGCCGTGCTCAAGATCCTGGAGGATCCCGCGCTGAGGGGCGACGCCAGGGTCAAGGAGCGGCGGCTCGCGCTGAGTCGGGTCGCCGAACAAGCCTTCGACTTCCCCGAGATCGCCCGGCGGGTCCTCGGCCGGTACTGGCGCGAGCGGACCGTGGGCGAGCGCGAGGAGTTCACGACGCTGTTCCGCGAGCTCCTCGAGCGGACGTACAGCTCGCTGCTCGACCGGTTCGGCGGCGAGAAGGTCGTCTATCTCGACGAGTCCGTGGACGGCGACTTCGCCCGGGTCCAGACGAACATCTTCACGCCGCGCGGCACCGTGGTCCCCGTCGCCTACTCGATGCTCGAGCACGACGGGCGCTGGCTGATCGTCGACATCTCCGTGGAGAACGTCAGCTACGTGGTCAACTACCGCTCCCAGTTCAACGAGATCATCCAGGCGTCGTCGTTCCCGGCGCTGCTCAAGCGGCTGCGGGCCAAGGTGGAGGAGCTCCGCCGTGCAGAGTCGACGCGCGCCCGGGGGCGGGCGGAGTGACGGTCGAGTCCCGACTCGCGGCGTATCGGGCCAAGCGCGATCCGGCCCGGACGCCGGAGCCCTTCGGAGACGCGGGGCGGGCAGGGGGGGGCCGGCTCTTCATGATCCACAAGCACGCGGCGCGCCGGCTCCACTACGATCTCCGGCTCGAGATGGGGGGCGTGCTCGCTTCGTGGGCGGTGCCGAAGGGGCCGCCGGTGCACCCGCGGGACAAGCGGCTGGCCGTGCACGTGGAGGACCATCCGCTCGAGTACGGCGACTACGAGGGCGTGATCCCGGAGGGGAACTACGGGGCGGGGCCCTCGATCGTCTGGGACCGCGGCCTCTACCGGCTGGTCGACGGCGTCGAGCCGCTGGAGGCCGTCCGACGGGGCAAGCTCGATCTGGCGTTCTCCGGCTTCAAGATGCGCGGCCGGTACGCGCTCGTGCGCACCGCGCGCGGCGAGCGCGACTGGCTCCTCATCAAGAAGGCGGACGCGGCGGTCTCGGAGGTCGAGCTGACCGAGCGCTACCCGGAGTCCGTGCTCTCCGGGCTCACCGTGGAAGAGCTGGGCGAGGGCGGTTCGAAGCGCGACCGCGTCCGCGCCTGGCTCGTGGCGGCCCGCGCCCCCCGCGGGACGGTGACACCCGCCCGACAGGGGTTTGAGCTCGCCACGCTGGTCGAGCGTCCGCCCGAGGGCCGGGGCTGGATCTACGAGATCAAGTACGACGGCGTGCGCCTGCTCGCGGCCCGGCGGGGGAAGACGGTGGAGCTCTACGGCCGGAGCGGCCAGCGCACGACGACTCGCTACCCCGAGATCGGCCGCGCGCTCGCCGCACTCCCGATCGACGACTTCGTTCTCGACGGCGAGGTCGTCGCGCTCGACGCCGAGGGTCGGCCGAGCTTCCAGCTCCTGCAGGCGCGCATGGGCCTCTCCCACCCGCGCGACGTCGAGCGCGCGGCACCGCTCACGCCGGTCTCGGCGGTGTTCTTCGACGCCCTCGGCGTCGAGGGCCACGACCTCCGCGGGCTGCCGCTCCGCGCGCGCAAGGAGTGCCTGGCCCTCTTCCTGCCCCGCCGCGGCGTCGTCGCCTACGGCGACCACGTGGCCGAGCGGGGCCAGGCCTTCCTCGACGCCGCCTGCCGGGCGGGACTCGAGGGGATCGTGGCCAAGCGGGCGGACAGCCGCTATCGGGGCGCCCGCACGCGCGACTGGCTCAAGATCAAGTGCCAGCGCCGGCAGGAGTTCGTCATCGGCGGCTTCACGCGGCCGCGGGGCTCGCGGGGGCACTTCGGCGCCCTCCACCTGGGCGTCTACGACCGGGGCCGGCTCGTCTATGTCGGCAAGGTCGGCACGGGTTTCGACGCGGCGACGCTCGAGACGGTCGCCCGGGCGCTCGCGCCGCTCGAGCGCCCGACCTCGCCCTTCGACGTCGGCACCCCTGCTGGCCGCGGGCACCACTGGGTCGAGCCGCGGCTCTGCGCCGAGGTCCGCTTCACCGAGTGGACGCGGGACGGCGGGGTCCGGCATCCGGCGTTCCTCGGCCTCCGCACCGGCAAGGCACCGGCGACCGTCACCCGCGAGCTCCCGGGGACGTCGGCGCCGCCCGCCGGCCCGTCGGCCCCTGCCGAGCGGGACGCCGGCCCGCGCGTCAGGCTGACCAATCTCGACAAGGTGTTCTGGCCGGCGGAGGGGTACACCAAGGGCGACCTGATCGCGTACTACGACCGCGTGGCGCCGCTGATCCTGCCCTACCTGCGCGAGCGCCCGCTCGTTCTGACGCGCTATCCCGACGGGATCACGGGCAAGTCCTTCTATCAGAAGGACGCCCCCGCCTTCGTGCCCGCGTGGATCCGCACGGTCCGGGTCCACTCCGAGGACGGGGGGCGGGACATCGACTACTTCGTCGTGGACGACGCCGACGCCCTCCGCTACGTGATCAACCTGGGCGCGATCCCGCTCCACCTCTGGGCCTCTCGGGTGGGCTCGCTCGACCAGCCGGACTGGCTCGTGCTCGACCTCGACCCCAAGGGCGCCCCGTTCGCCGACGTCGTCAGGATCGCGCGGCTCCTCCACCGCCGGCTCGACGAGCTCTCGCTGCCGAACTACGTCAAGACGTCGGGCGCCACCGGGCTCCACGTCCTGCTGCCCTTGGGCGCCCGCTACTCCTACGCGCAGGCGCGCGGCTTCGCCCACCTCCTGGCGAGGCTGGCCGTCGAGGAGGCGGGGGACATCGCGACGGTCGCCCGCCCCCTCCACTCGCGCGGTGGCAAGGTGTACGTCGACTGGGGTCAGAACGCCCGAGGGCAGACGATCGCCGCCCCGTGCTCCGCCCGCCCGCGGCCTGGG
>WNFT01000456.1_pt1 | contig 51512 bp, 49 predicted proteins | sample 5400191 | NCBI WGS metagenome assembly WNFT01 (sample SAMN13153359, study PRJNA577476) | soil metagenome | isolation source: 80 cm saprolite under Madrone tree | place: USA:California | collected 2016-06-14 | reverse complement strand
TCGCGAGAGACCTTGCGGTACGCGAGCACCGGGCTCTCGAGCGAGAGGTCGCGCTCGATGAAGTCGTCCTCGATCATGCTGAGCACGATCGCCATGGTGCCGCACTTGAGGTAGTTCGCGATCTCGCTCATGTTCGCGTCGCCCACGATCACGTGCAGGCGGCGGTACTTCTCCGGGTCGGCGTGCGGCTCGTCGCGCGTGTTGATGATGGGCCGGCTGTGCATCGTCTCCAGCCCCACCTCGGTCTCGAGGAAATCGGCCCGCTGCGAGATCTGGTAGTCGCAATGCTCCGTATTGTTCTCGGCGCCCACCTTGCCCGAGCCGGTGAAGACCTGGCGGCTCGCGAAGAACGGCATCAGGTACTGGACGATGCGCGCGAAGGGCACCTTGCGGTCCATGAGGTAGTTCTCATGGGTACCGTAGGAGTTGCCCTTCCGGTCCGAGTTGTCCTTGTGGATGATGATCCGCTGCTCGGGCGGCGAGACGGCCTCCGCCCGCGTGCGGGCGAGGTCCAGGATGCGCTCGCCGGCCCGGTCCCAGATGACGCAGTCGCGCGGGTTGGTGGTCTCGGGCGAGGAGTACTCCGGGTGCGCGTGGTCGACGTAGAAGCGCGCGCCGTTCGAGAGGATGAGGTTGATGAGGCGTGACTCTTCCTTGGAGGGGGTCTCCTTCTCCTCCATGTATTCGAAGCCGCGGGCGTCCCGGAGCGGGCTCTCGGCCTCGTAGTCCCAGCGGATGCGCGATGAGCGGTACGTCTCGTACGAGTTGATGAGCAGGAGCGACGAGAGGATCGGATTGAAGTCCGGCTGATTCTTGACCGTGATCCCGTATTCGGTCTCGATGCCCATCACTTTCGGAATTGCCATGGGACCCCCGGACGGCAGCTCGTGGTGAAAACAGACGGCGGGAGAAGGCGCGACTGCCCTCTCCCGCCGTGATGACTACAGATACTGGCCGGTGTTGATCACGCGTTCGACGGCCCGCTGCTTCTCCTTCGTCTCGCCCATCAGCGGCTTGACGTAGACGATCCGCTCGCCCTTCTTGCCGGCGATCTTGGCCCAATCGTCGGGGTTCGTCGTGTTGGGCAGATCCTCGTTCTCCTTGAACTCCTCGCGCACGGCGTTGAGGAGATCGTCGAGGTTGATGCCTTTCTCGCTCGTCTGGATGTACCGCTTGAGCGCCAGCTTCTTGGCCCGGCGCACCACGGACTCGATCATCGCGCCCGAGGAGAAGTCCTTGAAGTACAGGACCTCCTTGTCGCCGTTGGCGTACGTCACCTCGAGGAAGCGGTTCTCCTCTTCCAGGCTGTACATCTCCCCCACCGCGGCCGCGATCATGCGGTCGACCGCCGCCTGGATCTCTCCGCCGTTCTGGCTGAGCTCCGACCCGTGGATGGGCAGCTCGGCGGTCATGTACTTGTTGAAGATGTCCACGGCGGCGGCGGCGTCCGGCCGCTCGATCTTGACCTTCACATCGAGCCGGCCGGGGCGCAGGATGGCCGGGTCGATGAGGTCCTGGCGGTTCGAGGCCCCGACGACGATCACGTTCCGGAGGTGCTCGACGCCGTCGATCTCGGCGAGGAGCTGCGGCACGATGGTCGTTTCCACGTCGGACGAGATCCCCGAGCCGCGCGTGCGGAACAGCGCGTCCATCTCGTCGAAGAACACGATCACCGGCACGTCCTCCGCCGCCTTCTCGCGGGCCTTGATGAAGATCTCGCGGATCTTCCGTTCCGTCTCGCCCACGTACTTGTTGAGCAGCTCGGGGCCCTTGATGTTGAGGAAGTAGCCCTTGACCTTCTCGCCGCGCTTCTCGGAGATCTTCTGGGCGAGGTTGTTCGCCACCGCCTTGGCGATCATGGTCTTGCCGCAGCCGGGGGGGCCGTAGAGCAGCACGCCCTTGGGCGGCCGCAGCTGGTGCTCGCGGTAGTAGTCGGCGTACAGGTACGGCAGCTCGACCGCGTCCTTGATGGCCTCGATCTGGGTCGTGAGCCCGCCGATGTCCTCGTAGTTGATGTCCGGCACTTCCTCGAGGGCCAGGTCCTCGACCTCGCTCTTCGGCATCTTCTCGAGCAGGTAGCCGCTCTTACTGTCCATGAGGATGTGGTCGCCCACCTTGAGCTTGACGGCGCGGAGCGGATCGGCGACGATGCCGACCTTGTCCTCGTCGGCGCGGAGGGTGACGATCGCGCGGCCCTCTTCGAGCAGCTCCTTGAGGATGACCACGTCGCCCTGGATCTCGTATCCGGCCGCCTCCACCACGTTGAGCCCCTCATTGAGCACGAGCTCCTGGCCGGGCTTGAGGCTCTCCGGCTTGATGGACGGGTGCAGGTTGACCTTGACCTTGCGGCTCTGGGACAGCACGTTGACCGTCCCGTCCTCGTTGACCGAGAGATACACCCCGTACGTGGACGGGGGTGCGCAGAGCTTGTCCACCTCTTCCTTCAACGAGGTGATCTGCTCCCGCGCCTCGTACAGCGCGTTGACGAGCTTCTCGTTCTGGTTGAAGGCCTGGACGAGCTGGCGGTTGGCCTCGCGCAGCTTGTTCTCGAGAACCATGAACTCCTTCGGCGCGTCCTCGAGCTTCTTGCGCAGGCGGCCCGTCTCAGCCTCGAGCGAATGCACGTAAGCCTGGAGATCCTGCACCTGCACCTCGTACTCGGTCAGCCGGCGGCGGTAGTTGGAATCGGACATGGGCAAGAATTTCGACAGGCCCTTCATCCCTTCGGACGACGGCTCCCGGCTCGGAGTCTTCTTCTCGAACTCCTTCATGTTCGCCCGTTCCTTTCTCGTGGTCCAGCGGGCGCTTCGTGAGAGGAGGCGCCGGCGCTCAGGCCGCCAGCCCAACTCTCATGCATCGTGCCGAAGTTTTCTCAGTATAGAGGGCCGGTTCGAAATAAGTCAAGGGAATTGGCCTCATTTGACCGTTCAGAGCCATTGAATTCATTCGACTTTTCCCATTTCGTCCCTTCGGCTCCTCCGATGACTCTCATCAAGTGCAACATGCTGCTCGTGGCGGCGGTTCCATAACCGCTTCACCCGCCTCCTCTCTCGGTTGAGAAATAAGCATGTTTGGTGCCACGGGCCGTGACGAGCGAGAAAGCCCTTACAGAAGCCCCCAAGAGCCCCATGCCGGGCGCGATCGTGGCGCCCTGTCGAAACGACAGACACCAGCTGCCGCGCCAGGGCACATCCGGGTCGGCGCTTTGATATATAAAGACTCCATGCCTTGGCGGGTCGGCGCTCTCGTAGCGGTGGTGGCCGCCCTGGCGACGCCCGTCTCCGCGGGAGCTCAAGGTGCCCTCCTCCGAGTCGGCCTGCCGTCCATTCCCGCCGTCCTGGATCCGGCCACGGCCCTCGACGGTGCGGTCCCGCTGATCGCGCGCCAGGTCTTCGAGACTCTCGTGCAGTACCGCGAGGGCTCGAGCGACGTGGAACCTGGACTGGCAACGTCGTGGACGGTCTCCCGAGACGGCCTCCAGTGGACCTTTCGCATCCGTGATGGCGTTCGCTTCCACGACGGCACCCCTCTCACCGCGCGCCACGTCGCCGAGAGCCTCGACCGGATCATCGTGCCCGCCCACCCGCTGGCGCCGTCGCCAAACCCGGCCGGCCCGCGCCTCCTCAGGGGCTCGCCGGGGGTCGTGAAGGAGATCCTCACCCCCGATCAGCGCACGGTGCAGATCAATCTGCTCCTGCCCTACGCCCCGCTCCTCACCGTGCTCGCGCATCCCGTCTTTTCCGTCGCCCATTCGGGCACGGGCGCCATGCGGTGGATCGGGACGGGACCCTATTCCGTGAGCGAGGTCAGCCCCGGCCGCATCACGCTCGATGCCAATCCCTCGTACTGGGCTGCGCCGCCACGCTCGGCTCGGATCGCGTTCCTCGAGGCCGGCGACTCGGGCCGGGCTCAGGCCGATCTCGACTCGCGCGGCCTCGATCTCCTGATCCCGGCGGGAGCACCTTCTCGCATGCAGGGGGCGCTGTCCGTGCCTGGCTGGCGAATCGGCTACCTGGCCATGCAGACCGAAAAGGAGCCCTTCAAGCGGAAGAAGGTCCGACAGGCCATCGCCGCCGCCCTCTCGCCTGCCGCGATCACCACCTCGGTCGAGCCGCTGGCCGCCCTGCTCGGTTCTTTCCTCCCGCGCGGCGTCTGGGCCTGGAGCGAGGTTCAACCGCTGGTCCTGGGCGATGCCGTGGCTGCCAAGCGCCTCCTCGGGGAGGCGGGTGTCGGTCAGGGCTTCACTGCTTCCATGATCGTCGACGCGGGCGCGGGGCCCGAGATCATGCGCGCGGCCGATACGATACGCGTGGCGCTTGGCGCCGCCTCCGTCACCGTGAGCGTGCGGGCCGAGCCGCCGGACGCAGCGCTCGCGGCCATGCAGAGCGGCGGTCACGGCCTGGCGCTGACCGAGGCGAGCGCGGAGGCGGGAGACCCGCACCTGCTGCTGTATCCGCTGTCCACCAGCGAGGGCGCGGTTCGCGGGCCCACCGCCACCAACTTCGCTTTCTACCGGAACGCGCGGCTCGACGACCTCCTGATCCGGGCGAGCCAGATCGCTTTCAGGCTCGAGCGCCTGCGCGTCTACGCGCGAGCCCAGGCCTTCCTCGCGGAGGAGATCCCGTGGGTCCCTCTCTACGTGCGCCTGCACTGGGCCGTGGCACGGCCTGAGGTGCGCAACTTTCGGCTTCACCCGAGCGGCTTTCACCGCTTCGACCGGGCTTGGGTCGAGGCGCCGGGGGCGCCACCGTCGGCCGCGCCCCGTGCACCCTGACACCGCCGCTGCGCGGCTGGACTTGGCGCGGGACGCATGGTAGACAAATGAAGGACTTACGTCTATCTCCCCATGCTTTCGATCAACGATACCGTCACCGAGATGGTCCAGTGGGTGTTCCCCGAGCACGCGGGGGCGCCGGGGCAGATTCACGGCGGACGCATGATGCAGTGGATCGCTACCGTGGGGAACATGGCGGCCGCCCGAGTGGCGCGCGGCCAGTGCCTGCTCGGCGCCATGGACGACATCGACTTCCTCCACGCGGTCAAGGTGGGAGAGATCGCAGTCCTGCGGGCGCAGGTCGAGGCGATCGGACGCTGCTCGATCGAAGTGGGGGTGCAGGTCTTCGCCGAGAACCTCACGTCCGGGCAGCGGGCCATGACGCTCAACTCGCACCTCGTCTTCGTCAAGGTGGACGAGCAGCTCAAGCCCACGCCCGTGCCGACGGCCATCGCGCCCAAGGGAGCGGGCGAGGAGGCACTCGTCGCTGCCGCTCAGGAGCGCCGGCACCGGCGGCTCGAGCGCCTTGGCCGCCGGGCCTCCGCGGCCATGCAGGTGCGGGATGACAACGACGGGGAGCTCAGGTGGGCTTTCGAGTCCTGCCGGGCGGTGCTGCCGGAGGACACGATCTTCGGGAACACCATGTTTCCGGGCAAGCTCCTCATGGACATCGACGAGGCGGGGGGTATCCTGTCCATGCGCTACAACCGCGGCCACGTGATGACGGCCTGCCTCGACGCGCTCGATTTCTACGCGCCGATCTCCACCCACGAGGTCGTCACGTTCAAGGCCGCGCTCAACCATGTCGGCAACTCATCGCTCGAGGTCGGCGTCAAGGTCCTGACGGAAGTGCCCTGGTCGGGCGAGATCCGGCACGCATGCACGGCGTACCTGACGTTCGTCCACCTGGGACCCGATCTGAAGCCCCAACCGTGCCCGCGCTTCACGCCCGAAACCCCGGGCGAGAAGCGGCGCTGGGCCGAGGCCGAGGCCAGGCGCGCGCGCAGGCTCGAGCGGGTGAAACGATTGAAGGCATCCATTCAAGAGGGGCGGTGAGGATATGTCTGGACATTCCCGGTGGTCCCAGATCAAGCGCAAGAAGGGCAAGGCCGACGTCCAACGGGGGAAGCTCTTCTCCAAGATCCTCCGTGAGATCACCGTGGCGGCCAAGCACGGCGGCGGCGATCCCAAGGGCAACCTGCGTCTCAAGGCGGCGATGGAGTCGGCGAGGGCGGCCAACATGCCTGCCGACAACATCAAGCGCGCCGTCCAGAAGGGCACGAGCGGGCTGCCGGGCGAGCAGTACGAGGAGATCACGTACGAAGGCTACGGTCCGGGCGGCGTGGCGGTGCTGGTCAGGGTCCTGACGGACAACAAGAACCGGACGGGACCCGAGGTCAGGCACATCTTCGAGAAGCAGAGCGGGCGCATGGGCACCGCGGGCTGCGTGGCATGGATGTTCGACCGCCGGGGGGTCATCCAGGTCGACGCCGAGAAGGCCAGGGAGGACGAGGTGCTGGAGCAGGCGCTCGAAGCCGGCGCATCGGACGTGCGGACGGTCGAAAAAGTTTACGAGATCACCACCACGCCTGATGATATGGACTCTGTGCGCCACACGCTCGAGGCGAAGGGACTGCCGGTGCTCGAGGCGGACGTCGCCATGGTCCCCCAGTCCACCGTGCGGGTGGAGGGCAAGGATGCCGCGGCCGTGCTGCGGCTCATCGAGGCGCTCGAGGAGCAGGACGACGTCCAGGCCGTCTATTCCAACTACGACATCCCCGACGAGGTCTTCGACGCCATCTCCGCGGCCTAGGGGCTTGCGCGTGATGGGCGTGGACCCGGGGCTCGTCGCCACGGGCTTCGCGGTCCTCGAGGCCGCGCCGGGCGCCGTGACCGTCCTCGATGTCGGCGTAATCTCGACGGGCGCCACCCAGTCGCTCGAGGCCCGGTTGAACGCCATCCACCGCGCCATGCTCCAGGTCATCGAAGCGCACGCGCCCGCGTTCCTCGTGGTCGAGGACCTGTACGCCGAGTACAAGTTCCCGCGCACGGCCATCCTCATGGGCCACGCCCGTGGGGTCATCTATCTCGCGGCCCGCCAGCTGGGCGTGGCCGTGACGGCGCTGGCGCCGTCGGAGGTCAAGCGGGCGGTGACCGGTAGCGGCGCGGCCGGCAAGACGCAGGTCCAGCGAAGCGTTCAGACGCTGCTGGGCCTCCGTGACCTGCCGCGGCCATCCCACGTCGCCGACGCTCTCGGCCTCGCCGTCACGGGCCTGGCGCGCCTGACCGGCATCACCCCGAAAAGAGCGGCAAGATGATTGCGCTCATTCGGGGGAGGCTCAGGCGGAAGCATGATGACCGGGTGGTCATCGAAGCCGCAGGGGTCGGCTATGACGTCGTGTTGCCCCCGATGGTCCAGCGCTCGCTCGCCGGCGCGATGGCGAGCGACGGCGAGGGAGCCGCGGAGGTGGCGCTCGAGATCCACTACCACGCGACGCAGAACCAGCCCTCGCCGGTGCTGATCGGCTTCCTCTCGGGGCTCGACAAGGAATTCTTCGAGAAGCTGATCACCGTCAAGGACGTCGGGCCTCTCGTGGCGGCCCGCTCGCTGGCCGCTCCTGTCGCCGAGATCGCCGCCGCCATCGCCCGCCAGGACGAGGCGTACCTGAGACGGCTGCCGGGCATCGGACCCCAGAAGGCCAAGAACATCGTGGCGCAGCTGTCCTCGAAGGTCGCGAAGTTCGCCCTTTCCCAGCCCGGAGCGCTCCCGGGAGCGCCCGAGGACGGCAAGACCGTCGGGGCCGCGCCGGCCGGCCTGGACGAGGACGGGTTGCGCGGCGCCGTCTTCGAAATCATGACCAAGCAGCTCGGCCACCGGCCCAGCGAGGCCGCCCAGCTGATCTCGACGGCCCTTGGCCGCAACCCGCGCATTACGACGCCCGAAGAGCTCTTCGACGAGATTTACCGCGGAGCCAAAGCCTCGTGACCGACGACGCGCGGGTGATGAGCCGCGTGGCGCTGCCGGAGGAAACGCAGCTCGAGCGCCAGCTGCGTCCCCAGAGGCTCGACGAGTACGTGGGCCAGCGGACGGCCGTCGAGAGCCTGCGGGTGTCGGTCGAGGCGGCGCGGCAGCGCAGCGAGCCGCTCGACCACGTGCTCCTCTCCGGGCCTCCCGGCCTCGGCAAGACCACGCTCGCGACCATCCTTGCCAACGAGATGGGCGCCGCCATCGTGACCACGGCGGGGCCGTCGCTCGAGCGGGGCGGCGACCTCATGGGCATCCTGACCAACCTCAACGAGCGTGACATCCTCTTCGTGGACGAGATCCACCGGCTGCCGCGGGTGGTCGAGGAGCTGCTCTACCCGGCCATGGAGGACTTCACCGTCAACTTCATCATGGACAAGGGCCTCAACGCCCGAACCATGCGCATCCCGCTCCGCCCCTTCACCATGGTGGGGGCGACCACGCGACCCGGGATGCTGTCCTCGCCGCTGCGCGAGCGCTTCGGGATCTTCCATCATCTCGACTTCTACTCGTTGGACGAGCTGCAGGCGATCGTCGCACGCTCGGCTTCCATCCTCGGCACGAACGTCCAGCCCGAGGGCGCCCAGGCTATCGCGCGGCGTTCGCGCGGGACGCCGCGCATTGCCAACCGGCTCCTGCGCCGCGTGCGCGACTATGTCCAGGTCAAGGGGGACGGAGTGGTGACGGCGGCCGCCGCGGTCGGCGCGCTGACGTTGGAGGGCGTGGACTCGGAAGGGCTCGATCGGCTCGACACGCGCTTTCTCCGGGCCATCATCGAGCAGTATGGCGGCGGTCCCGTCGGGCTCGAGGCCATCGCGGCGACGATCAACGATGAGGCCGAGACGCTGGCGGAGGTCGTTGAGCCGTTCCTGCTCAAGATCGGCTTCCTCATCCGTACGCCCACCGGCCGCAAGGCGACGCCTCCGGCCTATGCTCATCTCGGAATCAGTGCTCCCGCTGCTCCCGGCGGGCAGGGACTGCTGCCCATCTAGGCGACGGCGCAATGGCCGATCTGGGGAAAATCCTTCTCGGTTTGGGGCTCGTGATGGTAGTTCTGGGAGCAATCCTGCTGGTGGCGGGCAGCTCCGCCGGAAAGGTGCCATGGCTCGGACGGCTGCCCGGCGACATCTACGTCGAACGAGAAAACTGGCGGTTCTACTTCCCGCTCGGCACCTCCATCCTCCTCTCCGTCGTGCTGTCCCTTCTCTTTTGGCTCTTCTCCCGGCGCTAGCTTTCGCCGTCGTGCTCACGCTTCACTCGCCGGCTCACGCCGCGGGCGAGATCCGCGTCGGGCTCGGCGAGGCGCTCGCGACGGCCGAGCTGGGTGGCGCGCCGATGCTCGTCCAGGATCTGGACGGGCGCGCCTTGGCCGAGGACCCGGTCACGTGGCTCCGCGTTTTGCGCCGCGATGCCGCCGTCGAATGGCGCGGCCACCGCGTAGCCGGGATACGCGTCGTGCCGGCCGGAGCCGCCCCGCTGCGCTTTCAACAGCGGCCGTACCCCGGGATCATCGAGGTGGTGGGCGCGCCCGAGGGACTGATCGTGGTCAATCAGCTGCCCCTCGAAGACTATCTGGTGGGTGCGGTCAAGGCCGAGGCGGGCGATAAAATGCCCATCGAGATGCTCAAGGCGCAGGCCATCGTAGCCCGCACCTACGCGGCGTATCACCGTCGTCTCAACGCGGCAAAGCCGTATCACATCGTCGCCGGCACCGCGAACCAGCAGTACGCGGGTCTGGTCAACGCCGACTCGCCCGCATGGACCGCGGTAATGGACACGGAAGGGCAGGTCCTGCTCTGGGAGGGCGACCTCTTCCCCGCCTTCTACCACACGGACAGCGGTGGTCACACGGAGGACCCGCGGGCCGTGTTCGCGGCCGCCAACATGCCCGCGCTCCAGGCGGTGCGCGTGGAATTTCCCTCGCACTCGCCGCACCAGGCCTGGAACCTCGACGTGGGGCTCGCCGACCTTGCCGCCTCGCTCAAGCGCGGAGGCATCTCGGTGGGCTACGTCACGGGCCTGCGCGTCCTCGAGCGGAGCGCGTCGCTTCGTGTCTCGCGCATCTCGGTTCTGGGCACGCGCGGGTCGGCCACGCTGCGCGGAAACGAGTTCAGGCGGCTCGTGGGCTACGACACGCTCAAGAGCACGCTCTTCGCCGTGTCCGTCGAGGGCTCCCACGCCCGCTTTGCCGGACGGGGATACGGCCACGGTGTCGGCCTCGACCAGTGGAGCGCCAAGACGATGGCCGAGCAGGGCTATAGGGCGGGCCAGATCGTGCAGTACTACTATCCGGGCGCCACGCTGTCCGCGTTGCCCTCGACTTCCTCTCGCAAGTGATCCCGGCGGGTCCGAAGTGATCCCGGCGGGGCTGACGTGAGTCCGGCGGGCCTCACGTAGTCCGGCCGGGCCCCATGGCGATCACGTGGGCCGACTTCGAGCGGGTGGACATGCGCGTGGGGGTCGTGGTGGACGCCCAGGCCTTCCCCGAAGCGAAGCGGCCGGCTCTCAAGCTCTGGATCGACTTCGGACCCCTGGGCATGAAGCGCTCGAGCGCCCAGCTCACCGATCGCTACGCGCCGGCGGAGCTTGTGGGCCGGCGCGTGATTGCCGTGGTCAACTTTCCGCCCAAGCAGATCGGACCCTTCGTGTCGGAGGTGCTCGTGCTCGGAGCGTACGACGAGCAGGGCCGGGTCATTCTGCTGCGGCCTGACTTCGACGCGCCGCCGGGATCCAAGATCGGATAGTCCGCCAGATGGCCCGCATCCAACCTGTGGATGTTCGTTCACGTCTGCCCCCGTTGGCTCTTCGGCGCGGCGGGCGGTAGACTCTCGGTTCTATGGACGTGTCGCTATTTGACTATGAGCTGCCTCCGGATCGGATTGCGCAGGAGCCTGCGGAGTCGAGGGACGCCTCGCGGCTGCTCGTGGTCGATCGGGTGCGCGGAAGCTGGATCGACGCGCGCTTTTCGGATCTGCCGCGTTGGCTCCGGACCGGGGATTGTGTCGTGGTCAACGAGAGCCGGGTGATATCGGCGAGACTCCTTGGCATCCTCGAAGGAGAGGGTCGGCCCGTGGAGCTCCTGATGCTCCGGCCGCTCGACGGTCCGCGCTGGGAGGCGCTGGTGCGTCCGGGAAAGCGCTGCCGCATCGGCGCGCGGGTGACCCTGGCGGGAGGCGCCGCCCGCGCCACGCTGCTCGAGCACCGCGCCCTGGGGGCGCGCGCGGCCGCTGCCGCCCTACATCGAGAGGTATGATGCGCCCAAGCCCGAGGACTGGGAGCGCTACCAGACGGTCTACGCGACCGCCAACGGCTCGGTGGCGGCCCCGACGGCCGGGCTGCACTTCACCACGAAGCTGCTCGAACAGCTGGGCGCGGCGGGAGTCGAAGTCCATCGAGTCATCCTGCACGTGGGAGTTGGGACCTTCCGGCCGATCCGTGCGGCCACGGTCGAACAACATCGGCTCGAGCCCGAGAGCGCTCAGGTTCCGGCGGCGACGGCCGAGGCGGTCAATCGCGCGCGCGCCCAGGGCCGGCGGATCATCAGCGTGGGCACCACCACGACCCGCACCCTCGAGTGGGCTGCCGACGACACCGGCCAGGTTCGCACGCGTTCCGGCGGCGCCGATCTCTTCATCTATCCGGGCCATCGCTTCCGCGTCATCGACGCCCTCGTCACGAACTTCCATCTGCCGCGCTCGACGCTGCTCCTGCTGGTCTCGGCCTTTGCCGGCCGTGAGCTGGTGCTCGACTCCTACCGGCACGCGATCGCCCATGGATACCGTTTCTACTCCTATGGCGACGCCATGCTGATCCTGTGACGGGGCCGGTCACGTTCGAGTTACTGAAGACGGACGGCGCCGCGCGCATGGGGCTGCTCACGACCCCGCACGGAGCGGTGGAGACGCCGGCCTTCATGCCGGTGGCGACGCAGGGCACGGTCAAGAGCCTCAGCCCGACCGACCTGCGGGCCGCGGGCGCCCAGATCGTCCTCGCCAACACCTACCACCTCTTCCTGCGTCCCGGCCCCGAGGTGGTGAGCGAGATGGGCGGGCTGCATCGCTTCATGGCGTGGGGCGGTCCCATCCTGACCGACTCCGGCGGCTTCCAGGTCTTCAGCCTCTCGAAGCTCCGCCGGCTCGGGGAGGAAGGCGTCGAGTTCCGCTCGCACATCGACGGTTCGCTGCGGCTCCTCACGCCGGAGATCTGCGTGGAGATCCAGCACGCGCTGGGCGTGGACATCCTCCACCCGCTCGACGAGTGTCTGCCCCATCCCGCTTCCCTCGCCGACACGGAGCACTCGCTGGCGCTGACCCTCCGGTGGCTCGGCCGCTCCGTAGCGGCTCACGCGGCGGCCGGTGAGGGACGCGCGCTCTTCGGCATCGTCCAGGGCGGCGGGTTTGAGACGCTGCGACGTCACGCCGTGGAGGCGACCTGCGCCTACGACCTGCCGGGCTACGCGATCGGCGGTCTGGCGGTGGGTGAGGCGAAATCGCTTCTGTACGACATCGTGGAGCTCGTGGCTGGACTCCTGCCCGCCGACCGGCCGCGATATCTGATGGGCGTGGGCAAGCCGCACGATCTGATCGAAGCCGTCGGGCGCGGCGTGGATCTCTTCGACTGCGTCCTGCCCACGCGGAACGCCCGCAACGGGCAGGCCTTTACCGCCGACGGGCCTCTGACCATCACCCATGCGCGCTTCACGCGGGACGCCGCGCCACTCGACGCGACATGCCCCTGCGAGGCGTGCGGAAGCTTCTCGCGCGCGTACCTCCGGCATCTCTTCCTCGCACGGGAGCTCCTCGCCTACCGCCTCCTGTCGCTGCACAACCTGACCTTCTTCCTCGGTCTCATGGCGGCGATGCGACGTGCGGTGGCCGACGGCGCGTTCGTGCCATTCCGCTCTCGGTTTCTAGACCGATATGGGGTAGAATCCGTGGGCGGTTCGGACCCTATTTCGACAGAGGCGGAGGCCTGAGGCTGATGGTCGACTACGCGTACGCCGCGGCGCAATCGCCCAGCGGCTCGGGCGGCGGCTCGATGATGGTGCAGATCGCGTTCTTCGCGGCGATCTTCGCGATCTTCTACTTCCTCCTCATTCGGCCGCAGCAGAAGCAAAAGCGGGAGCGCGAGGGCATGCTCTCCGCCGTCAAGCCGGGTGACCGCGTGGTGATGTCGAGCGGGCTCCATGGCACCGTCGTCAAGCTCTCCGATCACAGCGTCACGCTCAAGGTCGCCGACCAGGTACGCCTCGAGTTCGACCGCTCGGCGATCGGCCGCATCGTGCCCGCGTCGGGCGAAGGCAGCGCCTCCACCTGATGACGCGGCGGCTCTGGATTCGCATCGGACTCGTAGCCTTCGTCGCGGTGGTGGCGGTCTTCTATCTCTACCCGCCCAGGAAGACGATCAATCTCGGTCTCGACCTCCAAGGCGGCATCCACCTCGTGCTCGGCATCGACATCGACAAGGCCCTCCAACTGCAGACGGAGCGCGCCGGAGACACGGTGCGGGCGGCGCTCGAAAAGAAGGGTGTCGGCGTGAAGTCCATGGAGCGGCGCGGCACCACGGAGCTCACTGTGCAGCTCGCTTCGCCGCAGGCCTGGGCCGACGCGCAGGCCGTCCTCAAGGACGTGGGTGTCTTCGAGGTCAAGGAAGCCGACCAGGCCACGGGGCGCTTCGTGCTCGCCATGCGGCCCCGGGAGGTGGCGGCGCAGCGCGAGTGGTTCGTCAAGCAGGGGCTCGAAACCATCCGCAACCGTGTGGATCAGTTCGGCGTGGCCGAGCCCTCCATCCAGCAGCAGGGCGACAACCGCATTCTCATTCAGCTGCCGGGCGTGCAGGATCCCGAGCGGGCGAAGGCGCTGATCGGCAAGACGGCGCTCCTGGAGTTCAAGCTTGTGAACGAGGGCGCCAACGTCGAGCAGGCGGTGGCGGGACAGGTGCCGCCGAACTCGGCGCTCCTCTACCAGCGTCGCGTGGACAAGCAGACGAAGGAAGAGCGCCGGATACCCTACGTGGTCGAGAAAAAGGCCTTGCTCACGGGAGCGGACGTCGCCAATGCCCGCGTGTCGATCGACCAGAACACGAGCGAGCCCTACGTCTCACTCGAGCTGACCGCAGCGGGTGCCCGGCAGTTCACGGACCTGACCTCGGCCAACGTGGGGCGGCGTCTCGCCATCGTCCTCGACGGCAACCTGTATTCGGCCCCGGTCATCCGCGAGCGGATTCCCTCGGGCCAGGCCCAGATCACGGGAGGCTTCACGTCCGAAGAGGCGACCGACCTCGCGATCGTCCTCCGCGCGGGCGCGCTGCCCGCCCCCGTGCAGGTGCTGGAGGAGCGCACGGTCGGGCCCTCGCTCGGCGCGGACTCGATTCACAGGGGTATCGTCTCGAGCGCCGCCGCGGCCCTTGCCGTCGTGCTCTTCATGCTCGTCTACTACCGCCTCTCCGGCCTCATCGCCGACTTGGCCCTCGCCCTCAACCTCCTGATCCTGCTGGGGGCACTCGCGGGCTTCCACGCCACGCTCACGCTGCCGGGCATCGCGGGCGTGGTGCTGACGATCGGCATGGCCGTGGACACCAACATCCTGATCTTCGAGCGGATCCGCGAGGAGCTGCGCTCGGGCAAGACGGTGCGTGCGGCCATCGAGGCCGGGTTCGCGCGGGCCTTCCGGACCGTGATCGACACCCACGTCACCGTGCTGGTCTCCGCGGCCATCCTCTACCAGTTCGGGACGGGCCCGGTGAAGGGCTTCGCGGTGACTCTGGCGATCGGCATCTTCGCCAGCCTGTTCACCGCCGTGTTCTTCACGCGCCTCGTCTTCGATCTCCTCTACATGCGCGGCCGGCGCGTCGAAAGTATCTCGATCTAGGCGCCGGCCATGCTCCAGATCTTCGTCAACGCCAACTACGATTTCGTCGGCAAGCGGAAGTGGTTCTACGTCGCTTCGGCCGGGTTCATGCTGCTGAGTCTGGCCACGATCCTCTACCATGGCGGCCTCAACTACGGCATCGACTTCACGGGCGGCGCGCTGGTCCAGGTCCGCTACGACAAGCCGGCGTCCGTCGATCTGGTGCGGAAGGGACTCGACGAGATCAAGCTGGGCACCGCGGTCATCCAGCAGTTCGGCGACGCCCAGGAGTACCTCATCCGCCTGCCCCAGGGCGGGGAGAAGCCGGAGCAACTGTCGAAGCAGGTGCAGGAAGCGCTTGCGAAGGCGGCGAACGCCAAGGTCGAAATCAGGCGCGTCGAGTTCGTCGGCCCCCAGGTCGGCCGGGACCTCCAGTTTCAGGCCCTGTACGCGGTCCTGGCGGGAATGGCGGGCATCCTGGTCTACGTCGCCTTCCGGTTCCACTACCGGGACGGCACCATCTCAGTGGTCGCGATCGCTCACGACGTCATCGTCACGCTGGGCGTCATGACGTTCGCGCACCGTGAAATGTCGCTGCCAGTCCTGGCGGCCCTCTTGACCATCGTCGGCTACTCGATCAATGACACGATCGTCGTCTTCGACCGCATCCGCGAGAGCCGCGGGAAGGGCCTTCGGAAAGGCCAAACCTGGGCCGAGGTGGTCAACGCGGCCATGAACCAGACGCTGTCCCGGACGGTGCTGACGTCGTTCACGGTCTTCCTGTCCGCTCTCGTGCTCTTGCTCTTCGGGGGCGAGGTGCTCAGGGACTTCTCCTTCGCCCTCCTGATCGGGGTGGTGACCGGGACCTACTCCTCCATTGCCGCGGCTTCCCTCGTCATGGACTGGGAAATCTGGAGCCGCGCCCGCGCCCGCACAGGGGGCAAAGTCGCAGCCAAGGCCAAGGCGTAACGCAAAAAGTCATAGCAAAACACTGATTTAAGTGGCAAAATTACGGGTCAACCTCAGGAGAGTGCGGGTTGACCCAGTTACAAACGCTGATTGACGAGATTCCGAAGTACCAGCCGGGCGCCGACCTGGAGCTGGTGAACCGCGCCTACCGCTTCTCCGAGATGAGCCACAAGGGACAGCAGCGCGCCTCCGGCGAGCCCTACCTCTCCCATCCTCTGGAGGTCGCCGGGCTCCTCGTGGACTTCAAGATGGACGTGACCACGGTCACGGCGGGGCTCCTGCACGACGTCCTCGAGGATACCCGGGCCACCAAGGACGACCTGGCGCGGGAATTCGGGCCGGAGATCGCCGAGCTCGTCGACGGCGTCACCAAGATCGGCAAGCTCGCCTTCTCCTCGCGCGAGGAGCGGCAGGCGGAGAACTTCCGCAAGATGGTCGTGGCCATGGCCCACGATCTTCGGGTCCTGATGATCAAGCTCGCGGACCGCCTGCACAACATGCGCACGCTCGACTACCTGGCGCCCGAAAAGGCCAAGAAGATCGCCCAGGAGACGCTTGACATCTACGCCCCCCTCGCCCACCGGCTCGGCATGGCCAAGGTCAAGGCCGAGCTCGAGGACCTGGCGCTCCGGGTGATGCAGCCCGAGGACTACCTGGAGCTGATGCGCCGCGTGGCCAAGCGCCGGCTCGAGCGCGAGGCCGAGATCAATGCGCTGATCGCGCTCCTCCAGGACAAGCTCGGGGAGGTCGGCATCGAGTCCAAGATCGCCGGCCGGCCCAAGCATTTCTACTCGATCTGGAAGAAGATGCACGAGGGCGGCCGGGAGTTCGACGAGATCTACGATCTCACGGCCGTGCGGGTGCTGACCAAGACCGTGCGCGACTGCTACGGAGCGCTCGGCGTCATCCACTCGCTCTGGAAGCCCGTGCCCGGCCGCTTCAAGGATTTCATCGCGATGCCCAAGGTCAACATGTACCAGTCGCTCCACACCACGGTCATCGGGCCCAAGGGCGACCCGGTCGAGATCCAGATCCGCACCTGGGAGATGCACCGCGTGGCCGAGGAGGGCATCGCGGCCCACTGGCTCTACAAGGAGAAGAAGGGCGATCGCGACCGGTTCGACGAGGCCTTCACGTGGCTCCGGCAGCTGATGGAGTCGCAGAAGGAGATGAAGGATCCCAAGGAATTCCTCGACACGGTCCGGTTCGACCTCTTCCCCGACGAGGTCTACGTGTTCACCCCCAAGGGCGACGTCAAGGCGCTGCCCGAGGGATCGACGCCCATCGACTTCGCCTACGCCGTCCACACCGACGTCGGGCACCACTGCGTCGGCGCCAAGGTCAACGGCAAGCTCGTCCCGCTGCGCTACACCCTCCGCCAGGGCGACATCGTCGAGGTGGTCGCCTCGCCCACCCAGCACCCGAGCCGGGATTGGCTCAAGATCGTCAAGTCCAGCCGCTCCAAAGCCAAGATCAACCAGTGGCTCAAGGTCGAGGAGCGGGCCCGCTCGCTCGAGCTGGGCCGCGAGCTCTTCGACCGCGAGGTCAAGAAGTACCGCCTGGTTCCTGCCACGCTCCTGGGCTCGGACGAGATGAAGAAGCTCCTCGCCGAGATGGGCTACGTCACGGCGGACGACCTGCTCGCCGCCATGGGCTACGGCAAGGCCTCCGTCCGCCAGGTGCTGGGCAAGCTTGCCCCTACCGTCGTGCGCGAGCACGATCAGGCGCCCGAATCCAAGCCCCAGAAGGCGCCACGGAAGAACGACGGGGCCGTCCGCATCAGCGGGGTGGACGACGTGCTGGTGCGGTTCGGGAAGTGCTGCTCGCCGGTGCCCGGCGACGGCATCGTGGGCTTCATCACGCGCGGGCGCGGGCTGACGGTGCACGCGCGCGACTGCATGACCGTGGTCAAGAACGTGCTCGACAAGGAGCGCCTGCTCGCTGTCGAGTGGGACGGCGGGGAGCCGGCCAAGCGCCCGGTCAAGATCGCCGTCTACATCGGCCGGGACCGGCCCGGACTCCTGGCCGAGATCACCGCGGCGATCTCCTCGAGACAGGGCAACATCATCAAGGCCGAGATCACGGTCACCGACGACGGCAAGGGCCTCAACCACTTCGTCATCGAGGTGGTGGACCTCCAGCAGCTCCAGGGAATCATGCAGGCCATTCGGGACGTGAAGGACGTGATGAATGTCGAGCGCGTCAGAGGGCTGTAGTGCCGGGCACTGGAAAAGTGTGACTCACACGGAGTTCGAAACCCTGGTCGAGCGAGCCCTGCGCACGCTGCCCCGCCCGTTCAAAGAGAAGATCGCCAACGTCGCCATCGTGGTCGAGGACTGGGCCGATGAGGAGACGCTGCGCGAGCTCGGTATCGAGCCGCCCGATACGATCGGACACTACTTCGGCTTGGACGATGACACCATGGAAGACATCGAGCAGGGGCAGTAAGCCGACCGTTCCAGCCGTCCACTCGATCCGCTGGGCCCGTTCTCGAAGACCTATCAGGTGTTCTAGGTGCCAGAGCCTAACCTTTTCTCTTGACAGCACTTTCAATTGTTCGTATGTTTTCAGCGTACGCTGAAAATCATGGAACCGGTGAAACGATGGACATTACGCAGGAAATCAGGCGATCGGCGGCCCAGCGGCTTCGGGAGCTGTTCCCGAAGGCTGTGTCCTGGGAGGAGTCTGCCGGGCCCAAGGTCAAGGGCCAAAAGACCGATCTCTTGGTGAAATTCAAGCTTGGAGGCGAAGAACAAACCTTGCTTCTCGAAGTCACTTCCGTCGGTCAGCCCAAGCAGATCCGTGAGGCCATTACCAGGCTGGGAGAGCTCGGCGCGGAGATGAAAGGAGCCTATCCGGTCGCCGTCGCGCAATACATCAGCCCCCAGGGGGCGGCGCTGCTCAAGCGCAACGGTCTCGGATACCTCGACCTGTCGGGAAATTGTTATCTCGCCTTCGGCAATGTCCTGATCGAAAAGGAAGGCAAGCCCAATCTGCGGCCCTCCAAGCGGCCACTCAAGGCTCTGTTCGCGCCGCGCGCCACGCGGGTGGTCCGGGCGCTCCTCGCCGATCCCGGTCATCTGTGGCGGCTCGACGGGCTGGCCAAGGCCTCGCAGGTGAGCCTCGGCCACGCCCACAACGTGATCAAAAGGCTGAGCGAGCTCGCCTGGGTCGAGCGCGGCGAGCAGCAGCGTATCCAGCTGAGCAAGCCCGCCGATCTCCTCGATGCCTGGGTGGACGCCTACACCTATCGCCTCAACGGGACCGTGACCTATTTCTCTCCAGAGCGCATTACGCGGAAGCTGGTCGGCGACCTGGCGCGCGCGGCGCAGGAGCTGGACCGGCAGTTCGCGTTTACGCTCCACGCGGGCGCCGCGCTCGTCGCTCCGAATGTCCGCTTCCCCGCCATCCATTGCTACCTCGAGGGCGACCCCGAGCCGGTGGCGAAGGCACTCGGGTTGAGGCCCGGCGAAGACGAGGGCAACGTCCACCTCATGGCGCCCTACGACCCGGGCGTCTTCCACGCTCCCATCACGAAGAGCGGGGTGCCGGTTGTGTGCCTGCCGCAGCTGTACGCGGACCTCTACCACTACGAGCGTCGGGGTCGGGAGCAGGCGGCTCATCTCCGCCGCGAGGCCATGGGTTTCTAGCGGTCCATGCTTCCAGCGGTCCAACGGGGACCGGAAGGAGGTGAGCCCTCCAATGGCGAAGAAGGCGAAGAAGAAGAGCGCAAAGCGGAAGAAGGCGACGAAGGGGCGGAAGCGGCACTAGCCGCTCCGACACCAAGCCGTACGATTGCAGAGGAAAGGGGGTGACTTCCTAATGGCGAAGAAGAAGAAGGCGGCCAAGAAGAAGAAGAAGTAGTGTTTTTGGCCGGTGGGAGGTGGCGGCCTTCCACCGGCGTTTACCACGCTGCAGCAGCAGGACCCGACGGGGGGCGGCAACGCCCCCCGTCGCGCATTTTCCCGTGGTCCCTACAGGATCTTGGTGACCTTGCCGGCCTTGAGGCAGCGGGTACACACACGCAGGCGCTGCACCGTGCCTGCCGTGCCGATCTTGCCCCGCATCGAGACCAGGTTGACGAGCCAGCGGCGCTTCGTGACGTTGTGGGCGTGGCTGATCTTGTGGCCGACGGACGGGCCTTTTCCGCAGACATCGCAACGCTGAGCCATGCTGACTCCTTGAGGGGATCTGCGCCGGATTTGCCTGACGCGAGGCCCTTTTATAGCATGATCGAGTGACCGGAGCAACGACTTGACCCCTGCGAGAGGAAAATCGGTACGCGACAACGCGGGCGCCGCGGCGGAGACGGCGCCCGGGCCGCGAACGGCACTCGGAGACCTCTCGGGTGTCGGGCCCCAGCGCGCCAAGACATTGGCCAAGCTCGGCCTCGACACCATCGAGGACGCCCTCGTCCAGCACCTGCCGCTTCGCCACGAGGACCGGAGCCAGATCATTCCCCTCGGCCGCGTGTCGGTGGGAGAGGCCCGCACCTGCGCCGGCACCATCGCGGGCATCAGTCCGCCCCCGCGCGGGCGCCCGCGCACGCCCCTCGTCGTGATGATCCGCGACGCGAGCGGCTTCCTCAATTGCGCGTGGTTCAACCAGCCGTACCTGGCTCGCGTCTTCAAGCGCGGCCAGCGCCTGATCGTCCACGGCAAGGTCCAGCCGTACGGTCGCGGGCCGCTCCAGATGATGGTGAAGGACTACGAACTGGTCGAAGACGGCCCGGACGAGATGCTCCACACGGGACGCCTGGTTCCCGTCTACCCGCTGACCGAGGGACTGACCCAGAGGCCGCTCCGTCGGCTGATGAAGCGCCTGGTGGACGGCTGGGCCGACCAGGTCGATGATCCGCTCCCGGCGCGCGTGCGCTCGGGCCGCGCCTTGCTGCCGCTGCCCCGGGCGATCAGGGGCGCTCATTTCCCGGAAACGCAGGACGAGCACGCCGCCGCACGCCGGAGGCTCGTCTTCGACGACTTCTTTCTCCTCGAGGTGGGGCTCGCGATCCGCCGCCAGCGCGAGGGCCGTCGTCGCGGAATCGCCATGAATCCTGCGGGTGCCCTGGTGCGCCGCCTGCGGGCGTCGCTGCCCTACACACTGACGGCGGCGCAGGAGCGCGTCTGGGGCGAGATCAGAATCGACATGGCCGAGCCGTACCCGATGAGCCGCCTGCTCCAGGGCGACGTCGGCTCGGGCAAGACGGTCGTCGCCGCCCTGGCCATCCTGACGGCGATCGAAGCCGGGCATCAGGCGGCGCTCATGGCGCCGACCGAGATCCTGGCCGAACAGCACATGATGACGCTCTCCCAGCTGCTCGATCCGCTCGGCGTGCGCGTGGTCCTCCTGACGGGCGCCGTCAAGGGCAAGCCGCGGGCGGAAGCCGTGGCCGCGGTCGAGAGCGGTGAGGCCGGCTGTGCCATCGGAACCCACGCGCTGGTGCAGGGGGGAGTGGGCTTCAAGCGGTTGGGCCTGGCGGTGATCGACGAGCAGCACCGATTCGGCGTGGCGCACCGCGCGGCGCTCCGCGGCAAGGGCGAAAGCCCCGACGTCCTCGTGATGACGGCCACGCCCATTCCCCGCACCCTGGCGCTGACGCTGTACGGCGACCTCGATATCTCCGTCCTCGACGAGCTGCCGCCCGGACGCCGGCCCATCGTCACCGTCTCGCGCGGCGGGTCCAAGCGCCGGGAGATCTACGACTTCCTCAGGAAGCAGATCGACGACGGGCGGCAGATCTACGTCGTCTGCCCGCTCGTCGAGGAGTCCGAAGCCTCCGATCTCAGAGCCGCCACGGAGATGGCCGAGCGCCTGCAGCGTGAGGTCTTCCCCGAGCGGCATGTGGGACTGCTTCACGGCCGGCTGCGCTTCCAGGACAAGGAGCGCGTCATGCGCGAGTTCAAGGAAGGCTCGGTCCACGTCCTCGTCTCCACCACGGTGATCGAGGTCGGCATCGACGTGCCCAACGCCTCCGTGATGCTGATCGAGCACGCCGAGCGCTTCGGGCTCTCCCAGCTCCACCAGCTGCGCGGCCGGGTGGGCCGCGGCCCGTGGAAGAGCTACTGCATCCTGCTCGCCGGCTCGTCCTCGGAGGACGCCGAACGCCGGATCGCCGCCATGACCGGAACCAATGACGGCTTCAAGATCGCCGAGGTCGACCTCGAGCTGCGCGGGCCCGGCGACTTCTTCGGCACGAGGCAGTCCGGACTGCCCGAGTTCCGCGTCGCCGATCTCCTCAGGGACGGCGCCATGCTCGAGGAGGCGCGGCGCGAGGCCTTCGCCCTCGTCCAGGCCGACCCGCAGCTCGTGGCATCCGCGCACCGGGGCCTTCGCGGAGCGCTCCTGACACGCTGGCGCGGCAAGCTCGATTTGGCGGGGATCGGCTGATGCGCGTCCTCGCCGGCGCGCTCAAGGGCCAGCGGCTGACCACGCCCCGGGGGCGAACCACGCGGCCGACCGCCGACCAGGTCCGCATCGCCTGCCTCGACACGCTCATGCCCTATCTCGAGGCCGGACCTTTCCTCGATCTCTTCGCGGGAGCGGGGGGGGTTGGCATCGAGGCGCTCTCGCGCGGAGCGCCGTCGGCGGTCTTCGTGGAGCGGGACCGGCAGGCGGTGGGCGCCCTCGAGGACAACATCGGTCGGCTCGGCCTGGCCGACCGTGCCCGCGTCCTCCGGCAGGACGTGGCGCGCGCTCTGGAAGCGCTGGCCCGCAACGGTGCCCGGTTCGCCGTCGTCTTCCTCGACCCGCCCTACGCGTCACCCGACGCCGCGCCCGCGCTCGAGCGCATCGCGCACGGAGACTGTCTCCTCCCGGGCGCCGTCGTGGTGACCCAGCATCCGACCAAGGCGCCGCCGCCGGCTGATCCGGGCGTGCTGCGGCCGTGGAAGAGCCGCCGTTTCGGGGAGACCACCTTGACTTTCTTTCGAAGCGGCGCGTAGAGTGAGCGTGGTTTTTTCGACTCTGTCGCGACACCCGAGCGGAGGGCGCCGTGGGCAAGCGAGCCGTGTATCCGGGCATGTTCGATCCGATGCACAACGGGCACCTGGACCTGATCGAGCGTAGCCTGCGCATCTTCGACGAGCTCATCGTCGCGGTGGTCGCGAATCCTTCCAAGCAGCCCCTGTTCGAGGTCAAGGAACGCCTGGAGATGATCGACGAGGCCACGGGTGGCATGGGGCGCATGCGCATCACGTCCTTCGACGGCCTCCTCATCGACCTGGTGCACCGGGAGCAGGCCGACTGCATCATCCGCGGCATCCGCGCCGTGTCCGACTTCGAGTACGAGTTCCAGATGGCGCTCATGAATCGCAAGCTCCGCCACACGGTGGAGACCGTCTTCCTGATGCCGCACGAGAAGTACACGTACATCTCCTCACGTCTCATCAAGGAAGTCACCTCCCTCGGCGCTTCCGTGACGGGGATGGTGCCGCCGCTGGTCGAGGAGCGGCTGAACGCGAAATTCTCCAGAAAGTAGGGTCCCGCATGCTCGCCGACCGCCTCAAGACGCTCCAGCCCTCGCCCACGCTCGCCATGCAGGCCAAGGCCAAGGCCATGCGCGCACAGGGCATCAACGTCATTTCCTTCGGCGCGGGGGAGCCCGACTTCGACACCCCGCGCCACATCAAGGACGCCGCGATCCGGGCACTCGAGGCGGGCCAGACGAAATACACGGAGGTGGGCGGTGTCCCCGAGCTTCGTGCCGCCGTCTGCCACAAGCTCAAGCGGGACCTCGGCCTCGAGTACGCCCCTGACGAGGTCACGGTCTCTTGCGGCGCCAAGCACACCCTCTACAACATCGTCATGGCCCTCGTGAATCCCGGCGATGAAGTCGTGATCCCGAGCCCGTTCTGGGTCTCCTATCCAGAGCAGGTGCAGCTCCTGGGCGGCGTGCCCGTGCCTGTGCCGACGTCGGAGTCCACCGGCTTCGACCTCGACCCGGCGGCCGTGCGACGGGCCGTCACGCCCAGGACGAAGCTCGTCGTCCTGAACAGCCCTGGGAATCCGACGGGGGCGGTCTTCTCTGCCGCGGCGCTCGAGCAGGTCGGCGAGCTGGCGGTCGAGCGGGGCCTCTGGATCGTCTCCGACGAGTGCTACGAAGCGCTGACCTACGAGGGGCGCCACGTCTCGATCGCCTCGCTCTCGCCGGAGATCAAGGCGCGCACGCTCGTCGTCAACACCTGCTCCAAGGCGTACGCGATGACGGGTTGGCGGCTGGGCTATGCTGCGGGCCCCAAGCCCATCATCAAGGCAATGACCGACATCCAGAGCCAGGTGACGTCGAACCCGACCTCCATCGCCCAGTGGGCGGCCATCGAGGCACTGACCGGCCCGCAGGACGAGATCGCCAAGATGGTCGGCGAGTTCGACCGGCGCCGGCGCTTCATCGTGGATGCGCTCAACGCTATTCCCGGCGTGACCTGCGTCATGCCCAAGGGCGCCTTCTACGTCTTCCCCAATGTCTCCGGGCTTTTCGGCAAGCGCGGGAAGGGCGGCACGCTCAAGGGCTCGGCCGACGTCTGCGCGTTTCTCCTGGACGATGCCCGCATCGCCACCGTGGCGGGCGTGGATTTCGGTTCGGACGCTCATATCCGTCTCTCCTACGCCACCGGACTCGAGACGATCAAGGAAGGCGTGAGCCGGATGGCGAGCGCCATCGGGGGACTCGAGGGATGAAGATCGAGGGCGCGAATGACATTCCCGCTCCGCGCGAGCGCGTGTGGAAGGCATTCCTGGACCCGGTGACGCTCGCGCGTGCCATTCCGGGCTGCGAGGGCCTGGAAGAGATAGGCCCCGGCGAGTACAAGGCCAAGATGAAAGTCGGCGTCGCCGCCATCAAGGGCACGTTCGAGGGCAAGGTGCGGCTCTTCGATCTGGAGCAGCCGAACCGCTACAAGATGGCGCTCGAGGGCAGCGGCGGTCCCGGCTTCGTGCGCGGCGAGGCGGCCATGGAGCTCTCCGATGTGGACGGCGGCACGCGCGTCGGCTACAGCGCCGACGTGCAGGTGGGGGGTCTCATCGCCAGCGTCGGCCAGCGCATGCTGGGTGGCGTCAGCAAGATGATGCTCGAGCAGTTCTTCACCCGGATGACCGAGATCCTCGCCGAGAGCGCGTAGCCCGAGACAGGCGCATGCGCCCGCTCCCGTGGCCCCTGCTGGGCGCGCTGGTCCTCCTGGCCGCGGGCCCGGCGGCCGCCGCTTCGGAGGCGCCCGCCGAGTGCTCGGGCTCCGGAGGGGACGGGCCGTCACGCTGCCTCTATCGCTCGGCTCTGCCGAGCGCGGGCATCGTGGCCGATTGCGCGAGCGACCGCGACTGCCGCGTCGGCTACTACTACGGCGGACCGGAGCAGCCGACCTGGTTCACGCCGCCATTGGAAATGTCGAAGCTGCCCAAGCCCGACGTCCTCTGGCACACCGCGACCTTCGCCGAGACGCGATTCGACTGCGGCCGCGGGTGTACCTGGAGCTACTTCTTCGAGGCCAAGCGTCACCTTCTCTCGGCCCCGAGACGGGATGTCCTCGACGCGGATTACCGGCGATTGCTCATGGCACAAGTCGAGGGTCGCGCTCTCGCCATCCGGCAGATCTACTCCGCTCGCGAGGTCCTGCGCCTCGAGCGCGACTGGACGCCGGGGCTCTCGGTCGGCGAGGCGATCAAGGAGATCCGCTTCGATCCCGACGGGCGGCTGACCTTCACGTGGCTGAAGGGGCCCACGCGCGATCGGGTTTCCGAGCGTGTCACGGTGCCCTCTTTCGCCCGCTAGACCGTCGCGCCTGAGCGTGCCCTGCAAATAAAATTGGCACGAGTGGGCGCGATGCCTTTGTCCTGAGCACGGCCTCCGTTACGCGCCCCTTGCAGATGCTCGACTTTTCGACATTCGGCACTGGCATGGCGGATGCTACTCGGCCTCCGTTGCCCACATTGGAGGCCGCTGCGGCTCACGGATTCCTCGAGGAGGGCTCGGGCATGGAAGACACGACGGCGCCGGGGCAGATGGATCGTGGCGCAGAAGACATCCAGTCACAGGCCGAAGGTTTCAACGAGACCCGGCGCGGCTTTCTCAAGGGCGCGCTCGCCGTCGGGGGAATGGCGGCCTCGTGGGGCGCCGCCGGACTGTCCTCCGTATCCAACGCGCAGGCCCAGCCGACCATGGTCCCGGGAACGAAGAACCACTACTACATACCCGCCACCGACAAGACCGTGCACTGGGGCTATTTCAGCAAGCTCTTGAAGCCGCTGGTGGAGGTGAATTCGGGAGACTTCGTCACCATCGAAGCGCTGACCCACCACGCCAACGACGACGCCGAGCGTATGGTCAAGGGCGATCCCGGCGCCGAGAGCGTCTTCTTCTGGGACAAGCAGCGGAAGGGCGTCGACCGGCGAGGGGCGGGGCCGATGACTCCAACGCTCTTCGGGCGGGGGGCTGGGGAAGGCCTGGGCGTGCACATCTGCACGGGACCGGTCGCGGTGCGCGGCGCTCAGCCGGGCGACATCCTGGAAGTGCGAATCATCGACGTGAGCCCGCGTCCGTGCGCCAACCCGGCCTACAAGGGCAAGAGCTTCGGCAGCAATGCCGCCGCGTGGTGGGGCTTCCACTACAAGGACCTCCTGACGGAGCCCAAGCCCCGCGAGGTCATCACGATCTACGAAGTCGACCCGTCGGGGGAAAGGAACTGGGCCCAGGCCGTCTACAGCTTCCAGTGGACGCCCCAGACAGATCCCTTCGGCGTGGTGCACAAGATCATCGATTACCCGGGCGTGCCCGTCGACCACGCCACCGTGCAAGAAAAGACGGGGGTACTCAAGAACCTGCGCATCCCGATCCGTCCGCATTTCGGCGTCCTGGGACTCGCGCCGGCCGAGGCCGACATCGTCGACTCCATCCCGCCCAGCTACGTCGGCGGCAACATCGACGATTGGAGGATCGGCAAGGGCGCGACCATGTATTACCCGGTCGCGGTCCCCGGCGGGCTCCTCTCGGCGGGGGACTCGCACGCCTCCCAGGGAGACTCGGAGCTGTGCGGCACGGCCATCGAGTGCTCGCTGACGGGCACCTTCCAGCTCGTCCTGCACAAGCGCGACGCGCTGGCGGGAACGGCCCTCGCGGGGCTGGACTACCCACTGCTCGCGACGCAGGACGAGTGGGTGCTCCACGGCTTCAGCTACCCGAACTACCTCAAGGAGCTGGGGCCCGACGCGCAGAGCAAGATCTACGAGAAGTCGTCCATCGACCTGGCCATGCGGGACGCCTTTCGCAAGATGCGCGCGTTCCTGATGACCACGCAGGGCCTGAGCGAGGACGAGGCGATCTCGCTGATGTCGATCGCCGTGGACTTCGGCGTGACGCAGGTGGTCGACGGCAACTGGGGCGTCCACGCCGTCATCAAGAAGAGCATCTTCGCCGGCAGGTGATCCAGGCGCGCGGGGACCGAACTCAGGCTGCGGCTTCGGCGAGCGGGCGGCGGAGCAGGAGCGTCAGCGGCAGGGTGAGGAAGACCATGGAGCCGACCAGTCCGAGCGCCAGAGGGACGCCGCCCCAGTCGCTCACGAGCCCGTAGGCGAAGGGCGCGAGAGCCGAAGCTCCTACGCCGAGCGTGTAGAAGATCCCGTATCCGCGTGCGCGCCGGTCGCTGGTCACCAGATCGGCGACGGTGCCGTACAGGACCGACGAGGTCCCGTTGAGCGCGACGCCGAGCAGGGGCAGCAGCACGAGCGCCGGCACCAGGGGCAGCGCCAGCAGCACGAGGATCGCGCCCCCCGTCGCCACTTCGGTGATGATGACCGTGCGGATGACGCCCAGCCGCTCCGCCAGTGCCCCACACAGGAATTTTCCCACCGCGCCGCCCGCGAAGACGAGCATCAGCGCGAGGCCGATCGCCTGCACCGTCGAGCCCTTCGCGATCAGGAGAAAGGGCAGGAAGGTGAGGAAGCCGCTCCGCGTCGAGTTGTCGATGACCTGGATGGCGGCCAGCGCCTGGAAGCCTCGCGCGTCACGGATGCCCCAGTCCGTGGAGGAGCGCGACGCCTCGCTCCGTGCCACGCCCTCCACGCCCGCCCGGAGGCGGAAGAGCACGAGGAGGACGACGACGGCCGCCACCAGGCCGACGGCGGCGTAGGTCTCGACGGCCCCGCGCCAGCCTATCCACGGCACTGCGAGTGCCACGGCCGCCGGCACCACGACCTTGCCGAGGTCGCCCGAAAAGTTGTAGGTGCCGAGCGCGATGCGGCGGCGGCCTGACTCGTAGGCCTCGGAGACCAGCGACGAGGAGAGCGGGTGCTGGACGCCGGAGCCCAGCCCGCCCGCGATCAGACAGCCCAGCAGCGCCAGGAAGCTTCCGGCGAAGCCAGCCGCGACGAAGCCGAGCGCCGTCGCGGCGGTTCCCACCGCGAGAAGCCGCGCCTCGCCCCAGCGCTCAGCGAGGAGTCCCGCCGGGATCTGGAAGGCGGCCATGCCGCCGCTGTAGACGGTGCGCAGGAGCCCGACCTCGGCGAACGTCAGGCCGAACTCGCGCGCCCACACCGGTAATAGGACGTACAGGATGTCGGAGAAGCCGTCGTGGACGAAGTGGGTGCCGGAGGCGGTACCGAGGACGGCGCGGGCGCGGCGGCTCATGCGCCCGATTGTTTCACAGGCGCGGCGCCCGAGGCAATCCGAGCGCGGCGCCCCGTCAGCGGGTACGGCGGATGAGCATCGCGAAGATCATGGCGTGGGTCACGAGCAGGGCCGGTACGGCGAAGGTCGGGATGTAGTACGCGGCGCCCAGCTGGACGTTGTTACGCAGACCTTGGTAAAAGGCGTTGACGAGGTCGAGCGTTCCCTCGACATTGAAGAGCCAGACCAGCGGGATCGCCGAAGGCCATGCCTGTCGGAGCGCCGCGATCGCGAGCAGCGCCAACAGCGCCGCGAGGAGATCGCCGTACGCAGCCGGCACCGCGAAGGCGGCGGGCAAGGCGGGCCCTACCACCGTGGGGACCAGGAACACCATGCCGAGATAGCGGAAGGCGTGGAGCAGGAGCAGCGGCGTCAGGGCGTCTCGAAGTGGAAGGGCGGCCAGCCGTGGCACGACGTACCAACGCGCGATGAGCGAATAGACGACGAGGCTCAGCACCACCTGCAGCCCGAAGATCGCGCGGACGCTCATGCTCAGCGCCCCTCGGCCTGCGCGCCCCTGAGTGTCATGCAGGTGCTCGAGGCTCGCGCCACGAGCCGGTCCTTGTCGTCGTGGACATCGCACTCGACCAGGCCTACCGTGTGCCCGGCCTTGACAACCCTGCCCGTCGCGGTCAGCCGCCCGGTCCAGACGGGCTTGAGGAAGTTGATCTTGAGCTCGAGCGTGGTGAAGGTCTCGCCCTCGTCGAGGGCGGAGGCATACGCCATCCCCATGGCGGCATCGGCCAGATCGCACAGGATGCCGCCGTGGACCGTGCCGATCGGACTTGAGTGCTGAGGCCCGGCGTCCATCTCCATGACGACGCGGCCCGGCTCGACGGAGCCGATGGTGAAGCCGATCAGTGTGGCGACGGGCGGAGGAGGGAGCTCGCCGCGCTGGACCATCCGGATCCGGTCGAGCATCTTGGGCATGTCATGTCCTCCTAGCGCCACGCGCCCCACTTGATCGCGGCGGCGATCGTGACGCCGAAAACGACGAGAGCCACCGCCATCGCTGCGAAGATTCCCGGCAGCCCCCAGCCGAGCCAGTAGCCGAAGAGCCAGCCGCCCGCCACCGCCACGAACAGGCGCAGAAATCCGGCCGTGAGCGGCCAGCCGAGGCGGCCGGCACCCTGCGAGGCGAAGTAGAGCGCGAGGCCGAGGCCGAAGAAGCCGTAGAACGGGCCGACGAAGAGGAGATAGGTGACGCCGGCCGCCTGAGCGTGCGGGTCCGAGGTGAAAAGCCCCAGCCACACGCGCGGAAAGATCGCGGCGAAGAGGCCAATGGAGGCCGTGATGCCCGTGGCGATGCCGGCTCCTGTCCACGCGATCCGCTCGGCCCGGGCGATCTGTCCCGCGCCGACATTGGTGCCGACCATGGCCACCAGCGCCGAGCCCATGCCGAAGACCAGCGGGATCTGCAGGTACTCGAGCCGCGCACCCATGCCATACCCCGCGAGGGCGAGCGTGCCGAATGGCCCCACGAGGCCGGTCATCAGCACGATGGTGAGATTCGTCAGGACGGTATTGAGCGAGCCGGGCGCTCCCACGCGGAGAATCTCCCAGAAATGGGCGCGTCGGATGCTGAGATTTCGGAACGTGAGACGGACCGCGCTCCACGGGGATGCGAGGTAGCCCGCGAGGACCAGGGTCGACAGGCCGAAGCTGACCAGGTTCGCCGTAGCGGTGCCCGCCACACCGAGGCGCGGGAACGGGCCCCAGCCGAGCACGAGCGCGGGGGCCAGCACGAGATAGACCCCCGCCGAAGCGGTCATGACCGCCGCGGGCAGGGCCATCGTGCCGGTGCCGCGAACGATGCTCGAGAGCGTGTTCAGGAGCCAGACGACGACTGCTCCGCCGAAGATGACGTGCGAGTAGGTCAGGGCCGCCTCGAGGGCTGGTCCGGTGCCGCCCATGGCGCGGTACACCGCGGGCCCGCCCAGGAGCAGGCCGGTGGTGAAGAGCACGGACATGCCCAGGGCGATCAAGACGGCGTGGGCCGCGAGCGCCTCGGCCTCGGCGCGGCGGCCGGCGCCGAGCGCCCGCGCCACGGCCGACGAGACTCCGCCGCCCATCCCGCCTGCCGACATGGTCTGCATGAGCATGACGAGGGGGTACACGAGAGAGACACCGGCGAGCGCTCCTGTGCCGAGCCACCCGACGTAGACCGCGTCCATCGTGGTCACGACGGCCTGGAGCACCATGACGAGAACGTTCGGTGCGGCCAGGCGGAGCAGGGTGGGGGCGACCGGGGCCTCCAGGAGCCTCCTGGTGCGGGGCGAGATCAGGACAACCTGGGCCTGGGCCGCGGAGGTCATGACTTGCAAAGTAATAGTGACTTGCGTTTTTGTCAAGTCCTCGACTACACTGGGACCATGCCGAAGATCTACGGGCAGCGTTGCCCGGTGGCCAAGACGCTCGAGGTCGTGGGAGATCGCTGGACGCTCCTCGTCGTCCGGGACCTTCTCGGGGGAGCCCGCCGTTTTCACGATCTCCAGGCCGGCCTGCCCGGCCTGGCGCCGAACATCCTCTCGGAGCGGCTCAAGCTCATGGAGGCGCACGCCCTGGTGTCACGGCGCTTCTACTCCGAGCATCCGCCGAGGGCGGAGTACGAGCTGACGGCCAAGGGCAAGGAGCTGGGCATGGTCGTGGGCGCGCTGGCCGCGTGGGGCGCCCGCCACGTCTACAAGCGGGCGCGCCTCGTCCACGCGGACTCGGGGCAGGACGTGCGGCTGGGCTACTTTCGCGCGGACACGGGCAGGCGGGTGCCGGGCGGGACCGTCCGCGTTACGAGAGGACGGACAGGAATTCGACGACGGCGCGGTTGAAGGCCTCGGGCCGGTCCCGGTTGGCGAAGTGGCCGGCCAGCGGGAGCAGCGCGAAGCGGGCGTGCGGGATGCGCTTCTGGATCTCCCGCATGGGCCCGAGCGACGGGTCCTCGTCGCCGCACACCAGGAGCGTCGGGACGGTGATCTCGCTCAGGCGGTCCGTGATGTAGTCCATCTGGAGCAGGGCCCGCAGCGAGTTGGCGTAGCCGATGGGCGTGAGCATGCGGTAGTAGTCGAAGATCTCCTTCCGCGCCGAGGGGTCCAGCTTGATCCGTCCCGCCACGTTCGGATTGGACTGAATGGCGAACTCGGCCATGGCGTCCATCCCGCCCTTGAGCGTCACCTCGATGCTCTTCGCGCGCAGGACGACGTTGTCCACTCCCAGCGGCAATCCCGACGCGGAGGACGAGTCGATGATGAGAAGCGCGCGCACGCGCTCGGGGTGATCCAGCGTGAAGCGCGTCGCAATGCCCGCGCCGAGCGAGAGCCCGCCCACGATGGCGTGCCCGAGCCCCAGATGGTCCATGAGGTCGTAGAGGTCCCAGACCCAGTGGGCGAAGGTGACCTTCTGCGGGTTCTCGGGGCTGTCCGAGCGCGCGTGCCCACGCGGCTCCCACAGGATGAGTCGGTGGCCGGCCGACAGCGCCTCGATGTTCGGCTCCCACATGCCCGCGTTGCCGCCGATGCCGTAGGCCAGCAGGACCGGCTCGCCGCTGCCGTGCTCTTCGTAGTAGATCCTGACGCCGTCACGCGAGGTCGAGTGAGCCATGGCATCCTCCGGATGCGAATCGTGGCGAACTCGGATTGTGGTACAAGGGGTCCCTATGGAACGATCGTTCGCGGAAGAAGTCAAGCAGCTCCAGCTCGGGCGGGGCCAGATTCTCCGGGGGGAGGGCATCCTCGCCATCACCAAGGCCCTCCTCCAGTCGGGCGTGTCCTATGTCGGCGGCTACCCGGGAGCGCCGGTGTCCCATCTGCTCGACGTCATGGCCGACGCCAACGAGTCCGTGCTCAAGCCCATGGGCGTCTACCTTGACGCCTCCGCCAGCGAGGCCGCCGCCGCCGCCCTCCTGGGCGCATCCATTAACTACCCGATGCGGGGAGCCGTCACCTGGAAGTCGATCGTCGGCACCAACGTGGCGGCCGACGCGCTCTCCAATCTGGCCTCCGCGGGGGTCATCGGGGGGGCGCTCATCGTCGTGGGCGAGGACTACGGCGCGGGCGCCAGCGTCATCCAGGAGCGCACCCACGCCTTCGCGCTCAAATCCTCGCTGATCCTGTTCGACCCGCGTCCGAGCCTCCAGACGCTGGCGCGCATGGTCGAAGAAGGCTTCGGCATATCTGAGGCGTCAAACTTGCCGGCGGTGATCAGCCTTCGCATCCGCGCCGCACATGTTCAGGGCTCGATGGTCTGCAAGGACAATGTCCGGCCGGCCATCAGCACGCGCGACCGGCTGGAGCGCCACTCGTTCGACTACGGCCGGATCAGCCATCCGCCGTCCACCTACGCGCAGGAGGCGCAGAAGTTCGAAACGCGACTGCCGGCCGCGCGCCGCTACGTCCTCGAGCGCGGGCTCAACGAAGTCATCGCCGGCGAGGAGAAGGAGATCGGCATCATCCTCCAGGGTGGGCTCACGCCGACCGCGCTCCGCGCGCTCGAGCTTCTGGGCCGCGCCGACGTCTTCGGCAGGAGCCGCGTCCCGCTCCTCGTGCTGAACGTGATCCACCCGCTCGTGCCCGAGCAGCTTCTGGACTTCCTCGAAGGCAAGCGGCGGGTGCTCGTGCTCGAGGAGGGGATGCCGAACTTCATCGAGCAGGAGCTCAAGGCTCTCGCCTACGACCGCGGACTCAGTGTCCGCATCGAGGGCAAGGAAACCGTGGCGGCCCACGGCGAGTACGTACCCGAGGTCGTGCTCGCAGCGCTCGCGCGCTTTCTCGGGGGCGATGCCGAGGCGCTCCGGAGCAGACTCGCGCGTCACGTCGGGCGCGGGAGGGAGATTCTCGAGGCGCCGCTCCCGAAGCGACCGCCCGCCTTCTGCACGGGCTGCCCCGAGCGTCCGGTGTTCAGCGCGCTCAAGATCGCGCAGCGGGAGCTGGGCGAGACCCACGTGGCGGCCGATATCGGCTGCCACGCTTTTGCCACGCTGCCGCCCTTCAACCAGGGCAATACCATCCTGGGCTACGGCCTGGGACTGGCATCGTCGAACGCCGTGGCGCCGAACTTCGGCAAGCGCGTGATCTCGATCCTGGGAGACGGCGGCTTCTGGCACTCCGGCTTGACCACGGGCGTGGCCAACGCCGTCTTCAACAAGCAGGACTCGATCGTCGTGGTGCTCGAGAACTTCTACACGTCGGCGACCGGTCAGCAGTCCAACCCCTCCACGGGCAGAAACCCGCGCGGAGATTCCGTGCGCATGTCCATCGCCGAGACTATCCGGAGCCTGGGCGTGTCCTGGATCCGCGTCGTCAATCCCTACAAGGTCGGCGAGACGCTCAAGACGGTGCGCGAGGCCATGACGACGGCGGCGGGCGGGCTCAAGGTCATCATCGCCCGCGGCGAGTGCCAGCTCGAGCGCCAGCGGCGCGTCAAGCCGCAGACCGCCACCCGGCTCAAAGCGGGCGGGCGCGTCGAGGCGCCGCGGTTCGGCGTGGACCCCGACGTCTGCACCGGCGACAAGTCCTGCATGCGCTTCAACGGCTGCCCGTCCCTCACGCTGAAAGAAAGCGGCGATCCTCTCCGAGAAGACCCGGTGGCGCACGTGGACCAGACGTGCGTCGGTTGCGGGCTCTGCGGCGAGGTCGCTCACGCCGCCGTCCTCTGCCCGTCCTTCTACGAGGCGCGCGTGGTGCACAACCCCGGCTGGCGTGAGCGAACGCTCCAGGCTTTCCGCCGGCGGGTGATCGGCTTCCTTCAGCCGGCATGAACGGGCAGCCGGCATGAACGGGCGGCCGGCATGAACGGGCGGCCGGCATGAACGGGCAGGCGGCATGAGCGCCGCGCGCCGTCCCGTTTCCGTGCTGATCGCCGCCCTCGGCGGGCAGGGGGGCGGCGTGCTGACGGAGTGGATCGTCGACGCGGCGACCCACGCGGGCCTTCGGGCCCAGGCGACATCCATCCCCGGCGTGGCGCAGCGCACCGGCGCGACGACCTACTATCTCGAGATCTACCCCGAGCCGCTTCCGGCCGGCTCTCCCGAGCCGGTCTTCTCGCTCTACCCGATGCCGGGCGACGTCGACGTGATCATGGCCTCGGAGCTGCTCGAGGCGGGGCGCACGATCGAGATGGACTACGCCTCGCCCGATCGGACCACGCTCATCGCAAGCACCCACCGCCTCTTCGCCATCGCCGAGAAGTCCGCGCTCGGCAACGGCACGTTCCCGCGCGAGCGGGTCGAGGAGGCGGCGCGGGCGCTGACGAAGAAGCTGATCGCGTGCGACGCGCTCGCCGTGGCGCGCGCGGCCGGCAGCGAGGTCAATGCGGTGCTGATGGGCGCGCTGGCGGCCTCGGGTGCGCTGCCGCTCGTCGCCTCGGATTTCGAGGCGGCCATTCGCGAGGGCGGTGTCGCCGTCGAGCGCAACCTGGCCGGCTTCAAGGCGGGCATGGAGGTCGCGGCCGGCGCGACGGGGCCCGAGGCCGCCCGGGTCAAGCCCTGGGCTGAGCTCAAAAACGATCGGGCGCATGCGCTCGGCACGCGGGGCCGGGACTTCCTCGCCTTGATCGCCCGGATCGAGAGTGAATACCCGGCGGCGCTTCATCAGACGCTCGGCGAGGCGGCGGCGCGGCTCATCGACTACCAGGACGCGCACTACGCGGAACGCTTCCTCGACCGGGTGCGTCTCGTGCGCGTGCTGGACACGGGAACGCGGCTCACCGAGCGCTTCGCCCGGCGCCTCGCGGTGTGGATGAGCTACGAGGACGCCATCCGCGTGGCCGATCTCAAGACGCGTCGCAGCCGCTTCGAGCGGATCCGGCGCGATCACGGCGCGACGAACGGCCAGGTGCTGACGGTGACGGACTATCTCAAGCCCGACCTCGACGAGATCTACGGCATCTTCCCGGCGTCGATCGGCGGCGCCATCGCCCGCTGGGCCGAGAAGCGCTGGCCCGACGGGCGGCCGACCCTGACCCAGCACGTCAAGACCACTTCGGTGCTGGGCTTCCTGCGCGTGTGGGCGCTTGGACGGCTGCGGTGGCTCCGGCCCTCATCGCTCCGCGCCCGGCGCGAGTTTGCCCTTCTCGACCGCTGGCAGCAGGCGGTGCTGGACGCGGCTGCCCTCGACTATGATCTCGCCTGCGAGGTTGCGGACATCGCCACCGTCGTCCGCGGTTATGGCGAGGTGCGCCGCCGGCTCTCCGGTGCCTTCACGCGCTTCCTCGACGAGATCCTCGCACCCGCCGTCGCCCGCGACCGTTCGGAAGGGAAAGGTTACGCGCGCGCCCGGACCATCGTGAGTGAGACGCGCAAGAAGCTTCTTGCCGACGAGAAGGGCATCGAGTCAGCGCTGCGGGAAGCTTCGCGCGCATGAGCGACAATGTCACGCTCAAACGGGATGGCGCCGTCGCCACGCTCACGCTCAATCGTCCCGACCGACGCAACTCCTTGAGCGACGCGATGCTGACCGATCTTGGGGCGGCGCTGGCCGAGCTGCGCGACGACGCGACCTCTCGAGTCTTGATCCTGACGGGAGCGCCGCCTGTCTTCTCCGCCGGGGCCGACGCGCCCCATGCGCGGGCCAAGACCGACGAGGAGAGGCGGCGGCTCTTCAAGGAGAACAAGAGCCAGTTCCGGCGTCTTTTCGAGCGGGTGACCACCGCCGTCGAGAACCTCGAGCAGGCGACCATCGCCATGATCAACGGCCACGCGGTGGGCGGCGGCTGGGGGCTGACTCTCGCCTGCGACTTCCGCTTCGCGGCGGCCGAGGCGCAGCTCTGGATCCCCGAGGTGGACCTGGGCGTCCCACTCGGCGTCGCCTCGACGACGCGCTTCGTCCGCTTCGTCGGGCCCGCGCGCGCCAAGGAGATCATCATGGGCTGCCACCGCTACTCGGCCGCCGAGGCCCAGGCCATGGGGCTCGTGACGCGCGTGGCGCCGGGCGCGGAGCTGGAGCAGGCGGTGAAGGACTACGTCCAGCACCTGCTCAAGAAGCCGTTCCGCGCGCTGGCCGAGGTCAAGGCGCGCATCAATGCCATCTCTGCCAATGCCATACCCGTCATCAACGCGATGACGGAAGGATTTCTTGACCGAGGCTAGCCGGCCGACCTCCGCTCCGGATACAGCTCGTGGTAGATGTTGCGGCCGCGGGTCTCGCGCAGGAGTAGCGTCAGGCCCGTCGCGATCAGGACGAACAGAGCGCACACTTTGAATGCGCCCGCGTAGGCCGCCGCGGGGTAGACGCGCGCCCCCTCGGCCATCACGCCGGTCCATCCGGCGTCGAGCATGCGCCCGACATACTTCTGCGTGAGGGCGGCGCCCACGAAGCCGCCCATGTTGGAGACGGCCACCGCAGTGCCCGCGAGCGACGGCGGATTGACCTCGCGGGCGATGGGCCAGGTGAGCACGAAGGCCCCGCCCACGGCGCCCATGCCGAATAGAACCGCCGCCACGCCCCACAGGGGCAACGCGCCCGCCGTCAGCGCCAGCGCCGTCCAGAAGAGGAAGAGGCAGGCTGAGAGCACGGTGTAGGGAAGCTTGCGCCGGCGCAGCACCCGGTCAGAGAGATAGCCGGTGAGGGGCGCTGAGAAGAGCAGCGCGAACGAGACGGCGGACGCATACGCGCCCGCCCTCGTCGTCGTGAGTCCGTAGATGTCGTGAAGAAACGGAATGGACCACAGCATGAGGTTGCCCCACGCCGCGTAGAAGAAAAAGAAGACGAAGAAGGGCGGCCACGTGTGCCGGTTGACCAGTACCTCCATCATGCCGTGCAGGACGGCGCCGAGGCCCTGAGCCGGCGCCGAGATGACCGGAGCGCCGGGCGGACGATCGCGGACCACGGCGTAGCACGCGGCCGCGCCCGCGAGCGTCACCACGGCGATGATCATGAAGGCACCGCGCCAGCCTGCGAGCGCGACGAGCGCGGCGAGCGGCGCGGTTCCGCCGAGCGCCCCCAGGATGCCCACGGTGGCCGTCACTGCCGACATCGTGCCGAAGTGCGAGGGCGGGAACCAGTCGGCCGCGATCTTGAGACAGCCGATGAACGTCACCGTCGCGCCCACGCCAACCAGGAAGCGACCGGTCATGAGCCCTCCCCGCGAGGCCGCCAGCCCCATGAGGAGTGAGCCCAGGCCCATCACGACGCTTCCCGCCGTGAACACGCGACGGACCCCGAACCTGTCGATCAGAAGCCCGGCGGGGATCATAAAGCCCGCATACGCGTAGAAGTACATCGCCGAGAGGAGTCCGACGATCTCGGCGCTGGCGTTGAAGGCCTGCATGATTTCCTTCACGACGGCGCCGGGGGCGACGCGGTGCAGGAACGCGAAGAAAAATACGAAGGCGGGGACGCCCCACACGAGCCAGCGAAGCGGAGCGGGGCGTGCGTCCACGCGCTGGCTAGACGCGCTCGAGGAACGCGCGATCCTCGACGAGTATGCAGCCGCTCTCATCGGCCTGCCGCACGCTGTCGATGTTGTCGTTGTCCTTGGCGAGACGCTCGCGGTACTGCTCGTATGCCGCGAGGGTGGGGAAGTTGATCAGGGCCAGCGCAGAGTTGGTCGGGCCGGCGAACTTGGTCGGCAGCCAGTAGCCGACGAGGTCGCCGCCGCAGCGCGGAATGATGCCGCCAAGAGCCCGCGCGTAGCGCTCAAAGTCCTGGCGCTTCCGCGCGTCGATCGTGTAGCGAATGCTCAGCGTGATCATGGCCTCTCTCCTCCCATCGCATGTTGAAGACCTTGGTGAGCTGCGCGCGCCCCGCCGATGTGACGGCGACCGCTCGCGTGCCCCGCACGCGTCGCACCCAGCCACGGTCGAGGGCGAGAGTCGCCAGCGCCGTGCCGAGCGGGCCGGCGACGTGCGGCCGGCGCTCCGTCCAGTCCAGACACCTCCGCGCCACGGGCTGCCGCGGGCGACCGCGCACGTCGATCCCGAGCGCGCGTAGCGAACGAGTACCGGTCGGCGTGAGTCGATAGCTGCGGCCGTCTTCCTCCATCCATCGTTGGGCGACCAGTGCGTCGGCCAGCGCAACCCCCAACCGCCCCGCCAAGTGGCTATAACAGGTGCGCGCGTCCCTGAGGCGCCGCGCCATGCCGTTCGTATCGTCGCCGGCGAACGGGTTGTGAAGCGGCGGCGCGAGGACGGCGAGCGCCTCCACGGCATAGCCCACGTCGGCGCAGGCCAGGCGGTAATAGCGCCAGCGCCCCTGCTGCTCGACGCGCAGGATGCGGCCAGCGATCAGCTTGGCCAGATGATTGCTGGCCGTCTGCGCGGAGACGCCGGCGCGGGCAGCCAGCTCGCCGGCCGGCCTTGCCTCCCCGCCCGCCAAGGCCAGGCACATAGTGGCGCGGGTGGGGTCGGCCAGGAGACCGGCCACGAACGCGATGTTGGCTTCGATCATCGAGCCCAGCATAGCGCCGCCCGGTGCAGAGATGTTTCACGGCGGGTCGAATCCAAATGTTGGCGCGGCGGGGGTGGTCTACCGGGTCCAGAAGCCCGCGGGGTCGCCGGCGCGCACGATCTCGAGCTCGGCGGGCGTGGGCGTCGGCGTCTCGCGGCAACCGTCCGCCACGCGCAGGTTCCAGCCCGTCGCGGCCCTGACGGATTCCACGCTCTGCCTCGGATGCCAGGAGGCGAGGAGCATTTCGCGCGTCTTTGGGTCGAAGCGGTAGACGCCGAGCGTCGTGATGACTGCCGCGGGACCCCCGCCCGGCAGCCCCACGCGCTCGCGCCAGCCGGCGCCGTCGCCGAAGCCCGGCGACGTGATGAAGTCCACGCGCTCTTTGAACCGGTGCTTCTCCTGCGGCATGATGACCACGAAGCGCCTGGCCAGGCTCGCGATGTCTGCACCGCCGCCGCTGCCCGGCAGCCGGACTGTGGGCGCGCGCCAATCGCCGACGTAGTTCGTGTTGAGGTTGCCGTGCTTGTCGATCTCCGCCCCACCGATGAAACCAAGGTCCACGAGCCCCTGCTGGAGGAGCGACATGATCTCAAGCGTGCCGGTGGACCAGAGCGCGCCGGGAATATTCGGCGTGTCGCTCATGGTCATGAGCGTCTCGGTCGCCGGCTGATCACGCACGATGCCATTCTCGAAGAGGCCGACCGCGCCCGGTGCGTGCGTGCGCTTGGCGAAGGCGAAGGCCAGGAGCGGCAGCCGCATGCCCACGAAGACCAGGTCGCCGTCGCGGATCTCGCGGCCGGCGGCGATGACCATCAGCTCCCGATCGGTGAAGTCGGGCATTGCTACGTGAGCACGAAGGGCTTGGCGGCGGCGGCGTTGTAGGGAAATCGGCGGATCGCCTCCTCGTTGATCTCGACGCCCAAGCCCGGCCCCGCCGGCACTTCGACGTAACCGTCGCGCGCCTGGATCGGTTGCGCCAGGAAGGAGGTCTCATGCTCGCCCGTCGGGAATTCCACGGGTATGGGCCCACCCCACGTCGCTGCCACGTGGAGGGTGGCCGCGAGGCCCGGGCCGAAGTAGAAGGAATGGGGGGCGATGGGGAGATTCGCGGCCTGGGCCAGCGCCGCGATCTTCTTGAACTCGGTGATGCCGCCGACCTTGGTGATGCTCGGCTGGAGGATATCGCCCGCCCGGTGCTCCACGATCTCACGGAAGCCGTAGAGCGTGGACTCGTTCTCGCCCAGCGCGATGGGCGTGGCAGTGGCGCGCGCCACCTCGGCCAGCCCCGTGTAGTCCTCGGGAGGCCACACGGGCTCCTCGAACCAGAAGAGCCGGTAGGGCTCGAGCTGCCGTGCCATGGCAATGGCTTCGGCGGGGGTCCAGGGGCAGTTCACGTCGAGCATCAGCTTCACGTCCGGCCCCACGGCCTCCCGCGCCGCGCGGACGGATTCCACATCGGTCTGGTGGAGCTTGAGCATGGTGAAGCCCTGCGCCACAAAGCCCTTGCAGGCGCGGGCGACATCTTTCGGCGAATCGTAGCGCATGAGGCTCGCGTACACGGGCAGTCTGGGACGCGTCGCGCCTCCCAGGAGCGCGTGGACGGGGGCGTCCAGCGCCTTGCCGAGGAGATCCCACAGCGCGATGTCCACGCCGCTGATCGCGAACATGGCCAGCCCGCGCCGGCCGTAGATCATGGTGCCGCGGTGCATGAGGTCCACGAGATGCTCGATCCTGAGCGGGTCCTGCCCGACGAGCAGCGGCGCCAGGCTCTCCTCGATCACGTTGCAGACGGCGAGCGGCGCGCCGTAGGCGAAGGCTTCGCCCACTCCCGTGGGTCCCGTGTCGGTCTTGACGCGCACCACGATCTGCTTGCGCGTGGCCGCGGTCCATGGCGACGGCGGGTCGAGCGGTTTCATCGGGAGGGCGAGACAGATCGCCTCGACGGCCGTGATCTTCATCGGCTCAGGCTCCGTAGTCGAGAGGTTCGGAGAGACGCTTCGTCTTGACGCGGACGGCGTCGAGCGCCGGGGCGCCGAGCACGCCGAGAAAGCCCTTCCAGTCCGCCGCGCCGTAGACCCAGCGGTCCAGCCAGGCCCGTGTGCCGTCCACCGTCCGCGTTTCCTCGTGGTAGCGGTGATAGAAGTCGTGGCCGCGCCCGTAGCAGCCCTGCACTGGCGACGGATAGGCGCCGAAAGGCTCGTGGACCACGGCGGCGACCTTGAGCGTGGGCGCGAGAACGAGGCCGGGATCGGAGAGGATGCGCTCGCGCGGCCAGATCTCCTCGGCCACGATGATGACGCACGCGGCGGCCAGCGCCGCCTCGCGCGTGACGCCGAGCGTGCCCCAGCAGTGCGCGTGCCCCTCCGTGTCCGAGCGCTGGACGTGCAGGATGGCCACGTCTGGCCTGAGCGCCGGGACGAGGACGACGGGATGACCCGAGAACGGATCGCTCGCGTGCCGGAAGGTGGGATTGGAATCCAGGAGCCCGGTGCCCAGCAGCGAGCGTGTCGGGATATAGGGCGCGCCCATGGCGCCGGCCTGCAGCGCCACGGCGATGCTCAGGTTGGAGTGGTCCTCGACCTCGATGGGATGGGGGATGCCTTGCTCCACCGCTCGCCGGTAGTTGTGGCCGAGCCCGGCCGAGACATTGCCAACCCACGCGGCCTGGATCCGGCGGACGCAGCCCGCGGCCACGAGCATGTCGAAGAGGATGTCCGAGATGGGCCCGATCAGCGTCAGGTCGCGCCGGCGCTGGCGGATCAGCTCGTGGCCGGCGGCGAAGGGGATGAGGGCTTCCAGCGCCGTGCCCATGCAGACCGAGGCGCCATCGGGCACGAAGCGCGCCACCGCTTCGCGCATGGGGACGACCTTGTCCTGGGGCACCCGGCCATACTAACCCGGAAGGCAATTCCCTTCTTGACAGCGCTTGGAGCGATTTAGTATTACTTAAGCTGACTTTCTGATATCGGTAATCGGGCTTCAGGGACATCGGAGCTCGTTCCGACGGAGGACGCCTCTGAAGACGCAGCTCACGCTCTCCATCAACGGCGAAGCGCGGGACATGATCGTCCCCGTCCACAAGAGCCTGCTCGAGGTCCTCCGCGAGGACCTCAGCCTGACCGGCACCAAGCACGGCTGCGAGCTGGGCGAGTGCGGGACCTGCACCGTCCTGGTGGACGGTCTGCCCGTGCTCTCCTGCCTGGCACTGCCCGTCGAGCTCCAGGGGCGGGAGATCAAGACCGTCGAGGGCATGGCCGACAACGGCCGCCTCCACCCGCTCCAGCAGGCCTTCGCCGAGCTGGGCGCCGCCCAGTGCGGCTACTGCACCCCCGGCATACTCCTCACCGCCGAGGCGCTCCTCGGGGACAACCCGGCACCGAGCCGGCAGGAGGTCCGCGAGGCGCTGGCGGGCAACCTGTGCCGCTGCACCGGTTACACGAAGATCCTCGACGCGGTGGAGCTCGCCGCCCTCCGCATGCAGGGAAGCGGAAGCCGGGCATGAAGGCGAACAAGCTCTCGATCATCGGCCAGTCGCTGCCCAAGATCGACGCGTGGGCCAAGGTCACCGGCGAGACCAAGTTCGCGGACGACATGTTTCTCCCGCGCATGGCCCACGGCAAGCTCCTCCGGAGCCCGCACCCGCACGCCCTCATCAAGCGCATCGACACCACGCGCGCGGCCGCGCTGCCGGGCGTCTATGCCGTCATCACCGGGCACGACCTGCCGCGGGTCAAGTTCGGCATCCTGCCCGTCTCGCAGGACGAAGAAGCCCTCTGCGTCGACAAGGTCAGGATGGTCGGCGACGCCGTGGCCGCGGTGGCGGCGGTTGACGAGGAGACGGCCGAGCGCGCCACACGCCTCATCGAGGTCGAGTACGAGCGGCTCAAGCCCCTCATGTCCATCGAGGAGTCGCTGGCGTCCCCGGACGTGCGCATCCACGAGTACGGCGACGGCCCGAATGTCCACAAGGCGGTGTCGCTCGAATTCGGTGACGTCGAAGCCGCGTTCGCGGCTTCGCACCTGGTCCGCGAGGACGTCTTCTACTTCGAAGGCAATACGCACCTGCCGATGGAGCAGCATTCGGCCGTGGCGCACTGGGGCGCCGACGACAAGCTGACCCTCTGGTCTTCGACCCAGACGCCGCACTACGTCCACCGCCTCCTGAGCAAGATCCTCGACGTGCCGCAGGCCCACATCCGGGTGGTCGCGGCGCCGGTAGGCGGGGGCTTCGGCGGCAAGCTCGACCCCTTCGCCCACGAGATCGCGGCCTGCAAGCTCTCCCAGCTGACGGGCCGTCCGGTGAAGATCACGCTGACGCGCGAGGAGGTCTTCTACGTCCACCGCGGGCGGCACCCGGTCCTGATGTGGGTCAAGACCGGGTTCGCCAGGGACGGCGCCATCACCGGGATGCATTTCCGCTCCTGGCTCGACGGCGGCGCGTACGGCTCGTACGGGGTCGCGTCCACCTTTTATACGGGCGCGCTCCAGACCGTCACCTACAAGATCCCCGTCTACAAGTTCGAGGGCGCGCGCGTCTTCACCAACAAGCCGCCCTGCGGTCCCAAGCGCGGGCACGGCACACCGCAGCCGCGCTACGCCATGGAGTGCCAGATCGACAAGGCGGCCGAGCAGCTGGGGCTCGATCCGGCCGACATGCGGCGCCGCAACCTCGCCGAGCCCTTCACCAAGACGGCGAACCATCTGACCGTCACGACCATCGGCTTGGGTGAGTGTCTCGACCGCGTGGTCGAGGCCTCCGGCTGGCGCGAGAAGCGCGGCAAGCTGCCGCCCGGGCGCGGGATCGGCATCGCGTGCTCCTCCTACCTCACGGGAGCTGGCCTCGCGATCTACTGGAACGACATGCCTCACTCGGGCGTGGTCGTGCGCGCCGATCGGAGCGGGCTGGTGGCCGTGCTCTGCGGGGCCACGGACATCGGCCAGGGCTCGGACTCGGTGCTCGCCTACGTGGTGGCGGAAGTGCTGGGCATCGAGCCGAAGGACATCCGTGTCCACCCGGCCGACACCGATTTGACGCCCGTAGACCTGGGCTCCTACTCCTCGCGCGTCACTCTCATGGCCGGCAACGCGGCCATCCAGGCCGCCGAGCGGCTCAGAGCCAGGATTCTCGACGCCGTCGCGACGAAGCTCGAGGTGGGGTCCGACACGCTGGTGATGCGGGACCGCCGGGTCTTCGTGGATGGAGACCCCGACCGGGGCGTGTCCTTCGCCCAGGCCGTGGTCCATGCGGAGAGTCGCTTCGGGGTTCTGGCCTTCCCGGGCTCCTATGCTCCGCCCAAGCGGGCCGGCAAATATAAAGGAGGGGGCGTCGGGCCCTCGCCCTGCTACTCCTATTCGGCCTGCGTGGTCGAGGTGGACGTGGATGTCGAGACCGGCGAGGTGAAGCCGCGCGAGATCTGGATCGCCCACGATGTGGGTCGCGCGCTGAACCCGCTCCTCGTCGAGGGGCAAGTGGAGGGCTCAGTCTACATGGGACTCGGCGAGGTCCTCATGGAAGAGCAGGTCTTCAGGAAGGGCGTCCACAAGTTTCCGTCGATGCTCGAGTACAAGAGCCCGACCACGCTCGAGACGCCGGAGATCCACACCATCCTGATCGAGACCGACGACCCTGAAGGGCCCTTCGGCGCCAAGGAAGCGGGGCAGGGGCCGCTCCTGCCGGTGATCCCCGCCGTCGCCAACGCAGTCCATGACGCGGTGGGCGTGCGCATAGATGAGATCCCGATCTCGCCTGACAAGGTCGTGAAAGCCCTGGAACTCAAGCGCCAGGGCAAGGCGCCACGCCTGGGGCCGGAGAAGCTGCCGCTCTTCACCTTCCCCGAGCCCAGGATGATCGAATCGGCGTTCGGCCAGCCGGCCGAGGCCATCGCTGAAAGACCGTTCGCCTCATGATGCGCCTGCCGCCGTTCACCTATCTGGCTCCGGTGTCGGTCGTAGATGCGGTGAAGCTCATCGCAGACCACGGACCCGAGGCCATGCTCGTGGCCGGCGGGACCGATCTCTATCCGAACATGAAGCGCCGACAGTTCGAGCCCACGGTGCTCGTCGGCCTGCGCGGCATCCGCGACCTCGTGGGCGTGAGCGGCTCGGCGAGGACGGGCGTGTCCATCGGCGCGGGAACGACATTGACGGCCGTCTCGTCCCATTCCGAGATCGCCCGTCACTACCCGGGCTTGGCAATGGCGGCGGGGGTGGTCTCGAGTCCGCAGGTCCGCAACATGGGCACGCTCGGCGGCAATGTCTGCGTGGACACGCGCTGCAACTACTACAACCAGTCCTACGAGTGGCGGAAGGCCGTCGACTTCTGCATGAAAAAGGACGGCGAGATCTGCCTCGTCGCTCCGGGCAGCTCGCGCTGCTGGGCCGTATCGTCGTCCGACACCGCGCCCATGCTCTGGAGCCTGGGGGCCAGCGTGAGACTGGCGGGTCCGAACGGCGAGCGCGTGATTCCCATCTCGGCGCTCTACCGGGACGACGGCATCCAGTACCTGGCCAAGCAGCCGGGTGAGGTCCTGACCGCCATCGAGCTGCCGCCCGCTGACGGCTGGCGCTCGACCTATCTCAAGCTCAGCCGGCGCGGGGCATTCGACTTTCCGATTCTCGGGGTCGCGGTGGCGCTTCGGATGGATGGCGAAACAATAAAGGAGGCGGCGATCACGCTCGGCGCCGTCGCCTCCCAGCCCCGGCCCACTCCCGCCGCTGCCGCCCTCCTCGTGGGCCAGCAGCTCGCGCCCGAGCTGATCGACCGCGTCGCCGACGCCGCCTTCAAGCCGTCCAAGCCCCTCGACAATACCGACCTGACGCACCCGTACCGCAAGAAGATGACGCGGGTCTTCGTCGCGCGCGCGCTGCGCCAGCTGGCGGGCGCGTGACCGCTCTTGGCTCGCGCATCAAGGGCTTGAGGGCGGAGCGGGGGCTCCAGCAGCGCCAGCTCGCCGAGAAGGCCGGCATGACGCCCAGCATGGTGTCGCAGATCGAAGCGGGGAGGCTGACGCCCTCGCTGCCGACGCTCGGCAAGCTCGCCGCGGCCCTGGGGGTGCCGATCGGCTCGCTCTTCGAGCCCACGCCTCACGGACGGCTCCACGTGAGCCGGAAGAGCGAGTATCCGGTGGTCTCCTTCGATGGGACCAGCGAGAAATGGCACGTGCTCGGGGCCGGACTCTTCCAGGGTAAGATCCGCGCGGTGGTCTCGACGCTCGGCCCTCGCGCCAAGGGCGTCAAGACCGACAAGGTCATCATCGACCCCGGCCAGATGAAGCTGTTTTACGTGCTCGAGGGCAAGGTCGCCCTCCACTACAATGGCGAGGCCCAGCAGCTCGAGGCCGGCGACAGCGCCTATCTCGACGGTGGGACGCCCCACGGCTGGGAGAACATCGGGACCAAGAGCGCCAAGGCGCTCTGGGTCATCCTGGGCTAAGGAGAGGCACCGCACATGGCCGACGCTGACGCTCCGATCCCGGTCGACTTCCGCACCGAGCCGGCCCGGTACAAGCACTGGAAGCTGTCGTTCGACGGACCCGTGGCGACCCTGGCCATGGACGTGAAAGAAGACGGCGGCCTCAGGCCGGGCTACGAGCTCAAGCTCAACTCGTACGACCTCGGCGTGGACATCGAGCTGTACGACGCCATCCAGCGCCTGCGCTTCGAGCACCCGGAGGTCGGGGCGGTCGTGCTGACCTCGGGCAAGGAGCGCGTCTTCTGCGCCGGCGCCAACATCCGCATGCTGAACCAGTCCTCTCATGGCTGGAAGGTCAACTTCTGCAAGTTCACCAACGAGACCCGCAACGCGATCGAAGAGGCGACGGCCGAGTCGCGCCAGAGTTACCTCTGCGCGGTCAACGGCCCCTGCGCGGGCGGGGGCTACGAAATGGCGCTGGCGACCGACTGGATCATCATGGCCGACGACGGCTCGACCACGGTGGCGCTGCCCGAGGTGCCGCTGCTGGCCGTGCTGCCCGGTACGGGAGGCCTCACGCGCCTGGTCGACAAGCGAAAAGTCCGCCGCGACCGCGCCGACTTCTTCTCCACGCTGGAGGAGGGCATCAAGGGCCAGCGCGCCGTCGAATGGCGGCTGGTGGACGAGGTCGTGCCGCGCTCCAGGCTCGAGGAGACCGTCAAGCACCGGGCTGCCGAGCGGGCGGCGCGCACCGACCGGCCCGCGGGCGCCGCGGGCATCGCGCTGCCGCCGCTGGGGCGAGCCATCGACGGCGACCGGATCGCCTACGGCACGATCGCATGTGCCCTCGACAGGGGCCGGGGCATCGCGGAGATCACCATCAAGGGTCCCGGGGCTCAGCCGCCGGCCGCCCTCGAGGCGATTCGGGCCGCCGGCGCCGCGTTCTGGCCGCTGGCGCTCGCGCGCGAGCTGGACGACCTGATCCTCCACCTCCGGGCCAACGAGGAGGAGATCGGCATCTGGGTCTTCAGGACAGAAGGGAATGCCGATCTCGTCGAGGCGCACGACCGCGCGCTGCAGGAACACGCGGCGGACTGGCTGGTCCGCGAGATCCGCCTCTATCTCAAGCGGACGCTCAAGCGCGTCGACGTGTCTTCGCGATCGGTGTTCGCGTTGATCGAGCCCGGCTCCTGCTTCACGGGGACGCTCCTCGAGCTGGCGCTGGCGGCCGACCGCTCCTACATGCTCGACGGCGTTCTCGAAGGGGACTCGCGGCCGCCGGCGGCGGTGCGCCTCACGGGAATGAATTTCGGCGCATATCCGATGCCCAACGGGCTCACGCGCCTCCAGAGCCGCTTCCTCGGCGACCCGGGCCACGCCGACGACCTCAAGCGGAGCATCGGCCAGGATCTCGAGGCGCCGGCCGCGGCGGCAGCCGGGCTCGTGACCTTCACGCCCGACGACATCGACTGGGGGGACGAGATCCGCGTCGCCATCGAGGCGCGGGCCGCGTTCTCGCCCGACGCGCTCACGGGCATGGAGGCCTCGCTCCGCTTCGGCGGGCCCGAGACCCTCGAGAGCAAGATCTTCAGCCGCCTGTCCGCGTGGCAGAACTGGATCTTCCAGCGCCCCAACGCCGTGGGAGACAAGGGCGCGCTCCGCGTCTATGGCACGGGCCAGCGCAGCGAATTCGATCGAAGGAGAGTGTGATGGCCGGTATCGACTACACCGAGAGGATTCCCAACAACGTCAGCCTGCACGAGAACCGGCGGCTCCAGCGGGCGCTCGAGGACTGGCAGCCCAAGTTTCTCGAGTGGTGGCAGGACATGGGACCCAACGGCTACCAGGCGAAGGAGGTCTACCTCCGGACGGCGATCAGCGTGGACGCGCAGGGGTGGGCGCATTTCGGCTACGTCCGCATGCCCGAGTACCGCTGGGGGATCTTCCTCGCCGAGCCAGAGCAGGGACGCCAGGTCAACTTCGGCGACCACAAGGGCCAGCCCGCATGGCAGGAAGTGCCGGGCGAGTACCGGGGCACGCTGCGCCGCCTGATCGTCACCCAGGGGGACACTGAGCCCGCGTCGGTCGAGCAGCAGCGCCACCTCGGCCGCACCTGCCCCTCGCTCTACGACCTCCGCAACCTCTTTCAGGTGAACGTGGAAGAGGGCCGCCACCTCTGGGCGATGGTCTACCTGCTGGACGCGCACTTCGGCCGCGACGGACGCGAGGAGTCGGAAGCGCTCCTCCAGCGCCGCTCGGGGGACGCCGACAAGCCGCGCATCCTGGGCGCCTTCAACGAAAAGACCCCCGACTGGCTGTCCTTCTTCATGTTCTGCTTCTTCACCGATCGCGACGGCAAGTACCAGCTGGCGAGCCTGGCGGAGAGCGGGTTCGATCCGCTTTCCCAGACCTGCCGCTTCATGCTGACCGAAGAAGCGCACCACATGTTCGTGGGCGAGGCCGGCATCATGCGCATCGTCCAGCGCGCCTGCGAGCTGATGCGGGAGCACAAAACGGACGACTTGCGGAAGCACGGCGGCATCGACCTGCGCACCATGCAGCGGTACCTCAACTTCCACTGCTCGGTCTCGCTCGACCTTTTCGGCTCGGAGATCTCAACCAACGCCGCGAACTTCTACACGGCGGGTCTCAAGGGGCGCTTCGAGGAGACCAAGAAGCAGGACGATCACCTGCTGAAGGAGGCGACGTACGGCGTCGCCGAGCTCGACGGCGACCGCATCGTGATGCGCGAGGAGCCCGCGCTTGTCTCGCTCAACGAGCGGCTCCGCGACGACTACGTCGCCGACTGCGCCCGCGGCGTCGCCCGGTGGAACGAGGTCATCAGGAAGCACGGGATAGACTTCGAGCTCAAGCTCCCGCACCGGGCTTTCCACCGCGCCATCGGCAGCTTCGCGGAGGCTCGCGTGGCGCCCGACGGGCGCGTGATCAGCCAGGCGGAGTGGGACGCGAAGCACCATGAGTGGCTCCCGACTGAAGAGGACAAGGCCTACATCCAGAGCCTCATGGTGCCGGTGACCGAGCCCGGCAAGTTCGCCAACTGGATCGCGCCGCCCGCGCGCGGCATCAACGGCCAGCCCGTCGACTTCGAATACGTGCGGCTGGCCTGACAGGAGACGCCATGCCCAAGGCCGTAACGCCGAAGAAGTTCGGAGCCCCGCTGGGGATGTATTCGCACGGGATGGTGGCGCCCGGCGGGGAGATCGTCGTCGTCGCGGGGCAGGTCGGCATCGGGCAGGGAGGTGAGGTCGCGGGCGGTGACGTCGTCGCGCAGACGAAGCAGGCTCTGGACAACGTGCGCGCCGTGGTGGAAGCGGCCGGTTGTTCGATGCGAGACATCGTGAGGCTCCAGACCTTCCTCACTCACGCCGCGGACATCCCCGGCTTCATGAAGGCGCGCGCCGAAGTCTTCCCGGGCTACTTCCCGGACGGCGTGTATCCGCCGAATACCCTCCTCATCATCTCCAGCCTCGTGAAACCCGAGCTGCTCGTCGAAATCGAGGCGATGGCCGTCAAGTCCGCGAAGACCGCCGGCGCCCCGCGCCGAGCCGCCAAGCCCGTGCGGCGCGCGCGGAAGGTCCGCCGCCGCTGATGGATCTCAACCGGTGAACACCTCTCCGCAGGTCGATGTGCCGAGCATGCTGAACGTCGCCGTCGAGTACGTCGAGGGGGCCGTCGCCTCGGGACACGGTGACCGAGTGGCGTACATCTACGAGAAGGAGCAGGTCACATTTGGCGAGCTGCGGAACCGGGTGAACCAAGTGGGCAACGCTTTGGCCGCGTTGGGTGTCGAGATCGAGCAGCGCGTAGCCATCCTCCTCCCCAACCGGCCCGAGTTCGTGACCTCCTTCTTCGGCGCGATCAAGATTGGCGCGGTGCCGACTCTCGTCAGCTTCGCGGTCACGCCGGATGAGCAGGGCTTCTTGCTGGCGGACAGCCGTGCTCGCGCCATCATCACGACGGCTGCGTTGTGGGCTCCCCTCCGGGAGCGCCGCGGCCAGTTTCCGTTCCTGCGGCACGTGCTCATCGTCGGCGGCGGTGCGTCGCAGGCCGGCGAGCACGATTTCGCCGCGCTCGTGGACAGCGCCCCAACCCACCTGGAGGCGGCGCCAACCTCGTCTGACGACGCCGCGTTTTGGCTCCATACGTCAGGCAGCACGGGCACACCGAAATGGGCCTTGCACCTGCAGCGCGACATGCTGTACAGCGAGCGCCTCTACGCTGCCCCCTTCGTCGGGTTGCGTCCCGGCGACGTCGTTGTCTGCGGCAGCCCCTGCTTCCATGCCTATCCGCTCGGATTCACCACCTACTTCGCGTTGAAGGCGGGCGCGACCGTGGTCCTGAACTCCGAGCGGAGCACCCCCGCGCGGATGTTCCACCTGATCCGCGAGCACCGCGCCACGGTCTTCGTGGGCGTGCCGACACTGTACGCCCAGATGCTGCATGCGGTATCAGGGGGAGAACCGGCAGATCTCTCGAGCGTGCGTCTGTGCTTCGCTGCCGCTGAGCCTCTGCCCGCCGACGTCTACCGTCGCTGGCGCGAACGCTTCGGCGTGGAGATCCTCGACGGGATCGGCACGACGGAGGCATTGCACATCTTCATCAGCAATCGCGCCGGCGAGGCACGCGCAGGGAGCTCGGGTCGCGTGGTGCCGGGCTACAAGGTCCGCTTGGTGGATGACAGCGGCGCTGACGTGCCGCAGGGCGAGGCCGGGAATCTTCTCATCAGCGGCGGGAGCATCTTCGCGGGTTACTGGCGCCGATCGGACGTGACGAGACGGGTCCTGCAGGGCGAGTGGTACCACACTGGAGACAAGTACCGTCAAGACGCGGATGGGTACTACTGGTACATGGGACGGGCTGATGACCTGCTACGTGTGAGCGGGCACTGGGTCTCGCCCGCCGAGGTGGAGGGGGCCCTGATCAGTCATCCCGCCGTGCTGGAGGCCGCCGTCGTCGGAAAAGAGGATCACGACGGGTTGGTCAAGCCCAAGGCCTTCGTCGTGTTGCGCGACGGCGCCGCAGGGACTGAGTCCCTCGCCGAAGAGTTGAAGGTCCACGTCAAGAGCACCATCGCCCCCTACCAGTACCCGCGCTGGATCGACTTCGTCCGCGAGCTGCCCAAGACCGCGACAGGCAAGATCCAGCGCTTCAAGCTGCGGTGACACTACCAGAGCTCCCGCGAGGCCATATGCCCGGCTGGTCGGCCGCGAGAACGCGGTACTGCGGCGGATTGAATCGCCTCGACCAGCGCGCGCTTGGTGGCGCCGTGCTCGATGGCCCGGCGCATGTGGGCGACGACGCCGTCGTGCTGGCCGCGAAAGCACAAGACACCGATCGCCACCATCTCGCGATACTTGACCGAGAGCTCCCGCCCTTCTCCGAACGACATGGCGCTCACCGATAGTCGGGCACTCGACCACTCGGGGTCCTCCCGGC